>Ga0326597_10010608_pt1 | contig 12255 bp, 21 predicted proteins | sample RVTome_12_FD_203789 | JGI IMG/M metagenome (GOLD analysis project Ga0326597, IMG submission 203789) | Soil microbial communities from uranium-contaminated site in the Upper Colorado River Basin, Wyoming, United States - RVT100D185 | ecosystem: Environmental > Terrestrial > Soil > Contaminated >... | reverse complement strand
CGGGTAAGTTACCGTATGTTGGCGGAGTTGAGCTGACACGCATCACGCCGTGCGAGCCAATCCTCACTCGTAGTGTGCCGATCTGTGACGCGCTAGGTCCTGGTTTGTCGCCAAGCGTAGACGAGCCCCACGGCGGTTCGATGCGTCGCGAGATCGGCGTTAGGCAAGATCTATCGTTAACTGCGCCTCATCATCTCCCTGGCCAGCATCGAACTGATGCTCTGGCTGGTGGGGAAGTATCGGCTATTGCCGCTGAAGGTCGTGCAATGAGAGAAATCAAATTCTTACGAGAATCCAGGACTCCTAGATTCCCATCCGCTTGGCAAAGTCCAGTAGTTCATCTCGCCAGCCAAGCGGCTCGTCCTCGAACGCCTTTTGGCCGGCATCCGTCTGCACCCACCGCAGCACCTGTTCAATAGTCGCTGAACCGGTCTCGGCCTTGTCCGGCAGCGATAGGACGCGGATGACGCTGTCGCGTCGTAACTCGCGCTTGTGAAAGTGCTTCAGCCCGACGGCAGCCGCGTGCATGACGCTTTGAGCGTCGGCGAGCAGTGGAGCGTTGAAGGGCTCACCGTCAATCTGGACTTCGAATGTGCGAACGGTATCGTCCATCTATGCCCCCTTATTCATGTCTCAGTTCCTCACCGTCGACGGCGACCCATTGCCTGCAGCTTTAGGGACCTACAGCCGCACCTGGCCCTCGATTGTTCTCACCGTCGCATGCTCGTTTGAATAGCGCCGTGGCGGCTCCCAGGCGAGCGTCAGCCGGCGCAAGCCCCGGACGGCCGCACCGAGCCGGTACTCCGTCACGCGCACCGCACGGCCGGATCCCACCAGTGCATCGACGATCAGGAGTTCCGCCAGCGGCCGGGTGATTTCGTCGGGAACGCGCGCGGCCCGCAAGGCCTCCAGCGGGTCGGGCATCTCCGACATGAATCCCAAATGTTGATCCCCGAGCGGGTTGCGCTCCTGAAAGAGCGCCGACCGCAGCGCCAATTCGGCGAGCTCGGCGGCCGACCGGCCGTTGACGCTTATCTCGATCAGCGGATCGGATTGCGCCTCGCGCGTTTCCAGCTGCAGGTGAAATGTCCGCGACCGTGCCGTAGTCGTGGTCGCCTTCATCGACGCCACACAGACGAACCGGCTGCGCCCGGCCCAGGTGAAACGCCCCTCGGATCCACGACCCAGCCTGTCGCCGCGCAGCGCCTCGAGCGCGTGTGCCACTTCGTCGCTCCGGATGCGCGCCGTCACGTGCAGCTCGCCCGCGGCATCCGTGACTTCGCTCGCCCGAAACAAGATGTTGCCGAGCTTGCACCAGGGCGCGAGGTCCTCCGCAGCAATCCCGCGTAGCCGTTCCTCGACCTGCGCCCCCAGATCCGCCGGCGAGATGAACGCCGGCACCACGTGAAAGGTTCGGACCTCCTTCAGGAACGCTTCCTCGTGTCCCTCCCGGTCGGTGGTTTTCGAGCACCAGACGGCGATCCGCAGGCCCGATTTCTCGGCGTGCAGATATTCCGTGTGCGTGGCTGAAAACCGTGTCGGAAGCGGCTTCCCGTACCGGCGGCCGAGGATGCCGATGTAGACGTCGGACGTCTCGACCTCTCCGAGGTACGCCCCCTCCGGGTCGGCGTCGCGCCCGCCGAACTGCTCGAACATGACCGGCGTCGCGCCGACGGCACGGATTGCCGCAGCGGCGGCCTCTCGCTCGGCGGGCAGCTCCGCCATCACGCTCGAAATGAAACCGCGCCTGCCACGGGCCCATTCACGAACGGCTTCCGCTGACGGAATCTCCGCCGCCGCACGGTCGATGATGAGCGGCTCAGAGTCTGCCGCATCTCGTCTGGCCATCCGAACGTTTTACGTCCGTGGCCGCCGGCAGCAGCGTTCTTCCCGCTGCGATACCCGACTGGAACCGCAAACCGGATCAGAGATTCAGAGCCGTTGCAACGACGTCCGCCCGATGGTGTACCGACTGACACGCATGGTGCCCAAGAAGTGGCTGAGGCCGTTCCTGAGCGTTCAAGAACGTGAACATCGCAAGGGGCATAAGCAATACCTTCTGCCCACCACGGTCCGTGCGGCCGGAGATGTCAACGCTTCTTCTTTCGTTCTGCTGCCAGTGCTCTGTACGCCGCGGCCACTTCCTTCGGGATGTAGGCCAATCCCGCGAGTTGGTCTACGAGTTGCGGCCGGCCGAACAATGGAGAATTCACGGCAATAAGAACTCCGCGGACCGTCACCTTCCGCCTGCTCTTTCCCCAAAAGGCGTTGTGCCACACCAAGTACTCTCGGGCTGGGTCCTGGTCGTTGTCGAGGACCTTTTCGAGATACCCGCTGTCGATGCGGTAGCGCGGTGCAATTTCGCCATCGACAAGCTTCAGACCACGCGGAGTCGGCTCGCTCGTGCAGAAACGACGCAACTCCCACACTGCGCGGTCTAGCGAGATGATCCAATGCCACCAGACGACGAACGACACTTCCATATAGCGGAAGCGCCCCACGCGGTCGATGTCCTTGATGAATTTGTGGCTGCTCTTCGTCAGATCGAGTAACACACCAGCGTCCTCGAGGGCCTTCAGCGCGGGTGCCAGGTCATGACCTAGCTTGGGAGCCTTGACGCGTTCCAGAAACAGAATGAACTTCAGGTACTTTTCAAGGGCCTGCTGGCTCGCCCACAGGAACTGAACCGGCAATTGTGCCCGATACGCCAGTCGCGCAGCGATGTAGTCTGCATCTGCGACGTCCCTGAATGACCGGATCGCGAAGTGATTCAGCTCACGGTCCTTCTGCGTCCATTTTTTCAAGGATGATGGCGAGGTTGGAAGCAACGGTCGCTTGGCCATTCCGTCCATTATCTGGGGTTTCGAACACGCTGCAGCCCCGTATCGGCAACGAGACTCCTGTTTGAGCGCGAGGCGCCGATGGTCGTTCCATCGTTCGCGTGACGCGGCTCCGAACACCGAGCCGAGAGTCGGACATTCCTGCGGCGTCAGGCAGGACTAATTCCGACCCGCGCAGACGTGCCGCCCATATAATCCCCATCGTCTGGCCCTCACCCCCGGCATACGCCTCGGTCCGTATGATGGGCAACTCGATATGATCGAAGCCGCGTTGGAGGACGAGGCCCTCAATCGCATTCCCCCCGCGCGCTTGTGCCGCCCGGGGGAAAGGTGTACAGTCAGGGTTCACGCTTTCCTGAGCCTGCCACCACCTCGCTGGGCGTTCTCCAGCCTTGGCCCCTGCCCTCAGCAAGGCTCGTTTCCCCAGAAATGGAGGCTGGCATGATCACATCCCCTCACTCCGCACCGCTGGCTGGACTGCTGCGGCGAGTCCGCGACGAATACCGAGAAATACCGGAGCTTAAATTAACCAAGCCGCAGGCCATGCGATTATTTGGCGTGGCGCCCTCGGTGTGCGCCGCGGTGCTGAGGGCGCTCGTGATGGAGAACTTTCTGTCCCGCACCGGAGAGGGTGAGTTTGTGCGATCGACCACATAGTAGTGAACAAGCCCACAGCGACGGCGTGCGCGGGGTTCTCGGCTTGGCGAATCCTAGCGTTGAACAGGACCAGCACAGCCTCACCCCGCTAGCTCAGTCCGTTCCTTTTGTTCGCCATCGCACCCAGTTGCGTCGCTCCGATCCGTGATCGGCTTCGCCGGAATCAGTGATCACGTCACAAGAATCTGTGCAGCATCACAGGAATAGCCAATCACGACGAATCTGTACATCGTCAATAAGTGAGGAGGGTGTCAAGATGCCGGTAGCGAGGATGAAAGTTGCGCCCGATACCGTGGCGTATGCCGACGCGGAGCACCACAGGCTAATAGTGGAGTTCGCCATCCCAGGAGCGCCTACGGAGACCATCGATCTAAAGCTCCTCGAAGATAGCGTCCATTTATTGGCGCCAGCAAGGGACGTCGATTACGTTTCGGCATTGGCTTTAGGTTGGCCGGTGAAACCTAACAAAGCCGAAGCTACCTACGAGAACGGATTGCTCCGAATCGACGTGCCTTTCAAAGACCCAATGGAAGATGCAGTGAAAGTCGCCATTAAGTCAGGTGGGCCGGAAGCCAAGACCGAAATTATCGAGGCCTGATGACCCGTTAATGCGCTCGGAAGCGGCGTCGGCATCCGAGGCTCCCGATTGTGATCGTGGGGCGAGCTTCCTTCCGGTGGTAGCTGGACAAGGCGCGGGCTGATTGCATAGAGAAGCTCCGTATGACGCGTACGGTTCAGCGCCGGCATCGTCCTCATATGTTGCGAAGGGCGGACGGGTCCGGCCGTCCGCCCTTCCAAGCGCGCTGGATCACGCTGCGGCGTCCGGCTCGATTCCGAGCCGGTCGTTCACGGCGCATCGGAGCTTCTGCTTGCACCCGAGGTACCGCTCCGTCGTCTGGACGGAGACATGCCCCAGGAGAAACTGGATCTGCTCAAGTTCGCCACCCGCCAGGTGGCACAGCCGCGCGCACGTGCGGCGCAGATCGTGCGGCGCCAACTTCTCGATGCCGGCGCGTGCCGCCCCAGTCCGGACGACATCCCACAGCACCTTCGGCGACATCCCGTCGCCCCAGACGCGCCCCGCCTTGTTGATCGCCCGGAACACGCGGCCCTCCGTGATGCCGGCGACCGTCGTCCAGGCATCGACCGCGGACTTGACCCACCACGGGATTGGCACGGTCCGGACATGACCGCCTTTGCCTACGAGATCGGCGATCACCCAGTGCTCCTCGCGCTGTTGCACCGAGTCGAGGGTGAGCGCCAACAGCTCGCCGCGGCGTAGGCCGCAGCCGATGAGCATCGCCAGCATGGCATGGTCCCGCGCCTCTCGAGGTGTGGCGGCCGGCGCGCGCTCGAGCAGCCGTTTCCCCTGCTCGGGCGTCAGCCAGTTTCCGAGCCGGACACCGAGACGCCGGACACCTTTGACCCGGCGGATGCCCGCAGCCAGCTCGGGGCTCAGGAGGCCCGCGTCGGCCGCCTCGTAGGCTACGCGGCGGACGGCCGCCAGCCGGAGGTTGATCGTGGCCGGCGCGTACTGCCGCTGCTCGAGATGAATCCGATACCGGAGGACCACGGTGCGGTTGAACGCGAGACGGGGCTCGGAGCAGTACCATGCGACGAACTCCCGAATCGCGTGATCGTAGGTGCGCTGACCGCTGGCAGACGTCAGGCTGTTCAGCACGGCCGCTTTGGCGTGTTCGAGGTCAGGAAGTGCCAGGACGCGCTTCGGCTGCCGCCTCTTCTTCTGGGCTTTCGACTGTGGCATCGGCGACGGCCTCCTTCACCGTCGCCGACGGCTTCGCCGACACGTCAGCACTGCGGCGTCACTGAGGACCGATCCGATCTCCACACCGCTGCGCTGGTATGATGTGCAGCGACGACGTGTCGCTTCACGATCACGCCGGATCTATTCGCAACCCCGATCACGGAGGTTCATATCATGAGCATCGTTGTCCGCTTCAGTCCCATCGCCCTCACTGCCAAGAATTACGACGAGACGATTCGCCAAATCAAGAACGCCGGCGAATGGCCACCCGCCGGCCTCGACTACCACGTCTGCTTCGGTTCGGATGGCAACCTTAAGGTCAGCGAGATCTGGAACTCGCGGGAGCAGTTCGAGGTCTTCGGCAAGCGTCTGATGCCGATCCTCGCCGGCGTCGGCATCCAGTTCGCCAACCCGCCGGACATCTTCGAGGTTCACAACATCGTCAAGGGCTGACCATCGGGCGCGGCGGGTCGATCGAGAATCGCCGCGGTAGGGGCGGAGGATCACTTCACCAACGACGGGACTCTGGAACTCCGGGACAGAGCGACCTGACTCCGGGAACACCGCCAGGCGCTCCGTGGCCGCAATGAGCCTGGAGAGGACAACTGCGGCGTAGTGCGGCGAGTCTTCATCGATGAAGGCGCGGATGGCGGCCAGGTCCGCACGGGGCCGCGGCGTCCAGCGGATGACCTTCACGACAGAAACTGTTTCCTGCCGTTTTGGCTATCCTGAGCCGAACCGTATAATCGCCGAGGTTCCAAGCACGATCTTCGACTATCGATTCCAGGAGACAACGCATGACCAATCCGTCGCCGGCGTCGGAGAAGTTCCACGGCTCGACCTCCGTTTCAATCACCGTGAAAGACATTCAGAAGAGTGCCGCCTGGTACCAGAACGTCGTGGGCTTCGGTATCGACCGTACGTTCGAGCGGGACGGCCGGCTTGTCCTCGTCGCGCTCAAAGCCGGCGACGTCCGCATCAACCTGAACCAGGATGACGGCGCCAAGGGATGGGAGCGTATCAAGGGCCTCGGCTTTTCCCTCAATATCTGGACCACCGAGGACATCGATGCCATTGCGAATCGCATCAAGGCCAGCGGCGGCAGACTCGATTCCGAGCCGGTCGATGCGCCGTGGGGCGCACGCTACTTCCGTCTCACGGACCCAGATGGGTTCAAGCTGGCCGTGCTGAAGTCGTTGACGTGACCCCGGCGCCGCTCGCTTGCGCAAGAAGGGCGAGCGGACGTTGAGCAAGGGGAAGGGGCCGTGGGACTCCGGCCCCTTGCTCGATGGTTCTGTCGTCCGTAGTGATCGGTTCACGCGAAGAAGCAGTCGCCGCCACGATAGGTCTCGTTCAGTCGCGAAGGGTAGACCTTCAGGTTGTGTTTCTGGGCCGTTCACGGCTTGGGGAGCAGCCTGACGAGACAGCCACCGGCTGCGGACGGGGACCGTGCTGGGGACGGTGACCGGGTCGCCCACAGCGACTTGGGCGCGATCCGCCGCGGCGCTGAGTCGCGCTTCCAGGTGCTCGTCGCCTGGGATCACCCCGCCGACGCGGAGCAACTCGGCCTTGTTCTTTTCCGCCTCGGTCGCCACTTGCCCGTGCAGGGTCACGATTCCGTTGACGGCATCGACATGGAGGTCCTGGTGCTCCTCTCGGGGTCAAGCGTATGGACTCAGAGCGACTCCTCTTTCGTGACCTTGCCCCGCGGGACCATCGCGGCCAATTCCCAGAACTCGCACCCAGCGCATTCTTCCTCGGTCACATAGGGTGGAGCGCAATCCGCCGTAAGGCGGCCGCGACGCGGCCGCACACACACCCACAGACCGTCGGGCTGGTTCTTGTTCCGGGATGACGACCAACTGCTGAGCCAGCCGAGCCCATCGGCAGTTCCAAGGAGACCGGACGTCTTTCGCTGCGGCTTCTTGCATTTTGCAGCCTCCTGTCTCATATCGATGCAAGCGCTGGGCCTTCAATGCCTTAGCGAAGTATGCACGCATTTGCGGATCTAGGAAACGGGCCTGCGAGATCTTTCACGGGGACCGGGGAAATCTCGCTGGACGACAAGCGGGCCCGCGCTTCGTCATACGTGGCGTGCAGCACTTTTCGAATTCCCAACGACGTCATGGGTATCCTTCGTTCTTTCGGAACCCGTTCTTCTTGGCTTGGTTTTCATGACGCGCCGACCGGCGGGGTGATGGCACCGTTCACGTGGGCACGCCGACTGCATATCGTTACCCCTTGAAATGGATGCCAGACGTAGAGGCCGAAGCCCCCGTTCGGCTGCTGAGTGAATCAACTTCAATTGTAGGAACCGCGAAAGGGCACTGGATGTGCCGGGCGGTCCGTGCTTCTCGGCGGGGTGCAATATGGTACGGCGGCTTGGGTGGACCGATGCTATCAATGGAGTCAACGGAGGGTTTCGTGGCCAAGCGCGCATCAAAAAGCACTCGAGTGACTGCTGCCAAACGTGGCGGCCGAACAATTGGGCGGAGCGCAACGCGATCGAATAGATCAAAAGCGACTCCGAAGAAAACGGCTCGCAATAAGGCGACCCAGAAGGCAACCCCGAAGACGCCAAGGGCGACGAGCGTTACCCCGCACAAGGTCATCTCTGAGGCGGTCCCGGACAAGGCGACCCCGGCGACGAAGCCGAATCACGACTCGGTAGCCGAGGCCACGCAGACTACGTTGCGCAAGACCTGGAAAGGTCAGCAACAAGACGCGGAGGCGTTCGCGAAAACCCAACACGGGGCCATCGTCGACCAGCGCGCGCACGTGCGAGCGACGACCGGACACCGGTGGACGGCACGAAAGACACACTGAAGGCACCACGCCATCGATTCCGTCCACACAGAAGGCCTTCTCGTTCGTGATCACCGTAGGCTGACTCTCGTTTGCGTCCGCGGCTCGGCGTAGGCGTTATTCGGCGACCGTCGTGACGGGAGCACTTTTCGACGACTCGCCGGCGGTGCTCCGCTTGGCAGAAGGCACCGCGCGCATCTTGGGTTCCGTGGGGGCAATAGGGGGGTCCAGGCGGTGATTCATATGTGTTCATCCGGTTCTGGAGGTTTGAGCAGAGCCTCGCAAGTGCCTGTAACTATTGGTATTACATGAGTTATCGTCTTCGCGCAGTCCCTGTGACGGCTTGGCGCGACGTCGAATTCTGGCCTGAAATTCGCGCGGTGATGGGCGTGGACGTAGCTGACACGATCCGTCCTTGCCTCGCCTCCTCGACGCGTAGAATGGCGTCAAATTCACCATGGTCTTCAACTATCACGATCGGATCCATCGAGATCCTCGTGTCGCCGGAGGGCAAGCCGTGATCAAGGGGACGAGGGTCACGTTGCGCACTATCCTGGCCAGCTTGGCGGAAGGGGCCACGACCGACGAGATCCTCAGGGATTTTCCGACCCTGACTGAGATAGACGTTCGCGCCGCCATCGCGTTTGCCGCGGCTTCTGCGCAGGAGGATCTTCCGGTCGCCGGGGCGCTCGGGCGGTGACCATCAAGCTGGACGAGAACTTGCCCCATCAGCTTGTCCAGCTCCTGACCGATCTCGGGCACGACGTCGATACGGTGCCGAACGAGCACATCGCCGGACAGGATGACGATGTCGTGTGGGCTGCCGCTCAGTCGGCCGGCCGATTCCTCGTCACTCAGGACCTCGATTTCTCCGACGCGCGGAAGTACGTACCAGGAACACATCACGGGGTACTCCTGGTCAGGCTGCCGCAGCCCGGTCGGAGCGCACTCGTCGAGCGCATCTCGACGCTGTTCCGAACCGAGGCCGTTGAGGCCTGGACGGGTGCATCGTCTCGGCGACACCGAGGAAGGTCCGCGTCAAGCGAGCCGGGTGACCGATGCCCGTCGTCGCCGCACCGGGCGCTCTTCCGTGGCCGCACGGACGTCTATCCACGACGATTCGAGAGCCGAAAGACCGGCAAGTCCGGCTACGCCCCGGCGTGCGCGAACGAGTGGGTGCGCGGTATTTGCGAGAAGCCGCGGATCAAATGCGCAGTCTGTCCACATCGCCGGTTCCTTCCGGTCACAGACGACGTCATTCGCTGGCATTTGTCCGGACGCGACGACACCGGACAGTCATTCGTTGCTGGCGTCTATCCACTGTTGCTCGACGAGAAGTGCTTCTTTCTCGCCATCGACTTCGACAAGACGGGATGGCAGGCCGATGCCGTTGCCGCCCTCCGAGCCTGTGAACGCGTCGGAATCGCCGCCGCCCTCGAACGATCGCGGTCGGGCGGAGGTGGACACGTGTGGCTGTTCTTCGAGGAGGCCATCTCCGCCGCCCGAAGGGCGCTTCGTCGCGAATGCGAAGCTCCCGATCGCGTTCGACGGCTTCGGCACTTTGGAAGCCGATCTGTTATGCGCCGACGCTGGTCTCGCCATCGAGTTGGATGGCACGCAGCACCTCGCCGATCCGGTCGCTTTCGCCGCGACCGCTGCAGGAGAACGGATACTTCGTGTTGCGATTTTTCGCCGAAGATGTGGGCAAGGATCTGGACGCCGTGCTCAACGCGATTCTGCGGGCCCTCATCCGCCGCGGTTCTTCCGCAGCGCCAGTCGCCATTCGCCGGCCGTCGTGACGCGAGTAATTGGACCGCGATGGCGCTGCGCGTAGACGAGAGGGCCGCCCGCGCCTCGAAGTTCCGTGGGGGCAATATGGGGGTCCAGGCGGTGATTCAGATTGATTCATGCGGTTCTGGCGGTTTGAGCGAAACCCGGCAAGTCTCAGTAAGTGTTGGCCTTACGTGATTTACGGCGTTGGCCCCTACGCTCCGAATCCCACCCTCTCCGCCATTCAAGTCTTTACAATTCGATTAGTTACAGTCTCACGATCTCCTGCTGTGGGCTTCGTGGCCTCGAAAGGCCTGGTTCTCCTTGCGACCCTCTCGGGTTTGTTCGGCGCGGTGGCCATCCTGCTCACGGCCACGGGCCCCTACGGGTTGCTCGCCTACACCGTCGCCCAGCGAACGCAGGAGATTGGCGTCCGAATGGCCGTCGGCGCTACAGCAAGGGCCGTCACCGCACTGGTGTTGAAGCGCGTCCTAGTAGGCGGTGGCCTGCTGTTCGGCGTGCCGATCGCTATCTGGACGAAGCGATTTGCAGCCACGATGGTCGAGAATCTGTCCACTGACAGCTTTATCCCGATCGTCGCGGCCGTCATCGCCACAATCGTCATGACATTGCTGGCCGCGTGGGTGCCGGCGCGGCGAGCGACGAGAGTGGATCCGTTGGTCGCCTTGCGATCCGAGTAGCTGCCCACGGAGCTGGACGAGCTGATGAGGCAGGTTCTCGTCGGCGCGAACGTCTGTCTCGGTCAACGTCGGGAAACCTCTGAGGATCTCCCCGATCATCGCCCCTTCCGCCAGGCTGGCCAGGATAGATATGTCGGCCGCGCGAGAGCGGCGAACTCACGACTGGGACTTCCCGCAGCCCGCCTTCTGGAGGCGCTGAAGGTGGCGCGCGGCGTCTTGCGCTTGTCGGGTTCACGGATCTTGGTCTCGTGCCCTTCATCGGCGACCCGTCCGCCGTACGACAACCAGGTCCGGAGTGCCGTGGCCGTGCGGAAACCGGAGGGCGAGACGTACACGAATCGTTTGAGCGGCTTGCGCGTGAAATCCATGGGTCGCACGTGACGCCCGCGCATGACGGCATCGAATTCGCTGTCAGGGATTCGGACCATGTCGCTGCGAGCTCCGAAGACCTGTCGAATACGATTCGCGAGCGGCTCGTCGTATGCCATGACGGTCCGTTCTTCCGCTACTGACGCTCAACCATCTGCTTGCCGTGATGGCGCGTATGGAGCTCCATGAAGCGCACATAGTCCTCCACGGGAACCGCGCCAAAGATCGTCGTCCGCATGCGCTCGCCTCGCGAGGCGATCTGCCGACAGGCCTCGTCGAAGGTCCGGTGCGCCACCTCAAGGCGAGCGCGTCCCTCGGCCGGCGTGGCAGGTCCGCTCGCTGGATCCATCGCCTTGTTCGTCTTGGCCTTTGGAAATGCAGCTTTCCTCAGCACCCGCTTGAACAGGACGCCGCGGACGACTGGGTGAACCAACGCAGGGAGCTTCGGGAGCTTCGACGGACGGCCAGCCGCCATGTTCGCAGATTCCTCGAGCGATCGAGCCACGTGCTCCACGATTTGGCTGGGCGACCACTTTCCCGGCGCGCGTGGTGCGGTCCAGGCCGTCGCGGTCCGTTCGCCGTCCACCATCAACTGGTCGATTGCTTCCTTGCTTGCCACAAGCGCTGCGTTGACGTCCGCCATTGCTTCCTCCGTTTCCCGAAACAATGCTCAGTGATATTGCGGGCCGTTCTGACGCTCGAAGACGTAGTCGTTGTCGATCCGGACTCAGGGCTAGCAGTGGTTCACCATCGAAGTCTCCCTTACTCCCCACCGACGGCTTCCGCCGCCGCGCGCACGCGCGCGTGCAGTGCCGCCCAGCCAGGCCCGAGGCTCGACCGATGATCCTCGGGGAACGGCCCCACCAGCGTGTGCGTGAATGCTACCAGTGTGCCGCCCTCAACCTCGGTCAGGCGGTACAAGAGATTCGAGGTCGCGGCCGTGGACATGAACAGCGGCCGCCCGGCCGTGGCTCGAGCATCATCGGCAGGGGCTTGCCATCGGGCGCCTCGTTCAACCGGCCCATCTGCGCAATCAGAGAGGCAAACGTTTTGTCGCGTGTCGCCCGCACCAGAATCTCCTCGGTGATGGTGAACGTGTCGCTGACCGGTGCCACTGTCGTCATCGCTCCTCCTCGGCGTGTGCCTTGATGCGTCGCAGCTGTCCGCGCCAGTACCGTGCGAACATTCCGCTCCAGTCGTGAATCGTGCGAAGTGTCTCTGCGTTAATCCGATACATCGTCCGCCGCCCCTCCCGCCGCACAGACACCAGCCCCACGTCTCGCAGGACCTGCAGATGCTTCGACACCGACGGCTGCCCGAGCTCGAGCGCATCCGCGATGTCGGTCAC
>Ga0326597_10010607_pt1 | contig 12255 bp, 10 predicted proteins | sample RVTome_12_FD_203789 | JGI IMG/M metagenome (GOLD analysis project Ga0326597, IMG submission 203789) | Soil microbial communities from uranium-contaminated site in the Upper Colorado River Basin, Wyoming, United States - RVT100D185 | ecosystem: Environmental > Terrestrial > Soil > Contaminated >... | reverse complement strand
GCGTTCCGAGCCGGATGACGCCGGCCTCGTAAAGTTCAAGGAGCGCCTGGGCGCCAGCCGTATGGACTTGACATACTACCGCCTGGTCCCAAGCAAAGCGCTAAGCCCATGGCGCATGGCGACAGCGCCGAAGCCGTCTCCCAATTCCCGCAGAGCGCAGTTCCTAAGGCGGCTTGTCTGCCATATCCCGGACGCCGTCCTGGTTGCCGCAGGCAGGCTTCTCTACAGGCACATTGGGTGACGGTGACCAAACAGCTGGCAAAGCGCTAAGCGCATGGCGCAGAGCGCCGATCGTCAGGCGCTATGCCCTTTGCTCTTTGCGCTATGCCGCGAAAGTGCAACGATGCGACGCCTTATAGAACGCTACCGCTTGCCCGAATCCTTCGTGAAGTACTCTCGGAACTTTGATCCGGCCCAACCCCAGGGATTCTTCACTTTCGGGGAAGGCACCGTCTGTTTTGGATCCTGTTCCGCGGAAACACTGGCGCCCTCGGTCGATGACGGTCTCGGCGACGTTCGTGACTGCGTGCGCTTCAACGGAGGCACCCTGCATCTGCCATTTGATCCCGATCAGATCGTAGACAACACGCTGCTTGAGCGGTACCCGCCGAACGCGCGGGACCTTTCAACGCAGCCCGTCCTCCGGAGCGTTTACTACACGCTCCGGCCACTATTGCCGGTCACGGTCCGAAAGTATTTGCAGCGAATCTATCTTGCAGGCTGGGAGAAGGCCCGGTTTCCCCGCTGGCCTGTGGACGTTTCGGTGGAGCGCATTCTGGAACAATGCCTGGGATTGCTCATGAAGGCGCAAGGCCTCGAAACACTTCCGTTTATCTGGTTCTGGCCGGACGCATATGACAGTTGTGCCATCGTCACTCACGATGTCGAAACCGAGGCCGGGAGGAACTTCTGCTCCTCGCTCATGGACTTCGACGATTCCATTGGCATCAAGTCTGCCTTTCAGATCGTTCCCGAAGGTCGCTATACCGTTTCGCCTGCATTTCTCGCGGAGATTCGCGGCCGTGGCTTCGAAGTGAATGTTCATGACATTAACCATGATGGCTATTTGTTTCACAATCAGAAGCAGTTTATGCAGCGGATTATTGCGGCGAACCGGTATGGCAGGGTCTTTGGAGCGCAGGGCTTTCGCGCGGGGGTGATGTATCGCAACCAACAATGGTTTCATGCCCTCGATTTCGAGTATGACATGTCCATACCCAACGCGGCTCATCTGGAGCCACAGCGCGGCGGCTGCTGCACCGTGTTCCCGTACTTCATCGGTCGGCTACTGGAGTTACCGCTCACTACTACCCAGGACTATGCAATGTTTCACTTTCTGAACGAGTACTCACTGGATCTGTGGAAGCGCCAGATTGCACTGATCCGGCAGAAGAACGGGTTGATCCATATTCTGACTCATCCGGACTACATCCTGAAGAAACGGGAACAGGAGACCTACCTTCAACTCCTGCGTTATCTGGATAGATTGCGCAGAACGGAGAATGTCTGGATCACCACACCTGCACACCTGAACACATGGTGGAGGGCTCGCAGCAAGCTCAGCTTGATCCGTGACGGCTCAGAATGGCGAATCAAGGGGGCCGGCGCCGAGCGCGCCCGCCTCGCTTACGCGCGGCTTAACGGCGACACCATCAGTTATGAGATCCCGATGCGCAAAGGGCAAAGCGCAGAGCGCATAGAGCGGAGGGTGTGACGCTATGCGCCATGCGCTCTGCGCCATGCGGTGAATCACGAGGGTCTTCGGAGATGGATTCGGTATTGGACATGAAATCGCGAGACCGATCAGAGGGGACAACGGCGAAGAGGCATGTCTGTTTTTGTCTTTCTCTGGTGACCGTATCTGCCCTGGCCATGCCGCCGCTGGCACTTTTAGGGATCTCGTTTCGCAGCGACTACTACTCTCATATCCCCCTCATCCCTCTGGTAAGCGCCTACCTCCTCTATCAGCAAAGGAAAACTGTCTTTGACGGCACTGAATATGAACCGCGATGGGGGTGTTCAGTTGCAGCCGCCGGCCTTATTCTTTATGCCGCAGGAATGTGGAGCCCAGGCTTCAATCAGCATGATGCCTCGTCCCTCATGGTATTTTCCTCACTGCTATTTCTCTTTGGCTCGTTTGTGTTGTGTTATGGAATACGTGCCTTCAAACAATCCGCCTTTCCCTTTCTTTTTCTTCTATTCATGGTCCCGATTCCCAGCGCGCTCATGGAACGGATCATTTACTTCCTTCAGGCAGGATCTGCTGAAGTGACAGACATGATCTTCAAGGCCACGGACATTCCCTATGTCCGCGAGGGATTAGTCTTTCACCTGCCGAGATTCAGTATCGAGATTGCGAGGGAGTGCAGCGGCATCCGTTCAAGCCTGGCCCTTGTTATCACCGCTGTTCTGGCTGCGCATTTCTTTCTCCGGGGATATTGGCAGAAAGCCGTTCTGGCTGTCTCGCTCCTGCCCATCGTTCTTGTAAAGAATGGGATAAGAATTTCCGTGCTCACTTTCCTTGGAACCTATGTGGACCAGAGAATTCTTATTGACGGATTTCTCCATAAGTCAGGCGGGATCTTCTTCTTTATACCCGCCCTTGCCCTCATGGGGATCGTCCTGTGGTTACTCAGAAGAGTGAATACTGAAGAGTGACAAGAATAGCGTAACAGGCCGGAGACTGCAGTTGTGAACCGCAAGCTGCTGGCCGCGACTGGGATCCAGCTTCCTGAGCTTGCCCTCGGGACCTGGCAGTACCGGGGAGGTGTGGAACCGCTCAGAGCAGGCATAGCTCTTGGGGCGAGTTTTATCGACACTGCTGAGTCCTACGAGACGGAGGAGATCGTAGGCCAGGCGATCCGAGGAATCCGTGACCAGGTATTCCTGGCAACCAAGGTATCGCCCAGACATTTCCGGCGTGCGGAGGTTCTCAAGGCAGCAGAAGCAAGCCTGCAGAGGCTGAAAACGGATTACATTGATCTCTACCAGCTCCACTGGCCCAATTACAGCGTGCCGATCGCAGAAACCATGGGCGCCATGGAAACACTGGTCGAAATGGGGAAGGTTCGATTCATAGGCGTGAGCAATTTTTCGGCGGTAGAAATCGAGCAGGCACAAGCCGCGCTTTCGAACAACAGGATCGTTTCCAATCAGGTGCGCTACAACTTGGTGCATCGAACCATCGAGTACGGTCTTCGGCAGTACTGCGAGGCCAACCAGATAACTGTTCTGGTGTTCAGTCCACTGGCCCACGGTTTGGATCTCATTCGGCAGCACGACCGGACTGACGCGCTTGGCCGCATCTCCACTACGCTGGGGAGAACACGGGCCCAGGTCGCACTCAATTGGTGCATCTCTTACACATCCGTAATTGCAGTTTTCAAAGCCAATCAAATCGAGCACGTCCGGGAGAACTGCGGCGCCTCAGGTTGGTATCTCCAGCCTGAGCAAATGCACATTCTCAACCGCCAAATCGGTTTCACGCGACGCGGGCGGGTCGAGCTTTTCGCGCGCAGGCTTGTGCGCCGAACCGTGCAACGCTTCGGTCGCAACGTTTAGTGATGTCAAGCCTTCTTGCCTATCAGATTCCGGTGCGCAAGGCCACCTTAAGGAAGAGGTCATTCCCATTCACGCGCCGTTTGCAGTCAAACTGACGACCTCCCAATAGATGCCAACGCAATTCTTGCAGCCTTCCGACAGCGAAAGCAAGTATCTGGTCCAAATGTCTCTTCGGACTACACCCGAGGTGAGGATTGTAACCTTCCGCAATGTATGCTCTACACCGGCCTTCATCATGACCGAAATCACTGGCATATGATTCGCAGATCGTTAAAACTGAAGTGTTCGAAACCACGACTGTTACACCGTCATCGTCCAGCGCGCTCAGCGCCGTTGCCGTTACGGTCCCGCTCCAGTCGGACTCGGTTTCGTGGGAGATCCTGAGTATCGCTCACCATGGGACGCGCTGCCCCCGGTTTGAAGTCGGTGACACCGGAATCCCTCTCTCCGAGGAATTGGCTGTTGAGATTCGTATACGTTCTCTATGGTCCATTGAAGGCTGCAACACCTCTCTAGCGCCGTTCTCTGAGTCGAGGCGGCATGAGCGAAAGCTTTGACGGCGAGAACGGTGATCTGGATCTCCATACTGTCAGATGCTGCCACCGATTGTCTTCAACTTGGAAGACTTACTCGCAAGATAAGAATCAGCACTCGATCAAAAGGTGAATCTTCGTGTGTGGCATTTCCGGGTATCTGAATTTCGATGGTACACCGGTCGATCCCGGCGCCCTGGATGCGATGATTCGTGCTTTGCGACATCGCGGGCCCGATGCCGCTGGGATTCACGTTGACGGTGCGGTCGGGATCGCGCACGCGCGCCTCAGCATCATCGACCTTGAAGGCGGCGCTCAGCCCATGTGCAATGAGGATCGCTCCCTGTGGATCACCTTCAACGGGGAAATCTTCAATTACCTCGAATTGCGAGAGCAACTCCTCAAGGCGGGTCATACCTTCGCCACCCGATCCGATACCGAGGTCATCCTTCATCTGTACGAGGAACACGGGAAAGACGCGCTCCAGTTCCTCAACGGACAGTGGGCATTCGCCATATGGGACAGCCGGAGGCGATGCCTCTTTCTGTCGCGCGATCGGCTTGGTGTCCGACCTCTCTTCTACACGAACACAGGTGGCCGACTGATCTTCGCCTCGGAGATCAAGTCCATCCTAGCGACACCTGGAATAACCCGGCGGTTAAACCGCCAGGCACTGGCGGCGGTTTTCACCTTTTGGTCTGTCCCTCCGCCTGCTACGCTCTTTGAGGGTATCTCGTGCTTGCCGCCCGGGCATTGGATGACCGTGAACCTCGAGACTGGCGCGCAGGTCATCCGACGGTACTGGGATTGGGACTTCCCCGAAGGTGCGGACAACGGAAACCGCTCGACGGACGATTACGCCGAGGAACTACGCACCCTCCTGATCGACGCGGTTCGCCTGCAACTCCGCGCGGATGTTCCCGTCGGCGCGTTTCTCAGCGGAGGGCTCGACTCCACCATCATCACCGCGCTCATCAAGCACTACACGAACTCCCCCTTACGTACCTTTTCTATTGCCTTCGAAGACGCCGAACTCGACGAGAGCGACTTCCAGCGTCAAGCCGTAGACCATCTCGAGACGCATCATACCCAGGTTCGGTGTACGAAGGCGGACATCTGCGAAGCGTTTCCCCGGACGATCTGGCACGCGGAATCGGCCATCCTGCGGACCGCCCCCACGCCTTTGCTGTTGCTGTCGGCAGCAGTCCGATCTGAGGGGTACAAGGTCGTCCTGACGGGCGAGGGCGCGGATGAGGTTTTCGGCGGTTACGACCTCTTCAAAGAGGGGAAGATCCGCCGCTTCTGGGCTCGCCAACCCGACTCGAAGGTCCGGCCGCTACTCCTGGACCGCCTGTATCCCTATCTGAAGAACTCCCCTACCTCGGCCCGGACCTTCGCGCAGCAATTCTTCCGAGTCGGTTTGGAGGATCCATCGGTCCCGTACTTCGGGCATCTCCCCCGGTGGTCCACCACGAAGCGTGCGTGGCGATTCTTCAGCCAGGATATGGCGGATTCCCTGGACGGCTGGGATCCCTTTGCCATGATCCACGGGACGCTGCCTCCGGCCATGACCCAGTGGGCGCCGCTATGCCGCGACCAGTACATCGAGGCGCACACACTTCTGTCCGGATACCTGCTCTGCTCCCAGGGCGACCGCATGTCCATGGCCAATTCCGTTGAAGGTCGCTTTCCCTATCTGGACCATCGGGTAATCGACTTTGCCAACCGCCTGCCAGTTCGCTACAAGGTCATGGGTCTCCGCGAAAAGTTCCTGCTCAAGCGCGCCGTACGTGACTTGCTGCCCGGTGAGATCCTCGCGCGGCCCAAGCAGCCGTACCGTGCCCCCGACAGCCAGAGCTTCTTCCAGAGGGGTGCCCCCGCAGACTACGTGGGGGACCTGCTGAGTGACGCCCGCATCGCCAGTGCCGGCTACTTCGACCCCCGTGCCACGGGAAAGTTGATCGAGAAGTGTGGCCGCGGCGAAGCCATCGGGTTCGCCGACAACATGGCCTTCGTCGGCATCCTCTCGACCATGCTCCTGGACGACATGTTCATTCGTCGTCCGCCGGCGCCCGATCCGCCTGCAATCGCCAGCCGAACTCTGTGCGTCTGCGACACTTCGCCCACACGCTGACTCGTCTGTGAGGCCATAGCATGCTTCTTCACGAGCAGTTCCAGGCTACAGCCGACCGGCTCCCCGACAAGGTGGGCCTCGTCGCAGAGGGACGGCGGCTCACCTTCGGGCAGATCTGGCGACAGGCAACCTGCCTCGCCTCGACTCTGCGTCAACGCGGCGTGCGACGTGGGGATCGCGTCATCATCTTCTTTCCGAACAGCGCCGAGATGGTGATGGCCATCTACGCCGCGCTGCAGATCGGCGCGGTTTTCTCTCCGTTGAGCCCGCAGACCAAGCCGGGGAAGCTCGCGTATGTCTTCCGCGACTGTACTCCAACCTGCCTGTTCACCGACGCTCGCCTGACCCGCGTTTGGCGCGCCGCCCTGGAAGGCGCGACCAGCGTCCGAACGGTCATTGTATCCGGCCCCCTTGACGCGATCCCTAGCGGCCCCTCGGTCCTCCCATTTGGCGATGCGACAGAAAACGCGGAGGAGCTCCACCAGGACCCCGGAACCATCGATCAGGATCTGGCATCCATCATCTACACGTCAGGTTCGACCGGCGACCCCAAAGGGGTGATGCTCACGCACCTCAACATGGTGAGCGCCGCCAACTCGATCAGCACGTACCTCGCCCTCCGCGAACAGGACACGATCCTGTGTGCCCTGCCGCTTTCCTTTGACTACGGCCTCTACCAGATCTTGATGACGTTCAAGGTCGGCGCCCGGGTCGTCCTGGAGCAGTCGTTCGCGTTCCCTGTAAAGATACTGGAGATCATGGAGCGCGAGCAGGTGACCGTCTTCCCCGGTGTGCCGACCATGTTCTCCATGCTCATCGGCCTCGACAACCTGTCGCGGTTCGGGTTGCCGAAGCTGCGCATGATCACGAACACCGCTGCGGCACTCCCCGAACGGCACATCAAAGAGATCCGGAACCTTTTCCCGCACGCCCGCCTCTTCTCCATGTACGGACTAACAGAGTGCAAGCGGGTCACCTATCTTTCACCCGAGCAGTTGGACATTCGGCCCGGGAGTGTCGGTCGGGGCATGCCGAACGAAGAGGTCTACCTCGTGGATGAGCAGGCCAACCGGCTGGCGCCGGGCAGCATCGGAGAATTGGTTGTTCGAGGGAGCCACGTCATGCGTGGCTACTGGGGCAAGCCAGGGGAAACAGCCAAACGGTTGAAGCCGGGGCCGTACCCGGGGGAGTTCGTTCTGCATACCGGAGATCTCTTCCGTATGGACGATGAAGGATACCTGTACTTCCTTAGCCGTATGGACGACATCATCAAGTGCCAGGGCGAGAAGGTAGCGCCGAAGGAAGTTGAGACCGTCCTCTACAGCCTCGAAGGGGTCCTTGAGGCGGCCGTCGTCGGCGTCCCGGATCCCCTCCTCGGCGAGGCGGTGAAAGCCTACCTCGTGCTCAAACCGGGCTACGCGTATGCCGAGCGCGAGGTCGTGAAGTTCTGCCTCGCCCACTTGGAGAGTTTCCTGGCGCCGAAACACGTCGTGTTCGTGCCAACGCTCCCCAAGACAAATACAGGCAAGATCGACAAGACTGCGCTCAAACGCCACTCTGCGGACACCGGGGGAGGGTAACAGGATGCCCAACATCAAAGCGCAGGTAAGATCCTACATCACAGAGAACTTCCTTTTTGGCCAGGGTGCCGACATCTCCGACGACGCCTCGTTCCTCGCGCGAGGCGTGTTGGATTCCACCGGCGTTTTGGAACTCGTCATGTTCTTGGAAGAGACCTACTCCATCAGGATCCCCGATGACGAGCTGTTGCCCGACAACCTCGACTGTCTCAACGCCATCCAGGCGTATGTCCGGCGTAAGCTCGACGGCGGGGTCCACGCCGTCGCCCCCGCCCACGCCTCTCGGTGAGGCAGCCATGCCATCCCAGCCTTTGGATGCGAGCGTCCTCACCATCGACTGCCCCGAGGAGGCCGAGCGGATCGTGACGCGCCTCCGTGACGTGATCGGTCGCCAGTTCAGACGACGGGGCGCCGTCGTCGCCCTGTCGGGTGGGGTGGATAGCTCGGTCTGTGGCGCCCTCGCCGCCCTGGCGTTGGGACCATCCAAGGTTTTCGGCCTCCTGCTCCCCGAGCGGGAAACGTCACCACGCGCCATGGAACTCGGCCGGCGCGTTGCCCAACAGCTCGGCATCGAGTACCAGACGCACGACCTGACCCCGGTCCTCGAGGCCATCGGTTGTTATGATCAGCGAGACGAGGCGATCCGGCGCGTGTTCCCCGAGTACCGGAAGGACTGGAAGAACAAGCTTGTGATCGCCGGCGGGTTGTCGGGTCAGTTCAATTTCTTCAAGCTGGTGGTGCAAGCGCCGGATGGCCGGACGTTTGGCGAGCGGATACCCCACTTCGAGTACCTGCAGATCGTCGCTGCACAGAACTACAAGCAGCGGATTCGCAAGACTGTCGAGTACTATCACGCCGACCGGCTGAACTACGTCGTCGTCGGCACGCCGAACCGGCTGGAATACGATCAGGGCTTCTTCGTGAAGAATGGGGATGGATCCGCCGACGTAAAACCCATCGCCCACCTGTACAAGACGCAGGTCTACGCCATGGCCCGGCATCTTGGGCTGCCGGACGAAATCTGCGCATCACGCCCAACGAGCGACACCTACAGCCTGCCCCAAGGACAAGACGAGTTCTTTTTCGCCCTCCCGTATGATCAGGTGGATCTCGCGCTCTGGGCATACGATCATCAGTTTCCTCATGCCGCACTCGCGTATGCTCTCGGGGTCTCGGGGGAATTGGCCGAGCGCGTCTATCGTGACATCGAAGCCAAGCGCCGCGCCGGCGCCTACTTACACACCCCGCCCGTCCTGTTCGACACAACGCCTCCGGGTGTGGCAGCCCCGATCCTGTCAGCAAAGCGGAGCCCGTATGACTGATCGGCTCTGGTTTGTTTTACGACGGTGACGGCACCGGTGCCTGAGCACTACCTCCCTTAATCCAGGAAATTCCACCGCCAAGACGCCAAGTCTCTTGAGTCCGTCAAGCTAGCTGGCAGCAGGCAGCCGGCAGCGGGTAGCTCAACAACCAGCTGGCAGCCGGCAGCGGGCAGCGGACGGCTGATGGCTGATAGCTGATCGCATTATGGGAACAACCGAACCACCGACCTACCGAACAACCGAACGCTCTTGATGTAATTCGTTATTCGTACCCTCGTACGCCTTTGGTAAAGTTTCGGTAAATGACGATGCCCCTCTCATCCGTTTCCTTCGTCACGACCCTTGTCAGCACCCTCGTTGCACTTGGCCTCGCGGGGTTCGTGCTGCGTTCCAACAGGCGAGCGTCCGTTAATCACTGGCTCGCCCTGGGGCTGTTTGTCATTGCAGTTCACCAAGCCCTTGTGCTGGCGTCCGGCTTGGCGCCATCCGACCTTTGGCACGTGGCCCTCTTGCGGTTCGCTTTCGGAGTTGCCGCAGCGATACCACCGATCTGGCTAGGCTTCAGCCTAATTTTCGGGGAGAAGAATGGCGGCCTCCGGAAGTCACGCCGGTATCCCATTCTGTGGTGCGCGACTCTCGTGGCGTTCGGTGCGTCGATCCCGCTCGTACTTGGACGGGGCGTCCAACTGATCGCTATCGGCAACACGGGTCACATGGTGGTCGGTCTGGATGGATGGGGAAAGCTCTTATTCTCCGTGTATCTCCTCGGCTTGGTCCTCGTTCTCCTCCATCTCGAGAATCTCTATCGCTACGCCGCTCCGCCGGAGCGTCACAAGTTAACCACCTTGATTCTAGGTATCTTCGTCGCCTTGGCATGCCAGATCGTGGCAACAAGCTACACCCTGCTCTTCGGAATCATCCACCCATCGTATCCCCTCGTCTCGGCGGCCGGCTTCCTCGGGGGCCAGGCGATGATCGCCTTTGCCCTCGTGCGCCACCGCCTACTGGATAGCAGGATTTACGTTTCGCGGTACGTGATTTACCGTTCACTCACATTGGCCCTAGTCGGTGGATACCTTCTCTCGCTCGGCATCGTCGCGGAAATCTTCCAGCGAATGACGATCAACCTCGATTTTCTCATCGGAACCATCCTTGCCATCGCGGGGGGTGCGGTCGTTGCACTTCTTCTCCTCTCTGAGAATGTACGCTGGAAAGTCAAGGGATTCATTCAGGCCCACTTCTACCGACACAAATACGATTACAGGGAAGAGTGGATGGAGCTCACACGTCTCCTCTCGTACGCCACCACCGCTTCTGCAGTGGCCGCACAGACGGCCGAGCGCATTCTGAAAGTCATGTGGGTGCAGCAAGTCGCAATTTATACGGCAGGTGACCAACCGGAGGTCATGAATCTCCTTCATCAGACTGGATATCACCACCTTCCCTCCAAGGTTACCCTTTCTACGAACGCGCTCCGGATGCTCCTAGACACTGGAAGCCGATTACCTTCTGGGGGGCGAAGGGAAGAGTCCCCTGAGAACCGAAGCGGGTTGATACGCAACCTGCTGCCAGAAGTGCCAGTCGGACACCTGGTGCCGCTCGTCGCACTCGACACGCTGGTCGGCCTTCTGGTGGTCGGCCCAGAGGTGTCCGGCAAACCGTTCGGCGTCGACGACACGGACCTCCTCGCTGCGGTCGCCGCCCAGGCCGGCGCGATGATCGTCAACGCCCGACTCGCACAGGACGCTGCTGAGGGTCGCGAGCTACAGGCCGTGGGGGTGCTTTCAGCCTTTATCACTCACGACTTGAAAAACGCAGTCTCGATGCTGTCTATGCTGGCCGAGAACGCCAAGATTCACATAGGCAAGCCGGAATTTCAGGCGGACGCTATCCGCACGCTATCCGAGGTCACCACCAAGATGCGAACCCTCTTGGCAGCGCTGAGCTCCAGGGGACGGGTGCTGGACCAGGTGCAACCGGTCAACTTAGGATCAGCTGTCGATGTTTGGATCCAAGAGATCGGATCCCAGCTTCCTCCCCGCATCCAGGTCGAAACCCGGCTGCACTCAACACCAGATGTCCGAGTTGAGCCCGAACAGCTTCGCACAGTTCTTCACAACCTGCTACTCAACTCGGTCGAGGCGATGCCGGATGAGGGAAAGATCCAGGTTGAAACCAGGCAAGAAAATGGCCAGGCTGTGCTTGCGGTAACAGATTCCGGCCGGGGAATGACTCCAGAGTTCATTCGACAAAGACTGTTCCGACCCTTCCAGACCACCAAGCCGCGAGGGCTCGGTATCGGCCTTTACCAGTGTCGCCAGATTGTCCAGGGCTTTGGAGGAACGCTGACCGCCGAGAGCCAGGAGGGAAAGGGGACGAGGATGGTCGTCAGACTCCCTACTGAAGCTGGCAGCAGGCAGCTAGCAGCTGGCAGCTCAACCAGCTAGCAGCTGGCAGCGGGCAGCTGGCAGTGCGCAAAGCGCATAGCGCATGGCGCATAGCGTTGAGAGCTAAGAGCAGAGGGCAAAGCGCATGGCGCATGGCGCCCGACGCTCTGCGCTTAGCGCATGGCGCTTTGCGGATTGCCTGTTGATTCCCGACTCAATAACCCAACAACTCAACAGACTCAAGCGACTCAACGGACTCAACAGTCTCAATGGATGAAATGAATACCCGGTACAGATCAGCCGTTTCTGGAGGCTAGCGGTAGGTCGCTTCCCGCCTGAGGCCACAATGCTGGAGCACCACTTCTTGGCCGTAGATGTCATAGCGAAACCGGAAACGGCCCAGAGCAAGGCGCCACTGGCCTTCGCCGAGGGGGACAGCTACGAGCTTCTTGATGTTGTGGGCACGGCCGCGATTGTGGGGGTCGGTTTTGAGAATCTCGCCGACTCGCTCTCTAATAGCGCGAAGCTCGGGGTGACCTGCCAAGAGTTTCCGAAAGACCCGCTCGAAATGAGGGGTTGCGGTAACAGAAAACGGCGGGGTCATAGCCTCTGACGCCGCTTCGTCTTCCTCTGCTCCTCCTTGCGAAGGTCTCCGAGGAATTCCCCATACGGTCGACCCTTGCCGGCAAGGTACTCTTCGTTGCTCTTGCGGATGTCTTCCCGGACTTTGGGGTCCTG
>Ga0326597_10010606_pt1 | contig 12255 bp, 11 predicted proteins | sample RVTome_12_FD_203789 | JGI IMG/M metagenome (GOLD analysis project Ga0326597, IMG submission 203789) | Soil microbial communities from uranium-contaminated site in the Upper Colorado River Basin, Wyoming, United States - RVT100D185 | ecosystem: Environmental > Terrestrial > Soil > Contaminated >... | reverse complement strand
CGACAAGCTGCCGGCGACCGTGATCCGCGGCGGCAGCAACCGCGCCCTGCGCTTCTTCGGCCTGCCCTCCGGCAGCGTCTTTCCCGCCCTGGTCGAGACCATGATCGACGCCGGCCGGGTCGGCGTTACCCTTCAGCCCGAGACCGTGAAGCAGCTGCGAAAGCTCAAGTCGACGATCCACGTCCAGGTCCTCGTCTCGCCGGCCTGCGGCTACTCGCCGGCCCTCGCCCACACCGCCTTCAAGCTCGGCCTCCAGAGCGCCCGTCTCGCGGTCGACGTCGTTGAGGCCGGCGAGTTCCCCGCCCTCGTCCGCCGCCACGGCGTCAGCGTCACGCCGACGACGATCGTAGGCGACGGCCTCGTCCTCCCCGGCTCGCTGGACGAACCGACCCTTCTCCGCCACATCCTCAGCGTCGCCGAGGGCCGGCCGATCAGCGCCGCGGCCTTGAAGGCCGGTGCCGCCACCGCCCTGCCGCTCCCCAGCTCCGGCTCCGGCCGGAGCCGGGCGCGCCCGGCCGGGAGCAGCGGCCTGATCCTGCCGCCGCGTTGACCTTGATGCGACCGGCCCGCGCCCTCGCCACGAGCCTCGACCGCCTCTTCGCCGCCGACCTCTCGCGGCCGGCCGCTTTCGTCGGACTCGGCCTCGTCTTTTTCGCCTTGCGGGCGCCGTTTCTCGACTACGGCTACGGCACCGACCCCGACGCCTGGCGCGTAGCGATGACCGCCCACCACCTCCTCGATACGGGCGAGTACTTCCCCTCGCGCCTGCCCGGCAACCCCCTGCACGAGCTCACGATCACGCTCTTCATCGCCGGCGGCTGGATCGTGACGAACCTCGTCACCGCTCTCGTCTCCCTCGCCGGCGTCTACCTGTTCGCGCGCATCCTGCGGCGGCTGCAACTGCCGTCGCCGGGCCTCCTGACCGTCGGCTTTGCCTTCACGCCGCTGCTCTTTATCAACAGCATCGCGACCATGGACTACATGTGGGCCCTCACGGCCGTCCTCGCCGCCTACTATGCCGTGCTCCTGCGCCTGCCGGTCTGGGCCGGCGTCTGCCTCGGCCTCGCCATCGGCTTCCGTCTCCAGAGCCTCATCGTCTGGCTGCCGCTCGCCTATCTCCTCCTGCGCCAGCGCGTCGAGGGCGACGCCCCCGGCCGCGGCTTTCGCCTCCCAGGCCTCGTCGCCTGGCGCGAGGTCCTCGCCTTCTCCATAGCCGCTGGCGGCGTCGTCCTCATCGCCTTCGCGCCCGTGCTCGCCGTCTACGGCGGCGATTTCTTCAACTACTACGACGCCTCTGTCGGCTACCGCGACGTCATCCGCCTCCTCGGCAAGGAGGCCCTCGGCGTGATCGGCGGCCTCGCCGTCCTCGGCGCCGCGATCGTCTCGCTGCCGCGCTTGCGGGTGCTGCCCGGCGACATCTTCCGCGACCCGAACGTCGCCGTCTGGCTGGGGCTGATCCTCCTCTACTTCGTGTCCTTCTTCCGCCTGCCCCACGAGGTCGCCTACCTGATACCGGTCTTCCCCTTCGGCTTCCTCCTCATGGGCCGCTACTTTCGGCCGGCGGCGTTAGCCGTGGCGATCGGCGGCATTCTCCTCGCTGGGATGCTGGACATAACGACTCCGGGCGACGACGTCGACCTCGCGTCCCTGCGCAGCGCCGGGCTGGGCCGGGGCCTCGTCCTCTCGAACGCCGACACGATGTCGAGCCAGAGGGAGTTCGCGGCCCGCGTCGCCGCGGCCGACATCCCCGACCGCTCCGTGGTCATGGCGGGCTTCATCTTTCCCCAGCTCAGCGTCCGGGAGCGCGATCGCCTCGACGCGCGGATCCTCCAGCGTGATTACAGCGCGATCAGCATGCTGTCGGACCGGGGCGAAGCAGTGGACGCGGAGCGCGACATCCGCTTCGTCTGGCTCCTGACCTACGAGCAGTTTCTCGCCTTTCGGGGCCAGGGTTTCAGCTTTTTCGTCCTCCCCGATTCGGCCGGCGCCACTGCTGCCCTCTACGACTACCGCCCCGGACTCTTCGGCGCTAGCTTCCTCCGCCTGGACGAGGCCGGCCCCGGCGCCGGCAAGGGTACGGCGAGCACCGACCGCTAGGCGGCCCGTCGCGAGCGGCGCCGCAGCGCGTAGAGGCCGCCGCCAGCGAGAGCGATGCCGCCGGCGACGGCCGTAACGATCAGCACCAGCGCCGACGCGCCGCCGTCATCCTCGGCCGCCCGCGTATCCGTCGCCGCCGGCTCGTTCGCTGTCGCCGGCGTCTCGCTCGCCGGCGCCTGGCCGCCGCCGCCCAGCGGTACGAGCGTCGCCAGGGGCGCCTGCTCGCGCGGTGCGGCGCCGCCACCACTCACCGGCGCCAGGCCGACGCTCTGCCGCCAGCCGTTCTCGAGGCCGAGGCGGTCGAAGCCGTAGACCTGAAGCATCGCGTCGTCGGCCGTCGCCCGGCCGAGGGCGGCGATGAAGCGGCCGAACTGCGCCTCGCCCCCCGTCTCGACCAGGTAGGCGATCAGCGAGCCCGACTGCGCGTAGAAGAGCGACACGAGGTCCGCCGTCCCCCGCGCCGAGACGCTGAGGCTCGTGATCGGCAGGACGGCGTCGCGGCGGATCGCCAGGTCCAGCGCCCGGGCCTCGGAGGGCAGCAGCTCGCGCTGGGCATAGGTAGAGATGCCCTCGTTGATCCAGACCGGTATGTCGGTGATATGGTCGTCGGTCGCCTGGCGCGTGACGATGTGGGCGAGCTCGTGGCGGACGATGTTGAGGAAGTCCGTGTCGCGCGAGATGAGAGCCGTGTCGGAGGCGCCAACCTCGCCCAGCGTCTGGACGCTCGAGCTCGGGCCCTGGCCGCGGCGGCTGGCCACGGCCGGCTGCATCTCCTGCGCCGTCCGGTAGACCCAGATCTTCACCGGCAGGTCGACCCGCGTCGCCATGAGGGCGCTGAGCCGGTCGATCGTCTCGCGCGCCGTGCTCAGGACGAGGCGCTGCGAGTCCTGAGCGCCGAAGTAGAAGTAGACGGTGAGGTTGGCCTCGGTGATCGACTCCCAGGTGAAGCGGTCGTCCTCGTACATGAAGCGGGCTTCTTCTGTCCGGAGGCTGGCGCCGGCGGCGTCCTCGACCTCCCAGGAGTAGACGATCTCGGCGCCCGGGACCATGTAGCTCGCCTGGCTCACGCCGACGTCCGCGGTGCAGTTGATCGAGGCGCCGGTCGTGCAGCGCGGCCGCGCCGAGACCGGGACGCCGTCCGGCAAGATGCGGTAGCGCAGCCGCACCGAGCTGATCTCGGCGTCGCTGCCGACGAAGAGCGTGAACGAGACACCGTCCGGGAAGCGGTTCTGGACGTTCTCGGAGATGACCTCGATCCCGGCAGTCGACGCGCGCGCCGGCGTCGCTACCGTCGCCGTCGTAGCGGCGAGCAGCACCAGGCCCAGGCCCGGGGCCAGCCAGCGGCCGATCACGTCTCGCTCCCCATCGTTCCCCTTAGATACGCTTCGATGAACCCGTCCAGATCGCCGTCGAGCACGGCGGCGGCGTTCGAGGTCTCGAAGCCGCTGCGCAGGTCCTTCACCATCTTGTAGGGGTGGAGGACGTAGCTCCGGATCTGGTTCCCCCAGCCCGCCTCCACGTGCTCGCCTTTCAGCCGCGCCTTTTCCTCCGCCTGGCGCTCGACCTCCCGCTCGAGCAGCCGCGCCTCGAGGATGCGCATCGCCGTTTCCTTGTTCCGCCCCTGCGAGCGCTCGTTCTGGCAGGTCACGACCAGACCGCTTGTCAGGTGGGTGATCCGCACCGCCGTCGCCACCTTCTGGACGTTCTGGCCGCCGTGCCCGGAGGAGTGATAGATGTCGATGCGCAGGTCCTCCGGCTTCATCTCGATCTCGGCGGCGCCGCTCGCCTCCGGCAGCACCTCGACCAGCGCGAAGGACGTATGGCGGGCGTGGGCGCTGTCGAAGGGCGAAAGGCGCACCAGGCGGTGGACGCCGCGCTCGCTCTTCAGATAGCCGTAGGCCTTATCGCCGCGCATCTCCACCGTGACGCTCTTGATCCCCGCCTCCTCCCCCAACGTCGAGTCGAGGACCTCCGTCTCCAGCCCGCGCATCTTCGCCCAGCGCAGGTACATCCTCAGGAGCATCTCGGCCCAGTCCTGCGACTCCGTCCCGCCGGCGCCGGCGTGGATCGCGAGGATGGCGCTGCGCTCGTCGAAGGGGCCGCTCAGCGTGAGCTCCCGCTCGAGCCCGTCGAGCTCGCCCTCGATGGTGCGCGCGTCTGCGTCGACCTGGGCCAGCGTCTCCGCGTCCGCCTCGACCTCCGCCAGGTCGAAGAGCTCCGACGCCTCGCGCGTCCGGCGCTCGATGCCGCGCCAGGTCGCGATCGTGCCGGTGACCGAGGCGAGGCGGCGCATCGCCTTCTGAGCGCGATCGGCGTCGACCCAGAAGTCGGCCTTCTGGCTCTCCGTCTCCAGGAGACGGGCCTCCTCCTCTAGCTTTGGCAGGTCAAAGACGCACCAGGGCGTTGTCGATTCGGTCCCGGAGCGGGGGCAGCAGCTCGCGTGCTTCCAAGGTTACCTCTCGTCTCGTCTTCTAGATCAGGATCATTTTAGCAATAGCGGAGCCCATTCGCCTAAGCACGGCCGGTGCTGATGATCGGCAGAGCTCAGGGCTTGGAGTGCCGCAGGCGGCCCAGGGAGCGCATTTGGGCGCGGACCGTGAGCCAGAAATCGGCTTTGAGCCCAGGTACGCAGCCTAAGGCAGTTCTTGCTAACCAGCGCGGAGCAAGACAGTTAGCAAGCCAGGTGCTACCCGCCCGAATGCTGCCTCCGCGGCGGAATGAGGCACCTAGCGCCGGCGCGGCCTCCGCTGGCCCTTGAGCAGGCATCGGCAACTGAGTACTGGTGAAACACCGCGCCGTCAAGGTATACGGCCAGGCAGAGAGGGTACCTCGTGACGCCGACGATGACCCTGGAACCGTCGACGGCTCGTCCTCTGGCCTCAACCTCAAAGCAACCTTCACTATGTAGAGTCGCGCTGTGACCACTGGCCGTCGCACTGTTTGACATTTGGCGAGGCCAGGCTTCAATGGGCCTAGCCAGAGGAAAGGAATCCTGATGACCATCAAACGATTCATTCTTTCTTTCGTTCTTTCCGCAGGTCTCATCTTCGGCGGTTTTACGCTGGCCCCATCGGCACAAGCCTGTGGCGACTGCAATGAGCCGCCCGCGAAGTGCAATTCCGGCAGGGGCAACGACTCAGAGACTGAGCCCGAAAACGACTGCGATCCGGGGAACTCCGGCGGGCACAACCAGGGAGGCGACTAGCCCGGATACCGACTCACCTAATCGAAGGTGAGTCCATAGAACCAGGCGCGTCCGCTCGGCAGGCCAGACCGAGGGGGCGCGCCCCGTTTTGGGGCTTTGTTCTGTCCTCGCCGAGGAACCGGGTCTACATTGGAGCGACACGAGTGCGGCCGCCCGCCTCCCGTGTAGATAAACGCCGGTCCGAACGACATTGACCTCCGACCTGACCCGAGCTGGACGCCGCTAACGAGGGGGAAAGGCACTATGCAGATATCCCGCCGCATCGCCTTCACCCTTCCCCTCGTCCTCCTGCTCCTCGCTACGGGCTGCGGCGTCCGCTTCAGCGACGACTTCGAGGGCACGGAGCTCTTCAAGGACATCGATCTCAGCGGCGAGCGCCGCCCAGGCGCCGAGCTCACCCTCACGCTCCGCTTCGCTTCGATCTACCCGGTGCCGATCAGCATCGGCTGCTTTTACGAGGCCGAGGCAGGCCTCACGGACGACGAGCGCCGCCTCAGCTTCCCGGAGCGAGCGACGAAGATCGGCGAGGCCATCCTCGCCGCGTCGCCGGACCGCCTCGCAGACGCCGCCGACGCCCCGACGGAGACGCGGCGCTTTCGCTTCGCCGCGCCGGCGCCGGGCGCCTACTTCCTCGCCTGCCTGACGCCGGCCGCGGCCGAGAACGGCTACGGCCTCTCCTTCGAGATCGAGTAGGCGAAGCCTCCGGCAGCGACCACCCCTGCTTCTCGCTCATCGTTATGTTAGACTCTCTCCCGGCGGGCAGGGGAGCAGCGTTCTTGCGGCGGTTACTCCGCGTCTTTTCCACGGGTCGGCTCTTGCTGGTGTTGACGTTGATCGTCGCCGGCTATTTCTTCGTGTCCGCCGCCGATAGCTTCATCGCCTCGAGCCGCATCTCCGAGGAGGAGGCCCAGCTCCGTCAGCAGATCGCGGCGCTCGAGTCGCGCCAGGAGCGCCTGCTGCAGATCCGCGACTACCTCCGCATGGACGAGTACGTGGAGTTCATGGCGCAGCGCGTCTTCGGCCTCGCGCGGCCGGGCGAGACCCTCGTCATCGTCGATGCGCCGGCCGCAGAAGCGGCGGCGGACGAGGGTCGCGGCCTCACCTGGTGGGAGCAGCTCTTCGGCCCTTAGCCGGCCGCCGCCTGCGTATACTCTCCTCATGACGACGGAGAAGCCCGCCGCCGCTCAGCGCCGGCCGCGGCGCATCGAGGCCAAGGTACGCCACTTCTTGGACGCCGAGGCCCTCTGGCCCGATGACGGACGCCTGCTCGTCGCCGTGTCCGGCGGGCCCGACTCCACCGCCCTCCTCCTGATCCTCTGCCGCCTCGCCGGCCGCAAGCCGCATCGGCTCACCGCCGCTTACTTCGACCACCGCCTGCGGGGCGAGGCGGCGAGCGCCCTCGAGGCCGCGGCGGTCGAGCGCCTCGCCGCCGCCTGCGGCGTCGTCCTCGTCCGCGGCGACGCCGAGGTCAGAGACCTCGCCAGGACGCAGCGCCTCTCGCTCGAGGAGGCGGCGCGGCGGGCCCGCTACGCCTTCCTCGCAGCTGCTGCCGGCGCTGCCGGCTGCGAGGCCGTCGCCGTCGGCCACACCGCCGCCGATCAGGCGGAGACCGTCCTCATGCACGTCCTGCGCGGTGCCGGCCTCGCCGGCCTCGGCGGCATGGCGCCGCGCGCGTCCTGGCCGACCGGTGAGACGGCGGTCGCCGTCGTCCGGCCGCTGCTCACGCTGACGCGCGCCGAGACCGAGGCCTACTGCCGCGCCGCCGGTTTCGAGCCCCTCGAAGACGAGAGCAACCGCTCGCCCGCCTTCCTCCGCAACCGCCTGCGCGCCGACCTCCTGCCCCACCTGCGCCGCTTCAATCCGCGCGCCGACGCCGCCCTCGTCCGCCTCGCCGACGCCGCCCGCGCCGACCTCAGCTACGTCGAGGCCGCCGCCCGCCAGATCGAGCGGCGCCGGGACGAGACCGGCGTCACGATTTCCCGGGAGGCGCTCGCCGCTTGCGAGCCGGCCCTGCGGATCCACGCCCTGCGCCTCGCCCTGCGCGACCTCCTCGGCGACCTCCAGGGCATCGGCGAGCGTCATCTTCGCGCCCTCGAGCGTCTCCTCCTGAGCGGCCGCAGCGGCGACCGCCTCGACCTGCCGCGCGGCGTCGGCGCTTCGCTGCGCCGCGACGTCCTGACGCTACGTCTCGGCCCGCCGCCGCGCCCCGCGTCCCTGCCGGCCGGCTCCGTCCCTCTCAGCGTGCCCGGCGAGGCGACCTTCGGCCCACTGCGGCTTCGCGCCGCCGCCGACTCTCTCGCGAACGCGGCCGCCGCTGTCGCCGTGGACGCCGCCGCGGTCGTCCCGGGCATGGAGGTCCGGCGGCGCCGCCCCGGCGACCGCCTCCAGCCGCTCGGCATGGCCGGCACGAAGAAGCTCCAGGACCTTTTCATCGACGCCCACGTTCCGCGTGAGGAGCGCGCCGCGCTGCCGCTCTTCGTCAACGCCCGCGGCATCATCTGGGTTGGCGGCCTCCGCCTCGCCGACTGGGCCCAGCCGCGGCCCGGCCGGGCAACGCTGACTCTCTCCTACGCGGCGTCTCAGTGCCAATCTGATCCGCTAGAGGAGCCCTGATGCCGCCGATGCCAGTCTCCGAGCAGCGCCTCGCCTTTCGCGCCATCCTCGAGAGGCCTCAGGTCACCCTTCCCGGCTCCGTCTACGACCCGGTTTCTGCCCGCCTCGCGCGCTCCGCCGGCTACGACCTCGGCCTCTTCGCCGGCTCGGTCGCCGCGGCAACGATCCTCGGCGCGCCCGACCTCGTCCTCATCACCCTGAGCGAGTTCGCCGAGCAGGCGCGCCGCATCAGCCGCGCCGGCGCCCTGCCTCTGCTGGTCGATGCCGACCATGGCTACGGCAACGCTCTCAACGTCCGCCGCACCGTGGAGGAGCTCGAGACCGCCGGCGTCGCCGCCCTGACGATCGAGGACACGCTCCTGCCGCGACGCCACGGCGCCCCCGAGGGCGAGCTCATCTCCGAGGCCGAGTTCGGCCGCAAGCTGCGCGCCGCCCTCGACGCCCGCGTCGAGGGCGGCCTTGCCGTCATTGGCCGCACCGGCGCGCTGGCATCCGCCGGCCTCGATGAGGCCCTCGCCCGCGTCCGCGTCTGCGCCGCGGCCGGCGTCGACGCCGTCTTCGTCCTCGGCGTGAGCAGCGTCGACCAACTAGAAGCGCTGGCTGCCGCGACCGATCTGCCGATCGTCCTCAACGCGGCGCCGGCGCCGGCCGCGGACCTCGCGGCGCGGCGCGTCCGCGTCATCCTCCAGGGCCACCTGCCCTACTTCGTCGCGCTGAAGGCCCTGCTCGGCGCCTACCGCCACCTCCGGGCGGGCGGCGCTGCCGCCGACCTGCGGGCGCAAGCGCTGCCGGCCGACCTCCAGGCGCTGGCGCTGGCCGAGACGGAGTACGCCGCCTGGCGCAAGGAGTATCTGGAGGTCGAGTAGCTAGAGGCCGCTGACCGTGAGGCGCGACATGCGCAGGCTCGGTGCCGCGCCGGCGCCACGCCAGAAGAGGTCGCTAGCGACCGCGTCGATGCCCGCCAGCATCTCCTTCAGGTTGCCGGAGAGGTTGATCTCGGTCACCGGGTAGCTCAGGCGGCCCTTCTCGATCCAGAAGCCCTGGGCGCCGCGCGAGAAGTCGCCCGTCGTCATATTGACGCCGAAGCCCATGAGGTCCGTGAGGAAGAGCCCATCGTCGATGTCGGCGTAGAGCGCTTCCGGCGCCAGGTCGCCGGCGGCCATGACGAGGTTGCTCGTGCCCGGCGCCGGCGGCGAGGCGAGGCTGCGCTGAGCCGCGCCGGTCGTCCGCCGGCCGAGGCGGCGGGCGTTGTACGTATCGAACATGAAGGCGCGGAAGACGCCGCCCTCGAAGATCGGCAGCGTCCGCGACCGCACGCCCTCGTCGTCGAAGGGCCGCGAGCCGAGGCGCCCCGGCAGCAGCGGGTCGTCCGTGACGCTGAGCAGCGGCGAGGCGAGGCGCTGCCCTTCGCGGTCGGCGAGGAAGGTCGAGCGGCGGTAGAGGGCCTCGCCGGACGCCGCCTGGCCGAGGATCATCAGTAGCGTCCGTGCCACCGGCGCCTCCCAGACCACCGGCACCGCCGTCGTGTCGACCTTGCGCGCCCCGAGCTTCGCCACGGCGCGCGCTGCCGCCTTGCGCCCGACCTCCTCCGGTGCCTCCAGCCGGTGCAGCGCCCGCTCCGAGGTCTGCCAGTGGTCGTTGCGCTTCTTGCCCTCGGCGTCGTCGCAGATCACCTCGATGCCGAGGCTCGCCTGCGTCTCCGGGTAGGAGCCGCCGAAGCCGAGGCTGTTCGCCAGCGCCACCTGGCTGCGGACGATGCCCATCTCGGCGCCGTCCGAGTTCGTCACGCGGCCGTCGTAGTCGTAGGCCGCCTGCTCGCAGCGCAGCGCCGACTCCTTCATCGCCTCCGTCGTCAGCGCCTCGATCGCCTCGTCGTAGAGCTGGAGGTTCGGCTCGCTGCCCGTCGCCAGGTCGCCGCGGTCGGGCAGGCCGGCGTACTCGTCCGGCTCCGAGATTGCCGCCAGCTCGACCGCGTCCTTAACCAGCTGGGCCAGCGCCGCCGGCGTCAAATCCGCCGTCGAGCAGATCGCGGTGCGCCCTTCCTTGATCACGCGCAGGCCGACGGCGTGCGAGCCGGCGTCGATCACGCGCTCGACCTCGCCCTGGCGCACCTGCACGGACGACTCGGTCGAGGTGACGACGTAGGCGTCGGCCTGGTCGGCGCCGAGGCGCCGCGCCTTATCGACGATATCGGACGCCAGCGAAAGCGGGTCTTCGTTCATGTTCCCTACCTCAAGGCCAGCCTAGGCGTAGATTCGTATCACTTTGAGCGCGGCCTCCTGGCTTCGGCTCGTAAAGGAGCCGGGCGTTGCTGCTTTTCCGCGATGCTCTACGAGTCGCCTTGCCAGGTCGTTGGTCATGCCGGTGTACAGAGTGCCGGACCTGTTCGTAAGGATGTCGACGAAGTAATCAGGCATCGGAGTGTCTACTCCCGGGGGTCAGATTCTTCGCTTCGCTCAGAATGACCGAGTCCTCAGCCCATCGCCGTGCCGCCGACCGTCATCCCCGAGACGAGGAGGGTCGGCACGCCGACGCCGACCGGCACGGACTGGCCGTCCTTGCCGCAGGTCCAGCGGCCGTCGCTGAGCTGGAAGTCGTGGCCCACCGCCGTCACCTTCGTCAGGACGTCCGGCCCGTTGCCGATCAGGTTGACGTTGCGGATCGGCGCCGTGATCTTGCCGTCCTCGATCATGTAGCCCTCGGTGACGCTGAAGACGAAGTCGCCGTTGCTGATGTTCACCTGGCCGCCCGAGAAGGCGACGCAGTAGATCCCCTTCGCCACCGAGCCGATGATCTCCGCCGGCGCCGCCTCGCCACCGAGCATGTAGGTGTTGGTCATCCGCGGCATCGGGTAGTGCTTGAAGGACTGGCGGCGGCCGTTGCCGGAGGGCTTCGTGCCCATCGCCTTGGCGCTGATCCGGTCCTGGAGATAGGCCTGGAGCACGCCCTTCTCGATCAGAACGTTATAGGCCGGCAGCTCCCCCTCGTCATCGACGTTGAGGGAGCCGCGGCTGTCGTCGATCGTGCCGTCGTCGACGACGGTGCAGAGATCGGACGCCACGAGCTCGCCGAGCCGGTCCGAGTAGTTGCTCGTCTTCTTGCGGTTGAAGTCGGCCTCGAGGCCGTGGCCGATCGCCTCGTGCAGGAGGATGCCGGAGTCGCCCGCCGCCAGCACGACCGGGAAGGTGCCGGCCGGCGCCTCGACGGCGGACTGGAGGAGAACGGCCTGTCGCGCCGCCTCGCGCGCCAGCTCCTCCGGCGGGCTCGTCTCGAAGTAGGCCATGCCCATGCGGCCGCCGCCGCCCCAGCGCGCCGTCTGGCGCTCATCGCCCCGCTCCGAGAGGCAGCTGACGTTGAAGCGCACCAGCGGCTGCACGTCGCCGGTCATGCGGCCGTCGCTCGTGAAGATCGCTACCTGCTTCAGCTCGTCGGCGATGCCGAGGTCGACGCGCGCGATCGAAGGGTCGAAGGCGCGGGCGGCGCTATCGGCGCGGCGCAGCAGGTCGACCTTGTCCGGCGCCGGCACGTCCAGCATGCTCGCCGCCGCCGCGTAATGGTTCGCCGTCTCGTAATGGACGACATCGATCGGCGCGACGCGGTCGCCGCGGGCGGCGATCTGGGCCGCCGTCGCCGCCGCCCGCGTCATCGCGTCGCGGCTCAGGTCCTCCGTGAAGGCGTAGCCGACGGCCTCGTCGCGGAGGACGCGCACGCCGAGGCCTTGGCTGATGCTCCGGCTCGCGCTCTTCACGGCCTGCTGCTCGAAGGCGATGGCGCCCGACGTGCGGTGCTCGAAGTAGAGCTCGGCGTAATCGCCGCCGCGGGAGAGCGCCGCCGAGAGCAGGCTCTGGGCCAGGGCCGCGTCGATGGCGTAGCGCTCGCGCAGGAAGGCGAGGCCGTCGTCGCTCGTGCGCTTCGGGTCCGCCATGTTGTCTCCTCTAAGCCCGCCGTGGCGGGGTCCGAAAGGCGCGAGGCTGAGAAGCTTCGCGCCGCCTCCGAATTGTATAGCATCGCGAGGCCGGCTCGAACCTCAGCCGGCGCTTGCCCAGCCGTTCCTTTCGAATGTGCAATTTGTGAAGACCGCCGCCCAGCGGCTCGAAACCGGAAGGCTCCATGCCTCCATCGCTCACGCATTTTCGGCTATTGCAGCCTTTGCCACATCGCCTAGGACGACGGTGATAATTCATCGAAAGCGTCATAAATAGCACTGGTGAGGCCCACCCCCGGGCCGTACCTTGCGGCCATGGATATAAAGCTCAGCGTTATCGACCCGGAGCGTATCCGTCGCCGGCTCGCCTGCGATGCCGCCGCCACCCTCGCTGGCCTGCGCGTCGTTGCCGAGT
>Ga0326597_10010604_pt1 | contig 12256 bp, 13 predicted proteins | sample RVTome_12_FD_203789 | JGI IMG/M metagenome (GOLD analysis project Ga0326597, IMG submission 203789) | Soil microbial communities from uranium-contaminated site in the Upper Colorado River Basin, Wyoming, United States - RVT100D185 | ecosystem: Environmental > Terrestrial > Soil > Contaminated >... | reverse complement strand
CGGTCACAGCTTACGTGCACATTCTCCTGACTGAACCGTACGTTTCCTATCAACTCTCGTGCATCCTGCCCGTCGATCACTTTTCCCACAAGACTGTCCGCATGCTCCAGCACAATGACTTTGCCGGACTGTGGATAACCAACCTCTGGAGCCAAACAGAGACCCATCAGCAACGTAACTAGAAAGGACAACCGGGCGGTCTTCTGTTGTTCACTCATTGGTCACCGCCTGACCCGTTACCCTGAATATCTTGTAGTTCTTTAGCCCCTGGTCGCTCTCCATTCCGTGACCCATGATGTGCTCGGTGGGGGAGGTGATGTCGACAAATGCATCAGTGTGGATCCTCCGAGTAGCATTGTTCCAGAAGAGCCGGTCGGTCCTCAGCACAGTCCCGCTATCGGAGATCACGACAACATTCTCGTACGCTTCGAAGTCATGCGTCCGGTCATTCACTTTGCCATGACGAGCGGTCAACACAGATGTGTGTTGTTCGAATTCATTGTAGAAATCTACGCGTACGCTGTCACTGAGCAGGGTATAGTATTGGTCAGCAAAGGAAGCAATATGCCCCGCCCAGAGGACGGCTTTGATTTTTGCAGAGTCAGAAAACGTGACCGTGCTGTTCCAGCTTTCCTGCGATGGAATGTCCTGCAGCGGAATTGCACCGGCTGTTGGTTTCAATCTCTCTTCACATCCGGCTGCTGCAATTGCCAGAAGAACGACCGGCAGGATCCATCTCATTGAGAATCCTCCCCGCCAATGCCCGTCTTCACAAGCTCATGCAGATGGACAACCCCAACCGGCCTGTTCTGTCCGTTCACAACAATGAGCTGCGTGATGTTGTAGGATTCCATCTCCTGCAGTGCTACGACGGCAAGGGTTCCGGCTGGAAGCGTCTTTGGCTTCCGGGTCATTGCCATTCCTGATGTAATCTTGGAAACATCAGTATGCTTCTGCAAGAGTCGTCGAAGGTCACCGTCCGTAATGACGCCTTCGAGCATTCCATCCTTCCTCACAACGCAGGTGCACCCGAGTCTCTTGGTCGTCATTTCCATGATCGCATCACGCAAAGGCACATCAGCAGTCACGCTCGGGATCGCATTGCCCGTCACCATCAGTTCATCCACCTTCAACAACAATCGCCTCCCGAGTGTGCCCCCGGGATGGTACAGCGCGAAATCCTCCCTGCTGAACTGCCGCCTATCCAGCAAAGCGATCGCAAGAGCATCTCCGAGCACAAGTGTCACTGTCGTCGAGGCTGTCGGGGCCAGATCGTGTGGACATGCCTCCTCGTGCACAGAAGCATCGAGAACCACTGTCGCTTCCTTCGCAAGAAGGGATTGCAGTTTCCCCGTCATTGCGATGATGGGAACGCCCAGTCGCTTGAACATCGGGAGCAGACTGCCGAGCTCCGGCGTATCCCCGCTCTTTGAAATGCAGACAACTACGTCGCCCTTGCGAACGATGCCGAGGTCGCCGTGGACGGCATCGGAGGGATGAAGAAACACTGCTGGTGTTCCGGTGGAGTTCATCGTTGCGACAATCTTCCGCGCAATAATGCCGGACTTTCCGACACCGGTGATGATTACACGGCCGGCACACCTGAACAGCAGGTCAACAGCCTGGGCGAATTTCTGATCGATCCTCTTCTCCAGGTCGGCTACTGCCCTGGCCTCTATCCGGACAACGGATATCCCCTTGGCTATTGCGTTTTCATGTTCACTCATGGCGCCTTTTCCTGCCAACAAGTCCGAGAAGAAACGATTTCAATCCACTCTCATGAACGGGGAGCACGACTTCTTTGACATCGATCCTCTTCTTTAATCTGTTGTAGGCGATGAACGAAGCCTTGAGGTCTGCATCAGTGTAAGTGTCAAGGTGATCGAAAAGCAAATTGGACTTCAGCGCGATCTCAGGATCCCGAACGTTTTTGTGAAGCACGAGCTCGTTGTAGAAATTCGTGATCGGAATAAGGTGCACCATCCCTGCCGCGGCATCGTATAACCATGCGCGGCGCTCATGACGTGCAATTGCCAGGACGGCCTTCTCATCAACGCTGACTTCCCTTACGGGGAGTAGTGTTGCAGGCGACGGCTGACCCGGCAGCCACGTGGAATATGTCCAGCGTCGTTTTTCCTCAAAATGATCCGGTACTGCCTCGCCATGGTTCGACACGATCTCCACATCGATTTGTTCGCCGATATACTCTCGTATTGTAACAGAGTATTGATCACGCGTTGTCTCAACCATTCCATATGCTACAACAGGTGCGAGAGGAGAGGTTGTATCGGCAGTATCTCCTTTGAAGCCGAGCACGAGATTTCCCGCTCCGCGGCACCCTTCGGAAAGGGCTATCATGGATCGTATGAGGTCGCGATATTCCCGGTAGCCAGCCCGATGTTCGGGCAGAACGGACTCCAGTAACTCCAGCTCCTTGCTCCTGAGCGGTCTCGGATAATTCTGTTGCGTTGCCGAAACACCCATGGATGTCCTTTCTGGGAGCATTATGTTTTCTGATGCTTCAGGATAAAATCGATAAGCTCACGCACTGCGCCCTCCCCTCCGTTCGATTTCGTAACAATATCCACTGTCCGCTTGACCTCCGTCCTTGCGTTGTTCGGTGCGGCCGAGAGGCCAACGGCTTTCAGTAGAGGAAGATCAAACAGATCGTCCCCTATGAACGCAGTTTGAACCTCACTTAACGAATGTTTCTTCAGAACCTCTTTCATCGCAGCGACCTTGTCGTCTGCATTCTGGAAAACATCATCGATGTGAAGTTCTTTCGCACGCAGCTCCACAATCGGCGAGCTTCGCCCACTGATAATCCCAACGCTGATCCCGCGATCAAGTGCACGTGCAATGCCATAACCATCCTGCGCATGAAACCGTTTGAGCTCCACCCCATCTGCGGAGTAGTAAATCCCTCCATCAGTCATGACCCCATCCACATCCAGCAACAGCATTTTGATCCGTTGCGCTTTCCTCGCGAGCCTCTTTGTCTCAGCCATCAGTATTGCTTTACGAGTTTGTCGATCTCCGTTACCTGCTTAAGGAGCGGTTCCAACAGGTCGAGACGAAGCTGACTTGCTGCATCACTCAGCGCCCTGGCGGGTTCCGGGTGCACTTCAACGAAGAGACCATCGCATCCAACCGCTACTCCGGCACGAGCAAGGGGAAAGATGAACTCCGGTTGGCCACCCGTTTGCGCAGCCTTTGCATCGCCCCCCGGAAGCTGCACAGAATGCGTCGCATCAAGCACAACCGGATAGCCGAGATCACTCATGATTTTCAGTGACCGCATGTCAACCACGAGGTTGTGATAGCCGAATGTCGTGCCCCGCTCGGTCAGTATCACGTTAGCGTTGCCCGTCTCCTTGACCTTGTCTGCAGCATGGTGCATGTCTTCGGGCGCCAGGAACTGGCCCTTCTTTATGTTCACCACCCGTCCTGTCCGGCCAGCCGCAAGCAACAACTCTGTCTGCCGACACAAGAACGCCGGTATCTGCAGCACGTCAGCAACCTTTGCAGCGACATCTGCCTCCCCCTCAGAATGGATATCAGTGAGGACGGGAAGTCCGAGTTCTTTCTTCACCTCGCTCAGGACCTCCAGCGCCTCGTCCATCCCGATGCCGATAAACGACTTCCCACTTGTTCTGTTCGCCTTCTTGTATGATGATTTGAAGACAACGGGAATGCCGAGCTTTGCACAGGTTTTCTTGACCTGTTCGGCAGTCCGGAGAACCATCTCGCGGCTCTCGACAACACACGGTCCTGCAAAAAGGACGAGTGGACGACCGCTTCCTATGGTGATGTCTTGTATCTTCACGATCATACGGCCCCCAACGATTCTGTATCGAGGACACCCTCTTGCTTCGCGATAATCACCGAGACGGCAGCATCCCCTGAGACGTTCACGACGGTCCGGCACATATCAAGGATCCTGTCAACGCCGAGAATAAGGGCAATGCCTTCCTCTGGAATATGCACAGATCGCAGGACAATAATGAGCATGATGATTCCCACCCCCGGAACAGGAGCCGTTCCAATTGAGGCCAGGACTGCCGTGAGCAGAATCGTAAGTTGCTCTGTGAGATGCAAATCGAGTCCATACACCTGCGCGATGAACACGGCGGCAACAGCCTGATACATTGATGTGCCGTCCATGTTGATCGTTGCGCCAAGGGGGAGCACAAAACTCGTGATCTGCTTGGGAACACCGAGGTTCTTCTGACACGCCTCCATATTCACGGGGAGTGTTGCGGCACTGGAGCTTGAGCTGAACGCAATGAGCATGACTTCCTTGATGCCACGAAAAAACCTGACAGGATTCACGCGAGAAAATATTTTGACCAGAGCACCAAGTGTGATGAACTGGTGAATCAAGAGAGCGACGATCAGTGTCGCGGCATACCATGCAAGAGTCTGCAGAATATCGAACCCGAACTCACCAACAGTCGCTGCAATCAACGCAAACACTCCATATGGCGCAATCTTCATGATCAGATCAACCATCTGGATCATCAGGTCGCTGAACCCATCGAAGAAGCCGATGACGGGAGCAGCCTTTTCTTTCGCGATCATCGTCAGGCTCACACCGACCATCAGTGCGAAGAACACAATCTGAAGCATCTCCCCGTCTGCGAGTGCCTTCACAGGATTCGTTGCCACTATCCTCACAAGCATGTCCACCAGGTCGACAGAGGCTTCCTGCTGAATTTTCTCCTGAACGCCGCCCTGAAACTCCACCATCAGCTTCTCCCGGGCTTCGGTCCCCAACCTCGTTCCCGGCTGAATGTAGTTCACCAGAAACAGCCCGAGAGTAATTGCTGATACAATGGTGATGAGATAAAAGCCGACAGTCTTTGCACCGATCCGGCCAACCTTCTTCAGATCGCCAAGGCTGGAGGCCCCCACAATCAGAGAAGAAACAACCAAAGGAATAGCCACAAACATGAGCAGGCGGATGAAGACCGTTCCGACAGGTTTGATCATAACCGCGACAGTCTTGACCTTCTCAATCGCGGTCACGTTCTCAAACCTCCGCGGAGACGCGGCCTGGAATGAGATGAGCAGGGCTATTTTTTGCTTCTCTGCTTTGCTGAGCTTGTTGAAGTAGGGGATGATTTTGAGCTGGTCGTCAGGCCCGAATGTCGCCCTTTCGGTATTCGTCTGACTGTCAACCAGTTGTATGCTCTCCCAATTCTCCACGACCTCGGTGACCACCACATTCTTACCGTAGCTTATCTCCAGTTTGTACTTGCTGACGTTGAAAATGGCGCCGAAGACGGCGCCGAAGACGAGGGCGAGAAGTATTTTGTTGTGGAGTTTCAGGCTGGGGAGTTTAAAGGACATCCACGAGATTCCTGTTGGACGATTCGATGTGTGAAGGTGAAATCGGACGGCTTATGATACAAAAAAATGCAGAGACAATCAAAAAGGAGGAAAGGCTGGGGAGTTATTGGTAATTGCCATCTGTCGCAGGGCTCACGTCTGTTTTCTTTTGTCTGAAATCTTTATCCTATGTACGCTCCTGAAACCAATTGCTCAGTGATCCATCGTTCACCTCATGTTTCGTGCGTACGCAAAGATCAACCTCGGCCTGCTGGTACTCGAAAGGCGTCCGGATGGGTATCACGAGATCGAAACGGTTCTTCACAGAATCAATCTCTTCGATGAAATCACTCTGCAAGAATCGCCAACCATCGAGGTCACAAGCTCATCATCTGGCGCACCCGAAGGTGAAGCAAATACGTGTTACAAGGCAGCGCAAAAGCTTCGAGAACGGCTTGGTATCTCGAACGGTGTAAGGATAACGATTCGGAAGAATGTTCCCGTCGGCGCAGGTCTGGGCGGTGGAAGCTCGGACGCTGCTACCGTCCTGCGCGAGTTACCGAAACTCTGGGGTCGAACGATCGACCCTTCGGCGCTTCATATGATTGCCATTCAAGTTGGTTCCGACGTTCCGTACTTCCTGGAGAAAGGCTCGGCGCTGGCCAAAGGCCGTGGCGAGATACTGGAATACTTCAAACTCCAGATCCCATTTACGATCTTGCTCTGTTGCCCGGACATCCATGTATCGACTGCGTGGGCATATCAGCATGTGAAACCGAGTCAGAGGGCCATCGATCTGAAGGGAATCGTCCTGGATGGAATGAAAAAACCGCTGGCACTTGTCAACGGTCTCAGAAACGACTTCGAGCCCATCGTGTTCAAAGAATATCCTGAAGTCATGCGAATCAAGGAAGCGATGATGCGCGGTGGCGCGGAGTTCTCATCGATGTCCGGGAGTGGATCGTCGGTGTTTGGATTTTTCTCACGCAAAGACTTTGCCCGCGAGGTGGCAGCCCATCTTCGGTCGAGAAGGCACAGGACGTTCATCACCGAACCAGACTTCACGACGGAGTAGAGCGCGGGCATTCCTTGCTTCTCTTTCGCTTTCTGGATATATTCTCTACGAATTTTTCAGATCGCAGGACACGCATTGCCGCAGGCCAGAACGCTTCCCCCGATTCTGTTCGTCATCTTCACATTGTTTGGCCTGACGCCTTCGGCAAGGTCCCGGGACGCTCACCTTCCCTTTCCTCAAGACTCCATCATCATGCAACATCCTGACACGCTTGAACCCGATCAACTTACACCCGATACCGGCGCTACTGTGGCACCTGACTCATCATCAATGGCAGAACAAATGGATACCCTGGTGCGAATGAGCACGCCTTCGCTTGTCGGGACATACGACCACTCGCTCCCGCCAGAGAGGTTTCTCACTCAGGAAGACCTGCATTGGCTGGACTACCGTTATCTCGGCGGAATACTGGAGCAGACTCCCGGAGTGTTCGCCCGTGACCAACATAGCATTGGCCAATACAACCAGTTGAACATCCGTGGCGCCGACTGGCGCAGCATTGCCATCACAGCCAATGGTCGTTTGATGAACGACCCGGCCACCGGCGTGTTCAACCTGTTTCACTTCGCTCCGGAGTACGCGGACCGGATCGAGTTTCTCAGCGGGCCGCGAGCGTTCCTCTACGCACTCAACGCCAGTGGAGGAGCAATCAATCTTGTCACCAAGAATTATAACAGCAACAGACCGTTCTCGAAAATCAACTACACTGAAAGCGCATATGAGTACCAGTACAGTGATGGAACGTTCAGCCAAAACATTTCGCGGAAGATCAACTTCACGTTCGGGTTCCAGCACCAGAGCACTGATGGGCGGTTTGCCAACAGCGCGCATGAGTCCTGGAACTGGAGAGTCAAACTCCGCTACAACCTGTCCCGGGATTTCAATGTCATCCTCTCCGAGTATTACACGACTACCATAACGCAGCTCAACGGAGGCGTCGATATTGGCGCATCCGGGGTCTCTCAAGGGCTTGACCCCTTGCGGGCGACTGTCAGAAATGCCGAGGCCAAGGAAGAAACCGACCGGCACGACGTTGACCTTTCGTTTGTGGGAACGCTTCTGGGTGATACATCGAATGTCTCGATGCTGACGCTTTATTACTCCGAGAATCTGCGGGAATACAGAGACGAACAGGGCGGCTCACCATCGAACGGAGTGTTCATCAAATCCGATCATCGATCGACGTGGCTGGGTGCGCTGTTCACGCAGAACTTCGACACGGAGTTCCAACGCTTTAACATCGGTGCAAACTTTGAGACCAGGCAGATTAAGGGGAGCCCCAACCTTGGAGCTCACAAACGCACACTCGCCAGTCTATGGGTCAAGGAGGAATTCCTGTTGACTGGCCTGTTGACAGTTGCCGGATTCAGCAGGTACGACCACCACCTGGGTGAGACGTACCTCGGCCTTGGAACCGATGCCACGTTGAGGCCGACTGATGGAATCTCGTTGTTCGGTGGTATCTCATTCTCAAGACGGTTGCCGAACTACCAGGAACTCTACTGGATGGACAGCACCGTCAGCCGTATCGAGCCCATGACAGCAGAGAAGCACAGACAGGTTGAAGTCGGCGCGGTTCTTCGCCCGCGCAATGTCGGGACCTTCAGGGTCGCGTATTTTCATCGCACAGTTGAAGATGCCATCCGAACCGCGCTATACGGAAGCTCGGCGATTTTCCCGGGAGTTTTGTTTAGCAACGCAGGGACCGTCACATCGAACGGCATTGAAGCGAGTGCGGGGTTCTGGGTGTGGATGCTGTACTTCGAGGGCACAGGCACATACCTGGTGCAGCAAAGCGGCGGCGCAACGGTGCGCGACCTGCCGAAGCTCTTCGGCAACGGTGGCGTATTCTTCTGGAAAACGATGTTCAACGACAACCTCAATCTTAAAGTAGGATTTCGCGGAAAGTACATCTCTTCCTCACGGGGGCAGGAGTTCAACCCCGAGGTCGTCGCGTATGTCCCCGGCACGGGGCCCGCGTTGGGGCAAGGTTCTACAATCGACTTCCTCATGATTGCAAGAATCGACAAAGCATACCTCCATCTCACCTGGGAGAACTTAAGCAACACCCGGTACTTTGCTACGCCGTATTATCCAGTGCTTGATCGTGCGGTACATTTCGGCGTGTCATGGCAGTTTCTTGACTAAACGCAGATAACAAGTTGAATATGCCTGCGCGGCATACCATCACCGTCTTCGGGAGCTCCAGACCACAGCCCGGTCAACCTGAATACGACCTCGCCTACGATCTTGGAAACGAGCTCGCCCGCGAAGGATTCACAATCTGCAATGGGGGGTATGGCGGTATCATGGAAGCATCGGCACATGGAGCGAAGGACGCAAGAGGTAAGACCATCGGGATTATCTGCAGTGCATTCGCGGGAGGCAAGGCCAATCAATGGATTGATACGACGATTAACAACACGACAATGGTCGATCGGCTCCTGAAATTGCTCGCCACTGGAGATGGGTATGTCGTTCTTAAGGGTGGTACCGGCACGTTGCTGGAGCTTGCGGCAGCCTGGGAGTTCATCAACAAAGGAATGCTGGCGCGAAAGCCAATTGTGGTGGTCGGGGGATTCTGGGACGAGGTCGTCAGAACACTTAAGGACGAACTGGCGTGGGAGGGCCTGGAGAGTGCAACGAGGTTTGTGTCGATAGCATCATCGCCCACGGAATGCGTGGGCATTCTTACGGCAGAGCTCAGCAAGCAGAAATAGAGAGCAAGTAATGGCAAAGAACAAGCAAGATGGTGAGGTCGCGCTTCTCCTCCGTATCATCGACGAGGCATACGAGAGGAAGGCATGGCACGGGACGAATCTAAGGGGCTCGATACGGGGGCTGACCCAAGAACAAGCGGCATGGCGTCCATCCCCGGTCCGGCATAACATCTGGGAGATCGTTGTGCACGCGGCTTACTGGAAGTACATCCTACGCAGACGGTTGCTTGGGGAGAAGAAAGGTTCATTTCCTCTGAAAGGAAGCAACTGGTTCAAGCGACCTTCGACAAGATTCGATGAAGGATGGCACGAAGACGTCTCACTCCTCGATGAGACACACCGGCGAATGCGGCAGGCAATTGCAGAGCTACAGCCACAACATCTCCACAAGACGCCTCCGACAAGTCAAGTCAGCAACTCGACTCTCATCTACGGCATTGCTGCACACGACCTGTACCATGCAGGTCAGATCCAGCTGCTGAAGCGACTCCAGACCGAATGAAGGAGCGGGACATCACCACTGACAGCCAACGACCTCCGTCCATCAGGATTCTGATCTCGTACATCAGCGTCTTCCTCATTTGGGGGTCAACATATCTTGCAATCCGGATTGGCGTGCGTGATATTCCCCCGGCCCTTCTCGCAGGAACGCGGTTCCTGGTGGCGGGACTTATCATGGTCGTGTTCGGCAGACTGACCGGTCGACAATTCCCCTCAACGTTTAGGGACATCAGAACCCTGTGCGTCGTCGGGATCTTCCTGCTCGTCGCCGGCAACGGGCTCGTGGTCTGGTCGGAGCAATGGATCCATTCCGGACTTGCAGCGGTTATCATTGCAACCGTTCCGCTGTTCATGTCTACAATAGACTCGCTTATACCCGGCGGTCACAAACTCCCGCCGATAGGCTGGCTTGGCATTGTGATCGGATTTGCCGGAGTCGTGGTTCTCGTCTCGCCAAGTCTGGGCCTGGCGCAAGGTGAACAGATGGAGTTGGCAGGCATTGTCGGGCTGGTGCTTGCGTCGTTCTTCTGGTCGATCGGCTCAGTCTACTCAACACGCAACCCTGTGAATGCAGACATCCTCGTGGTTACCGGCATCGAGATGCTTGCGGGGGGCATTGTACTCACTGTCGTTGCCCTTATGACAGGCGAGGTCTACGTGGCACGTGCAACAACAGCCGGCTTGCTCTCGCTCCTCTATCTCATCATCTTCGGCTCAATTGTCGGGTTCACAGCGTACGCGTACCTCCTTAAGCACGTACCGGCAGCGAAGGCGTCAACCTACGCCTATGTCAACCCCATTGTTGCGGTAATCCTCGGCGCAATCCTCCTCTCCGAACCCATCGACCTCAGGACAATACTGGCGACTTTGATTATTCTAGGTGGGGTTGGATTGGTGCAACTGGCGAGGACGAGAGAATAAGAGAGAGATGATACGTGAGGTCGGACTTGAGATTTCAGATTTCAGATCTCACTCGAAGTCTAAGCATCGTGAGGGTTTCTTGGGCGGCCTTGTCCCAATCAAACTTCTTCGACCACTTGATCGCATTCTTCGTCAGACGTCTGCGAAGCTCCTTATCCTCGATGAGTAGGACTACGTTCTTTGCCAGTTCCTGCACATTGCCGTACTCATACAGCAGCCCGGTTTCATTGTCCTGTACGGCATCCCGGAGCCCCTGGACGTTACTTGCAATAACAGGTGTCCCGCACGCATTCGCCTCGATGACGGTTAGCCCCCACCCTTCTTTCGATGATGTTGTGACCTTGAACCACATTTGCTGAAGCAGCTGCACCTTCTTCTCCTCGGACACAAATCCGGTGAACTCCACAGCACGTCCCAACCCGAGCTGACGCGTCAATGCTTCGAGCCGCGGGCGATCATCCCCTTCTCCAACAATTAACAGTTTCGTCTCCGGCACCTGGCTCAGAACAGTAGGAATAGCATGCAAGAGATGATCCACACTCTTGTACTTCTTCAGTCGTCCGAAATAACCGATAAGCGGAGTCGCACTTTTCTGTGCAGCGTTCGATCTATGGACGGTATGGTCGACGCCATAGTTAATGAGTGCTACGTAGGACCGGTCAAAACTCTCCTCCAGCAACTCTCGTTCCGTGCTCGGTGAGCCAACGATAAACGGTACTCGCAAACGCTTGTACAGCCAAACCGCTGCACGCTCCATCATGTATACATACGTGGCCAGAATGAAATTCACTTCGAGGAAAATGCTCTTGCCAAAAAGATGATGCGTGACGCCGTAGATGGGCCCCTGCACGAACAACGGAGTAAAAAATGGAATCTTATTCATGTCCTCGACAAGGATATCAAATTCCTCCCTGCGTAACCGCGTCAAATACGAGAAGATGAACCGAAAGTTGAACAAGTACCGTCCGCCTTTGCGGATGATGTGAATGCCGTCGATGTCTTCCTCGGGAGGAGCGCCAGGGAAGGACGAGCAGAACAGTGTAACGTTGTGGCCCAGGCGGGCGATTCGGGAAAAGACCTCATGCAGGTGCACCTCAGCTCCCCCGGCTTGGGGGTTCTTGATGTCCTGCCAGTTGACGATGAGAATGCGCATGAAGAATGCAGAAAGAAGACTGTAGAATGAAGCCCAATTACCCCGTGGGTGACTTTGCTGTTCTCAGACTTGTGACAAAAATCGCTATCAGTTCGTTGGCCTCAGTCATGGCCGGCATGAGCTTTTCCCCTGCCATGATTCTGGTCTCTCCAAGAATCTCCAACCAATAAAGCGATTCATCAGCCTCTTCAAGAACAATCCCCATTTTTGAGATAAACTCAGCTTTTGACCTGGCGCGACATGCAGCTCGATAATTCGCACCCACGGATGTTCCTGCCCGGAAGAGCTGGTCACGAACCAGCCTCCCCTCGCGGGTATCCGGTATCTGTCTGCACAGCTCAACGATCATTTTTGCAAACCCCTTTGTGCGACGTTTCAGATCGTCGGGCATTCTTCACTCTTCATTCTGCATTCTTCACTCTGCCTTCCGCAATTCGCTCTTCCAGTACTCGAACACGTCCTTAACGGTTTGGCGGAAGGGAATCGTCGGGCGCCACCCGGTCGCTTTCGTCAGCCTCTTGCAACTCCCTACGACAACAGGGACGTCATATGGCC
>Ga0326597_10010602_pt1 | contig 12257 bp, 9 predicted proteins | sample RVTome_12_FD_203789 | JGI IMG/M metagenome (GOLD analysis project Ga0326597, IMG submission 203789) | Soil microbial communities from uranium-contaminated site in the Upper Colorado River Basin, Wyoming, United States - RVT100D185 | ecosystem: Environmental > Terrestrial > Soil > Contaminated >... | reverse complement strand
CGCGTTTCGCAAGACGTTTCCCTACGTCCTCGATATGGAAGCTCGGGGCATTCTCGTCGGGAGTAACGAACTCATCCCGATCGAGAGGCGGGCCTGGCGCGAACGGGTGCTTTCCCCGCCGGTGGTGGATTACCTCGGCAGCCTATCGCTGGCTCAGCGCATCCTGTCGTCGCTCAGGACAGTGCGGAAGGCTCCCGAGGCTTCCGACTCCGGCGAGCTCGGCGACATCAACCGCGATCTCTTTCCGCGGGATGAGTTCCGGACGCCGTGACCTTCCTGGCGCTCCCGGAGCCGACAGGCCGATTGACCCAAAGCTTCGCGATGGCCAAGACGCTCATGTGACTTGGTGAGAACCCTTCGCCAAAGGGTGCATCAGGGCTGCAATTTGCCGCCGGCGGAGCGATGCTATCGCTTCTGCAGGATCTCCCGGGTTCGGGTGATTCTTCCGTCGAGCTCGCGTCTCAATAGATTGAAATCCCAGCCGAGGTGGATGAGCCGGTAGCCTTCCGCTACCCGGGCGGTGACCTCCTCTGGCTCCGCCTCGGTCGCGAGGTAGACGCCCTTCTCTTTACACATCGCAATGATCGCCTTCGTGTCCACCTCCGACAGATGGACGGGCTCGATGGCGCCGAGCCCGGCAACGGCGGCGATCTCCCGCGCGTTCTCGACCCCTTTCGCGGATTCGATCATCGCCACCACGAAGAGCTCCCCCTTCGGGTTCTGGGGCCAGGGCTCCCGGAGCTCGCGGGGGATGTTGAGCCCGCCGAGACCGGTGGTCTCCGCCCGCCGGACCGCCGAGATCGCGAGCTCGAGATCCGAAGCACTCTCGACGAAGGGGATCCAGACACCCATCGCCGGGCCGACCTTGAGCGACTCCGCGATCTCGTAGCGCGGGTCCCATCCCGCTCGGTGGGCGAGCTTCACCAGAACCGTCGGCGCCTCGCGAGGCTCGGCGCGATAGCGGCGGCTGAAGTCTTCGATCTCGAGAAGGAACCGGCGTAGCGTCGGGAAGTCGTAGACCTCGTGCTCGACGTCGGCCACGATGAAGTCGACGTCGCTCGTCGCGAGCACCTTCGAGATGCGCGGCGCCGCGGTCGCGCCCGTCCAGACCCCGACCGCCGGAGCTCCGGTCTCGAGGATAGCGATCAGACGGTTGACGCGCGCATCCGAAGCGACGGCAATGAGGAGCACGGCAAGGCACAACGCGGGCTTTTTCATGACCAACCTCTTTCATCACTTCCGCGGGGCCCCACCCCCGCGGCCCTCGCCTTCGGCTCGCGCTACGCTCGGGCTGAAGGCTCAACCGTGCTAGTTTATGCCAGCTATGTCGGTACGGCGTTTTCCTGAGACTCCCGTGTTCTACCGCGATCTGGGGAAGGTGTTCCCGACAGCGGTTCGCGGCGAGGGCATTTACCTCTTCGATTCCTCGGGAAAACGCTATCTCGACGCCTGCGGCGGGGCGCTGGTGGTGAGCCTTGGCCACGGCCGGAAGGACCTCGCGCGCGCGATGGCGGCGCAGGCGGGAGAGGTCGCCTACGTCCACGGAACCCAGTTCACGACCGACGCCATCGAGGAGTGGGCAGAGCGGCTGGCGCGACTTCTACCCGAAGGGCTCTCGAAGCTCTATCTCGTCCCGGGGGGAAGCGAGGCGACGGAAACCGCGATCAAGCTCGCGAGGCAGTACCACATCGCGAGAGGTCACGATTCCAAGTACCGCACTCTCGCGGTACGGCCCAGCTATCACGGGGGGACCCTGGGAGCTCTCTCGGTCACCGGTCGCGAGTCTCTCCGAAAGCCTTACCTGCCCCTTCTCTCGAACCACCACCACGCGCCCGCGCCGTACTGTTACCGTTGTCCACTGGGGAAGAGCTATCCCGACTGCGGAGTCGCCTGCGGCGACGCCCTCTCCGATCTAATCCAGGAGCTCGGTCCCGATACGGTCTCCGCGTTCTTCGTCGAGTCCGTTGGGGGCGCCGCGACGGGGGCCGCGGTTCCGCCGCCCGACTACCTCCCGCGAGTACGCGAGATCTGCGATCGGCATGACGTCCTTCTCGTCATCGACGAGGTCCTGGTCGGCTACGGGCGCACGGGGACGTTTCTCGCTTGCGAGCCTTCGGGGGTCGTTCCCGACCTCCTCCTCCTGGGAAAGGGCATCACCTCGGGTGCGGTCCCCGGAGGAGCGGTGGCGGTGCGGGAGGAAATCGCCCGGACCCTCAAGGAGAAGCTCGGGAGCTTCACCCACGGATTCACGTTCTCGCACCACCCGGTCGTCGCTGCCGTGGCCCGCGAGGTGCTCTCGATCCTCGAGAGCGAGGACCTGGTCGCGCGCGTGGCGCGTCTCGAGCGGCCGTTCTTCGCCGCCCTCGAAAGACTGAAGCGATTCGACTTCGTGGGGGACGTCCGCGGTCGCGGCCTCCTCGCGGGGATCGAGCTCGTGCGCGACAAGAAGACGAAAGAGCCCTTTCCGCGGTCGAGGAAGCTCGTCGAGGAGATCGCCTCGCGCGCGTTCGCGAAGGGGCTCATCATCTATTATGGGACGGGCATGGCGAACGGCGTCGACGGCGACACCGTGGTCCTCGGCCCGGCCTTCGTCATCGAGGAGCGAGAGCTCGATGACGTCGCATCCCTTCTCGAAGAGACTTTCTCGGAGCTGAACCCATGACCACCCTCACCGCACCCTCGATCGTAACCAAGCTTCCCGGGCCCAAGGCGAAAGCGCTCATCGAGAAGGACGAGCGCTACGTCTCGCAGCATTTCAAGAAGGACTATCCCCTGGTGGTCGAGGAAGCCTCGGGAATGGTGGTGACCGATTCCGACGGGAATCGATTCCTCGACTTCGCCGCGGGGATCGCCGTCTGCTCGACGGGCCATTGCCACCCGCGGGTCGTCGCCGCGATCCGCGAGCAGGCGGGAAAGCTCCTCCACATGTGCCCGACGGACTTTTACACCCGGCCGGTCGCGGAGCTCGCGGAACGGCTCGCGCAAGTAGCTCCCGTCCGGAGCGGCGGAGGCAGCCCCCGCGTCTTCTTCAGCAACTCGGGAGCGGAAGCGGTCGAGGCCTCGATCAAGCTCGCGCGGCTCCGGACGAAGCGGCAGAAGATCGTCGCGTTCTTCGGCGCCTTTCACGGAAGGACCATGGGCGCCCTGTCTCTCACCGCGAGCAAGGCGGTCCAGAGGAAGGGCTACGCGCCCTTGCTGCCCGAGGTGCACCACACGTACTACGCGCAGTGCTATCGATGCCCGGTGGGCCTCAAGCCCGAGACCTGCGACGTCGAGTGCCTCGACCACCTGGAGAAGACGCTCTTCAAGACCATCGCCCCTCCCGAGGAGATCGCGGCGATCCTCGTGGAGCCGGTCCAGGGGGAGGGAGGCTACTTCGTCCCCAAGAAAGAGTTTCTCACGAGGCTCCAGGCTCTCGCGAACGAGCACGGGATCCTCCTCATTGCCGACGAGGTTCAGGCGGGGATGGGACGCACGGGAAAGCTCTTCGCCTCCGAGCACTTCGATCTCGCCCCCGACATCCTCGTCCTCGCCAAGGGTATCGCCTCGGGGATGCCTCTCGCGGCGATGATCGCCGGCGACAAGCTCCTTCAATGGAGCTCGGGAGGCCACGGAAGCACCTACGGTGGAAACGCCGTCTCCTGCGCCGCCGCGCTCGCGACGCTCGATCTTCTCCAGGAAGGGCTCACCGCGAACGCCGCGAAGGTAGGCGCGCATCTTCTTCGAAGTCTCGAGGAGCTGAAGGCGAAGCACGCGGTGATCGGCGACGCGCGCGGGCTCGGGCTCATGCTGGCGATCGATCTGGTGAAGGACCGCGAGAGCCGGGCGCCGGCGAAAGAACTGGTGGGTCCAATTCTCAAGGCTGCCTTCGAGCGCGGTCTCCTTCTTCTCGGCTGCGGCGAGAGCGCCATAAGACTCGCGCCTCCGCTCATCGTCACCGAGGAGGAAGCGGACGTCGCGGTCCGAATTCTAGACGAGGCCCTCGCGGCGGTATGACCTTTTCGAAAGTCACGACGATGCGCGACGCCGTCGCGCGTTTGGTCGAAGACGGCGACTCGGTGCTCGCGGAAGGCTTTACCCACCTCATCCCCTTCGCTGCCGGACACGAGATCATCCGGCAGAGGAAGAAGGACCTGACGCTTTGCCGGCTGACGCCGGATCTCATCTACGACCAGATGGTGGCCGCGGGTGTCGCGAAGAAGCTCGTCTTCAGCTGGACGGGGAATCCCGGCGTCGGCTCCCTCCACGGCATCCGTCGGGCCGTCGAGAAGGGTATTCCTCATGAGCTCGAGATCGAGGAGTACTCGCACTTCGGCCTGGCGACGCGGATCAAGGCGGGTGCTTCCGGGCTTCCCTTCCTTCCTCTGCGCACGTATCACGGAACGGATCTCCCCAAGGTCAACCCGAGCATCCAGCCCATCCGATGTCCCTTCACCGGCGAGACGCTCTACGCCGTTCCCGCGCTGAACCCCGACGTCGCCATCCTTCACGCCCAGCGCGCCGACGCCTCGGGAGACACCCACGTCTGGGGCCTCACTGGAGTTCAGAAAGAAGCGGCTTTCGCGGCGAAGAAAGTGATCGTGGTGGTGGAGGAGATCGTCGATGAGGACTTGATCCGCGCCGATCCCAACCGGACGATGGTCCCGGGGGTCATCGTCGACGCGGTGGTCGAGGAGCCCTACGGCGCTCACCCGAGCTTCGTTCAGGGCTACTACGATCGCGACAACGACTTCTACGTGAAGTGGGAGAACATCGGGCGGACCGAGGAAGGGATGAAGGCCTACCTCGACGAGTGGGTCTACGGGGTCGAGGGCCGGAAGGAGTACGTCGAGAAACTGGGAAGGTCGGTCCGCGAACGCCTCGCGCCCGAGCCCTTCCATTCGCCTTCGGTGAACTATGGCCTCTACCGCTGAGCCCACCCGCTCGGAGCTCATGGCGTTCACCGCCGCCCGCGAGATCGCGGACGGCGACGTGGTCTTCGTCGGCGTCGGCCTTCCGAACCTCGCGGCGAATCTCGCGCTCCGGCTCCACGCCCCGAAGGCTCAACTGGTGTACGAGGCGGGAGTCTACGGAGCGCGGCCGTCGCGGCTTCCCCTTTCGATCGGAGATCCCTGCCTCGTGACCGGAGCGCTCCAGGTCATGCCGATGGCCGAATGCTTCCTCTACTTCCTCCAGGGAGGGCGCATCGACCTCGGCTTTCTCGGAGCGGCCCAGATCGATCGCTTCGGGAATCTCAACACCACGATCGTCGGCTCCGACTATCACCACCCGAAAGTCCGGCTTCCGGGCTCGGGTGGGGCGGCCGAGATCTCCTGGCTCGCGAACAAGACGGTGATCCTCCTTCCCCAGAAGCGCAACAAGTTTCCCGAGAAGCTCGATTTCCGGACGAGCGTCGGCCACCTCGACGGCGGCCGCTCGCGAGAGGAGCTCGGAGCTCCGGGAAAAGGGCCGGAGCGGGTCATCACCAGCCTCGGGGTCTACGGCTTCGACCCCGAGAGCCGCGAGATGGTTCTCGAGGCGGTTCATCCAGGAGTTAGTGTCGACGAGGTGCGCTCGGAAGTGAGCTGGCCGCTTCGGGTGAAGGAGCCTCTCGCAACGACGACGCTCCCCGATTCGACCGCTCTCTCGCTCCTCCGCGAAGAGCTCGACCCGAAAGGGATCTACCTCGGATGAAAGACGACGTGAACCTCCGCATTCCCGGACCCACTCCGCTCCCGCGCGAGGTGCGAGAGGCGCTCTCGCGCCAGATGTCGAACCACCGCGGGGCGGAGATGAAGGTCCTGGTCTCGGCCCTTTTCGACAAGCTCGCGCGGTATCTCGAGACCACGCACGAGATCTTCCTTCTCACCGCGAGCGGGACCGGGGGGCTCGAGGCCGCGGTTGCCAATCTCTTGAGCCCCGGAGATCGGGTCCTCGGTGTCTCCGCCGGAGTCTTCGGCGAGAGATTCTGCTCGATCGCCTCCGAGCTCGGCTGCGACCTGAAGCGCCTCTCGGTCGAGTGGGGAAAGGCTGCGGAGCCCGAGGAGCTGCGAAAAGCGATCCGCGAGGAACGAAATCTGAGGGCGGTCCTTCTCACGCAAAACGAGACCTCGACCGGTGTCGCGCTTCCGATGGAAGCCCTCGCGAAGGTGGTGAAAGACGAGACCGACGCTCTTTTGGTCGTCGATGCCATCTCGAGCCTCGGCGCGATGCCGCTTCCCATGGAGGGCCTGGGATTGGACCTGGTCATCACCGGGTCCCAGAAGGCCTGGGGTGTGCCCCCTGGAATGTCGATGCTCTTCCTCGGCGCGCGGGCCCTCGAGGCGATGGAGAGTGCGAAGACGCCCCGGTTCTACTTCGATCTCCGCCGCTATCGAAAGGCTCGCGACAAGGGGAACTTCCCGTTCACACCCGCCATCTCCGTTCTCTACGCACTCGACGTCGCTCTCGACCTTCTCCTGAAGGAGGGTGCTTCGAGCGTCCACGCGCGCCACCGCCGCGTCGCCGAGGCCGCGCGCAGGGACGCCAAGGCGCTCGGCCTCGAGCTCTTCGCCGACGAGCGCTTCTCTTCCCCCACGGTCACCGCAATTCGTCTTCCATCCGGGATCGACGAGCCGGCCCTCATGGAACGGCTCCGCACGAAACACCGAACGATCCTCGCCCGCGGCCAGGAGCGCCTCATGGGGCAGATCGTTCGTGTCGGACACCTCGGTTTCGTCGAGGAGCCCGAGATCCGGAGCGCCATCAGATCCCTCGGAATCGCTTTGAGAGAGATGGGCGTCCCCGTGTGACGCTCGCGGGCCTTGCGGCCGAGTGGAGGCCCATGCTCCGCCTGGCGGTCCCGGTGGTGATCGCAGAGCTCGGCTGGACGGCGATGTCCACCGTCGACACCCTCATGGTCGGCCGCCTGGGAGCCGAGGCCATCGGCGCCGTCGCCCTCGGCTCGGCGATCTTTCTCGGCGTCACCATCTTCGGCATGGGGCTCCTCCTCGGCCTCGACACCGTGATCTCCCAGGCCTACGGCGCGGGAAAGCTTCGCGACTGCCATCGATCTCTCGTCCACGGGATCTATCTCGCGCTGTTCTTGACACTCCCGCTCACGCTGGTGCTCTACGGTCTCCTCGCGCTCCTCCCCCGATTCGGAATCGAGCCCAAGGTCCTCGAGCTCACCCTCCCCTATATGAGGACCGTGATCTGGAGTCTCCTCCCGCTCCTTCTCTACGCCGCCTCGCGCCGCTATCTCCAGGCTACCGGGCACGAGCGCGTGGTGATGGTGGCCCTCATCTCCGCCAATCTCCTGAACGCCTTCGTCAACTGGACGCTCATCTTCGGAAAGCTCGGTCTTCCCCGGTTGGGAGTCGGGGGCGCTGCATGGGCGACGTTTCTCTCCCGCTTGTTCATGGCGGGGTTCCTTCTCGTCGCGATCGTCTATTACGATCGACGCGGTCCGAGAGAGCTCTTCCCTCTGCCCCTCGCGATCGAACGGGCGCGGCTCAAGAGGCTCCTGGATCTGGGGGTCCCCGCGGCCCTCCAGATCACGGTCGAAGTCGCGCTCTTCAGCGCGGCGACCGCGCTCGCGGCGCGGCTCGACGCTGCGTCCCTCGCGGCCCACCAGATCGCGATCACCGTCGCCTCGACCACCTTCATGGTTCCCTACGGAGTCGCTTCCGCAGCCGCGGTGCGCGTGGGGCAGGCCGTCGGACGGCGCGACACCGACGGAGTGGTGCGAGCGGGCTGGGTGGCGATCGCTCTCGGAGTCTCCTTCATGGCGACGGCGGCGCTCGCGCTCTGGCTCTTCCCCGGCCCGATCATCTCGTTCTTCACCACGGACGCATCGGTGCTCGGAGTGGGAGTGTCGCTCCTCTCGGTGGCGGCGCTCTTCCAGCTCTTCGACGGTCTCCAGGTGGTCACCATCGGAGTCTTGAGAGGGCTCGGCGACACCCGCACCCCCATGGTGGCGGCGCTCATCGGCTACTGGGGGCTCGCTCTTCCCGCGGGCTGGGCCCTCGCCTTTCCCGCGGGCTTCGGCGTCCGCGGCCTCTGGTTCGGGATGCTCGTGGGGCTCTTCGCGGTGGGGGTCTCGCTTCTCGGGGTGTGGGTGCGGCGTCTTCGCTTGAGAACGATCTGACAGGCGTTCTGTCGTTTGCCCTCAGCGCGTGCCCGAATAACCGTCCGCCTCGAGCTCGTGGAACCGCCGGTCGTGGTCGGGCCAGCCGGCGAGAAGCGCGGGAGCTCCCGACGCGAGCACCAGCCAGTTGAACCGAAGAGGCCCGTAGTGCCAGTCGCGGATTGCGGCGCCGCGCTCCGCTTGCAGGCTGTGCACGAGCTCGTGGCCCCAGATGCGCCGTTCGTCCAGGCGCTCGGCGTCGATCCAGACGACACCGGGAACGTAGTAGCCCAGGAGCCCCGGGGGCGGGTTCTGGTTCTGGAACACGAGGCTCCCGGAGAGAAGAGTCCGTTTCGCGTCGAACTTGTAGGGGTCGCCCGAGGCAAGGTAGTACGCCGAGAAGGCGGCGTTGATCGCGTCCACTTCGACCTTCGGCTTTCCGTTCCACTCGAAGTGGACGAACGAGTGCGTGATCTCCCAGTGAGTGAGAAGCGAGCGATCGAAGACCGGAAGTCCGTCGACGGAGCGCCTCGTGGTGAGCGATCCCTTCTGGGCGAGAGCTTTCCCCGCGAGAGCCCACTCCGGGTTTCTACCGGCGATGCAATATCCCGCGTGGGAGAGACCTCCCGCGAGGGCGCCGGACTTCAGAGCCTCACGGATCGCTCGTCCCGGAGGCTCGTGGTGGATGAGCTTGAAGACGAAGCTCACCGCCGTGTGAAATGCCACCTGTCCCGCGATGAGCTTCGGATCGTTCCATTGCGCTTCGACCGCAGTTGCCGGCGCGAGCAGCGACACGAGAAGTGCGGCGACCCCGAATCGTTTCCCCATCGGCGTGCCCCCCTGCACCGGGGTAAAGCAAGTTCGCTGCCAAGAGGCAAACGTGCGATCGAACAGCAGAACGTGCGCCCGCGGTGATGGATCCGGGTGCCGAGCATCCGGAGAGTTCTTTTCCCCCCATGGTGCAAAGTTCTCGCCCCCGGAAAAATCTACAAGGGTGGGATAAGATGTTTTTCGTGGGCGTCGTTCTCACCGGAAGAAGCCTCACTCTCGAGGAGATCGAAGACGTCGCCCGGCTCGGCGCCGCGGTCTCCCTCGCCCCCGAGGCCAGGGAAAGAGTCGAAGCTTCGCGCGCGGTGGTCGACGAGATCCTGCGCGGGGATCGGGTCGTCTACGGCATCAACACCGGCTTCGGCAACTTCCGGAACGTGGTCATCGCGCGGGAGGATCTGGAAGAGCTGCAGCTCAACCTCGTCCGAAGTCATTCCGCCGGGGTGGGGAACGCATTTCCCGAAACGGTGGTGCGCGCGATCCTCCTCCTCCGGGCGAACGCGCTCGCGTCCGGATACTCGGGAATCGATCCCGGGACCCTCGACGCGCTTGTGGCCATGCTGAACGCCGGAGTGCACCCCGTCGTCCCCGAGAAGGGTTCGGTCGGAGCCAGCGGGGACCTGGCGCCCCTCGCCCACGTCGCCCTGACGCTCATCGGAGAAGGCGAGGCGATGTACCGCGGCGAGAAGCTCGAGAGTGCTACCGCCCTCGCGCGCGCGGGGCTTTCCCCTGCCAAGCTCCATCCCAAAGATGGGCTCGCGCTCATCAACGGGACCCAGGTGATCTCGGCGCTCCTGGCGGATGCGGTCGTCGACGCCCGGCGTCTGGTGCGCTCCGCCGACGTCATCGGCGCCCTCACTCTCGACGCCTTGCTCGGGACCGACGTCGCCTTCGACCCGCGGATCCACGAGGCGCGTCCTCACCCCGGACAGACGGCGTCGGCCCAAAACTTGAGGCGCCTTCTCGCGGGAAGCGCTCTCCGCAAGTCGCACGAGAGCTGCGACCGCGTTCAGGACAGCTATTCGCTTCGCTGCATGCCCCAGGTGCACGGGGCGGTTCGGGACGCCCTCGACTACGCGTCGAGGGTCCTCGAGATCGAGTTGAACAGCGCCACCGATAACCCCATGATCTTCATCGAAGAGAAGGAGGTCCTCTCCGGGGGGAACTTCCACGGACAGCCGGTGGCCCTCGCGTCCGATTTCCTCACCATCGCGCTCGCGGAGCTCGGCGCCATCAGCGAGCGGCGGACGGAGCGTCTGGTCAACCCGGACCTCTCGGAGCTTCCCGCGTTCCTGGTGAAAGAGGGCGGCCTCAACTCCGGCTTCATGATCCTGCAGGTGACCGCGGCGGCGCTTGCCTCGGAGAACAAGGTGCTCTCCCATCCCGCGAGCGTCGACAGCATCCCGACCTCCGCCAACCAGGAAGACCACGTGAGCATGGGAGTGACCGCGGCGCGGAAGACGCGCGAGGTCGCCTCGAACCTCGCCCACATCCTCGGCATCGAGCTTCTCGCGGCGGCTCAGGCGCTGGAATTTCGGAGGCCTCTCACGTCGTCGGCGGCTCTCGAGGCGGTCCATGCCTGTCTTCGAAAGAAAGTCCCGCCGTACGAGCGCGACCGCGTGAGCTACCCCGACATCGCCGCCGCCCGGGAGCTCGTCTCCTCCGGTGCCATCCTCGAGGCGGTGAAGAACCTATTGGGAGAGATTCGATGATCACCGCAAAAACGCGCACTATTCGGGCGCCGCGGGGTGCCGCGCTCTCATGCAAGGGCTGGCCGCAGGAAGCCGCCTACCGGATGATCCAGAACAACCTCGATCCGGAAGTCGCGGAAAGACCGGAGGACCTCGTGGTCTATGGAGGCACGGGGAAAGCCGCTCGAACCTGGACGGACTTCGAGCGGATTCTGAAAGCTCTCCTCGAGCTCGAGTCCGACGAGACGCTCCTGGTGCAATCGGGCCGGCCCGTGGGGATCGCGAAGACGCACCCCGACGCCCCGCGAGTCCTCATCGCGAACTCCCTTCTCGTCCCCCACTGGGCGACTTGGGAAGAGTTCCGCCGCCTCGAAGCGATGGGGCTCACCATGTTCGGCCAGATGACGGCGGGGAGCTGGATCTACATCGGGACCCAGGGAATTCTGCAAGGCACCTACGAGACCTTCGGCGCCTGCGCCCGCGAGCGGTTCGGCGGGAGCTTGAAAGGAAAGCTCGTCGCCACCGGCGGGCTCGGAGGCATGGGCGGCGCCCAGCCGCTCTCCGTCACGATGAACGAAGGCGTCTGCCTGGCGGCGGAGGTGGACCGAAACCGCGTCGCACGAAGGCTCGAGACCGGATACCTCGATCGCGCGAGCTCCGATCTGGACGAAGCGCTTTCCTGGTGCTTCGAAGCGACGAAGGCGGGGCGGCCTCTCTCCGTCGCTTTCCAGGGGAACGCCGCCGACATGCTTCGCGATCTGCTTGCCCGGGACGTTGTCCCGGACGTGCTCACGGATCAGACCTCGGCTCACGACGAGCTGAACGGGTACGTCCCGAACGGAATGAGCTACGAAGACGCGCTCGCGCTTCGTAAGAAGAATCCCGAGCGTTACATCGAGGAGTCGAAGCGCACCATGGCGGAGCACGTGCGCTCGATGCTGGAGCTGCAGAAGAAAGGCGCCGCGACCTTCGATTACGGCAACAACATCCGGGGGCAGGCGCTTTCGGTCGGGGTCGCAAACGCTCTGGACATCGTGGGATTCGTTCCCGCCTACATCCGCCCTCTCTTTTGCGAGGGGTCGGGTCCCTTCCGCTGGGTCGCGCTCTCGGGCGATCCCGAGGACATCCGCGCGACCGACCGCGCCGTCCTCGAGACGTTCCCGGGAAACGACCACCTCGCGCGCTGGATCCAGCTCGCGGGGGCGAAGGTCCACTTTCAGGGGCTTCCGGCGCGCATCTGCTGGCTCGGGTACGGCGAGCGCGCGAAGATAGGGCTCGTCTTCAACGACCTCGTCGCCCGGGGAGAGGTCAAGGCCCCGATCGTCATCGGCCGCGACCACCTCGACTGCGGCTCGGTGGCCTCTCCCTACCGCGAGACCGAGGCGATGAAGGACGGCTCGGACGCCATCGCCGACTGGCCCATTCTGAACGCGCTCCTCAATACCGCCTGCGGCGCCACCTGGGTGAGCGTCCACCACGGAGGGGGCGTCGGCATCGGCTACTCCCTTCATGCCGGGCAGGTCATCGTGGCTGACGGCACGAAGGAAGCGGCGCGGAGGCTCGAGCGGGTCCTGACCGCCGATCCCGCGATGGGAATCTTCCGCCACGTCGACGCCGGCTACGAGCGGGCCGCCGAAGTCGCGCGAGAGCGA
>Ga0326597_10010601_pt1 | contig 12258 bp, 12 predicted proteins | sample RVTome_12_FD_203789 | JGI IMG/M metagenome (GOLD analysis project Ga0326597, IMG submission 203789) | Soil microbial communities from uranium-contaminated site in the Upper Colorado River Basin, Wyoming, United States - RVT100D185 | ecosystem: Environmental > Terrestrial > Soil > Contaminated >... | reverse complement strand
CAGTGCCGAAATCGAGCTTGCCGATCTCGGCACCTTGCCCGGCCGATATCCAGGACGCAGTCGCCGCATCGCCAAAGAGGCCTACAGTATCCCTGTCCGCACGCCCCATGATTCTGGAGTAGGGGTCGCACGTCACCAGCAGCGCGTCGGCGATGCCCTCGGCGAGCATGAACCCCTTCACTATCGACAGGGCGTACACATATCCCGAGCATCCGAGGTTGATGTCAAAGCAAGCCGTCGAATCGGAAAGGCTAAGCTCCTTTTGCAGGAGCGCGGAAGAATGCGGAATCTTGTAGTCGGGATTTTGCGTCACGAGTACCAACAATCCGATCTGTGATCGGGCCGGCGCTGCGGGGCGGGCCAACAAGGACTCGCAGGCCGCCGCAGCCAGGCGGGAGGGCGACTCTTCGGGTCCAAGGAAAGCCCTGCTTTCTACCCCGATGCGACCGGTGATGAAGCTTTCCTCCAGTCCCGACCACTGGGCCACGTCCGCGTTGGGGACCCGGTTTTCGGGAACTGCAAAGGCGATTTCGCGAAGCTTCATGATCGCTCATGTACGGCCGCCGAAAGCGGCGCGAGAAATGCCCAAAGGGTGAATTTTGTGCTCGGCTCACGCAACCGCTCGAGCGCGCGAACGGCGAACCCGGCCTTCCCGGCGAGTACCCGTGCAGATGCGAAGCTGAACACGTGGTGATGGTCGATGAAAAACTCTTCCCTTCCGGGCCCTTCGCTCGTTGCCGCCTCGCCATCGGGGAGCTCGATATACACCGCTGCGCCGGGCTGCAGGTAGCGAAGGCTCCTCGCCAGCATGGCGACCGGATCCACGACGTGCTCGATCACCTTGTTAAAGGTGATCAGGTCGAACTTGCCGAGGTGATCAGCGTGCATGAAATCCGCGCAAACGGCCTTCACCTTCGCCGTCTTCTCCGCGTGCTCGACGGCCCGCAGATCCGGGTCCAGGGCCGTGCAGGGCCAGCCGGTAAGCCGGTGCAATCGGTATAGGAATACGCATAGACCGGAGCCCACGTCCAGGATTTCGGGCGCGAAGCCCGCGCCGAGTCGATCGCCGAAATGCTCGGTAACGAACTTTATCACGCGCTCCACGCGTCCCGTATTGTCCGAGCGGGACGGATCCAGAGAGTTGATCCGGTCGAATGCCTTGCTCAAGCCGTCCTCTCCGTAGGTCGCGCTCACGTATCGGCCCCGGTAGAGATCGCTCATGTCGAGGTCGTGGACGGACACGAAGTGGCCGCAACTGCCGCAGCGCCAGATCTCGCGTCGGTATTCGGCAGTGCCGAAGTCGAACCGGACTTCGCCCAGGGGGGGCTCCCGGTAGGCAAAAACCTTTTCGAAATCTCGGCTGCCACAGAGGCAGTGCTGGGCTTTCATCCCGTTCCCGACTTCATTTCGCGCGCTTGAGGGCGGCCTCGAGCTTCTCGAGATTCTCGGACGAATCCATCTGCGCGATGATCTCGATTTCCTCCAGCCGCATGTATTCGTCGAATTCGTCCTGCCGGCATTCTTCGCGCAGCAACACGAAATAGCGGCCGATCTTGTTCTTGACCAGCACGGCCCGCAATCCAAACTGCAGCAGTCGGCTATTCAGCGAAGGGGTGGCATAAAAACCCCAGGACTTGCGTGCGAGATCGTATTCGGCGCCCGCTTCCGTCAGGAAAGTGAGTTGCTCATCAGGCTCCAGCCGAACGCTGCCGCAATCCTTCATGCGGACGACGGCGCCGCGACCGACTTCGTACTCGCGGGGAGGCGACTTGACGTCGATCTTCATGTCCAGCTCCAGTCTGGAATGAGAAAATCCGGGATCACCCACGTTTCACCCTGCCGCTTCCATACGTCTCGATTGCGGAACTGCTCTGCAATCTCAAAAAAACACGTCTCCGTGATACCCGCAAATGCGCAGAATTTTCCGATGTCGGCGCGCGGCGTCTGGTCCCCGGTGTACCTCACGATCCGGATCGCCTGATCGCGCGTCATGCGGCCGTTTCGGATCTCGAGCGATAGGTTGTCGAACAAGCGCGTGAAGCCGAACTTGTACCACTTCATGTGGTGATGAATCGAGATGAAGTCGTCGTCGATGTCGGCAAACGCGTAATAGCCGGTCTTGGCGCCTTCGCTGCGATCACGGAACCCATGCTCGCGCGCGACCCGGCAGGTATTCTGAGGGTCCCATTCGAAGTAATAGCCGAGGAATACGGCCGTCACCCCGGCCGCCTCGAGCTCCTCGTCCGAGGGACCGAAATAGGGTGTCATTTCCCGTTCCGTCAGCCCTTCCCCGATCCAGTCCCTCGCGGTCGTACCGTGCGTGACGCCGAATTTCCGCAGCCAGGCGCCGTCGAGCCGGAAGCCGGTGATCTCCTCTTCGCGCCCGCCGTATTCGAACGCCGAATTCTCGCCCCAGACGACCAGAGGAATGCGAAGCCGTGCCGCGATCGTCAGCGGAATCGCAAACAAAGCCATGTGCATGGGAATGGCCGTGCTGCCATGCCTCTCGAACGCGCGCAGCATGAACTTCGCTTCCACCTTCGGGTTTACCCGATAGTCAATGTGGTCGACGCCGAGGCCGACGAGATTCTCAAGGTTGCGCGCGCCGATCTCGGTGCGCGCCGGTGTTTTCCAGGTGACGGCCAGCGGATTGAGCCCGTGCCTCAAGCATTCGACGATCTGCCAGGTGCTGTCTTTGCCGCCGCTGACCGGCACCAGGCAATCGTAGCCGCGGCTGCGCGCCTTGGCGTTCGCGACCACTTGACGGAACAGCGCCTGCCGCTGAATCCAGTCGATCCTCCGCTTACTCGCATGCGCTCGACATGCGTTGCAGACGCCGTCCGGCCCGATCTCAAGATTGGGACGGGTGTCCGGAAGGATGCAATTTCGGCAGTACTTCATCATGACTCCACCGTCAGCGGCCGAATTCCTCGAGGAAAATCTTGCAATTGAGGAAGTTAAACAGAAACTTGCTCTCGCTGTTCGGCAGCTCCTGCTTCTCCAGGAGCGGCGCGATCCTGTCGCGGCGCACCACGTCGAACACTGGACTGTCACGCAGCAACTCGGCCCGCACGGCCACATCCGTTACGTCGAGATACGAAAGGATCGGCGCATTGAAGCCCACCTTGCGCGGATTTGCCATGACCGGCTCGGGCGCGATTCCCGCCATTGCGTCCCGCAGTACGGCTTTGGCCCGGCCGTCCCGGATGAGGTGCCGGGAAGGGATCGAATTGCAATACTCGAACAGGTCCCGGTCGAGGAAAGGAGAGCGATTCTCGACGGAGTAGTACATGGCGTTCAAGTCGTCCTCGTGGAGGATGACGGGAACCGCCTCGTGAAACAGCTCGTTCAGCATGCGGTTGCGGAGCAGCCGATCGCTGTAGTGCTCCTCGGCAAAGGCCTCCATCCAGGGCGCCTTGAGATAGGTTGCGAAGCGCTCGGCGTCGAGGAATATGTGATCCCGGAAGCCGGGCGCGTCGATGAACAGGTCGGGATTGCCCAGATGCGGGTTGCGCACGATCGGCTTGACGTGCTCCTCCCAGGCGCTCTTCGATTTCTCGAGCAGCGCCCTGTCATTGCGGATCTCCTGAAGGTAGGCGAGATGATGATCGTAGTACCCGGAGAAGAGCTCGTCGGCTGCGGTTCCGCTGACTGAAATGCGATAACCCTCGGCTGCGATGGCTTCCTGGAGCATCCACTGCGCGTAATAGGTGATGGTATAGACCGGAGCATCGTGATAGCGGACCAGCTCGCGCAGGCGCTCCAGGAAACGGTCCGTCGTCACCGGAATCGAGGTATGCCGGACGCCCAGCTCCTTCACCGCGCAGTCGACCATGTCCCGCTCTTCGTAGCGCGCGTCGGTATTCACGATGGTGAAGCCGTGCACGTCGTAGTCGAACACCCGCTTGGCGATGCTGATGAGGGCATTTGAATCGACGCCTCCGCTCATGCAGAACGCGAGCGGCACGTCGGCGCGGAGCCGCAACTCCACGGAACGTATCAGGCGCTCGCGCGCGCCGCGCACCGCGGCCTCATAGCTCATCGTATCGTCGATCGAAGGATCCGGCTTCCAGTAGCGCCACGCGCGTTCGCCGCCGCCCGGGTCGATTTTCAGGACACGCCCTGGCCCCAGCTCCTCGATGCCCTCGAAAAATGTCTCCCGCCCCTTGTACAGCGCCTTGTAGCCGTTCACGAGATATCGGCGCAGGTGATTGAGATTGACGGCGAGGCGCCGGCCGAGCAGTGCCGCGATAAACTTGGCTTCGGAGCCGAAATAGATCCCCGAGGGATCGCGGTACAGGTAGAGCGGCTTCTCGCCGAAGCGGTCGCGGCTCAGCGTGAGCGATCCGTCGCGCTCGCTGTAAACGGCAAATGACCACATCCCCTCGCACCGGTCGAGCACGTCCCAGCCCCTGGATTGCAGCGCGGCAAGCAGCACCTCGGTGTCGGAGCTGGTCGCGAATCCCGCGCCATCGTCCGCCAGCTCCTCGCGGCGCTCGATGTAGTTGTACAGCTCGCCGTTGAACGCGATCCAGTCTCCATCCCGGCAGAACGGCTGATTCGCGCGCGGGTCGAGATCGATGATGCTCAGGCGCGAATGCAGCAAGTAGACGTTGCGGCCGGCTGGATTGGGCCAGTGCTTCCAAGCCTGGTGATCCGGCCCGCGCCGGCCCATCCGCTCCAGGCAGACCGCGAGCGCGCTGTCCTCGAGCCGGCGCGTGCCGACATATCCGGCGATGCCGCACATTCGCTATCCCAAATCCTTCCAGCCGAGCAACGCGTGATGGCCGAGCGGCTTGTTCAGCGTCTTGCCGACGACCTCGGCCAGCTTCGAGGACGGAATACCGTCCCCGGGCCGGACAAAGTCGAGATCTTCCGCGCGCAGCCGCGTGCCAGCCGCAAGATCCCGCCCGGCCACGATGCTTCGGCGCGCGATCCCTGCCATCGCGCGGTCGGCGATCCGGTCACCTTTCTCGCCGTCGCCCAGGATTTCAGCGAACGAGCGTACCGCCGTCGCCAGCTGGCGCATGTCCGCGGGATCGGCGGATAACGCGTGATCCCGGAATGTCGCGCGCCGCTTGTCAAGAGTGAAGTGCTTCTCGATGATGCGCGCTCCCATGCCCAAGGCGATCAGCGCAATTTCAATTCCGAGCGTATGGTCGGAGTAGCCCGTCGTCAGCGAGAACGTCTCGGCAAGCGTGCGAATCGCGAGCAGATTCGCCTGCGCGGGTTGCGTCGGATAGAGCGAGACGCAATGCAGGAGCGCGAGCCTGTCCTCCAGCGCGTCGCCGGAAGGCAGGCTGCTCTTGACTACGTTCACCGCCGCCCGGATTTCGTCGAGCGTTGCCATCCCGGTCGACAAGACGATGGGCTTGCCCAGCCTCGCAACCGATGCAACGAGCGGCTGGAAATCCAGATCGCCGGACGCGACCTTTATGGCGTCGCAATGAGGCGCGATACGGGAAAGCGACCCGGCATCGAACGCGGAAGCCATGAACAACGCCCCGCCACGCTTGGTGCGCGCCGCCATTTCGGCCATCGTTTCGGCGGAGAGGGAAAAGCGCGACAGCTGCGCGATCCGCTCCTTTTGCGAGATGTTGACCAGGCGGACCGGATCGATGACCTGGACCTTCACCGCGTCGACGCCGCAATCGAGCGCGGCATCCACCAGGGCCCGCGCCTGGGTCGGATCGCCTTCGTGGTTGTTGCCGATTTCGGCGATAAGGAGCGGGCGCCGCGCTATGTCGAACCGGCCGATCTTCACAGGGCCTTCCCGTTCTTCAGGTGGGCATGCAGCACGTACTTCGCCTCGACCACCGAAAAGCCGCAGCGCCGGTAGAGGGCAAGGGAGGGAATATTCGCCAGCTGCGTGCCGACACGCAATACGTCGGCGCGCGCGCGACTTTCCCGCACGAAATGGCGCACCAGGGCGGTCCCGACGCCCGCCCCCTGCACCGAGCGATCGACCCCGATCAGGTCGATTACGGCAGCCGTATTGCCGTCGTGGGTTGCCGTCAAGACGGCGAGAAATCCGGCGACCCGGCCCTCGCGGCGGGCGACGAAAAGTCCGCTGCCACGCCTTCCCTCACAGCAGCTGCGGGCCCATTCGCGTTTCACGCGATCGGCGAGCGCGCGCGGTAACCCGGGATCGAGATGGAACCGCGAGTAGCGAAAGACGCTCGAGGCGATGTCCTGCACGGCCGTGTGGTCCGAAGCCGCCGCCGGCTCAATCGCGACGCCCTTGTCCGGGACGTCGTTCCGGGAGGACGCGAAGTGCTGCAGCGTAACGTTGGTATCGACGAGATAGAACCCCGCACGGGTTGCCGCCTTGGCGAGATCGACGCGGGTAACGGGCACCTTTGCGGACACGAAGGCAGTCCCGCCAGGGATTTCCGCCGCCAAGGCCGGCACATCGGCGTCGGTAACGTCCATGCCGTAGCAGGGAATCCCCGTGACATCGGTCAACCAGCCATCCCGGATGATCGTCGCCATGCCCTCGCTCAGGCTGCCTTGAAGAATCTGGGATGGCGCTTCGCCAGCCCCTTGTACCAGTCGATGTAGCGGACGAATCCCTTCTCGAGCGGGAAGCGCGGCTCGTATCCCAGCATGCGGCGTGCCTTCTCCACCGAGAGCGTGCCGCGCTCCGGCATCAGGCTGTCGCGCGGCTGGTAATTTACCTGGATGCCGGGGAAATTCGCGCGCATGATCTCGATCATCTGGTTGAGCGTGCGGGCGCCCCCGTAGGTGATATTGAAAATCTGCCCGCGGGCTTCCGGCTTCTCGATGCACAGCGTGATGCCTTGCATCAGGTCGCCGATATAGGTGAAGTCCAGGGCGTCGTTTCCGTCGCCGTTCACGGTCAGCGGCAGCCCCCGCAGCGCGTTCTCGATGAAGGCCTGTCCCACGCGCCGGCTGACGCATCGCTCACCGTATAGCGCCGAGGGTCGCACGATGGTGTATGGCATTCCGAATACCTGGCCGTAGGCGATCACGAGCTTCTCGCCGCCATACTTCAGCGCCCCATAGATTCCCATGGGATCGCAGTGGCGGTCTTCGGTAACCGTGTCGGTCTCAAAATTCCCGTAAACCATCGATGACGAGAAGTAGATGAAATGTCGATCGTTCCCGCGCGCGCAATCGAGGGCGTTCTCCAAAGTACGAAAGCTGTGGTCGAACGTACTGAAAGGATCCTTGTTGGCGCGGCTGGCATGCGCGACCGCGGCAAGCTGGACTATGGTGTCCGGCTGGATGTCGCTCAAGCAGCGGGAAAGCACCTGGTAGTCGCGCGCATCGATCACGTGCAGCGGTATGTCGTCCGCATGCAACGCTTCCAGCCGCTCGTAGATGAGATGCATGTACAGAGCCTTGCCCGGGTCCGAGGACGCATTCGAAAAGGCGCCGAGATTGTTGACCTGCAGGCCGTCGATGATGTGCGGCTCGGCGCCGCGCTCCTTGAGCGCGAGCGCCAGATTGTGTCCGATGAAACCTGCGCCGCCCACGAGCGCGACGCGTCTTCCCTTGAGGGATGAAGACATCTATTTTTTCTCCTTCCAGACCCGTTCCACGCTTTCGCTGATGTATTGCATGTCGGCTTCGGTCAGGTGCGGGCCGACCGGCAGCGCGATAGATCGATCGCTGATCCGCACCGCATTCGGATAGCGCGCCGGATCCCAACCGTACTTTTCCCGGTAGTACGAGAGCCTCGGCACCGGGTGCGGGTAATACACGCTGGTGCCGATGCCGGCCGCCGTGAGCGCCTGGACGATCGCGTGCCGCGCATCCAGGTCGACGCCTTCGAACACCGCACTGAGGCAATAGTGGCTTTGCCGCGCGTGCGGGTGCGCTGAGTCGAGCACCGCAATGTCCGGCAGATGCGCAAGTCCGGATTTCAGCGCCTGGAAATTGGAGCGTCTCCTGGAAAGAATCGTATCGATTCTCTCCAGCTGCTTGCGTCCGATGGCCGCGTTGATGTCACTCATGCGGTAGTTGATGCCCAACGTCGGAACGTCGTACATGCCGGGCACGGCACGCTCGGTGAAACTGCGATCCACGCCGAATGCCCTGGCTTTGGCCACCTTCGCGGCAAGCTCGGCGTGACGCGTGGCGAACATGCCGCCGTCGCCGGTGGTGATGTGCTTTACGGGGTAAAACGAGAAGATCGCCGCGTCGCCGAACAGTCCTACGTGCTTTCCGTTGAAGCGAGTGCCGACCGCGAGCGCGCAATCCTCCACCACTTTGAGATCGTGTTGCTCCGCGATCCCCAGGATGGCATCCATGTCGCAGGGAATTCCGTCGAAATGAACGATGCCGATCGCTTTCGTGCGCGGGCTTAGAGCGCGCTCGATTTCCCGAGGCTCCATGTTGCCCGTCGCGCGGTCGCAGTCGGCGAATACGGGTGTCGCGCCGACATATTCGACTGCGTGTACGGTCGCCACGTGCGTTTGCGCTGGCACGATGACCTCGTCGCCCGGGCCGATTCCCAGTTGCCAGTAGGCCAGGTGCAGGGCGGCCATCCCGGAGCTCGTGGTGAGGCAGTGCACGCCCTCTCCCATGAAGGCTGCAAATTCCTTCTCGAAGGCATGCGCCTGGGGACCGTGCGTCAGGATATCGCCGGCGAGAACTCCCAGAACGGCTTCACGCTCTGCCTCGGTGATCCAGGGCTTGCCGAAGGGAAGCTTTCTTGGCGCGGTCATACGTACTCCACGTCTTCTGATTTGCCCGACGCGGCGGCACGATCGCAGGCGATTGCCACGCTGATCCCATCGAAAACGGTCTGCGTTTCATAGGTGAAATCCGTGTCATTGGCGATCGACTCCACAAAGCCGGGGATCAGATCGCCCTTGGAAGCCGGCAGGGGAGCGGCTTCGATTGCACGAGGCTCCGACGCAGGATCCCGAGACTCGTGCAAACGGGCGCCGGTGTCGTCGTATATGAAGGTTGCCGCGGTACCGAAGACGCGCAACACGTGATGATGAGGGTGGACGCACCCGAAGTTGGCCGTGATGCGCCCCACCATGCCATCCTCGAACCTCAGAGTCGCAGTGCGGAAGTCGTCGTACCGAAAACCCGTATCGCGGCTGCTAATCCGATTTCCAGCTGCCGTCACCGACACCGGGCGCCTGCCCGTGAGCCAGAGCATCATGTCAAGCAGATGAATGCCGCCGCCCAGCATCACCGAGTAATCACCGACGTCTTTCCGCCATCCGTCGGTAATCTTGTGCAGGCGGCCATAAAGATAGTCGCCGTCGATCGCGAACAACTCGCCCAGATCGCCCCGAGCGATGGTGTCCTTCAGCCATCGATAAAGCGGTGCCGCGCGCAATGCCAAGTTGCTCCCCAGCCGCAATTTCCGCCCCGCACCGGTCCAGAGGCGACTGATCTCGCGCAATTCGTCGGTGGTGCGGCACATCGGCTTTTCGACGAATACATGCTTGCGGGCGGCGAGTGCGGCCGTTACCTGCCCATAGTGCGCATCATCGAACGATGCGATTGAGATGATATCGACCTCGGGATTTTCGAGCAGGCTCGTGAAACTCTCCGCAACGCGGGACCGGGGCACAATGTTTGCCACGGATTCCGCCCGTTCGCGCCGGTGATCGTAAAGCCAGACGGTACCAATGGCGCGGTGCGTCGCCAGCGCGCGCGCGTGGTGTTCTCCGACTCCGAGACCGGCGACGCCGGCACCCAATTGGGAGCGCTGCGCGGTTTTGATCATACCGGCGCCGGCGAAGCGAAAGTGGGAAGCGAGCCCGCGTGCACGACTTTCTCGACCGCGCGCAGGTCGTCAATGCTGTCCACGACGTAACTGAGTTTCGCCCACGCTGGATCTGTCGCGGCGATATTGGCGATCCGATACCTGCCGGGATTGCGGTAGAACACCTGCGTAACATGCTCCTGCTCGTCGGTTGCCAGCGCCGAGGCGTTCAAGTCCGAAAAAGCCTTTGCGTTGACGAATTCGACGCTCTGGCCGCGAGGAAACGTGCGCTTCTGGACGTTTGTTACCAGATCAAGACTTGGATCGAGCCTTGAGGCCATGTATTCGATCAACGCGGGATCCAGGAGCGGGCTGTCTGCGCAGATGCGTGCGAACCAATCCGTCGGATGCACCTTGAGACAGGCTTGAAAACGCGCGACGACGTTGTCGAGTTCGCCGCGAAACACCCCAACACCCAGGCTAGCGGCATAGGCCGCCAGTGGATCATCCGATGCTTCCGTGCTCGTCGCCAGCACAATGCGCTGCCGATCGACTATCTCGCTAACCCTCTCAATCAACCAGCCCGCGACCGGGCGACCCGCGAGCGGCGCCAGCACCTTGCCGGGAAACCTGCGGGACGACATGCGTGCCTGAATATAAATACGATAGAACATTCAAAAACCGTGCACCCAGACAAATCGAATCCGGCGCTGGTTATTCGGAAAAAAAATTGTTGACGTAAAGATCACGTCAGGCTCTAACGACATTTTCCGCCGGCTCGAGGTAGACGCCGCGCGTGTCCACGATGAGTTTCGCGTGGCGCTTGATGTGCTCGTAATCAAGGACGTCATGATTGGTGGCGAGCACCACGCAGTCAAAACCGGCCAGGACTACTGCGCTCAGCTCTAGGCTCTTGAGGTCGAATCTGTGCTCGCGCATCTTAGGAAAAACAGGCACATGCGGGTCCGAATAGGAGATATCCGCGCCCTTGGCTCGTAGTATTTCCATCAGCGCAACTGCAGGCGACTCGCGCATGTCGTCAACATTCTTTTTGTAGGCGATCCCCAGCATCAGGATGCGGCTACCTCGGATCGGCTTGCCGCGCTGGTTGAGAGCATCGGTGATCTTGCCGACAACCCAGTCGGGCATGTTGCGATTGACCGCTCCGGCGAGTTCAATGAACCGCGTATCGAGGCCGTATTGGCGTGCCTTCCATGTGAGGTAGAAAGGATCGATCGGAATACAATGCCCACCGAGGCCCGGTCCCGGATAGTAAGGCACGAACCCAAAGGGCTTGGTCGAAGCGGCGCGGATGACCTCGTGAATGTCGATGCCCATACGGTCGGCAATAATTTTCATCTCGTTGACGAGCCCGACATTGACCGCGCGGTGAATGTTCTCAAGCAGTTTGGTCATCTCCGCCGTGCGTGTGGAACTCACGGGCACCACTCTGTCAATTACGGCGCTATAGAGTGCAATGCCCGTTTCGAGGCAGTTGGGCGTAGTGCCGCCACAGACCCTCGGGATGATTTTGGAGGTATATTCCGGGTTTGCTGGATCCTCGCGCTCCGGAGAAAACACAAGAAAGACGTCTGTTCCAATTTTCAGTCCCGTGGATTCAATCCGCGGTTTCAGTTCCTCCTCTGTCGTGCCCGGGTATGTGGTACTTTCGAGGCAGACGATCTGACCACGTCTCAAATGGGGCACGATTGCGTCCGTAGTCTTGAGAACGAAGCTCAAGTCCGGTTCGCGATACCTGTTAAGGGGAGTCGGAACGCATATGATGATCGCGTCTGCATCGCGTAACTGCGAGAAATCAGATGTCGCGGAAAATCCGTTCTCCCGTGCTGCCGCGACGGCCGCCGCACCAATATGCTTGATGTAGCTTTTGCCGCGGTTAAGTTTCTCAATCTTGACCGGGTCGATATCGAGCCCGATGACGCGGAATCCTGTTTCACTGAATCGCAGCATCAGGGGAAGCCCGACGTATCCCATGCCGATGATGGCGACGACGGCGCTCTTGTCCTGAATTCTCCGGATAAGCTGTTCCTGTTGCATTAGTCGCGGACTCGTTTGCTGCGATGGTGCAAGATCGTTCACTTCCCGGACTCGCGCCGCAGGATTTCTATTTCCCTCTGCAGCGTCTCGTATTCGTCGAGCTTTCTGCGGAGGAAGCGGGCCGTGACGATCGCCTTTTCCTCTATGCCCCTGGGCGTCAGCAGGTAGAGATACGCCCGCTTGTTGGCGCTGTTGCGGAAGTTCTTGGCCTTGATCAGGCCCTTCTCGATCAGCGCCTGCAGGCAAAAATTCACTCGCCCGAGGCTGATGCCGAGCTCGTCGGCGATCCTGCGTTGGCTCGCGTGGGGATCCGCCTGCAAGAGCTTCAGGATGCGGTAGCGATACTCGTCGGTCAGCACCGGCAGCGGACTCCAGTTTTCGTTCAGATTATGAACGGACACATGGTAACACGTTGAGGTAAAAAGAGTTTATTGGGAATAGTTGTGTTCATGGATTGAACGATAAGCCTTTGATCCTGCCCGGAAATCGCAGTGGGGCTTGTCAGA
>Ga0326597_10010600_pt1 | contig 12259 bp, 10 predicted proteins | sample RVTome_12_FD_203789 | JGI IMG/M metagenome (GOLD analysis project Ga0326597, IMG submission 203789) | Soil microbial communities from uranium-contaminated site in the Upper Colorado River Basin, Wyoming, United States - RVT100D185 | ecosystem: Environmental > Terrestrial > Soil > Contaminated >... | reverse complement strand
CCGGGCGCGGGAGTTCCTGTCCGAGCGCGGGCTCTCCTTCCCGGTCGTCCTCAAGCCCGACGTGGGACAACGCGGCTCCGGCGTGCGCATCGTCGCGGACGCGCGGCAGCTCGAGCGTGAGCTGGAGTCGACCACGGTCGACCTGATCCTGCAGGAGCACGCCCCCGGTCTCGAGCTCGGCATCTTCTACTACCGTTTGCCCGGCGAGGAACGCGGGCGCCTGTTCTCGATCACGGAGAAGCGCCTGCCCGCCGTCGTCGGCGACGGCCGGCGCACGCTCGAGGAGCTGATCCTGGCCGACGCGCGCGCGGTGTGCATGGCCCGCACCTACCTGGCGCGCAACGCCGAGCGCCTGCTGGACGTGCCGGCCGCCGGCGAAGCGGTCCCGATCGCGAGCATCGGCACGCACTGCCTGGGCGCGATCTTCCTGGACGGCGGGCGGCACGCGACTGCGGCGCTCGAGCAGGCGATCGACCGCATCGCCAAGGGCTGCGAGGGCTTCTGTTTCGGGCGCCTCGACGTGCGCGTCGAATCGCTGGAGGCGCTGCGGGAGGGCCGCGGACTGCGCGTGATCGAGGTGAACGGCCTGACGTCGGAGGCGACGCACATCTACGACCCTTCGATCCGCCTGTTCGCCGCGTACCGCGTGCTCTTCGAGCAGTGGCGCATCGCCTTCGAGATCGCCCGCCGCAACCGCGCGCGCGGCGTCGAGCCGGCGCCGCTGCGCGTGCTCGTGCGGGAGCTCCTGGCCTACCGGCGGTTGAGAGCCTCCCACGCGAGCTGATGTCGGCCATGGGCACGCTCGACTGCGACGTGGCGGTGGTGGGCGCGGGACCGGCCGGCGCGAGCTGCGCTCTGCACCTGGCGCGCGCGGGCCTGCGCGCCCTGGTGCTCGAGAAAGCGGTGCCGCCGCGCTACAAGACCTGTGGTGGCGGGCTCGTCGGTCGCGCCCTGCGGGAGATCGAGGTCGGGCTGGACGCGGTGGTCGAGGCGGAATGCCGCGCGGCGGAGATGAGCCCGTCGCACGACGGTCCTTCCATCCGCGTCGTGCGCGACGAGCCGATCGTGCTCACGACCATGCGCGCCGACCTCGATCAACGCCTGCTGGCCGCGGCGCTCGAGGCCGGGTCCGAGCTCGAGGCCCCGCGCGAGCTGAAGGGACTGCAACGGGCTGGCGAAGTGCTGACGATCGAGACCGAGCGCGGCCCGTTGCGCGCGCGGTACGTCGTCGCGGCCGACGGCGCGCTGAGTCGCACCGCGCGCGCCGCGGGCTGGGGGCCGGGTCCGCGCGACATTCCGGCGATCGAGTGGGAGCTGCGGGTCGCGGCGCGCGAGCGCGAACGCTTCGCCGGCTGCGCACGTTTCGACTTCGGCGCGATCGAGGGCGGCTACGCCTGGGTCTTCCCGAAGCACGAGCACCTCTCGGTCGGCTGCCTGTCGACTCGCCGCCGCGCGCGCGATCTGCGCCGCGCGCTCGAAGGCTACCTCGCGCGGCTCGATCTGGTGGGCGAGCGCGAGGAGCACGGCTTCGTGATCCCGCTGGCGCCGCGCGCGGCGACGCTGGCGCGCGACGGCGTGCTGCTCGTCGGCGACGCGGCCGGTCTGGTCGATCCGGTCACGTGCGAGGGCATCTCCTTCGCGTTGAGCAGCGGGCGTCTCGCGGCGGAGTCGATCGTGCGCGCGCGCGCGGGCGGGCGCGAGGCCTGCCGCGAGTACGCCAGCGCCCTCGCGCGCACGATCCTGCCCGAGCTCTCGGCCGCGCGCGGACTGGCCCGGCTGCTCCACGGCCATCCGCGGCTGCGGGCGGCCGCCTTCAGCCGCGCCGGTCGGGCCCTGTGCGAGGCCGCGACGGACGTGGTCGCCGGCCGCAGCACGTACCGGGCCCTCCTGCGGCGCCCGCGTTCCTGGCTGAAACTTCTCGCGCTCGGCCTGCAACCTCCCGCGCTGGGCGCGGTCACTCCCCAGAGTGGGCGGGCGGGGGCCCGCGGTGGTTTTTAGAGACGCTGCGGCGCCGCGGGCGCGGAAACCCGATCCCCGCCCCCGGGTAGCCCCCGACTTGCAGACCCGCCCTCGCCCCGGACCGGGTTTCCCTGCCGCTGACGGCGGCGAGGAGCGCGAAGGGGGCGAGGGCGGGTTTGCAACACCGGGGTAGCCCCGCGGGGCCCGCATCCCCCATGTCCGCACCCGGCCGCAGGTTTTTCGAGGAGCCCCGTCAACGGCGACCCGGCGCCGGCGTCCCAGAGGTCGATGCCGGCGAAGTCGGGAGCGTCGAGCCGTCCCACGACACCGCGGATCGCGCCGCCGTTCGCCAGGGCGGGGAGACTGCCCTGGACGCGGGGATGCAACCGAGGGTGACGAACAGGAAGACCGGGAGGCAGGACGCCGCCGAGGAGCGGGCGTTGGTCGAGCGGGCCCGCGCCGGCGACGGCGCGGCCTTCGACCAGCTCGTGCGCGCCCACTTCGCCCGCGTCCATTCGCTTCTCTACCGCATGGTGGGCAACTACGAAGACGCCGAGGACCTGGCCCAGGAGTGCTTCGTGCGCTCGCACGGGGCCCTGTCCCTCTACCGCGGCGAGGGCTCCTTCTCGACCTGGCTCTACCGCATCGCACTGCACCTGTCGCGCGACCATCACCGCGCCGCGGGGCGGCGGGCGGGCGCGCTGGGCTTCGACGTGCAAGAGGCGGCCGAGACAGCGGCGGTAGCGCGCGCTGCTCGGACGGGCCGCGGACCCGCGGACGATGCGGCGCGACGGGAGCTGTGCGCCGAGCTGCAGGCGGCGATCGGGCGCCTGCCCCACCGCCTGCGCGCAGCCTTCGTGCTGCGCACCTTCGAGACGCTCGAGTACGACGCGATCGCGCGCGTGCTGCGCATCACGCCCGGCACCGCGCGCGTGCACGTCATGAAGGCCCGACGGCTGCTCCTGCGCCGGCTCGAGCCCTGGATCGGAGGCGCGGGCTCGTGAGCTGCCGCAAGGAGCGCCGGCGCATCCTGAAGCGCCTCGACCTGAGCCTCGCGCTCGAGGAAGAGCTCTTGCTCGAGCGGCACCTCGCGGACTGCGACGCCTGCGACGCGTTCCAGGAGCGTGCGGCGGCCCTCGAGGAAGGGCTGGCGCGCCTGCCCGAGCCGCGCACGGAGCGGGTCGGCGTCGAGGGCGCGGTCGCGGCGATCCGCGCCCGCATCGATGCGCGACCCGCCGGGCGCCCCCGCCCCCGCCGCGGGCTGCGGCGCTGGGCGCCGATCGCGGCGGGCGTGGCGGCAGCCCTGCTCCTGGCGCTGTTCGCGCCCGGCACGCGGGATGCCGTACCGCCGGAGGCGCCGGAACCACGGACCCGGATCGTCACGGGGCAGGAGGCCCGCTCGGAAGAGCAGCAACGCGCGGCCACAGCTCCGAGCTCCCGGCCCCCGACACCCGCAGCCGGCGATGAGGACGCACGGCTCGACCTCGAGCGCCTGGCCGACGCGCGCGAAGAGGTGCGCGCGCTGCTGCTCGGGAGCGCCCCGGCGCTCGCCCCGGCGGCGGCGCAGCCGGATGCGCGCACCTTCTTCGAGAGCGTCGAGCGCTCGACGCGGCACCTGCGCCTTCAGCAGTGGCCGGTGCCCCGGATCGTCGCCGGCATCCTGGAGTCCGGCCCGGCCGAGGAGGCACGCGCCGCGGCGCGCTACCTGGGGCAGCTCGGCGATCGGACCTCGGTCGCGGCGCTGGAGCGCGCCGTCGCTCGCGGGGACGTGCTCGTCGACGTCGTGCGCGCGCTGCGCGACGTGGGAACGGGCGGCCTCGGTGGGTTGGAGCTGGCGGCGCGTGCTCCGGGACACCGCAGCGGCGCGCTGGCCGCCATCGGCGCGGTCGGCGGCGCCGAGGCCGCGAACGCCGTCGAGCGCATCGCACGCCTGGATGCGCGCACGACGGGCGCGGTTCCCGCGGACGTGCTCGCGGCGCTGGTCGGCCTCGGTGATCCTGGACTCGATCCGCTTCTCAGGCTAGGGCGCGACGCACTCGTGGAGGAAGAGGTGCTCCTCGCGCGGCTCGACGCCATCCCGGGGGCGGGCACGGCGCTCGTCGAGCGGCTGGCGACGTGGCGCGCGCGGCGGATCGACGGTCTACAGATGCGAGCGGCCGCGCAGCTCGAGCCCGAGCGCGCCCTGCCGCTGATCGCGGACATGTGCCTCGAGCGCTCGTCGCGCCTGGCGGCGCTGGATTGCCTGGCGCGCGCCGAGGACCCCGGCGCGGTGGCTGCGCTGGCGCGGCTGTGGTCCGCGGGCCGCATCTCGAGCGCCGTGCTGGCTCCCTTCGCGCGCGAGGCCGTGGAGCGCGATCCAAAGCGGCTGGCGTGGGCCGCCGATCGCGCCGCCGCCCGCGGTGACGCCGGCGCGCTCGAGGACCTGCTCGAGCTCTTCGTCACGAGCGGGAGCCGTTCCGCGGCGCCTGCCCTCTCGATCCTGGCGCGCTCGCCCGCGCTCGGCGCGGCCGAGCGCCGCTCGGCCGTGCTGGCGATCGGCGAGGTCGGCGGCGAGGAGCACGCGCAGGCGCTGGTCGAGCTCTTCCGCTCGCTCGGGCCGGACGAACGGCACCTCGCGGCGGCGTGCCTGCTCGTCGCGCACGAGCTGGCCGGCGAAGAGGCGAGCCTGCGCGCCCTGGAGGGCGCCCCGCCGCGCAGCGCCCAGAGCATCCTCTCCCTCCTCCTGCGACGCGACGCCGAGGGAAGGACCACCGTTTCCATCTACAAGCTGGCGCGCGAGCTCGAGCCCGTGCTGGCCGAACACCAAGACTGGAGTGCAGCCCCATGATCCTGGAATCGATCCTCATGATCGCCGCGTCCTGCGCCGCCGGAGGCGTCACGGACGAGCCCGACCCGGGCGAGAACGTCGTGCGCGTCTACGACGTCGCAGCCATCACGGCGACGCGTCTGGGCGGCTCGGTGGGCCAGGGTCTCCTGCCCTACCTCGGGCCCGGACCCGCGATCGACGAGGAGGCGCCCGAGGCGCCCTTCGACGTCGACCGGGTGATGGAGATCCTGAACGAGACCTTCCCGGAGGAGATGGAGTACGAGGGGCGCGCCATGTGGTCGGACGGCCGCGACCGCATCCTGATCCGCGGGCCCGAGTCGCTCCAGCTCAGGATGCGCGAGGTGCTCGCGTTCCTGGAGCGCTCGCTGACGAGCCGGGTCGAGCTCACCGTGGACGTCGTCACCTTCGCGCAGGAGTCGGCCGATACCGGCGCGCCGTCCGGCTTCGTCAGCCTGCGCGAGGCGGAAGCGCTGCGGGCCGGCTCCCAGCGCGGCGCGCGCGTGCAGACCCACCGCCTGGACCTGATCCCGGGCCGCGCGGCCCGGGTCGATCTCACGCGCGAGCACACGATCGTGCTCGACTACGACCTCGAGATCGCCCAGGGGGCGTTCATCCACGATCCGATCGTCGAGACGCTCTCGGTCGGGACCAACCTGACCGTGAGGGCGCACCCGATGCCCGGTGGTGGTCTCGGTCTGGCGCTGACGATCCGCCGGGGCGAGGCTCTGGGCGATGTCACGCAGCACTTCGTCCGCCACCGGGGCATGGTCGGCGACGAGTCCGGGCACGACTTCGTCGATGCACCCCGGAGCCTGCAGAAGCTCGACGTGCTCTCGCGCTCGATCACCTGCAACACGCTCCTGCCCGATGAGAAGGCGCTCGTGTTCCGCTCGCGCACCGACCTGTCCGGCGCGCAGGGGACCGAGCTCGTCATCGTGCGCCGCACGGGCGGCTCGCTCTCCGCCTTCCATCACCTGGGCGAGGGCCCGGACTCGGGCAAGCTGGTCCTGATCGACAGCGAGGCCGTAGCGCCCCCCCACGCCCGCGTCATCGGCCCGCTCCTCGATGAGTACAGTGGCGATGCCGAGGAGCGGAATCTGGACCGGATGTGGTGGTGGCGCGGGTCGTATCCGCAGCTCGCGTCAGTCGTGCGCTCGGGCGACGTGGACATGGTGGCCGAGATGCTCGACCGATCCAACACGGGGTTCTACCTGAACATGGCCGGACCCTGGCTCGTCGGCATCCGATCGGCCGACCTGCTGCAGGAGATCGCGGACGCCGGCGCCGCGCTGAACGACGTGGCGGCGGTCGTGGCGACGTACTCGCAGCGAGCCGTCCCGCTCGAGATCGGACTGCGCCTGCGGCGGTCGGGACGATCGCCGTCGGAGGCCGTGTCCTGCGTCCTGCCCGTGCGCGCCGGCGAGGACTGCGCGACCGTGATCGGCGTGGAGCGCCTGATCGAGTGGGACTACGACGTCGAGGTGGCCCAGTTCGCGAGCGCCGCCGACTTGCAGGTCCGGCTGGCCTTCGACGGCCTGGCGCTGAAGCTGCGGCCGAGCGTCGGCCCCTCCGGTGACCTCGTGCTCGACGTCCGGGGCGAGGCACACCTGCTCTCGTCGCAGCGCCGGCTCGAGCTGGACGGCCCGCACAGCGAGACCCTCGACCAGGGCTCCTACGATCGGCTGGTGCTCGATGACCGTCTCGTAGCGCCCGCGGGCGAAGGCTCGAGGACCTTCGTGCTCGGCGATGCCTCGGAGCGCGGCGGCGAGGGCTCGCTCACGCTCGAGGTCACCGTGCGGCGCTGAGAGGCTGAGCAGAAATCGATGATACAGCCTCTCAGATGCCGTTTGGCCCAACGCCTGGCGGCGTTGGCGCCCGTTCGCGAGCAATTCTTGCTCGCTCTCTGAGACGACCCCCGTCCTACAACCCGATGACGTCGCCCTCGCGGGCGATGGCCATGCCCGCCGCCCGCACCGCGCGGGCGGCGGCGCTCTGGGGGTCGGCGGCGGGGTTGGTGTGGTTGAGGTGCAGGAAGCGCACCTTGGCGCGCTCGGCGGCGGAGAGCGGCGCGAAGCGCGCCAGCGACTCGACCAGGAAGGGGTGCGGGATCTCGGCCATGCTGCGGCCCGGGATCTCGCCCTCGGCGTGGAACGAGCCGTCGAGCAGCGCCACGTCGACGCCTACCAGGACGTCCTCGACGCGCCGCTCCCAGCGCTCCCACTTGTCGATGTCCGGCAAGTACAGGAGGGAGCGACCCGGCCCGCGCACGACGAAGGCCAGCGTGTCGGTGTACTCCCCGCGGTGCGGCACGGGCAGCGCGGTGATCGTCAGGTCCTGCGCCAGGGCCAGCGGGCGGTCCGGCGCGAGCGTCTCGAAGCGCACGTGGCCGAGCCGGCCGAGCAGGTCCCACGGTCCGTTCTCGGACAGGAAGCGCGTCATGCGCTGCGATCCGTACACGGGCACGGTCGCGCCGCCCCACGCCTCCCGGCCGAGATACATCAGGCCGGTGTAGTGCCCGATGTGCGCGTGCGTGAGGAAGATGCCGTCGAACAGCGCCGGGCGTCCTGCGTCGCCCGGGTGCGACGCGCCATGGCCGCGCGCCAGCTCGACCTGCTCGGGCAGGTCCGGCGTCGCGTCGAGCAGCCAGCGCCCGCCCGTGCGCGGATCGACGATCAGGACGGAAGCGGCCATCCTGCGCCGCGCCGGGTCGCGCCGCGCCGCCGCGCAGCACTCGCGCTCGCAGCCGACGTGCGGCAACCCGGCGTCCTGCGCCGTGCCGAGCACCAGGGCGTACGGCCCCGAGGGCCCGGGCTCTCCGACCGAGGTGCAGGCGGCGAGGAGGGTGGTCATGGCGGCGAGCGGTCCGTTCATGCCGGCAGAGCCTACCTCGCCCGCGGGCCCCCCCGCGCGGCACGGATCAAGCCCTCCGCGTAGTCGATGCCGTCGGGCGTGCGCGAGCCGTGCCAGGAGAGGTACTCGCCATCGGCGATGAGGAAGCGCTCGAGGGGAAGGCCGGCGAGCTCGGCCAGCTCGGCGACATGACGCGCTGCGAACGGGAAGGGCTCCGTGCCGAGCAGCACCAGGTCGGGATCGGCGCCGGACAGGTCGGCGGGCTGGATCTTTGGATAGCGCTTTGGAAGCTCGGCGAAGACGTTGCGGCCGCCCGGCAGCGTGAGCAGCGAGTGGGCGAAGGTGTCGCCGTTGACCGTCATCCACGGCTTGCGCCAGACCAGGTAGGCCCAGCGCACCACGGGCAGGCCCTCGGCGGCCCGCCGCACGCGCTCGGCGCGCGCCTCGATGTCGCGCGCGATCTCCTCGGCGGGGCCGGCGCGTCCGAGCTCGGCGCCGATCTGGCGCACCATCGCGGCCGTGCCGGCCGGGTCGCGCGGCAGGCTGGACACGCAGCGCAGGCCAGCGGCGGCCAGGGACTCGAAGTCCTCGCGCCGGTTCTCCTCGTCGTTCATCAGCACGACGTCGGGCGCGAGCGCCACGATGCGCGCCAGGTCGGGGTCCTTCGCGCCGCCGACCTGCTCGACCGCCGCGACTCCTTCGATCGGGTGCACGCAGTAGCGCGTGATGCCGACCAGCCCTTCGCCGCGACCGAGGTCGAACACCAGCTCGGTCAGGCTCGGGCAGAGCGAGACGATGCGCACGCGCCCCCTTACGAGACCGCCGTCGCGACCTCGCCCGGCACGACCTCGAGCTCGAAGCGCCGGCCGGCCCTCGTGAGCCGCCCGAAGGCGTGCTCGGCGTCGTGGTAGAAGAGCCCGATCCAGCCCCGCGCGGCCGCGCGCTCCATCCACTCCGAACGCACCTCGAAGGAGCGCACGACGTCGATGTCGTAGGCCATGATGTACGGCGGCTGGACGTGGTGCGTGGTCGGCACGACGTCGGCCCAGAAGATGGCCGTGTCGCCGGCACCGTCCTCGTTCAGCGTGATCACCGACACGCCGTCCGAGTGGCCGCCCAGCACGTGCGCGCGCAGGCCGGGGAGCAGGTCGGCGCGGCCCTCGAAGCCCGCCAACAGTCCGGCCTCCTCGATCACGGTCACGTCCGCGGCGCGATAGGAGCCCTGGCGCGCGTGGCCGGGGCGCTTGGCCATCTCGATCTCGATGCGCGGCGCGAGGTGGAGCGCGTTCGGGAAGCGCGGCGCGAGCGCGCCCTCGCGCTCGACGACCTGGCCGCCGATGTGGTCCCAGTGGCAGTGCGAGGCGATCACGTGCGTCACGTCCTCGGGCGCGACCCCGCAGGCGCGCAGCGACTCCGCCAGCGAGGTGGTCGGCAGGATGTGGTAGATGTCGCGCCACCTCGGGTCCCAGCGCTCGCCGATCCCGACCTCGATCACGACCTTGCAGTCGTCGCCCTCGCGCTCGGCCAGGAAGGGGCGCAACGCGAGCAGGATCGTGTTGTCCTCCAACGGCGGCGTCAGCGCCCGCCACAGGTTGGCCGGCACCACGCCCCACATCGAGCCGCCGTCCAGGCGGAAGAAGCCGTCGCACAGCGCGGTGATGCGCCAGTCGCCGGCGCGGATCGAGCGCCGCTCCCAGGGCGGGGGCTCGTTCGCGGCGCGGGGCGAGCTCATGCGGGGGGCAGGCCGTTGATGATGCTGCGCGCGATGATCAGGCGCTGGATCTCGCTCGTGCCCTCGCCGATGGTGCACAGCTTGGCGTCGCGCCACATGCGCTCGACCGGGTAATCGCGGCTGTAGCCGAAGCCGCCGTAGATCTGGATCGCGTCATAGGTGACGCGCATCGCGACCTCCGAGGCGTACAGCTTGGCCATCGCCGCGCGTGCGCCGAAGTCCTGGCCGGCGTCCTTCATGCGCGCGGAGTGGTAGACCATGTGGCGCGCGGCCTCGATCTCGACCGCCATGTTGGCCAGCTTGAAGGCGACCGCTTGCTGCGCGTTGAGCTTCTTGCCGAAGGCCTCGCGCTCGCCCGCGTAGCGCAACGCGCACTCGTAGGCGCCCTGGGCGATGCCGAGCGCGAGCGCGCCGATCGAGATGCGCCCGCCCTCCAGCGTCTTCATGAAGGTGGCGAAGCCCTCGCCCTCCGGGCCGAGCAGGTGATCGGCCGGAATGCGCGCATCCTCGAACACCAGGCTGGCCCAGTCCGAGCCGCGCACGCCGAGCTTCTTCTCGCCCGCCTCCAGCGCCAGGCCCGGCGTTTCCCTCGTCAGCACGAAGGCGCTGATGCCCTTGGGTCCCAGCGAGCGGTCCGTCACCGCGCTGACGACGAAGGTGCCCGCGTGGTTGGCGTTGGTGATGAAGCACTTGCGTCCGTTGAGGACCCACTCGTCGCCGTCGCGCACGGCGCTGGTCCGCGTCGCGCCCGAGTCGGAGCCCGCGCCCGGCTCGGTCAGGCCGTAGGCGCCCATGTACTCGCCGCCGATCAGCTTGGGCACGTGCTCGCCGCGCAGGGCCTCGCTGCCCCACTTGTAGATCGGGTACGTTCCGAGGCTGACGTGGGCCGCCAGGGTCAGCCCGGTCGAGCCGCACACGCGCGAGATCTCCTCGACCGCGATGACGTAGGCCAGCGTCCCGCCGTCCGATCCCCCGAGGCTCTCGGGGAAAGGGATCCCGGGCAGACCCAGCTCGACGATCTTCTGCCAGCTCTCCACGGGGAAGCGGTGGTTCTCGTCGATCTCGGCCGCGATCGGCTCGAGCTCGGCCCGGGCGAACTCACGCACCAGGTCGCGGATCATGCGCTGGTCCTCGCTGAGCTCGAGCGAGTGCTTGATGTCCGGAAGCTCGTAGCGGGTGCCCGGCCGGCCCGTATCCGTGATCGTCATTCGCAGCCTCTACTCCAGCTCTATCTTCCAGCCTCGTGTCCGCCGGCCGCGCGGGGCTTCCACGCCGCGCTCCGCGCTCTCGCGGTAGAACTCCTTGCTGCGCCCGCGACCGACCCATTCGATCAGTGCCCGGCGCGAGAACTTCCACTCGCGGCCGATCTTGCGCGCCGGCATGTCCTCGGCGTGCAGCACCTTGTTGAACGTCTTGACGCTGACGCCGAGCAGCGCCGCGGCTTCCTCGATGTTGAGGATCTCGCGCTCGTCGCCGTCGCTCATGCCGGCTCGCCCTCGGCGGCGAGGCGCTCGTCCATCTTGGCCTTGATCCACTTCGCGATGTCGTCGGTGGCCGTGCCGGGTCCGAAGAGCTTCGCGAAGCCCTGCGCCTCCAGCTTCTCCATGTCCTCGCCGGGGATGATCCCGCCGCCGACCAGCAGCACGTGCCCCATCGCGCGCGCCGCGAGCTCGTCGCGCACGCGCGGGAACAGCCCCATGTGCGCGCCGGAGAGGATCGAGAGCCCGACCACGTCGACGTCCTCCTGCGCCGCGGCCTCGGCGATCATCTCCGGGGTCTGGTGCAGGCCGGTGTAGATGACCTCCATGCCGTGGTCGCGCAGCACGCTCGCCACGATCTTCGCGCCGCGGTCGTGCCCGTCGAGTCCGGGCTTGGCGACCAGTACCTTGATCTTGCGTTCGGCCATTCCTGGATGAGCTGGGTGCCCTTGGTGAGCTAGGTGAGCTGCTGTAGTCAGATGATCCTGGGTTCCTTGAACTGGCCGAACTCCTCGCGCAGCACCTGGGCGATCTCGCCCAGGGTGCACCAGGCGTGCGCCGCGGCGATGAAGCGCTCGAGCAGGTTGCTCCCGTCGCGGCAGGCCGCTCGCACGCCGCCGAGCTCGCGCGCGGCGGCCGCGTCGTCGCGCCTGGAGCGCAGGCCCGCCAGGCGCTCGTGCTGCTCGCGCTCGACCGCCGGGTCGATGCGGTGGATGTCGATCGCGGGCTCACGCCCCTCACCCTCGGCGTAGCGGTTGATGCCGACGACGCGCTTCCGGCCGGTCTCGAGCGCGCGCTGGTAGCGGTAGGCCGAGCGGTGGATCTCGCTCTGGAAGTACCCCCCCTCGATGCACGGTACGACGCCGCCGCGTCGCTCGATCTCGGCGAAGTACCTCTCCGCCTCGGCCTCGAGCCGGTTCGTCTGCGCCTCCACGAAGTACGAGCCCGCCAGCGGATCGATCACGTTCGCAACCTCGGTCTCCTCGGCGATGATCTGCTGCGTGCGCAGCGCGATCTTGACCGCCTTCTCGGTCGGGAGCGAGAGCGTCTCGTCCATCGAGTTCGTGTGCAACGACTGCGTACCGCCCAACACGGCCGCCAGCGCCTCGAAGGCGGTGCGCACGATGTTGTTCTCGGGCTGCTGCGCAGTGAGCGACACGCCGGCCGTCTGGGTGTGGAAGCGGCACATCCACGAGCGCGGGTCCTGCGCCTCGAACTGGCCGCGCATCTTGCGCGCCCAGATGCGGCGCGCGGCGCGGAACTTCGCGATCTCCTCGAAGAAGTCCAGGTGGCTGTCGAAGAAGAACGACAGGCGCGGAGCGAACGTGTCGACGTCCATTCCGGCCGCGATCCCCCTGCGCACGTACTCCATCCCGTTGCACAGGGTGAAGGCGAGCTCCTGCGCCGCGGTCG
>Ga0326597_10010599_pt1 | contig 12260 bp, 11 predicted proteins | sample RVTome_12_FD_203789 | JGI IMG/M metagenome (GOLD analysis project Ga0326597, IMG submission 203789) | Soil microbial communities from uranium-contaminated site in the Upper Colorado River Basin, Wyoming, United States - RVT100D185 | ecosystem: Environmental > Terrestrial > Soil > Contaminated >... | reverse complement strand
CGTTATAGCGATCGGCCAGCACCGTGAGGTTGCCCGGCCGCTCGAGACGGGTCACCCGCCGATTACCATGCTCGTCGATGGTGAGAAGACCGTCGCGGTCGAGCGTCAGGCCGTTGGAGCCCGGCTGGTGGTAGTCTCCGATGTCCACGCCGGTGTATCCGCTCTTGCTCCGGTAGACCGAGACGGAGCCCTCCGGCGACCACCGGTAGATGGTGTTGGCGTTGGGATCGCTGAAGAGCAGGTACCCGTCGGGGTGCCAGACCGGTCCTTCGATGAACTGGAAGCCACCGGCCAGCTTCTCGATCTGGGCGTTCTTCGGGACGATCTGATCGAGCGCCGGGTCGAGGCCCACGACCGTGGCCGGCATGGCCTGGACGCCTCCGACCTGGTCCCTCCGGTAGAAGTCCAGCGTGGCCGACCGTATCCAGATGAAGTTCACCGGCGGGCTCGAGATGGGACCGTTCACGCCGAAGATGGCGAGCTGGAACTGTTGGCCCGGCCGGGCATCGCGAGTCAGGACCACCCGGTTGGGCGCGTTGAAGCCCTTGACGAGTTGACCGCCGGTTTGGCCGAGCACCAACGGGAGCCGGCCGTCCACCCAGATTTCGGCGTAGTCGTCGATCACCAGCTCGAAGACCACGGTCGAGCCGGTAACGTCGAGGTTGCCGACCCTCTCCGGCAGAGTGATCCGGGTCCGGTACCAGTTGAAGGAGAGCCGGCCGTTGGACCGACGGGTCTCGAGGGCGGGGGCGTCGATCGTCTCCCAGGCGGAATCGTCGAAATCGGCCGCGCCGGCATGCGGTGTGATGTCGTTGGTGCGGTTGGGTGGACCCGAGGGCCGGAGATCGGAGCCGGGGGCGCGGTGGTCCACCTCGATGATCCTGGCGTCGCTGTACCGCCACCGCGCCTGGACCAAGTCGGCGCCCTCGGTTGTCCGGAGATCCACCACCGCGGCGGGCAGCGCCACGGGCAGGTCCACGGTGGCTTGTGCCCTGCCGAGGGAGGGCACGACCGCCGCCACGATCGCCACCCGGACGAGTGGCGGAAGGAAGCGGGGCATCACATCGCTCCCGTGGTGGTCTGCCGCTCGTCCTGGCGCACCTTGACCACGTAGTAGAGGAACGGGGCCTTCACTTCCTTGAACCAGTGCGGCGTGCCGTTGGGGATCACGACCAGGTCGCCCACGTTGAGCTCGCGCGTCTCACCATCCCGGATGGCGCTGCCGCGCAGCTCCTCCGGCCCGGTGGACTCGAGGTCCACCGCGGTGCCCCCGGTCACCAGCGTCGCCGAGCCCTGCAGGATGTAGGCGATGTCGGTGTCACGGGTGTGGACCTCCGCCAGGCCGGGACCCTCCCGGCGGCTGGCGTGGATCTTGTAATCGCCCACCTCCAGCATCGGCACGCCCTTGGCAAACGCGGCCTTGACCTGGTCGCTGGCGAGGTAGGTCACCGCGTCATCGCCCGCCTGGGCTCGGGCGCCATGGAGCGGCAGCGCGATGATCGCCGCCGTCACGAGAAATGTCGAGATTCGCATCGATGCCCCCCGGTTACTTGGTCGCACTGCTCTGGCTGCCGAGCGCGCCGGCGCCGGCGATCGCGATGGCCGCGTCCCGCGCCGCGCTGGAGGCGCCGCTCACCCCGATGGCCCCGACGATCTGCCCGTCGACCTTGATCGGCTCACCGCCATTGAGTGGGGCCGACCAGGCGTTCAGCAGCGGGGTCCGGCCGGCGACGATGGCGTCCTCCAGGATCTTGGTAGGCTTGCCGAACAGCGCCGCCGTGCGCGCCTTCTCGGTCGAAATGGTGGTACCCATCGCGAAGGTGGGTTGGATTCGCTCCAGATACACCAGATTGCCGCCATCGTCCACAATGGCGATCGACCCACCCTCGTTGCCCCGCTTGGCCTCGGCGGCGGCGGCGGCCGCGACGGCCTTGGCGCCCTCGAGCGTGAGGGTCTTCTTGGTCTCGGTGGTTTGGGCGTGGACCTGGGCCACCGACGCGCTAAGCGCCAGGGCGGCCAGGACAGAAACGGTCGGATTCATCGGATTCGGCTCCTCTGCATGGGATGCGGCACCACGGCGATGCACGCTCTAATGCGAGGAACTCGTGAATGGTTCCAAAGGGCCGGCGGTTGCGGTCCGGGCACGATCGCATTGAACACCCGATGGCGCCGGGTGGCCGAGGAGGCGGGTGACCGGTTATGCTTCCCCCACACCGTGACTTCGGCACCCGTTTCCCGGTCCGCCGAGACGGCCTTCCCCGCAAGCGAGGTCGAAGGATGCGTGCGCTGAGTTGGCGATTGATCCTGGCGGCCGCCGCTGCGGCCTGCGGGTCGGGGGGTGATCGAGCGTCCCCCAGCCTGCTGGAGCAGGGACGGCTCTACACCAGCTGGCTGTACGGCCGGGAGTACCAGAAGCTCTGGGATCGCTTCTCGCCCGACATGCGCCAGACCTTCGGGGGCGTGAGCGATCTGGCGGCGTTCGCGGGGCGCTCGGTGGCCCGGCTCGGCACGGAGCAGGGCGCCCTCGGCGAGCGGGTGTCGGACATCGCGCCGTTCCAAGTCTACCAGCGGACTGCCGCGTTCGGACCCACGCGCCGGCCCATGCTGATCGAATGGAGCCTGGCTCAGAACGGGGAGGTTACCGGGTTCGTCCTCCGGCCGGTACCCTCAGACCTGCGCTGAGGGGTCCGCCGCCCCTCAATAGACCCTCCCTCCGAGCGGAACCTCGCGCTCGACCGCCAGCAACACCACTTGCCCATTCTCGTCGGGCACGCCCAGAACCAGCGCCTCCGAGGTGAATCCCGCGATGTCGCGGGTTCCCAGATTGACCGCCGCGACGACCAGTCGGCCAACCAGATCCTCAGCGCCGTAGAGCCCGCACAGCCGCGCGCTCGACGTCTTTTCTCCCAACGGACCGAAGTCGATCCACAACTTGTAGGCCGGTTTCCGCGCGCGTTGATGGAGCTCGGCCCGCACGATGCGTCCCACCCGGAGTTCGAGCAGCTGGAACGCGTTGATCGACATCATGGCGGGTCAGACCAGCAGGGTCCCGCGCAGGACCGTCACGGCGTGCCCACCGAGTCGCACGCGGTCGCCGGCGAGCTCCACCCTGACCGTCCCGCCCCGGGGGGAGGCCTGATATCCCACCATCGTCGTGCGTCCCAGCCGACCGCCCCAGAACGGCCCGAGCGCCGAGTGCGCGGAGCCGGTGACGGGGTCCTCGGGCACGCCGGCGGCGGGGGCGAAGAAGCGAGACACGAAGTCGAATCCAGGGGTCGATGCCCGCGCGGTGACGATGGTCCCGCGCACCGGTAGGTCGGCCAGGGCGGCCAGATCGGGGACCAGCGTCCGGACCGCGTCCTCGCTCTCCACCTCGACGAGATAGTCGAACGGCGTCTGTCCGATGAAGGCGTGGGGGACCCGGAGCGCACGCTCGAGGTCGGGCACCGGGGGAGAGGCGACCGGCGGGGTCGCCGGAAAGTCCAGCCAGATGAGCCGGTCGCGTCGCTCCGCGGTCAGGAGACCGCTGCGGGTGTGAAAGCGGGCGACGGCGCTCGGGGCCAGATGACCGTCCTCCCAGAGCACGTGGGCGCTCGCCAGCGTGGCGTGGCCGCAGAGGTCGACCTCGCAGGCCGGCGTGAACCAGCGGAGGTCGAAATCCTCCCCTCGCCGAACCAGAAACGCCGTCTCCGCCAGGTTCATCTCCTGGGCCACCAGCTGCATCCACTCCGGGTCACCGGCGTCGGGGAGCAGGAGGACGGCCGCCGGGTTCCCCGCGAAGGGGCGCTCGGTGAAGGCGTCGACCTGGGTAAAGGATTGGGGTGGGATCACGTTCCGCTCTGATGGGTCCCCGGGGTAGGGGATCTTTGGGTTCCGGGTTCGTGACGATGCTCACCAGGCCGACCTGCCTGCTAGTGAGGGACCTGAGTCGGCGTGCTTTCCGCATAGTGACAGGCGGCGAAGGTCTTCCCCACTGCGCGGAGCACCGGCCTCTCCGTTCGACATCGATCGCTCTTCGCCGGATGAAAACAGCGCGGGTGGAACGGGCAGCCCGAAGGTGGGTTCGACGGGCTGGGCGGCTCCCCTCCCAGTACGATCCGCCGGCGGCCGCTCGCCGGGTCGGGCTCCGGCACCGCGGAGAGCAGAGCGGCGGTATAGGGGTGGCGGGGCTCCGAGAGCAGCGCCTCCGTCGACCCTTCCTCGACGATCCGGCCCAGATACATCACCGCGACCCGGCGCGCGATCTGCCGGACCACGGCCAGATCGTGGGCGATGAAGAGATACGAGAGCCCCCGGTCCCTCTGCAGATCGGCCAGCAGGTTGAGGACCTGAGCCTGCACCGAGACGTCGAGCGCGGATACCGGCTCATCGCATACGATGAAACTGGGCTCGACCGCGAGAGCGCGGGCGATGCCGATGCGCTGCCGTTGCCCGCCGGAGAACTCGTGGGGATACCCGCGAGCGTAGCTCGGATCGAGCCCGACTTCCTCCAGGAGAGCCGCCACCCGGCGGCCGACCTCGGGGCCCCGGGCCAGGCGGTGGATCTCGATCCCCTCGGCTACGGCGGCCCCGACCGTCATGCGCGGGTTGAGCGAGCTGTAGGGATCCTGGAAGATGATCTGCATCCGGCGGCGCAGTTGGCGGAGGGCGCCGCGGTCGAGCGAGAAGACATCGATGCCATCGAAGACCGCAGTGCCGCCGGTCGGCTCCTGCAGCCTCAGGATGGTCCGGCCGATCGACGACTTGCCACACCCGGATTCGCCCACCAGGGCGAGGGTTTCACCTCGCTCCAGTTCGAAGGACACCCCGTCCACGGCGCGCACCGGTGGCTCGGAGCGGCGGAAAAAGCCGCCGGCGCCGTAATGTTTCACCAGGTCCCGGATGGAAAGCAGCATCATTCCTCGGCGAGCCAGCAGCGCATGGTGTGGCCGGGGCCCACCGGCAGCATTGGCGGCTCGGTGTGGCTCTTCTCGAACGCCTTGGGGCAGCGGGGCCGGAAGCGGCAGCCCGATGGCCATGCCGCCGCCGGTGGCACGGTGCCCGGAATCGGTGCCAGCCGCTGAACCGGTCCCGAAATGCGAGGGACCGAGGCAAAGAGACCCTGGGTATATGGGTGGGAGGGGAGGGCGAAGAGATCGGACGTGGAGGCCTCCTCGACGAACTGACCGGCGTACATGACCGCGACCCGGTCCGCCCTGCCCGCCACGATGCCGAGATCGTGAGTGATGAGAAGCACGGCCATCCCCCGGCGGGCACGGAGCTGGTCGAGCACCTCCAGGATCTGTGCCTGGACGGTCACGTCCAGAGCGGTGGTCGGCTCGTCGGCCACCAAGATGTCGGGCTCGGCCGCGAGAGCGATGGCGATCATCACCCGTTGGCGCATCCCGCCGCTCAGCTGGTGGGGATACGCGTCCAGCCGCGCGGGCGCGTCGGGCATTCCCACCTCCTGCAGCAGCTGGAGCGCCCGGTCCCGAGCCTGGGTCTTGGACACCGGGAGGTGAGCCAGGATCCCCTCGGCGATCTGGTTGCCAACCGTGAACACCGGGTTCAGGCTGGTCATGGGGTCCTGGAAAATCATCCCGATCCGGCGACCACGCACCTGTCGCAGGTCCTCGCTCTTCAATGCGAGGAGATCGGTATCCTCCAACCGGATCCGGCTGCCCTCGTCGATCCGGCCCGGCGGCGGGATGAGGCGCAGCAGCGCCAGGCTGGTCAGGCTCTTGCCGCAACCCGACTCGCCCACGATGGCGAGGGTTTTCCCCCGGTCGAGGCGGAAGCTCACCCCGTCCACCGGGTAGAAGCGACGGCCGCCGGCATCGGGGAAGGACACCCGCAGATTCTCGACGTCGAGTACTCTGGTCATCGGCCTCGGGCGTCTACCGCGTCGCGCAGGGCATCGCCGAACAGGTTGGCGGCCAGCACGGTCAGCGTGATGGCCAGTCCAGGGAAGATACCGGCCCATGGCGCGGTCACCAGGACCGCCCGGGCATCGAAAACCATCCCACCCCACGAAGGCGCGGGAGGCTGCACGCCGAGGCCGAGGAAGGAGAGCCCGGCCTCCAGCAGGATCACATCACCCACCCCGAGCGTGGCCGCGACCAGCAAGGGTCCCATCGCGTTGGGCAACAGGTGCCGGAAGATGATCCGACGCCGGCGGGCCCCGAGGGCCTCGGCCGCGCTGACGTAGGCCTCCTCCCGCAGGCGCAGCACCTCACCCCTGACCAGTCGACTGGTGCCGAACCACCCGGTGGCCCCGATGAGCACGATCAGGGCGATGACGGGGATTCGCTCCCACAGCGCGAGTACCAGGAGCAACACGAAGAGCCGGGGGACCGCGAGAGCGCCGTCCACCAGCCGCATCAGGACGGCATCGACCCCGCCCCCCCAATAGCCCGCCACCAGACCGACCGCGGCCCCCAGCGTCATGGAGAGGCCGACGGCAAGGACTGCCACCGCCAGCGAGACTCGGGCCCCGGTCACCACCCGAGCGAGAACGTCCCGGCTGAGCTGGTCGGTGCCGAACGGGTGGGACGGTCCGGGAGGGAGGTTCGCGCCCGCGAGGATGTCGGGCTGGGCCAGCGGGTCGGGCAGGTAGGGCGGTCCGAAGAGGCCCACCAGACCTATCGCCACCAGGATCCCCGCGCTCACCCGTCCCCGGGGAGTGTGCCAGGCGCGGTGCAGTGCTTCCCCGACCGGAGTCACGAGAGCCGTACCCGGGGGTCCAGGAAAGCGTAGGCGAGATCGGTGAGCAGGCTGGCAGCGACGACCAGGGCCGAGATCAGCAACGAGGTTCCCATCAGCAGCGGGTAGTCGCGATACCCGACGGCCCCGGCGGCGAGGGAGCCCAGGCCGGGCCAGGCGAATACCGACTCGACGAACACCGATCCGGTGACCAAGACCGGGAGCCACAGTCCGAAGAGGGTGAGGACCGGGAACAATGCGTTGCGCCAGGCGTGACGCCACCGGACGAGGGACTCCCGGACGCCCTTGGCGCGAGCGGTGGTGACGTAGGGAAGGGCCAGCGCCTCCAGCATGGCGGTCCGCTGGTAGCGCATGGTGGCGGCGATGGAGACGATGGACAAGGTGAGCGCCGGCAGGACCAGATGGCGGAGCACGTCGGCGCCGCGGGCGCCCCAATCGGCATCGGGCCCGAGCAGGGGATCCTGCATTCCCGCCGCCGGGAGCAGGCGCCACTTCACCCCGACCAGCCAGGCCAGGACCAGACCGAGCCAAAAGCTGGGCATGGCATACCCCGCCAGGGACACCGTAGTGAGCCAACGATCCAGCACGCTATCGCGCCGGACCGCCTGCCGGACGCCCAGCCAGATGCCGATGGTGAAGTTGAGCAGCAGGACCGCGCCACCGAGCAGGATGGTCGCGGGAAGGCGCTCACGGACGAGCGCGCTCACCGGGCGGCCGTATTCGATGGAGGTGCCCAGGTCTCCCCGGGCGGCACCGCGGAGAAAGACGCCGAACTGCGCGAGCAGCGGCTGGTCCAGGCCGTAGCGGACCCGGAGCGCCTCCGTCTCGGCGGGTGACAGCGGGCGGTTCTCGCCCAGGCGCGACAGGGGGTCGCCGGGGGCAAGCCGCATCAGCACGAAGAGGAGAACCATCGCGATGGCGAGGGTGATGCCGGCCTGGGCCAGTCGGCGGAGCAGCCAGCGCTTCACCTCAGTATCCCGACCTCGGCCGCTCCCGCGCACGTTCCACCGTCCACTGCCGGAGCTCGAGCCAGGACGATTCGGGCCGGATCGTCACATGGCCGAACCGCCGGTCGATGGCGTGGACATAGCTGGGGGCGTAGAGGAAAGTCGCCGGCGCGTCGTCCTCGATCTGTCGCAACACCTCGTGCCAGGAATCGGCCGGATTGCCGGTGCCCCGAATGGCGCGCTCCATCAGCGTATCCACCCGCGCATTGCAGTAGTGGGCCACATTGTCGCCGCCGCTACAGGACCAGCTCTGGGTCAGGCCGGATGGCGATGGGTCCTGGCTCGCGGAGGAGAAATCGATATCGAAATGACCCCCGCTCCGCCGCTCCAACCAGACCGGCACTTCCAGCCGCTGCAGCTCGATGGCAATGCCGACCCGCCGGAGCTGCTCTTGGACCTGCAGCGCCATCTGACCTCGAACCGCGCTGGTGTTGGGGAAGTTCAGCCGGAGGAGGAGCGGCCGCCCGTCCCGGTCGAGCACGCCGTCGCCGTCGCGATCGACCCAGCCCGCGGCCGACAGCAGGCGGCCGGCGGCGGCCGGGTCCGGTCCCAGCGGTGCCGGCGCGTTGTGGCGAATCCAGAGGATCGGCGCGGCCGGGCCGAAGGGAACCTGGGCATAGGTCCCGAACACGGATTGAACCAGGGCCTGGCGATCCAACGACAGGGTAATGGCCCGACGCACGCTGCGGTCGGCCAGGATCGGGTGAGGCCGCTCCGGATCGCCGGGGGCTCGCTGGTTGAAGAGGAGATAGCCGACCGTGGGGGAAGGCACCGGCACCAGTCGGAGATTTCGCGCCGCCTCGATCCGGGCCAGGTTGGCGATCGGCGGAACGATATTTTCCAGGGCGTCGGCCTCGCCGCTGAGCAGAAAGTTGATTCGGGCGTCCGGGTCGGCGGCGATCCGGACGAACACGCGCGCCACCGCCGGCCGGCCCAGGAAGAACCGCTTATTGGCGGCCAGCTCGATGAACTGTCCCGGCACGCTGCGCACCCAGCGGTAGGGGCCGTTGCCCACCGGGTTCCGCACGAATTCCGAGCGTTTCAGCTCGTCCTGGGTGAGTCCCATCAGCAGGTGAGAGGGCAGCGGGGCGACGTGATATACCACGTCGTAGAATTGCTCGGCGTATGGCTGGGAGAAGCGAACCACCACCCGCCGCTCCCCCTCGGCGGTGACGCTGGAGATGTGCCGGAGCAGGTCGGCCAGGCGCGGGGCGATGGCGGGATTTCTCGCCCGTTCGAACGTGAACACGACATCGGCCCCGGTCACCGGCACGCCATCGTGCCACCGGGCCCGCGGATCGAGGTCGAACACCAGGGTCAGCGAATCTTGCCGGCTCCAGCTGCGGGCGAGGCGCGGCACGAAATCGCGCTCTCCAACCGTCGTCAACGAGGGCCCGAACCCCGCGAGCCGCAGGAAGAGCTGATCGGCGACCTCCAGGTTAGCGAGATTGTTGTCGGCGCCCTCCATCAGGGTCGGAACCGGCACCGTCGCCTGCTGGCCGGTGACGATCACGATGGTGTTGGGATCGCGGGCCTGGGCGCCCAGCGGGCAAACGAGCACCAGCGCCGTGAGCGCGGTACCCAGGAAAGTCCGTGGCCTCGAACGCGTCACAGAGGCTCCGCGGAGAGTGAAGAGCGAGAGGAGGACTATGAAAATGTAGTCGGAGCGGGCCGCGGGGTGAAAGCTAGGGGGATCAGACTCGCCAGGTCCACTCGCGCGACCGGAATCGGGCGGCGTGACGGTCCGAATCGTGGAGGAGGGCCCGGGCCACATGGCGCCGGCGCCAGGTTCCTCCCCATCGCGCCCGGGCCGCTCGAGCCACGGCGTCAACCACCGCCTCGGCGGCGGGCGGTTTCAGCAGGAGGGGGCGGTGGAGCAACCCCGGCTCGGGGGTTCGGGCGCCGCGGCTCACCGCCGCCACCAGCTCCTGGCCGCCGTCGATCAGGATGGACCCATGCTGCAGGAGGGCATTGCCCTGCCGCAGCTGGGCGCTGCCCACGACCTTCCGGCCCGAGACCACGATCTCCCCACCGGATGCCTGGGCGAAACAGGCTCCCGCATCGAGGCTCGCCGGTCGCGCCGCCGGGGCCAGACCCGCGGGCACGCCCAGGTGGAGCAGCGCGTCCAGCAGCATCCGGTGGATCTCCAGGCAGGCCTCCCGAATCCCGCCCAGGCCGGCGCTCGGCAGCGCGACCGAGTAGGTCACTTCCTCCGCATGCCAGACTGCTCGCCCTCCCGTGGGCCGTCGTACCAGGTCCAGGTGGAGCTCGGCGATGCGGGCCGGGTCGTAACGCCGGGTGGCCGGCTCGTGCCGGCCGAACGAGAGACAGTGGGGGGACCAGCGGTAGAGCCGGAGCCATCGTTCTCCCGCCGCGTCGGCCCGATCGAGGAGACTTTGATCGATGGCCATGTTCGCCCAGCCCGGCCGGCGCACGGGGTCGATCCAGAGATGCCACTCACTCGCCATAGGACTCGATCGGCGGACAGGTGCACAGCAGGTGCCGGTCGCCGTAGGCGCTGTCGATGCGGCCCACGGTCGGCCAGACCTTGTGGAGCCGTACCGCGTGAGTGGGATAGGCGGCGCGCTCCCGCGGATAGGGGCGATCCCATCCATCCGCGATCACCTGCTCGAGGGTATGGGGGGCCAGGGTGAGCAGGTTGTTCTCCCGGTCCACCCGTCCCTCTTCAATTTCCCGGATCTCCTCTCGAATCGCGATCATGGCGTCGCAGAACCGGTCCAGCTCCTCCTTCGACTCGCTTTCGGTCGGCTCGATCATCAGGGTGCCCGCCACCGGAAAGGACACCGTCGGGGGGTGGAAGCCGAAATCGATGATCCGCTTGGCGATGTCCTCGACGTCGATCCCGGCCGACGCCTTGAAGGGGCGGGTGTCGATGATGCACTCGTGGGCGACCAGACCGTGGGGCCCGCTATAGAGCACCCGGTAGTGGTCGCTCAGCCGCCGGGCCACGTAGTTCGCGTTGAGAATCGCGACCTTGGTGGCCTCGGCCAGGCCGTCGTATCCCATCAAGGCGATGTAGGCCCAGGAAATCGGGAGAATCGCGGCGCTGCCCCAGGGCGCGGCTGCGATCGTCCCACAGGCGGACCGGTGATCCAGGTCGACGATGGGATGGTCGGGCAGATATTCCACCAGATGGCGGGCGACTCCGATCGGGCCCATCCCCGGTCCGCCTCCGCCATGGGGAATGCAGAAGGTCTTGTGCAGGTTGAGGTGGCAGACGTCCGCCCCGATGTCCCCCGGCCGGCAGAGCCCCACCTGGGCATTCATGTTGGCGCCGTCCATGTACACCTGTCCCCCGTGCTGGTGCACGATCCGGCAAATCTCCCGGATGGACGACTCGAAGACGCCGTGAGTCGACGGATAGGTCACCATCAGCGCCGCAAGGGCGTCACCATGGGCCGCGGCCTTCGCCCGGAGGTCCTCCACGTCGATGTTACCGTTGGCATCGCTCTGTACCGCGACCACCCGCATCCCCGCCATGACCGCGCTGGCCGGATTGGTGCCGTGAGCCGATTGGGGAATGAGGCAGGTGGTCCGGTGCCCTTCCCCCCGGGCCCGATGGAAGGCCCGGATCACCAGGAGTCCCGTGTACTCTCCCTGAGAGCCGGCATTGGGCTGGAGCGACACCGCCGCGAACCCGGTGATTTCCGCCAGTTGGGACTCCAGCTGCCGGAACAGGAGGTCGTAACCCGCGGCCTGGTCCCGCGGCGCGAAGGGATGGAGCCGGTTGAACTCGCGCCAGCTCACCGGCATCATCTCGGTGGTGGCGTTGAGCTTCATGGTACAGGAGCCCAACGGGATCATGGCCGACGTGAGGGAGAGGTCTCGAGCTTCGAGCCGCTTGATATAGCGGAGCATCTCGGTCTCGGAGTGATGCCGGTGGAAAACCGGATGAGCCAGATAGCCGGAGTTGCGCTCCAGGTCGGCCGGGATGGAGCGCTCCGACTTGGCACCGATGTCTTCCAGCATGAACGGCAGCGCTTCGTTGAGGGAGAACACGGCGATCAGGTCCGCCAGGTCGCCCAAGGTGACGGTCTCGTCCAGGGCGACGCACAGCCGGGTCGGGGGCAGGGGACGGAGATTGATCATCCTCGCCCGCGCGGCGTCGAGCAAGCGGGGCAGCGCCCATTCCGGTACTTCGACACAGATGGTGTCGAAATAGGAGTCGTGGACGATCCGATAGCGCAGACGCCGGAGCGCGTTGGCCAGGACCACCGCGCGGGTATGGACCCGGTCGGCGATGCGCCGGAGCCCGCCCGGTCCGTGGTACACCGCGTACATGCTGGCCATGACGGCGAGCAAGACCTCCGCCGTGCACACGTTGCTGGTCGCCTTGTCCCGGCGAATGTGCTGCTCGCGGGTCTGCAACGCCATCCGGAGCGCTGGGCGGCCGTCCCGGTCGCGCGATACGCCGATGATCCGGCCCGGCAGAAACCGCTTGTACCGGTCCCGGGTGGCGAAGAACGCGGCGTGAGGTCCGCCGTATCCCATCGGTACGCCGAAGCGCTGGGAGTTCCCCACGGCGATGTC
>Ga0326597_10010598_pt1 | contig 12260 bp, 9 predicted proteins | sample RVTome_12_FD_203789 | JGI IMG/M metagenome (GOLD analysis project Ga0326597, IMG submission 203789) | Soil microbial communities from uranium-contaminated site in the Upper Colorado River Basin, Wyoming, United States - RVT100D185 | ecosystem: Environmental > Terrestrial > Soil > Contaminated >... | reverse complement strand
GGTGGTGGCCATCAACAAGGTCGACCTTCCAGACGCCGACCCGTTGCGGGTAAGGACAATGCTGACCGAATTCGAAGTTTTGACCGAAGATCTCGGCGGTGACATTCCGGCGGTGGAAGTGTCGGCCCTCACCGGCCGTGGAGTCGACAACCTTCTCGAAATTCTCGACCTCATTGCCCAACTCGAAGACTTCCGGGCCAACCCCAACGCTCCCGCTTCGGGCGTGGTGATCGAGTCCCAGCTCGACCCGGGGATGGGTCCCACCGCCACATTGATCGTCCAGCGGGGGACCCTACGGCCTGGCGACGCTCTGGTGGCTGGCCCGGCAGCCGGACGGGTCCGAGCGATGATGGACCACACCGGAAAGCGGATGCAAGAGGCTTCTCCTTCCAGTCCCGCTCTCGTTATGGGATGGGCGGACATCCCTACTGCCGGCGACGCCTTCGAGGCGGTGGCGAGCGATCGCGAGGCCCGCGCGTCCGCCGAACAGCGACTGCATGCCCAGCGAGAGGCCCTGCTCAACGCACCCGCCAATGCCCGGGAAAGGCTTGCCAACCTGCTCGAGCAGCTTCGTGCGGAGGAGGCGGAGCTGCGAGTGATTCTCAAGGCCGACGCCCATGGCTCACTGGAAGCTCTGCGCGAGTCACTCGCCAAGATCAAACGCGAGGGTGGCCGCATCGAGGTCATGCACGGCGCCGTCGGAGGCATCAACGAGAACGATGTCAAGCTGGCCGAGGTGACCGAGTCCGTAATCATCGGCTTCAATGTCCGCCCGGATGGAAAGACCCGTCGGCTGGCCGAGGAAAAGGGCATCGAGGTCCGGACTTACGGGATCATCTACGAGCTCCTGGAAGAGCTCGAGCAGATGTTGGTCGGCAGGCTCGCACCCGATGAGGTCGAATTCGTGCTCGGCAATGCCGAGGTCCGGGCCACGTTCAAAGTGCCCCGGATGGGCTTGGTGGCCGGTTGTTATGTGACTGACGGGGAAATCGTCCGCAACTCCCGAGCCCGCCTGTTGCGGGATGGCATCGTGGTGTTCGACGGGCAGATCGGGTCGTTAAGGCGTTTCAAGGACGACGTCCGTAGTGTCGCTGCGGGTTTCGAATGCGGGATCGGCCTGGAGGGCTTCAATGACATCAAGGAAGGCGACGTGATCGAGGCCTACCAGATCCGGGAGATTGCTCGCGCCTGATGCGGGCAGTGGCCCTTCGTTTCGAGCTTCACATCCATCACAGCCAGTCGCTCAAAGAGAAGCGGGCAGTTCTCCGGCCGGTGGTCGAAGGCCTGCGCGGGCTGGTGTCTGCCAGCGTTGCCGAGGTTGACCATCATGACGCCTGGCAGCGAGCGACCATCGGTGTTGCCCTGGTAGCGGCCGATGCCGGCCGGCTGGATGCTTTGATGACCCGTGTTCACCGCTACCTTGACGACCAGCTCGAATTGGATGTGATCAAGGTGGAGGTGCATCACATGGAGGAAGCACCGTGAGCAAACCGTCCTACCCGCGCGCTCGCCGAGTGAACGCCATCGTGGCCGAGGTGCTGGCCGAGGAGATAGAGCGGCTCACCGATGCACGGTTGGCAATGGTCACCATCACCGGGGTTTCGGTAGCACCCGACCTGCGGAACGCCACTGTGTTCTTCTCGACTTTCGATCTAACCCAGCTTCCGCAGGCCCAGGCAGGTCTGAAAGCCGCTGCGCCGCGACTGCGCTCCGCCATCGGCCGCGAGGTTCGAATCAAGTTCACACCCGAGCTCCAATTCGTTCCCGACCAGGGCGTCGTACAGGGGGAGCGGATCGATGCCCTCCTCCGTGAGCTCGCCGGCGAGAAAGAAGATTCAATCGATGGCTGAGCTCGGGGACCTCGGCGAGGCCGCGGCGAAGCTGATCGCCGCTGACGAACTGGTGCTCACCTGTCACGTGGGGCCTGATGGAGATGCCCTGGGCAGCATGCTGGCCGTGGCAGTCGCCGCTGCAACTGCCGGGACGAAGGTCTTTCCCAGCTTTGGCCCACCCTTCGTGCTTCCGCCCTCCTATCGCTTCCTCCCGGTCGAGCTGTTGGTCGAACCGGACGAAGTCCCCGCCCAACCCAAGCTGATGTTGAGCTTCGATGCTGCCGGGCTCGACCGGCTGTCAGGCATGGCCGGACCCGCCACCAGGGCTGATTGCCTGATCGTTCTTGACCATCACGCAACCGGATCGGGAGGTTTTGGGCACCTGAATCTCATCGATGTAGAGGCCGCCGCTACCGCCGAGATCGCTCACGCGCTGATCACCGCCGCCGGCTGGCCGGTCGACCAGACAGTCGCCCAATGCCTCCTCACGGGCCTGGTCACTGACACGGGGCGATTTCAGTATTCCAATACCCGGCCTCAGACTCTGCGGCTGGCGGCCCAACTGGTAGCGGCCGGGGCTCAACCCGATGTGATCGGGCGCCACCTGTACGAGGAGACACCGTTCGGTTACCTGGCGGTGGCGGCGAGGGTCCTTGATCGGGCACGCCTGGAACCTGCAGCCGGTTTGGTTTGGAGCGCCCTCTACCAGTCCGATCTGACCGAAATCGGGATCGGCATGGCCGATACCGATCCGTTGATCGATCTGGTCCGGTTACCTCTTGAAGCTCGCGTGGCGATGTTGCTCAAGGAGCAAGAGGATGGAGGGTTCAAGGGCAGCCTGCGTTCCCGAGGGGAAGTGGATGTTGGGCTCATTGCCGCCCGGCATGGCGGCGGTGGCCATCACAACGCGGCAGGCTTCTCGCATCCGGGCCCGGTGCCTGTCATCGTCGAGGCCGTGGTCGGCCAGCTCGCAGGATGAGCCAAGCCGGCTTCCTGGTGGTCGACAAACCGGCGGGTCCCACTTCGCACGACATCGTCGACAAGGCACGAGCGGCCACAGCGATCAAAAAGATCGGTCATGCCGGAACACTCGATCCGCCTGCCACCGGTGTCCTCGTCCTCGCCCTCGATCGCGCCACAAGACTCATCCGCTATGTCCAAGACTTTGACAAGGAATACGAGGCCACCGTTCGCTTTGGAGTCGCAACTACCACCCTTGACGCCACCGGAGATGAGGTCGCACGCAACCCGATGCCACTCTCGGTTGCCCATTTGGAAAAGGCTCTCGAGAGGTTTCGCGGAGTGATCGAGCAAGTCCCTCCGATGTTCTCGGCGCTGAAGATGCAAGGACAGCGCCTTCACGAGATCGCCCGGGCCGGAGAGGAAGTGGAGCGGCGGCCCCGGCAGATCCTGATCCACGAGCTGGAGCTCAAGTCTTTCAAGCCGGGTGACTTTCCCGAGGCCGAACTGCGCGTGGTCTGTTCAAAGGGGACCTATGTGCGGTCATTGGGTGACGACATCGCCATCTCGTTGGGGGGACGGGCTCACCTGACCGGCTTACGCCGTACCAGGGTGGGCGGTTTCTCTCTGGATTCCGCGATTTCCCCGGATCGGTGGGAGGGTTGGGAACAGGCTCTAGCACCACCCGAAGCTGTTGCGGTCGAAATGGAGCAAGTCAGATTGGAGGGTCCCCAGCGCCGTGCTGTGATGAACGGGCGGCCACTGGTGTCAGAAGGGAGGGAGGGACTGCTGGCGATGCTCGACGAGGATGGTCGGCTGATGGCGGTCTATCGCCGGGTGGGAACCGAGGCCAGGGCCGAGGTGGTGCTCTCGTGATCGTCCTGCGCGGCAATCCGTACGAGTGGGAAGTGCCCGGTCCCACCGCGGTGACTGTCGGAGTTTTCGACGGTGTTCACATGGGTCACCGTCTCGTTCTAGCGGATCTGGTCGCCCATGCTCATCAAATGAGCCTGCTGCCGGCGGTTGTCACGTTCGACGCCCATCCGCTCCGATTCCTCGCGCCGGACCGCACTCCGCTCATGCTGACCTCGGTGGAACAACGAATAGAACAGTTCCGACAGCTAGGCGTCGAGGTGAACGGTGTCCTCCATTTTCCCGATATTCGAGACCTCACCGCCGAGGAGTTCGCCAAGAAGGTGTTGGCTCAGGCCCTGCAGGCACACCGGGTGGTAGTTGGCGCCGACTTTCGCTTTGGCCGTGATCGAGGTGGGGATGCCGAGCTGCTCATGAGGATCGGTGGGGAGGAGGGGTTTGAAGTTTCGGTGGTCGATATGTTTGATCACGACGAAGGGGTTGTCTCTTCGACCAGAGTTCGGGCGTTGCTGGTCGGAGGCAACGTAGAGGAAGCGGCCCGGCTGCTCGGTCGTCCTTTTGAACTTACCGGGATCGTCGAGCGAGGCGACAACCGGGGCCATACGGTTGGATTTCCTACCGCCAATCTTGCCGTTCCAGCCGACCGTCTCATCCCCGCCAATGGCGTGTACGCATCCATGATCGGATGGAACGGCCAGAATCGGACTGGCGTAGTCAACGTCGGCACCCGACCGACGTTTGCGGGCCAGGGTCGAAGGGTCGAGGCCCACATCTTCGATTTCGACGGCGATCTCTACGGGCACGGGCTCGCGGTCCGCTTTGTATCACGGATTCGAGACGAGCGGACCTTCACCGGCATCGAGGAGCTCCGTCAACAAATCGGAGCCGACGCTGCCGCGGTCCGGGCGATCCTCGGCGGCTAGCTGCTACAATTGCCAGGTTCCCCACCTCAATTACAGGTCTGGCGCGTACATGAAATCAACCAAAGAAGTGATCGGAGACTTCGGTCATCACGAGACCGACACCGGCTCGCCTGAAGTGCAGGTCGCTCTGCTGACAGAGCGCATCAATCACCTCACCGAGCATCTCCGTGAGCACAAGGGTGATCATCATGGCCGTCGCGGCCTGCTGATGATGGTGGGTCGGCGTCGGAGGCTGCTCGATTATCTACGCAGCCAGGATGTCGAGAGATACCGCAAGCTCGTGGCCCAACTCGGGCTGCGCCGCTAACACCAACCGGAGTCCGGTCGGTTGCTAGTTGTGACTGCTTTGGCGACGAAGCAATGACAACTGGTAACGGGCTGGCTCCCCAAGACAAGGAGCACCCTGTGCCCGAAATCACCGTCCAAGGCCACATTGGTGGCAAGGACCTGTCATTCTCAACCGGCAAGCTAGCCCTACAAGCAGATGGCGCGGTCGTCGCCCGCATCGGCGAGACCGAAGTGCTTGTCACCGCAACGGCTAGCAAGTCAATGCGGGAAGGAGTCGACTTCTTTCCGCTCACTGTCGACTTCGAAGAGCGGATGTACGCCGTCGGCAAGATCCCCGGTTCGTTCTTCCGCCGGGAGGGTCGCGCCACCGAAGCCGCCACTCTGGCTGCCCGGCTGATCGACCGGCCCCTGCGGCCGTCTTTCCCCGACGATTTCCGCTGCGAGACCCATGTAGTAGCCCTCACTCTCGCTTTCGACGGCCAAAACCCTCACGATGTGATCGCACTCAACGCCGCCTCGATGGCTCTCATGATCAGCGGTATTCCGTTCGAGGGTCCGATCGGTGCCACCCGTCTGGCTCTCAAGAGAGGTGAGTGGATTGCGTTCCCCACCCACGCCGACCTCGAGGAGTCGGTCTTCGAGCTGATCGTTGCCGGGGGCCGCAACCCCCAGGGCGGCATCGACATCATCATGGTCGAAGCAGGCTCCACTCCCAACGGGCTGCGCCTCATCGCCGCCGGTGACGCCGCCTCCGACGAAGCTACCGTCGCCGCCGGCTTGGAAGAAGCAAAAACGTACATCGGAGAAGCCCTAGATCTTCAGATGCAGCTCGTTGAACGGGCCGGTCGCAAGGAGTCGGAGTGGCCGCTTGCCGTCGATTACGCCCCTGAGCTGTTCGCTCGGATCGAAGCCGAGGCCCGTCCCCGGCTGCAAGAGGTAATCCGAATCACCGGAAAGCAAGAGCGCAACGACTCCGAGTCCGCAGCTCGCGACGCCGTGTTTGCAGAGCTGGAGATCGGCGATGACGACAACGAAGCCGCCAAGAGGGCCTGGAAATCGATTCTCAAGGACATGATGAGAGCCCGGGTAGCCGAAGAAGGGGTGCGCCTCGATGGCCGGGGACCTGAAGATCTCCGTCAGCTCACTGTCGAGGTTGGAGTCATCGGCCGCACCCACGGATCCGCTCTCTTCCAGCGGGGTGAGACCCAGGTCATCAATGTGACCACACTTGGCATGCTGAAGATGGAGCAGATGCTTGACACGCTCGCCCTCGAGGATTCCAAGCGGTTCATGCACCATTACAACATGCCACCCTTCGCAACCGGTGAAGCCGGGTTCATGCGCGGACCCAAGCGTCGTGAGATCGGGCACGGTGCCCTGGCCGAAAAGGCACTGCTTCCGGTGGTACCGCTCGAGTCTGATTTCCCATATGCGCTGCGCCTCGTATCTGAGGTGGTGTCGTCCAACGGGTCGACCTCAATGGCCTCGGTATGCGGGTCCTCGCTGTCGCTGATGGACGCCGGTGTGCCGATCTCCGCCCCAGTCGCCGGGATCGCTATGGGACTGATTGAGCGTGATGGGAAGTACGTCACCCTTACCGACATCCTCGGGGCCGAGGATGCCCTGGGGGACATGGACTTCAAGGTGGCGGGTACTGCCGATGTCATCACGGCTCTGCAGCTCGACACCAAGCTCTCGGGCCTTCCGAGCGAGGTTCTGGCCGGTGCCCTCGATCAGGCCCGGACCGCCCGCCTCAAGATCCTCGATGCGATGAACGCGGTGATTCCTGCGGCTCGCACCGAGATGAACAAATGGGCCCCGCGGATTGAGTCGATCCAGATTCCCAAGGACAAGATCGGCGAGGTCATCGGTCCCAAGGGCAAGGTCGTACGCGAACTCGAAGAGCAGACTGGTGCGACCATCGAGATCGAGGAAGAGGCTGGATACGGGATCGTTCGAATCGCTTCCGCCGATGCCGAAGCCCTGGCGGCGGCCCGCGACCGGGTGATGGCGATCGTATTCCCACCCGAAGCGGAGCTCGGCAAGGAGTACCAGGGTGAGGTCGTCAACATCACCAAGTTTGGCGCCTTCGTCAACATCCTTCCGGGACGGGATGGCCTGCTTCACATCTCCAAGATCGATACCAGTCGCAGGGTTGATCGGGTCGAGGATTACCTCGAACTTGGTCAGCAGATCGCGGTGGTGGTCGAGGACATCGACCGCAACGGCAAACTCGCTCTCCGGCTCGCTCAGGCGCTCGAAGGAGTTCCGCGTGATGGAGAGGGGGATAGATCCAACGGTGAAGACCGTCCGCGGGATCGGGACGATCGGCCCAGGGAGGATCGGCCGAGGGACGATCGAGACCGGGGTCGTGGCGACCGCAATCGTGGAGGATCGAGGGACCAGCGGCCGCGTGATCTCGATCGCGGTGATCGTCCTCGTGATAGCCAAAGCGACCGCCCGGCCGCCCCCGATACCGGGAGCGAGCGGCGCCGGGCCGCTGTGTCGTTCGAAGAGACCTTCGAGGACCAGCGCAAGAACTGAGCTATCAACCGTTCTGGCGCGTAGTTCTGCTCCCCTGGTGTCGATCGTCCGAGCCAAAACGGGGTCTAGGAGGCCAGCGGCTTGTACCTCACCCGGTGAGGCCGCAACGCTTCCTCGCCGAGGTTGGTCTTGACCCACTCCTCGTATTCGGACCAGTTCCCTTCGAGCCAGCGGACCTGGGAGTCGCCTTCAAAGGCGAGGATGTGGGTGCATATCCGGTCGAGGAACCAGCGATCGTGGGAGATCACCATGGCGCATCCCGGGAAGGCGATCAGAGCCTCCTCGAGTGCGCGGAGGGTGTCCACATCAAGGTCGTTGGAAGGCTCGTCGAGCAGGATCACGTTGCCGCCGGTGCGCAGCATCTTTGCCAGGTGCACCCGGTTGCGCTCGCCCCCCGACAGCGTCCCCACCTTCTTCTGTTGGTCGGATCCCTTGAAGTTGAGTGAGGCGACATAGGCTCGGCTGTTGATCTCGCGGCTGCCAACTTTGAGGAAGTCGGCCCCTCCCGAAATCTCCATGTAAACGGAGTTGTCTGGCTTGAGGGCGTCGCGGGTCTGATCGACATAGGCCAACTCGACCGTCGGGCCCACGTCGATGCTGCCACTGTCAGGGGTCTCGGATCCGGTGATCATTCTGAATAGGGTGGTCTTGCCCGCACCGTTGGCTCCGATCACGCCGACGATTCCGGCCGGTGGGAGTCTGAAGGCCAGGTCCTCGATCAGGAGACGATCGCCGTAACCCTTGCTAACTCCCTTCGCTTCGATCACTTTGTCGCCGAGCCGGCGCGTGAAGGGGATCTCGATCTCCAGCCGGCTTGCCCTCTTCTCGATCCCTTCTGATTCGGCCACCAATTCCTCGTAGCGGGTGAGGCGGGCCCGACCTTTCGCCTGCCGGGCTCGCGGCGACATCCTCACCCACTCGAGCTCGCGGGCCAGGGTCCGCTGGCGGGCCGACTCCTCCCGTTCTTCCTGGGAGAGCCTTGCCCGCTTTTGCTCGAGCCATCCCGAGTAGTTCCCCTCATAAGGGATCCCGCGGCCCTGGTCGAGCTCCAGGATCCATCCGGCGACGTTGTCGAGGAAGTAGCGATCGTGGGTGATAGCGATGACGCTGCCCGGATAATCGGCCAGGAAGCGTTCCAACCAAGCCACCGACTCGGCATCTAGGTGATTGGTGGGCTCATCCAGCAACAAGAGGTCGGGATGTGACAGAAGCAGCCGGCACAAGGCCACCCGTCGCCGTTCACCACCGGAAAGAGTGGTGACCGGGTTGTCGCCATCCGGGACCCGAAGCGCGTCCATGGCGATCTCCACCTGCCGATCGAGGTCCCAGGCCCCCGCCGCCTCTATCCGTTTCTCTAACACCTCCTGACGGGCTCCTAGCTTGTCATAATCCGCATCGGGGTCAGCCCAGGCTTCCATGACCTGCTGATATTCATTCAGGAGTGACCTGGTGTCGGCCACACCGTCCAAGACGTTGCCGAGGACGTCTTTGTGCTCATCCAGGTGAGGCTCCTGGTCGAGCATTCCGACGCTGTAGCCCTCGAGCAGGTTCGCTTCGCCGGTATAACCGTCGTCGAGGCCGGCCATGATCCGCAGCAAGGAGGACTTGCCGGCCCCGTTGGGTCCGATCACCCCGATCTTGGCTCCGTAATAGAAGCCCAATGTGATGTCCTTGAGGACGTCCCTGTCGGGTGGGTAGTGCCGGCCAACCCTGCGCATGTAATAGATGAAGTCGGGCACGGGCCGGGGCAGGCTAGCCAGGTCACAATGATCGTTCTCAAATCGGGATTCCCCGCCTAACATCACGCACTCGGTGGGGTTGGTGGGAGGCGGAAGGGACTTGACCGTGGACGCCGAACTCACCGGCACCATCAAGATGGCAGGCGACGCCGAGCCCGGGGTTCGGGTGGAGGTACACCTCGACGAGGAGGAGTTGCGTCTCGTCTCGCCTCACGGCACCCTGGGCCGCTGGCCGCTCGGAGAGGTTGGCGTGAGTGCCCGGGTGGACGGATTCCACCTTCGGATCGAAGGCGAAGAACTGGTGCTCTCCACCAACGACGATGCCCGTTTCGCCATGGCGCTGGGTATCCGTTCCACCTCCTCGCCTCGGCTCAACCGGCAGCTGGCGGCGGCGCTTGACCTGAGCCACGACGTCGGAGTGATCGCGGTCGAATTGCCATCCATGGATCCGGCCCCCCCAACCGTGGTCGAGATGCCTCGGGACTCATCGCCGGTGGCGATGGGGATCATCGCCTCGGCGTCGCTCGTCTTCATCGCCGCACTGGTGGCGGTCGCCAGTGGTTCCACTCTTGGCCTGTTTGGATTCCTGCCCACCTGGCCTTTTACTGTGATAGTGGCCCTGGCTCTGGCCTCCGGGGGTTTCGCCATCCTTGCGGAGTTTCGGGGGGGCCGCACCCTGGTCACGGCGGGGACGGTGGTAGGGCTGGTGGTCCTGATCGGATCGGTCGCCTCTCATGGCCTGTCGGGCTTCTCATGGATCAAGGACGGAGTGCTACTGGCCGGCGTGGGTACGGTCCTGGCCGGCCTGCTCCTGAGCGTTGACAGGCTCAACCGCAGCGGCTGACCGGAAGCTTGTTCGGGGCGGCCTACGGCTCGTCCTCACTTGTTAACCTGCCCCGGTTCCTCAGGGGAACCGGTCGGTCCGGTCAGATGCGGCACCTATGGGTGCCGTTTTTGTCGGACCCCGCACAGACCGACCAAAAGGAGTAACACCCAGATGACCACCGTCTTGGCCGCCGAGGGCGGATACCAGGAGTTCACGCTCGGCTCGGGCGAGTGGGCCTGGCTGATCGTGGCGGCAGCTACAGCTCTTATCGCTCTTGTGGTCGGCCTGTTCTTGTCGCGCAACGTCATCAAGGCCGATCAGGGCACCGTCAAGATGAGAGAGATTGCCGCTGCGATCCAAGAGGGGGCCATGGCCTACTTGCGGCGCCAGTTCCGCACCATCCTCGTCATCCTCATCCCGTTGGTGATAGTGGTGTTTCTCACCTCGACCGAGGTGCTCAGGCCCGACGGCACTGTTGCTCTTTCGTTGTTCGAGTCGGGCCTGTCGCGAACGCTTGCGTTCCTGGCGGGTTGTTTCCTCTCAGGCTTGACGGGATTCATAGGCATGAGCCTGGCGGTGCGGGGCAATGTCCGCACTGCGGCCGCCGCTCGTTCGGGGTCGCTTCCGGCTGCGCTCAAGGTGGCGTTCCGGACCGGGGGAGTCGCGGGGATGTTCACGGTGGGTCTCGGATTGCTGGGGGCGACCCTGATCATCATGATCTTTCAGAACACATCTTCGGCCATCCTGGTCGGCTTCGGGTTCGGCGGGTCCCTGCTTGCCTTGTTCCTGCGGGTGGGGGGCGGAATCTTCACGAAGGCGGCCGATGTCGGAGCTGATCTGGTGGGCAAGGTGGAACAAGGCATCCCCGAGGACGACCCCCGCAACCCGGCCACCATTGCCGACAATGTGGGCGACAACGTCGGGGATTGCGCCGGGATGGCGTCGGATCTTTTCGAGAGCTATGAAGTCACCCTGGTGGCTTCGATCATTCTCGGGGTGGCCGCCTTCTCTTCTATCGGGGCTAATCCGGTCCTCGGCCTGATCTTTCCTGTTATTGCTCGGGCCATCGGGGTGCTGGCGTCAATCGCCGGAGTCTTCATGGTGCGCGCCACCCCCAAAGACCGTTCCGCCCTTGCCCCGATCAATCGCGGCTTCTTGACCGCCGGGATTTTGACCGTCATTGGAACCTTCCTGGTCGCCATGTTCTATGTCGGCAACGAGAACGGCAACGAAGGCTGGAAGGTGTTTGCGGCGGTGGTAGTCGGCCTCGTCCTGGCCCAGTTGGTGTCGCGGCTGACGGAGTACTTCACCTCGACCGAGGCGAGACCGGTGCAGGAAATCGCCGAGAGCACCCGAACCGGTCCGGCCACCACGATCCTTTCCGGTGTCTCGGCCGGCCTCGAGTCATCGGTGTGGGCAATCATCGCCATCGCCGGAGCGATTGGAGTGGCCGTCCTCTTGGGTGGCGGCAATCTCCAGTTCTCGCTCTATCTCGTCGCTCTGTGTGGAATGGGCATGTTGGCCACGACGGGCGTGGTGGTGTCCGAGGACACATTTGGCCCAGTGGCCGATAACGCTGCGGGTATCGCCGAGATGTCGGGCGAATTTGGGGGAGAGGCCCAGAAGGTGATGGTTAGCCTCGACGCGGTCGGCAACACCACCAAGGCCGTCACCAAAGGCTTCGCCATAGGGTCGGCTGTGATCGCGGCGGTGGCGCTCTTCGCATCCTTCATCGAGACGATTGCGAGCGAGCTCGGTTTGGAGCTGAGCGGATCCGAGCTGTTCACCGATCCGGCGACCTCGATCAACGTCGCCGACCCCCTGACGTTTATAGGTCTGCTGGTGGGAGGCTCGGTGGCGTTTATGTTCTCGGCCCTCGCTATCCGAGCGGTCGGCAAGACCGCCGGGGTGGTGGTGCAAGAGGTTCGTCGCCAGTTCGCCGACGGCAAGATCATGCGGGGGGAGAAGCGACCCGATTACGGCCCGGTGATCGACATCTGCACTGCCGCTTCGTTGCGAGAGTTGGCAACCCCGGCCCTGCTGGCCGTTCTCACTCCCGTGATCGTTGGCTTCGGGCTCGGCTACCTGGCGCTTGGTGGCTTCCTCGCTGCGGTGATCCTGACCGGACAGCTCATGGCCAACTTCCTTTCCAATTCCGGTGGAGCCTGGGACAACGCCAAGAAATTTATCGAAGAAGGTCACTACGGCGGCAAGGGCTCGGATTCCCACAAGGCGGCCGTGATCGGCGACACCGTCGGTGATCCATTCAAGGACA
>Ga0326597_10010596_pt1 | contig 12261 bp, 14 predicted proteins | sample RVTome_12_FD_203789 | JGI IMG/M metagenome (GOLD analysis project Ga0326597, IMG submission 203789) | Soil microbial communities from uranium-contaminated site in the Upper Colorado River Basin, Wyoming, United States - RVT100D185 | ecosystem: Environmental > Terrestrial > Soil > Contaminated >... | reverse complement strand
CCGAGTATCTGCCGCACATGCCGAGCGATCCATACAGCAACATGCCGTTACGATACCGTCTGCAAGAAACGATAGCCACCGTCTATAGCGTCGGTCCTGACTTGGATGATGATTCCGCCGATGGACTCACTTGGGAAAGTTTCGTTTCGGATGGGGACGGGGATGTGGTGCTTCGCAAGCTCTTTGCGCGCGGGGAATAGACCGCGGGAGCGGCCACTGCTGAAGGAGACAGGGGAGCGGGCGAAGATCACTCATGAGCGCGCCGAGCGAATACAAGTCCACGTGTCCGCCCGAGGCGTCGGGTCAGAGACCCAACCTACGGCTTAAACGCTTCGTCTTGCACCGAACCAGCTCGAACCAGCCATAAGGCGTCGGGTCAGAGACCCAACCTACGGCTAAATTCCCGCGATTGGGACTTGACAGCCGCCACGGACTTACTGATACTGAGTCTCACTTGCAGCAAGCCAGCGGTTTTGCCAGCCACTGCCCACCGTCACTCCCACCCCAAATTGAGGAAGCTGGCATATGTACTACGCAACATCGCACTCCCGCCGTCACGCATTTACGCTCGTCGAACTGTTGGTCGTCATCGCGATCATCGGAATTCTGGTCGCCCTGTTGCTGCCAGCCGTCCAGGCTGCTCGCGAAGCGGCTCGGCGGATGTCCTGTGGAAACAATTTGAAGCAGATTGGTCTGGCGCTTCACAACTACCACGACACCTTCAAATCGTTTCCTCCGTCGGCGTTCATCCCGAACGGAGCGACCGCCGATAGTTTTTCGCCTCAAGCGCGTCTGCTATCGTTTCTCGAACAAGAGAATCTCCAAGACTTGATTAACTGGAATGTCAGCTATGCGTCGCAGCCAGCCGTCACGAAACAGCGCATTGCGACGTACGTCTGCCCGAGCGAGATTGGTGATCGGGAACGACCCGACGGCGCTCGCACGCACTATCCGCTGACTTATGGCATCAACATGGGCACGTGGTTCGTTTTTGACCCAACATCGCGGTCAGGAGGCGACGGAATCGCTTATCCGAACGGTCGCATCAACTTTGCCTCCGTGACAGACGGTACGAGTAACACTCTCGCGTTTGCCGAGGTCAAAGCGTGGAATCCCTACTTTCGCGACGGTGGTAACCCCAACGGCCTGGGCGTTGCGATTCCGGCCACCCCTGCTCAAGTTGTTTCCTACGGCGGCAACTTCAAGACCAATTCAGGCCACACCGAGTGGGTAGACGGTCGAACGCATCAAACGGGTTTCACGGGGACTTTCCCTCCCAATACGAAGTTCATTTACGCGAGTGGCGGCCAGGAATACGATGTCGACTTCAACTCTTCGCGCGAAGGCAAGACGACCAATAAAACCACCTACGCTGTGGTTACTTCGCGAAGCTATCACCCTGGCGGAGCGCAAGTTGGCCTCGTGGATGGCTCGGTACGATTCGCTTCCGAGACGGTTGATCTCTCCGTCTGGCGGGGCTATGCAACACGCGATGGGGGAGAGGTGTCCGGCGAGCTGTAAGGCTGTAGCCAAGATATCCCCATGCAAAGCGAACCGGTCAACGACGACGACGTGCGAGCGAGCCCCGACCGAACGGACAAATCACCTCGGCAGTGGACTTCAAAAGAGCTGCTTGAAGGACACACCGAGGCGATCATTGTCCATGCGGGTGAGATTTATCGATTGCGATGCACGCGCAACAACAAGCTGATCTTGCACAAGTAAGACGGCGTCAGACGTGGAACACCCTGCGCTGCGACTCGATGCGTTCGATTTGATAGAGCTTGCCACTGCCACTGCCGGGGCAGACCTCGCAGGTCTCGGCCCACGCCTGGGGTGATTTAAGATTCGACTCCCAGAACGGCCAGGTTCGGCACTGGCGAGGACGCGCGTTGTAGACAGTGCAAGTTCGTTTCTCGTTATCAAAGAAAACGCAGTCGCCGTTGGGAAATTCGCGAAGGCTCCGGCGGATACCGACCTTACGCACGTACACGTCTTCAAACGCTTCGACGTCCACTTCACCCACCTCCGCGGCGATGCCCTCGATCTCCGCCTGGTTCACCCAGACATAGCCCGGCGCTCCGGTACAACAATTGCCGCACTGTGTACATTCGAACCGCAATCCGTCTTTGTACCAAGGTTCGTCCGGCATCGAATCCTCTCCCGTGATGTATGCTAAATCGCGGATGCCGCGATCTCGCCGACCGCTCGGATCGCATGATCGATCTGCTCGCTCGTGGTGAATGCTCCGATGCTGAACCGGACGGTACCACCACGAAGGTGCGTCCCCAGGGTCGAATGCATGCGTGGTGCGCAGTGAAAGCCGCTACGCACTTGCACCGAGTAGGCTGCGTCGAGCATTGTCGCAACTTCCTGCGGATCGTAACCATCGATCGCAATGCTGACTACCCCCACTTGGAAATTCGCATCTTGTGGGCCGTAAATCGTGACGTTATCAAAGGAATGGAAACCGTCCAGCAGTCGCGTCGTGAGTCGCTGTTCCCGCTGTCGGATGGTATCTACATCCCGCTCCGCGAGGTAAGCGAGGGCGGCTCCCAATCCAACGATGCCTGGAACGTTGTGATTGCCGGATTCGTACTTATCCGGAAGCGTTGCGGGTTGCCAGTCATTTTCACTGGCCGTCCCGGTGCCTCCTTGCCGCGTCGCGCGAAGTAGTTCCTCGACTCCTGGTGCAATGTAGAGTACGCCCGTTCCCAGGGGACCAAGCAATCCCTTATGCCCAGGTGCGGCGATTAAGTCGGCATGCAGTTGCTTTGCCAAGACCGGAATGTGCCCGATCGATTGGGCCGCGTCGACCAGAAAGCGAATGCCGTTTGAAATTGCGATCGCTCCAATCTCCTCGGCCGGTTGGATGGCACCAGTCACATTGGCCGCGTGTGTCAGCACGAACAGCTTCGTATTGCTCTGAATCGCGGACTCGAAGGCTCTGGGCTCGACGATCCCGTCCGCTCCGCATTCAACACGAGTCACGGTGACGCCAGCGACTCCTTCGAGTTCGCGGAGCGGTCGCAATACGGAGTTGTGTTCGCAAACGGTTGTTACGACATGATCGCCAGCGCGCAGCAAACCGTGAATCGCCAAGTTCAGCGAGTCGGTTCCGTTTGACGTGAAGATGATCCGTTTGGGATCAGACTCGCCGATCAGACTGGCGACGCGTTTGCGAGCGTCGTTGACCAGTCGCTCAACTTCAACCGCTTCGCTGTAGGCGCCCCGCCCCGCTGGAGCACCATTGGATCGCGAGTATCGATCAACCGCATCATAGACGCCCGCCGGCTTCGGCCAGCTGGTCGCGGCGTTGTCCAAATAGATGCGGTTGGTTGGCGGCATGTCGTTTTGTACGATGGCCTACCAAGGCCGTCGATTCCTTGCGCTGCGAGTGTTCGACGGCCTTGGAAGGCCATCGTACTTAGCCGCCAATTTGGTACATCGCTCGTTCAGGTCTTACGAAGTCGGGCGAGTCGATTCCGTGGCCCGGTTTCTTGGCGAGGATGCAGTCGTGTAGCAGCTCGACGAGCTGTTTGTCCCCACCGCCGCTGCGCATGACCTGCCGCGCATCCCACTCGGTGATCGAGAAGAGGCAGTTGCGAATCTTCCCTTCGGCCGTGACGCGAAGGCGATTGCAATCGCCGCAAAACGGCTGCGTCACCGGATTGATAAAGCCGATCACGCCGGCGCCGTCCTCGAATCGGTAGTCCGTCGCCGGTTGGCTCGGATCCGTCCGTTCAATTGGAAGCAACGGACCGAACGTGCTTTCAAGAGCCTCTCGAATCTCGGCCCCCGAGATGACTTGATCATCGTGCCAGTTATTCTCGGCATCGAGCGGCATGAACTCAATGAAGCGGAGTTCCAGTCCGTGCCGTCTGGCGAACTCACCGAGCGGAACGATCTCGTCTTCTGTAATCCCTCGAATCGCGACGGCGTTGAGCCGAATCTTTTCGAAGCCGGCTCGCTGCGCGGCGAAGATACCGTTGAGCACGCGATCGAGTCCCTGCCGCCGCGAGATCCGTTCGAACGTCTCTTCGCGAAGTCCGTCGAGACTGATGTTTAACCGCCGCAATCCGGCTTGCTTCAAGGCGACGATTTGATCGGCAAGCAGAATCCCGTTCGTGGTCATGGCGATATCGCGGATGCCGGGCACGGATGCGAGTTCGCGAATCAAATCGGGCAAGTCTGCTCGGACCAGCGGCTCGCCACCTGTGATCCGCAATTTATTCACGCCGAGCGACGCCGCGACGCGTGTAAATCGCACGATTTCCTCAAACGTCAGAATCTCTGCTCGTGGCTTAAACTGAACGTTTTCATTCGGCATGCAGTAGAAGCAGCGAATATTGCAACGATCGGTGACGCTGATCCGCAAGTTATTGTGGACGCGTCCAAGTGTATCGACGAGTATTCTCGAATCAGTCATTCGGCTTTTTCGATCGGTTTGTCGGTCGGAGACGGTTCGATCGGCGATGTTTCGATAACGGGGTGGACCCATTCGGCCGTGCCGTCAGTCCAATTCTCCTGCTTCCAGATTGGCACAACCTCCTTAAGCGTGTCAATGAGCCACTTGCCGGCTTCAAACGCATCTTGCCGATGCGCCGAGCTGACTCCGATCGCGACGCTGGCCTCGCCAAGCCCCAAAACCCCTACACGATGGACGATTTCGGTCGCGACGAGGGGCCAACGCTGGTGCGCCAGCGTCTCCAATTCCGCAAGTTTTTTTTTCGCCATGCCGGCATAACACTCGTAGTTCAACGACAGCGTCTGACGTCCGCGAGTGAATTCGCGAGTTGTACCAAGAAATAAAACAACGGCACCTGCTTGCGTCGAGCTGACTCGACGAAGCACTTCTTGCGAATCGATCGGTTGTTCCGTGAGTTCAATCATGTTTATCGTAAATTTCGTTGGTTTGCGGAGCGAACAACGACTATCCGCCCGAGACGGGCGGAATTAGGGCGATCTCGGAATCCTTGGGGACGAGAGCGTCGTTGTTCGCATACTCGGCGTCGATGGCGATCAGGGCGCGCTGGGTGATGTCACGTAACTCCGTGTGCTGCCGGCCGATCGCATTACGTAATTCTAGTACGGTCGCGTGATTTGGCACCGACACCGTAACCGTCTCGGCACCCGCGAGCTGCTTCGCGACGGCGAATAGTTTGACTTCCACATTCACGTTACGATCAACTCCTCGCCTCGTGTTGTTAGCAATCGCGCGAGTTCTGGCATCAAGCCATAGGACAGCGCGAGCAGCTTTAACGGATGAATCGTGGGCTTCGTCGTACCTTGTTCCATTTGAATCTTACATGCGCTGCATTCGGTTGTCCCGACTTGAATGACCGGATCGCGGAGGGCCGAGATAACGCCCCATCCCGCGCGCAAACTACTGCGGTAATTCTTCCGTTTCAAGCCAAACGTGCCCGCCATTCCCGAACATCCTTTCTCAATTCGCTTCAGCGACAAGCCGGGAATGAGCCGCAACAGATTCTCGCCTGGAGAACCAACATTCAACGCTCGAAGGTGGCACGGCAAGTGATATCCGACAGTCGCGTTGACTGGGTTGAGGTCAAGTTCGAGGTGTCCGGTTTGATGCATCTTCCAGAGATAATCGCAAGCATCAGCGGTGTTCTTGGCAACGAGACGCACGTCGTCGTCGTCCAAAATGTTCGGATACTCGTGTGTCAAGCACAAGGTTGCCGAAGGCTCGGTCGTAACGATGTGGTAGCCCTGGCGAACCGCCTCGGCAAGCAGCGGAATGTTGCGAGCGGCGAATCGTCGGGCCGTATCGACGGCACCCACGGAAACCGCGGACATACCGGAAGGAACCTGGCGCGGTGGCACATAAACGGTGACGCCATTGTGACGCATGATGCCGACAAATGCGTCAGCCAACTCGACGTCGAACCAATTCGCGTAGACATCGACGAAGTACAAGACCTTGCGTCCCTCGAAACGGCCTTGCCGAGTGAGCCGTCGCCGTTGGGCATCTCGCAGGAAGGTTCTCATCGCGAACCTGGGCAGCTTTCGTCCTTGTGCGATCCCGATGGTCTTCTCCAGCAGCCAACGCATCACCCGATTACCGAACGCCCAATTCGTGACGGTGGCAAAGCTGCCGCCGATCTGGCACATCGTGTCCAGCCGCGTGAACAGCGTTTCAGTGGGTGGCAAGCCGTTCGTCGCAACGTACTGTGCTTTCGCTTCCAGGACAAGTTTCGGGATATCGACGTTGGCAGGACACTCCAAACGGCATTGATGACAATTCACGCACAGATCGGCGACCGCCTTGAGGTGGTCCTTGGATAACTCTTGAGAACCGAGCCTGCCTGTCAGGACGGCACGAACCAAATTCGCCTTGGCGCGCGGCGAAGCCTCCTCGCGCGGGGCAAACCGGAAGATCGGACACATCCGCTCTTCCGGCGACTCGGTGCGGCAGCGCCCGCAACCGTTACAGGTCCGTGCAGCATGGGCGATGTCATCTTGCTCCCATACGATTTGAAGCTTGATCGGCTGGAACTCGCGGGCATTCTCGTTGCCGGCGTGTTCAGTTTCGGCGGCAAACGATTCGGCGGTCGCGGCGACGACGGGGCGTAGGTTTTTGCTGGGCGGCTGCGGCGCGTCGGCAACGACCTTACCTGGATTGAAAATGTTCAGTGGGTCAAAGATTCGCTTGACCGATCGAAATACTTCGTACAGCTCGCCGTGTTGCTGTTGGGCGAACCAAGTTCGACTTAAACCCTCACCATGCTCGCCGCTGATCGTGCCGCCGACCTTGAGCACTTCTTCGTACAGGTCTTGCGCGAGGCCTTGCATCTTTCGAATGTCCTCGGGATTGGCAAGGTCGAGGAACGGTCGAATGTGCAGCTGGCCGTGAACGGCATGCGCGAACAACGTGGCAGTGACTTGGTGAGCCTTCTGGACGTTTTGGATCGTCACAAGGAATTCGGGAAGGACATGAGGTGGGATCGCGATGTCTTCGACGAACGGGATCGGTCGAGTCGAACCACGAAGGCGATGCAGGCGAGGGACCACTCGCCTCGCCAGATTCCAATAGAGGTCGCGTTCTTCCTGGTCCATGGTCATTCGCGAATCGAAGGCCAGCCGCTTGCGGCGCTGGACGCGGGCGATCACTTGCTTCAATCGCTCCCGCAGTTCGCCCGCATCCTCTCCATGCTGCTCGACCAACAGCATTGCTTCCGCGTCTTTCGGAATGATCACGTCAAAGCGGACATCGACCTCACGAGAAATTGTCAGCAGTCGCCGATCCATCAAGTCGCAAGCACTGACTCCCATCGTCGACAGCAGCAAAGCCGCTTGGGCAGCGTTCTCCAAACGATCGAAGAACAACAGGACAACTCCGCGGTGCTTGGGACGTGGGTCGGTGCGAACCGTGGCTTCTGTGATCAAGCCCAGAGTTCCTTCGGAACCCACGATCAAGTCGGCCAGACGAAGTTGCTCGTCTCGCAAAACATCATAGACGTGATAGCCGGAGCGATTCACAAACGACTTGGGTTGACACCTGATGATCTCGGCTTGATGACGCTGCAAGAGATCGACCAGTCGCCGGACGATTTCGCCTCGACGCGGGTCTGCGTCCGGCTGGTTGATCGGGATATTTTCGGCTTCGATGACGGCACCGTCCGCGAGGACGACTTGCAATCGCTCGACGCGACCGCGTGCCGACCCGTATTGTGGCCAGTGACTGCCGCTGCCGTCCAACGCCATGACGCTCCCCATCGTCGTCACACTGCGAGTTGCCGGATCGGGTCCGAACAGGCGCCCGAACGGAGCTAGCGTTCGGTTGAGTTGAGCGTGGACGATGCCGGGTTGAATGCGAACTCGATCGTCGTTGATCTCGAGTACACGTCGCATGTAGTACGAGAAGTCGAGTACCAAGCCCGCGCCGAGCGATTCGCCAGCGACGCCCGTTCCGGCACCGCGAGCGTGAACTGGCAGCTCGTTTTCGGCGGCATATTGCACGCAGGCGACAACATCCGACAGCCCGCGAGGACGCACCACGCCCAGCGGACGAATCTCGTAGACGCTGGCGTCGCTCGCGTACATCTGGACAAAGACATCGTCGCAGCGGACGTCGCCATCGATCACGCCACGTAGGTCAGCCTGAATGCGTTCGCGTTCCTTGTCCATGAGCGCCGTTGACTACGTCACGCCCCCTTTGACTGGACGGCTTGACTCTCGGCGAGTCGAATCGCTTGTTGGCGATACCGCTCGTGTGTTTCGAGGCTGAATGCTTCATGATCGTCCAAATGCGGAAGTCCACGATATTCGGTGCTGCACCGATAGCATTGCAGCAAGTTGCCGACGGTGAAATACAGGTATAAGTCCAGCAAGGCGGCGGCGAACAGGATTCCGAACGCCGTATACCACATGTAATATCCCCACGCGATCAAGCTCGTCACGGCTGCAAATGCGACGACGGCCACGCCGAACCGCTGCGAAAAATTCTTCCGGATAAACAGATCTTTACAGCCGCAAACCAAGCATTCGTCCAGGGGGCCTTCCGGCGGGAGTTCGCTCGAAGTTCGTTGCTTCCAGCTGCACTGCGGACACGCCACGGCCGTTCCACGCTCCAGCGGAATCCGGCTGGTGTGATCGCATTCTGGACAGGCAAAGGTGATATTCATCGTGTTTAAAGTAGCCGTCACGCTCCGTCGTGATGAGCCTTCGCATTAAGAAGTTGAATTTAAATTGGCGTTGTTACTTCGTCGGTCCCTTCACATGGGCCTCATCACGGCGGAGCGTGATGGCCACATTTTCATCATAAAGGATAGAGGTAGTCGACCGACAGTAGCAAGGAGGTCAGTTCGCCCAGGAATGCAAGAATCACGCCTGCGTAAAGGATGCCGGTAGCGCTCCGTGTGTTGGGGACTTTCAGCGTATACCACGTCATCAAGGCGAGCGTGAACGTGCCCAAGAGTCCGGACAACCAACGGAATGTCACAAAGATCCAAAACACGCTATCCAGCGGCTGTGCCGAAGACGCTTGCAGCGCCAGCCCCGTGCCGCTGACGATCGTGCGGGCCGCGATCGCGCACGTCATGAAGACCACCAGACGCTTCAACGGCATCAGCTCCATGGTCGGCGTATTGAGGTACCAGTGGCCGAGGAACATCGCTGACAGCGTGACACCCATCAGCACGCCACTCGACGAGAGATCCAGCATCGCGAGTGTGATCCCAAGCGGCGTCTTCGTGTTGCCCCAAGGCGTCGCGAACAGGGCGGCCACGAGTGCGGTCGCGGCGACGAGAATGACAACGGCGGTTCCTAAATCGGGCTTTTCATAAAGCCAGATCACGGAGCCGACGTAGCTGACCACCGCCAGCGCAATCGACAAAGCAAATGGCAACCGCCAGTTCGTAAGCACGCTGGCGAGAGATTCCGTCTGCGAATAGACGGCGAGCGCCGCAAATGTATTGAGCCCCATCAAGACCCACAGATGAACGCGATAGAAGCCGCTCGACACGTGCTTTGCCGGCGTGATTGCCATCGCCAAGGCAACGCCGAACGTGAGCCGAAAGACGAATTGGATCAGCAGTTGCGAGAATCCCACGCGCCGCTACCGCCTGTCGCCGTAAATGAGCTGCATGATCTCGGCACGCGACGACACGTTCGTGCGGAACAGCCCTTTCATCGCCGACGTCACACACAAGCTACCAGGCTTTCGGACACCGCGAATCGTCATGCACGTGTGAGTCGCTTCAACAACAACCCCGACTCCTTTCGCATCCAGCTCGCTCTCCAGCAGCCGCGCGATCTCCTCCGTCATCCGCTCTTGAACTTGCGGGCGGTGCGAAACACTCTCGACCACGCGAGCCAATTTGCTCAAGCCAAGAACTTTGCCGTTGGGGATGTAGCCGATATGAGCCTTGCCCATGAACGGCAAGAGATGGTGCTCGCACATGCTATTGAAGCTAATGTCGCGCACAACCACGACCTCGTCGTATGTCTCCGTGAAGACCTTCTTCAAATGAGTCCGCGGGTCGTCGTGCAAGCCGCTAAACAGCTCGGCGTACATCCGCGCGACACGAGCGGGCGTTTCAAGTAAGCCTTCTCGATCAGGATCTTCGCCGACGGCCGCGAGGATCTCGCGAACGGCGTTTTGCAGCCGCTGCATATCGACCGGGGACTTGGAATCGCTCGTTGTTTCGGTGTCTGGCATTGATTGCCTTGATCCGGAAAGGTCGGTACTAGTCTGGGTGGCTGGGGTCGAGTCTTCGAGCCCCCAGCCATGCGGTCACTGGGGGCTCGAAGACTCGACCCCAGCCACGCAAGTTGCGAAGTTCATCGTAGAAGGGCTATTTCGACCGGTCAAGGACGCTCAACGCAAGCGTTCGTCACTCATTCGGCGAGTTTGTGCCACGGATCTCGGTGGAAGAAATGTCGTGTCGGAACTCCTCTTCACGCACCTCGCGGCAGATCGAGCGTAGCGGTTCCGGCAGGTTGAGTTGACCGAGCGTGCGAAAGCGGTCGCTCATGGTCCGACCGAAAACGAGGAATCGCGCGCCTGCCTCGACGATCGTCTGCACAGCTCGGTCGCGGCGCGACGAATCGTCGCTGTAATAGCGAACGTCCGCAATCCGCAAGATGGTGTCGGCACCGACGACGAAGCTGGCGTTACCGAAGATTCGCACTTTCTGAACGAACGTCGCAGCACGCGTCAGGCAGATCGTCTGTTCCTTGTCGAACTGCTCGAGACGCAGTTCGATCGAGTCGATATCCAGCGGCGGCTTATCAACATTTTCGATCGACAGCTCGAACGCCACCGAACAACCCAGGGAAGTCGCGGCAACCCAAGCCATCTTGCGATGCCCGTCGTGCAGCGGATTGAACGCCCCGGGCAAGACGACTTGAACCGCGTCGACCGACTCGTAGATCGCGTCGTCACCAAGCACTAATGCGCCTAGCTCGCCCCGATGCAGCCGCTCGATCGCTGCCAAACGAGCCGCTCGATTCTGACGTTGGCTATGACCACTCATTGTTCTTCATGCCAAGAGTTAATCGCATCGAGCAGTTGTCGCAGAACCAGTGATGACGCTTCTCGTTGTCGCTGTGTCCTCGTTTTGGCAGCGAGCACGTGTCGCGACGCCAGCACCTTCACGGATCGGGACGCAGGTTGATTGTTCATTCGATGAGCAACACCGATATAGACGAGTCCATCCAGTCGCTTTGGTGCGTTGGGTCCCAGATGCCCGGTGACCGACGCGGACCAATCCGCTTCCGGTGTCATTGCCAACACACCCGCCGCCATTTCGCGAGCGACGATCGCACTGACTGGGCCGGGGCGAGTCAGCTTCTCGCTGGAAACACCAAGCCAGTGATGCTTCGTATCGTTGCGATACGTAACCGCCGAGCCGCAAAAATAGTCCGAGATGCCAGGTGCTCTGGCCAACGACGCAGCCACCAATCCGCCCGTGCAGCTTTCGGCAAAGACGACTTTCACGTCCCAGTTTTTCGAGGCGTTGGCAAGCGATCTTGCTTCGGCTGATAGGTTAGCCATCGTTCTTTCGCGTTAACAAACACCTGCATCATCTTCGTCATACGCCTCGCGTTCAAACGGATTGTCGCGATAGGCATCCCGCCCCGCAAGCCACAGATACAGCGACGCGAGCAAATAAGCCGGGATAAAGAATGGGCCCCAACGTTCGTACTGCCGAACATGCACCAGTTCATGATCGCGCGAGATGTGCAGTGCCGCATCGGTCTTGCCGAGGATCGTATGCCCCAACGTCATCGCCACCACGAATTGTCCGTTCGGCGTCCGCTCGAGGACCCAGCGAACAAATCCGCCGTGAAATTCAAGCACATGTCCGCGACGCTGGACTGCTCCGCCCGTCAGCAAGCCAATCCCTCCCGTCGTCAGACCAAGCAACGTCGCCGGTGAGGCCCACACCCACAGCATCGCAGTCCAGGTTCCACGCACAAATAATCCGATGCCGCGTATGAGGTCGTTAGTTGACATTGCGATCGACCAAACTCTTCACGGTTGCGAACACATGTCGATAGCTTTCGCAGCTGTAGCCGCCGCTCAGCAACATTGCCACGGGAATGTTGCGTTGACGTAGCTGACCGATGACGAACAGGTCACGCTGGAGGATATGTTCGGCCATCACGTTCAGGTTTCCCATCGCGTCTCCTTCGAATACGTCGGTACCTGCATTGTAGATCGCCAGTTCAATCGGTTGCTCTCGATTGATCGAATCCAAGAATCCCGGCAGGGCATCGCTTAACGCTTCCATATAC
>Ga0326597_10010595_pt1 | contig 12262 bp, 15 predicted proteins | sample RVTome_12_FD_203789 | JGI IMG/M metagenome (GOLD analysis project Ga0326597, IMG submission 203789) | Soil microbial communities from uranium-contaminated site in the Upper Colorado River Basin, Wyoming, United States - RVT100D185 | ecosystem: Environmental > Terrestrial > Soil > Contaminated >... | reverse complement strand
AAGGAGCGGGGAAAATAGACCTCCTATTTCTTCATTTTTTGGGCGGCCATTTGCTGGGCTTTGGCGCGCAGGTTGGGAGGCAGTTTGGCCATTAAACCATTCATGAGGTCTTCGGCGGTGACTTCGGTGCGGTTGTCTTTTTGCGCCGCTTCTTCGGCGGCTTTTTTGAGTTCTTTTTCAACTTGGCCTTTCATAAGGCTGGGAACGGGAGCTTGCTTGAGGGCTAGTTTTAAGGCCTGGGTGGCTTGGGGTTGCCAGGTGAGATTAGGGGCGGAAGATTCAGTTGGTTTAGGTGTTTTTTTCTTAAAGAAATTTTTAAACATGGCTTTACCTTACTAGTATTTGCGCTTTGGGGGCAAGGCGATTATATTTTGCTCACTATGATCCAGTGGCGAGTAGCGCAATCTTTGATAGTTTTACTAGCGTTGTTGTTAGTAATAGTGGGGATTAGTTTTAGTTTGCTATATGATTTTAAGGACTTAAGTGACTTGGTAAAGGCGGTGAGTGACTATGTTGGGAATGAATGAAATTCGGAAGGGGAAGGTGATCGTGTTTGAAGATGAGCCGTGGGTGGTGATGAGCGCGGATTTTTTACGCAAGCAGCAGCGGCGGCCGGTGATGCGGACAATACTTAAGCATTTGAAGACAGAGAAGGTGCGAGAGCATACTTTTCAGCAGTCAGACAAAGTAGAGGAAGCGGCGCTGGAGAGAAAGGCGATGCAATTTTTGTATGGCGATGAGAATAGTTTTTCGTTTATGGACCCAAGCAGTTTTGAACAGTTGGATTTGAGCGCGGAGGCGGTGGGTGAGTTGGCGCGATATTTGTTGCCGGAGCAGGAAGTGGAAGTAATGTTTTTTGAGGGGCGGCCGTTGGCGGTGTCTTTGCCGATAAAGATTGAGCGCAAGGTGATAGAGGCGCCGCCGGGAGTGCGGGGCGATACTTCAACCAATGTAATGAAAGACGCGGTGATTGAGGGCGGAGTGAAAATTAAGGTGCCGTTGTTTATAGACGAGGGGGATGTGATTCGAGTGGACACGAGAACGGGTGAATACGTGGAGCGGGTTTGAGGTTGACAAGCGAAGTGGGCGCGGTAGACTTATAAGTATTAAGAACTAGTCGGATAGTTCTTGCGCCATTAAGGGGGCGTTCCCCTGCTAAAATAAAGCGAAACTTCTTATTTAAAGCTTAAGTTTCAATTTATGCAAAAGGAACGTAGTAATTCGCGGACAGCGTCGGCTTTATCACACTATTTGAGGGAAATTGGCGGTACGCCGCTTTTAAATGGTGAGCAGGAAAGAGAATTAGCGGACAGAATTCAGGATTATGATGATAACGCGGCGAGAAAACAACTAATGAAAGCAAACTTGCGTTTGGTGGTAAGTATGGCTAAGCGTTACTCGCCAGATAGGGATCAGGACACTTTATTGGATTTGATACAGGAGGGGAACGTAGGGCTGATGAAGGCAGTGGATAGATTTAAGTCAGACAGACAAACTAGATTTTCAACCTACGCGGTGTATTGGATACGGCAAGCGATTTTGCGGGCGCTAAAAGCGCGGCGCATAGTGCGATTGCCGGAGAATGTGGCGGATCAAGTGTTGAAGATGCAACGAGTGCGACAGGCCTTGTATCAATTATTGGGTCGGGCGCCGTCTACAGAAGAAATCGCTCAAGAAATGGATATTCCACTGGTGGAAGCGCGGCGATTGGAGGAGTCGGCGGCGGAGGTGGTGTCTTTAGATCAGGTAGTGGGCGGGCGTGAAGGCGAAGACCAAACGCAGTTGAAGGAATTGATTGAGGATGTTGAAGCGCCCAAGCCGGCGCAGGCGGCGCAGGCTGAATTGCTGCGGCAAGAGATGAATCGGGCGGTGGCGTCTTTGCCGGAGCGGGAGAAAAAAATATTGGAGATGAGATTTGGCCTGGGTGATAGTTATCCGCATACGTTAGAGGATATTGGAGAAAAGTTCAGTATTAGTCGGGAAAGAGTGCGGCAGTTGCAGAATATAGCCTTGGGAAGATTGCGGCAGCGGCCGGGCGTGGTGCAAGCGTACCAGTAGGCATAGGAGAGGGGAAAGAGTTATGATTGGAGGATGGCGGAGGAATTTCTGTGGGGGGCGGCGACGAGCGCACACCAAGTAGAAGGTGATAATGTTAATAATCAATGGTGGGATTGGGAGAGAAAAGCACGAGATCGGGTGAGAAGTGGAAAGGCGACGGATCACTTTAATAGATTTAAGGCGGATTTTGGTTTGGCAAAATCTTTAGGGCATAACGCTCATAGATTATCTATTGAGTGGAGCCGGTTGGAACCAGCTTATAATCAGTGGAGTCGGGCAGCGATTAATCACTATCGGGAGGTGTTGCAGGATTTAAGGGATAAGGATATTAAGTCGTTTGTAACCTTGCATCATTTTACTAATCCGATGTGGTTTGAAAATTTGGGCGGTTGGGAAAACGTGAAAGCGTCGGATTTATTCGCGCGCTATGTGAGGGTGGTAGTAGAAGAGTTAGGAGATTTGATAGATTTTTGGGTGACAATAAATGAGCCAATGGTGTACGCGTCGCAAAGCTATTGGCGGGGGAATTGGCCGCCACAGAAAAGAAGTTTTTGGGCGATGGAGCGAGTGGCGCGTGGTTTGGCGGCGACGCATCGTAAGGCTTATAGGGTAATCCATAGAGCGAGGTCGCAGGCGCGGGTGGGCATAGCCAAGAATTTTGTGGCTTATTTGGGGGGTAGGTGGCCGGCGATGATACAGGATTGGTGGTTTAATCATCGGTTTTTTGCTTTAACCAGAGGCGCTCACGATTTTATTGGCGTGAATTATTACTTTGCCCAGACGAGTAAGTTTGAAAGGTGGAATGGGGTGAAGAGCGACATGGGTTGGCCAGTGCGGCCGGAGGGTTTAGAACAGGTGTTGGAGCATGTGAAGCGTTATGGCAAACCGATCTATATTACTGAAAATGGGTTGGCCAATGAAGATGATAGTAAGCGAGCGGATTTTATCCGAGGGCATTTGCGAGTGATAGAAAAAGCGCAAGAGAAGGGAGCGGATGTGCGGGGATATTTTTATTGGTCCTTGTTGGACAATTTTGAGTGGGCGCATGGTTTTCGGCCGCGGTTTGGTTTGGTGGAGGTTGACTATAAGACTTTTGAGCGCAAGCCGAGGCCGAGCGCTTATGTTTACAAGGCGATAATTGATAAAGCGATGGGTAGAGTTTGAAGTATGTTGTGGATTTTATTGGCAATCTTGAGTCACAGTGTGAACGCTCTGGTCTTTGTAGTGGACAAAAGTTTGTTGGGGCAAGGAGGAAGAGTGGGGCGGCCGGTGTGGTACGCGGCTTATTCGGGAATGTTGGCGGCGAGCGCGGCGTCATTGCTGGCGCTGTCTTTTAAAGCGCCAAATTTCTTTATCGCGCAGTGGTCTCTGATAGCTGGCGTGGCGTGGGTGGTGGCGCTGTGGTTGTTTTTTGGAGCGTTGAAGATGGGTGAGCCGTCTCGGGTGGTACCGATAGCGGGATCAGCGGTGCCAGTGTTCACATGGCTTTTGGCCATGGCTTTTTTGGGAGAGAAATTAGTGGCCGAACAGATGTTGGCAGTGGTTTTTTTGATAGTGGGTGGGAGTTTGTTGGCGGTGGAATTAGATTCGGTGAGGAGCGTGAGGGCGGCGGGAGTGGCGGTTTTAAGCGGGGCGGCCTTTGCCGTCTATTTTGCCGTTATGAAGCATGTTTATGATAACTTTGATTCGTTTTTGGCGGCGTTTGCTTATAGTCGTTTAGGAGTGGGAGTGGTGGGAATGGGTTTGTTGTTGGTTTTGTTTACGCTGGAAAGGCCGGTGGCTCGCAAGCCAGAGAAGAAAAATTTGGTTATAACAGGGGTGTTTTTGGGTAATAAGATAATGGGTATGGTTGGTTTATTGTTGCAGAATTGGGCGATCGCGCTGGGGAGCGTGACGGTAGTAAACGCTTTGCAGGGGGTGCAGTATGTGGCGGTGCTGCTAATGGCCTGGTTGGTATCAGTGAAGTGGTCGTGGCTTTTTAAGGAAGAGATGAATAGGGTAGCGAGGGGACAGAAGGTGGCGGGCATAATTTTGATAAGCGTGGGGTTGGTTTGGTTATTGCTAGGGGAGGGATATGAGTTGGTTGGGTAAAGGCTTGGCGATAGCGGTGTTTTTTGGGCTAATTGGGTTGGCTATTTTAGCGTGGCCGGGGGTGATTTCTAAAAAGGAGAAGAGAGAATTTGGAGTGACATTTTCGCAGTCGCACGCGACGGGGATTGGTTTAGATTGGCGGGAAGTTTATCAGGCTATTTTATATGATTTAGGGGTGAAGAAATTACGGTTGAGCGCGTATTGGGATCAGGTGGAACCGGAGCCAGGTCGGTTTAATTTCGCGGATTTGGATTATCAGTTGGACGCGGCGGAAGAGGCCGGGGCTGGGGTTGTATTGGGAGTGGGGAGGAAATTGCCGCGATGGCCGGAGTGTCACACGCCGGGGTGGGCGCGGGGTTTGTCTGAAGCTGAACAACAGGCCCAAGTGTTGGAATTAATTAAGGTAGTGGTAGAGCGCTATCGGGATCACGCGGCGGTTTTGGCTTGGCAGGTAGAAAATGAGCCATTGTTTGATTTTGGGATTTGTCCACCGGCTGATCGGGAGTTTTTAGCGAGGGAAGTTGAACTGGTGAGGCGACTTTCTCCGGGCAGGAAAATAATAGTGACGGATTCTGGCGAGCTAAGTTTATGGCTGGAGGCAGCTCAATTTGGTGATGAGCTGGGGACGACGATGTATCGAACGGTGTTTTCAGAAAAGCGAGGTGGATATTTTTCTTATGATTATATTTTTCCAGCTTGGTTGTATCGGGTTAAGGCGAGAGTGATTGGGTTGGTTTATGGTAAGCCGGTGAGAATTGTTGAGTTGCAAGGAGAGCCGTGGGGAACTAAATCTTTTACAGAACTGTCGCGGGAAGAGCGGGATAAAAGTTTTTCGCTGGAGAGGTTTGATGATTTGAAAGATTTCTCCGAGCGGACTGGCTTGGGCGGAGCTTACTGGTGGGGAGTGGAATATTGGTATTGGGTGAAGACAGTGGAGGGGGATCCGGCGTTTTGGGAGAAGGCGCGGGGGATGTTCTAATTGTGGATAAGTTTTTTGAGGAGCAGGGGGAGGTTGGTGTAGTTGTTTTTGTAAGGTGTTTTAAGGGTGGTGAACTTTTGTCTGTAGAGCGCATTTTTGGTTTGTTCGTTTTTTGTTTATCGAGTTTCTATAGTTAGTGTACGTTTTCTTTTCGCTAGGTTTAGTTTGATGTATAGTTAAGCGGCAGCTCGAAATTTATCCTTCACATTTTGTATAGGCTTCATGGCAATTGAAAAAATAACTAAGAGGAGCGGGGAAGTGGTTGATTTTGATAAAGATAAGATAGCGGTGGCTATAGCCAAGGCTAACGTGGCGCAAGGCAAGCCGATGAGCGAAGAGGTGGCGCGGGATATAGGAGAAGCAGTGGTAGCGGAAGTGGAAGCTAGATTCGCGGGAGTAGTGCCAGGAGTAGAGGATGTGCAGGACATAGTAGAGAGACAGATCGCGGAGGCCGGTTTTTGGACAGTGGCCAAGGCTTATATTGTTTATAGGTATAGACAACAAGAGAAACGAGAAGAGGAGCAGGAAGAAGTAGTAGAAAAAGCGAAGGCGCATAAAATATCAGTGATTAAGCGTGATGGACGGTCGGTGCCTTTCGACGTGGACCATATTACGGCGCATTTGGTAAGGTGCGCGGAAGATGCGCGTGGGGATATAGACATTGAGGCGGTGATTGCTGATGTGATGAGCAATGTTTATGACGGAATGACGATATCAGAGATTAATCAGGCCTTGGCGATGGCTTTGAAGGGTCGAATTGAGGAAGATCCAAGTTACTCTAAGGTGGCGGCGCGGGTGTTGTTGAATGAGTTGTATAAAGAGGTGTTGGGGGTAAATGAGTGGTCGCCAAATTTTGTGGAAACTTACAGGAAGGGTCTGGCACAGGCGATCAAGCGAGGAGTGGAGAGGGAGCGGCTGGATGAAAGAATGGTGGATTTTGATTTTGATAGCTTGATAGAGGAAATTGATCCAGGACGGGATAAGAATTTTGAGTACATGGGAATGCAAGTGTTGTACGATAGATATTTCTTGAAAGATAGCAAGGATAATTTTTTGGAGGTGCCGCAGTATTTTTGGATGAGAGTGGCGCTGGGTTTGGCTTTGAATGAGCCGGATAAGGAGGCCAAGGCGAAGGAATTTTACGAGGTGATGTCGCAATTAGAATATGTGCCAAGTACGCCGACTTTATTTCACGCGGGAACGACGCATCCGCAAATGAGCTCTTGTTATTTAACGACAGTGGAAGATGATTTAACGCATATTTTTAAGTCTTATGGTGATAACGCGCAGTTGAGCAAATGGTCGGGGGGTTTAGGGAATGACTGGAGTAATGTGCGGGCGACGGGTTCGAGAATTAAAAGCACAAACGTGGGTAGTCAGGGAGTGATACCATTTTTGAAGATAGCGGATGTGACGACAGCGGCAATTAACCGGTCGGGCAAGCGGCGGGGAGCGACCTGCGCGTATCTGGAGACGTGGCATTATGACATAGAGGATTTTTTGGAGTTGCGTAAGAACACTGGTGATGACCGGCGGCGGACGCATGATATGAACACGGCCAATTGGATACCAGATTTGTTTATGAAGCGGGTGCAGGCGGATGAGGAGTGGACGTTGTTTTCGCCAGATGAAACGCCAGATTTGCATCATACTTATGGGAAAAATTTTGAGCAGCGTTATGAGGAGTATGAGCGGCAGGCGCGAGCGGGGAAGATTCGTTTGCATAAGACGCTACGAGCTAAAGATTTGTGGCGCAAGATGATAACGATGTTGTATGAGACGGGGCATCCGTGGATGACGTTTAAAGATCCGAGCAACATTCGTTCGCCGCAAGATCATGTGGGAGTGGTGCATAGTTCAAATTTGTGCACGGAGATTACTTTGAACACGTCAGCGGACGAGACGGCTGTTTGTAATTTAGGTAGTGTGAATCTGGCGCGGCATGTAGTTGATAAAAAGCTGGATCGAGATCGGTTGGCGGCGACGGTGGCGGTGGCGGTGCGGATGCTGGACAATGTAATTGATTTAAACTTTTATCCGACTAAGGAAGCAAAGAATTCTAATTTAAGACATAGGCCAGTGGGGCTGGGCATAATGGGACTGCAGGACGCTTTGTACATGATGGATATGAGATTTGACATGGAGGAGGCGGTGCAATTTTCGGACGCCACGCAAGAGTTGATTGCTTATCAGGCGATTTTGACTTCGAGCGATTTGGCGCAAGAGCGAGGAGCTTATGAGAGCTTTAAAGGTTCAAAGTGGGAGCGGGGAATCTTTCCGCTGGATTCTTTGAGATTATTAGAAGAGGAAAGAGGCATAGATACAGAAGTAGAAAAGACGGCGACTTTGAATTGGGAGCCAGTAAAGGCGAAGGTGAAGGAGAATGGTATGCGTAATTCTAATGTGATGGCGATAGCGCCAACGGCGACGATCGCGAATATTAGTGGAGTGTTTCCGTCGGTGGAGCCGATTTATAAGAATATTTACGTGAAGTCTAATTTTAGCGGTGAGTTTACGACTAACAATAAATACTTGATTGAGGATTTAAAGAAACGGGGTTTGTGGGACAAGGAGATGCGGGAAGACTTGAAGGCAGCGGATGGGGTACTTAAGAGAATTGAAAGGATGCCGGATGATTTGAAAGCAAAGTATAAGGAAGTGTTTGAAATTGATCCGATTTGGATAATTAAACACGCGGCTCATCGGGGCAAGTGGATTGATCAGAGTCAGTCGATAAACGTGTTTATGAGCACAACGGCGGGTCGGGCAATTGCCGATGCGTACATGGCAGCTTGGCAGTGGGGATTGAAGACGACTTATTATTTGAGAACGCTGGGAGCGTCAGCGGTGGAAAAGAGTACGGTGAACATTGCCAAGCAGCGGTCCTCCTCCACCTCGCAGGGCGAGGTTACGGCGGACAAGCCAAAGACAGCGGTGGTTTCTGTGGTAGAGACGGCTCCAGTTATGGCAGCGACACCGCAGTTGCATGTTTTTGCCGAGGCGGTGTGCGAGGCGTGTGAGTAAGGCCGGAAGCGTATGAATGATAATTTGCCACAGGGAGTAGGGTTGGGGGACGCCACCGGCGAGGTTTCAGTGGGCGCGCGCGATAAGACGATTTTGAATTCAACCCGGACGGATCCAAATAAGATTTTGCCGATGAAGTATAAGTGGGCGCGGCGTCACTATAAAACGGGTGTAGCTAATAACTGGGTGCCGGAAGAAGTGAATATGCAAAAAGATGTAGAGATGTGGCGATCGTCAGCTGATTTAACGGAAAATGAACGGCGATTGGTGTTGTGGAATATGGGGTTTTTCTCAACGGCGGAAAGTTTAACGGCGAATAACTTGGTTTTAACTATCTACGCTCATATTACGAATCCGGAATGCCGGCAGTACTTGCTACGGCAGGCGTATGAAGAGGCGGTACACACAGATACATTTATTTATTGCTGTGATACGTTGGGCTTAAATCCAGATGAGGTTTATAACATGTACATGAAGATTCCAAGTATTAAGGCGAAGGATGAGTTTGTGGTAGATATGACTAAGTCTATTTTGGATCCAGGTTTTACAACTAAAGGCAAAGAGAATATTCAGAAGTTTGTTCATGATCTAGTGGGGTTTTATTTGATAATGGAAGGAATATTCTTTTACGCGGGGTTTGTGATGATGTTATCTTTCTTGCGGCGGAATAAGATGGTGGGGGTGGCGGAGCAGTTTCAATTTATTTTGCGTGATGAGTCGGTGCATTTGGCGTTTGGGGTGGATTTGATTAATACTATAGTGGATGAAAATCCGGAGATTTGGACGGAAGAGTTTCAAAATGACATTGTGACTAAGATAAAGCGGGGGGTGGAGTTGGAGAAAGAATACGCTAAGGATTGTTTGCCGCCAGGTGGAATTATGGGTTTGAATGTGGAGTCGATTTGTCAGTATGTGGAGCACGTGGCGGATCGGCGCTTGGCGACGGTGCGCTTGGAGCCGGTATACGGGGCGGCGAATCCTTTTCCGTGGATGAGTGAGATTATGGATTTGCGCAAAGAGAAGAACTTTTTTGAAACCAGGGTGACCGAGTATCAATCGGGAACACTAACCTGGGATTAGAGGGAGGTGGTGGCTTTATGGATACAAAAAGTATGCAATTATGGGCAGCGGTATTGTTGTTAGTTGGTGGCTTGGTGCACCTGATTCCGATGTTGTACATGAGTTTGGCTACTTTAACTGGTGGTACGCCGTGGATTCAGATTGTGGTAGGAGCTTTGTCGGTCATTATGGCGCTGGTGCTATTCGCGGGAGATAAGCCCCAGAACCAGAAAGAAGAAATGCCAAATTTAGAAGTTTGAGGTATTGTTTTTGAGTATGGGTAAAAAGAAGCTCAATGGCAATCAGCCGGTAACGCAAGCTGATTTGGCTATTCAGTCTGGTCATTTTACGATTAGGATTGATAAGTTGGAGGAGAGGATGGATGTGGGGTTTGCGGAAGTTAATGGGCGGCTGGATAAGTTGGAGAAGAGGATGGATAATGTGGAAGTGCAGTTAGGGAGAATTTTGCAGATCTTAGAAACTTTGGATGTTAGAACGAGACACATGCCCACAATGGGTGATTTTGAGAAGTTGTCGGATCGGGTATTTGCTTTGGAAACGAAAGGATAAGAGTGTAGGGATATGGCGGGTTTGGAGATGTTTTCGTAAATGATTTATAGTTTATTGGTGAGCGATAGGTTGGAAGATGTAAATAAACTGAAGCAGATAAAGCAGGGGATTGTGTTTGGGTGTGTGCCTTATTTGTTGCTTATTTTTTTCATTGTCCCTTGGTCTTTTTTATGGCTTGGTCCTAGTTTTACTGTTGCTCCATTATTGGGAATGAGAGATGTAGAAAGGTCTACTTTAGACATCTATGCAGTTTACTTAGCCCCCTTTGTTTTAGGTTATGTAGCAGCGGTATTGTTGAGTTATTTTATGACTAGGAGTGCTAAACCTATTTTTGCTAAGGGTTTAATTATAACTGCTTTTGTGGTTGTCGGCTTATCTATTGTGTTTTTGGGATTACTTTCTTATCGGGTTTATAGTTAGATTATGGATTATGTGACAAAAAGTGTGCTGAAGTGGATAGGCGGTGTATTAACAACTATTGTTGTGTTGGTAGTTTTGTATGGTGTGTTAGTTTTATGGCAAGCAGGGCGCCAAGAGAAGGATTTAGGCGAGAGAATATTAAAGCAAGATTTGAATGATGTGCAGCTACCTGATGGTGTGCCGGTATATCCTGGGGCAAAAATAGAAAGCGCGTCGGATGTTTTCAGAACATATCGTTTTAGTACAGAAGATTCTCCAGAAGCTGTTTTGAATTTTTATACTAGTTATTTTAAGGGAGTTAGTTCTAATTATGAGGTGACGTTCGAAAAGGATGTGCCGCGAGAGGGATCAGGTATTGCGGCAGATTTTATTAGCAAAATAGTTGTTACTGATCCCAGTAGTGTGGATCATAGTTATATAGCGGAGGTGTCGTCATATAGGGATGGAAGTGTGACATTTTTATCGATCAGATTTCCAGTTGGAGACTAGTATTTTTGATTGATTATTTCGCAGTTGGCGAGGAATTGCTGATCAGTGCAGGATGTAGGGTATGCGATTAAGGACTGGATATAAAACAAAGCAGGGTTTGAGCGAGGCGGTGGTGCGGGAGATTTGGGCGTATAAGCAAGAGCCAGAGTGGGTATTGGAAAAGAGATTGAAAGGATTGGCAATGATGAAGGAGAGAAAGTGGCCGGAATGGGGGCCGGATTTGAGCGGCTTGAATTTGGATGAGATTACTTATTTTATTGATCCGGGGCAGCAGGAAGCGAGGCGATGGGAGGATGTTCCGGAAGGAATTAGAGAAACTTTTGAGAAGCTGGGAATTCCGGAGGCAGAGAGAAAAGCGTTGGCCGGGGCAGGCGCGCAATGGGAAGCAACGATGGCTTATCATAACCTGAAAGAGGAGTGGGAGAAGAAGGGAGTAATTTTTGAAAATTTTGACATGGCGATTAAGAAGTATCCGGAGCTGACGCAGCAGTATTTCATGACGAGGTGCGTGCCGGTGGGGGATCATTATTTCGCGGCTTTGCACGCGGCGGTGTTTTCGGGGGGAACTTTTATATATGTGCCACCGGGGGTGAAGGTGGAGTTGCCGCTGCAGGCTTATTTTAGAATGAACTCACCCGGAGTGGGGCAATTTGAACACACGCTGATAATCGCGGATGAAGGGGCGGATGTGCACTATATTGAAGGGTGCAGCGCACCGCAGTACACAGAAAATAATTTACACGCAGGCTGTGTGGAGGTTTATGTAAAGCCAGGAGCACGGGTGCGGTACACCAGTATAGAAAATTGGAGCCGAAATACTTTTAATTTGAATACTAAGAGAGCGGTGGTTGAAAAAGACGGAGTAATGGAGTGGGTGAATGGCAATATGGGTTCGGGGGTGACGATGCTGTATCCATGTTCAGTGTTGATTGGCGAGGGGGCCAAGACGGATTTTATGGGGATAGCGGTGGCGGGGTTTGAGCAAAATCAGGACACGGGCAGTAAGGCGATACATTTAGCGCCGCATACTAGTTCGACGATAGTGGGTAAGAGTATTTCTAAAGACGGCGGAGTGGCAACTTATCGAGGTTTGTTGAAAGTGGTGCGGGGGGCGCATCATGTGAAATCTTCAGTAATTTGTGACGCGTTGATTTTGGATGAGAAGTCGCGTAGTAATACGATTCCGCATATGAACATACGGGAAGAACAGGTGGATATCGGGCATGAGGCCAGAGTGGGTCGGATTTCCGAGGATCAGCTTTTTTACGCGCGATCACGTGGCCTAGATGAGCAGCAGGCTCGGCAGATGATAGTGTCGGGGTTTATCGAGCCGGTAGTAAAACAGTTGCCGTTGGAATACGCGGTGGAACTGAATAGATTGGTAGAGTTGGAGATGGAGGGGAGCGTGGGATGAAGATAGTAGTGCGGGCCGGGGAGCGACGTGAGATTAATTTTTTGCGGACAAGTGGAGAGCAGGAAGATTTACAGGTGGAGCTAGTAGGAGCAGGAGCGAGCGTGAAAATCACTCATATTGTTTTGGGCAACGGGAAAGAGAAGAGTGATATTAAAGTG
>Ga0326597_10010594_pt1 | contig 12262 bp, 11 predicted proteins | sample RVTome_12_FD_203789 | JGI IMG/M metagenome (GOLD analysis project Ga0326597, IMG submission 203789) | Soil microbial communities from uranium-contaminated site in the Upper Colorado River Basin, Wyoming, United States - RVT100D185 | ecosystem: Environmental > Terrestrial > Soil > Contaminated >... | reverse complement strand
GATCCCGAGCGTGAACTCGATCTGCCCGATGTCGCGCCCGACATCTGCGCAGTGCTGGCGGAGCACGTCGACCTTGTGGGTCAGCTTCTCGATGCTGCCCATCGCGTTCCACATGTCGGCGTACTTCGCGACGGTCCGCAGCGTCTTCTTCTCACCCGAACCGCCGATCATGATCGGCAGGTGGCGCTGGATCGGGGCCGGCTGGTGGCGCAGATCCACGAACCTGTAATGGCCACCGGGCGGTGACGTGACCGGCTTCCCGTCGAGGACCGCGCGCATCGCGCCGACCGACTCGTCGAGCCAGGTCAAACGTTCACCAAACCCCTTCCCAAACTCGATCCCGTGGGCCGTGTGCTCCAGCTCGAACCAGGCGCCGCCGATCCCGAGGATCGCCCGACCACCCGACAGGTGGTCGAGCGTCGCCACGGTCTTCGCGACGAGGCCGGGGTTGCGGAACGTGTTGGCGCCGACGAGCAGGCCCACCCGGAGCTTCGGCGTCGCCGTGGCCACCGCTGCGAGGCTCGCGTAGCCCTCGAAGATCGGCTGGTACGGGTCGCCGAAGATCGCGTACAGGTGATCCCACGCCCACAGGTGGTCGTAGCCGAGCTTGTCGAGCCGCTTCGCGGCATCGATGTAGGCGGGCCAGTCTGTGCCCTGGTTCCAGAGAAGAACGCCGAGCTTGAGATCGGGCATCGGGGCAGGCTCCCGGACAATCGGTGGAAAGCGCGAGTCTAGTGGGTTCCGCGGATCAAGCGAGATCTAGCGACGGCCGAGTCGGCCGCACCCGCTCGGCGGGTCAACTAATGCCTCGAGCTGCTGGTTGACCCCCTTGGCGGCTGGAGCGTCGCCAGAGGGCACTCGCGAGACCCGTCTCGGCCTTTTCATGCGGCGTTCCTTCGACAGCTGACCCGCCACGCGGGTAGATTGCCCGGTGTCGAGCTCAGGCGTTGTCCAGCTCCCGCGAGATCGCCCGCAGGATGAACCGCGCCGCCTCGGCGCTCTTGCCGCCGAGCTTCTGGCCCTCGTCCTGCTCGACGGCGCGCATGAGGTCGGCGAGCATCATGTCGAGTGCCGGCGTCCGAACGAGCGCGCCGGAAGCGAACGCCTCATCGAGCCCATCGACCGCGATCCGAGCGTTCTCCACCGCGTGACCTTTCGCATCCATGCGCTCGCGGAACGCGGCGCGCGCCGCGTCCGCTCGCGGTCCCGTGGAGCTCATCCCTTCCCGCCCCTCCGACCGGCCGGCGCCACCGCCTCGTCCCGTGCCGGGCGCCGCGGCCGCCGGCCGCGCGGGGCCGGCTTGACCTCCGTAACGTCACGCCGGGCCGCGGCCCAATCCGGCTCGAGGACGCTCATCGAGATCTCGTCCCACCAGCGCCCCTCGCGCCATATCGCCTCCCGCGCGCGACCCTCAAGCTGGAAGCCGCACCGCCGGTACGACCGGATCGCCCGGGTGTTGAACTCGAACACGGAAAGCGCGACGCGATGTAGACCCAGCGTCGTGAACGCATGGTCGAGCATCAGGCGGGTCGCTTCGGTCCCGTAGCCCCGGCCCCAGACGTCCTTCTCGCCGATCGTGATGTGGTAGAGCGCCGATCCGTTCTCGCCGTCGAGCTGGCTGAACGCGCACGTGCCCACGAGGCGGCCGGTCGACTTGACATGCACCGCGAGCGCCAAAGAGTCGGGGCCGACGACCCGTGCCGCAAAGAAGCGCTCGATCTCGTCGCGCCGCATCGGGCCGTCCTGGTAGCGCGTCAGCCGGGCGACGTCCGGGTCGGCATACCAGCGCTCGAAGGCCTTGAGGTTCGCCGGGACGTGGCGGCGAAGGACGACCTGTGTTCCCTCGATCTGCTCGGGGAACCACTTCCGGCCGGCCATCGGGTGACGGTATACCATCGCCGCCATGCGCCGCTGGAGCGAGCTGGCGGAGCGTGTCGCGGGCACGACCCGCACCTCCGAGAAGACCGCCCTGCTCGCCGAGTATCTCCGTAGCCTCGCCCCCGCGGAGCTTCCGATCGCGGCGGTCTTCCTCACCGGACGGCCGTTCTCCGAGACCGATCAGCGGGCGACGGGCCTCGGCTGGGCGGCGATCGCGACGACCGTCACGGCCCTGGCCGGGGTGCCGCCCTCCGCGCTCGCCGAGGCGTACGACCGCTCGTCTGACCTGGGCCTCGCCGTCGCCGACGTCCTGGCCGGGGTTGGCCACGCGCCCGATCCCGCGGCGGCCCCCGGACTCGAGGAAGTCGCCGCGACCTACGCGGCGATCGAAGCCGCGTCCGGGCCGGTCCGCAAGGGCGCGCTCCTCGGGAGCCTGCTCGAGCGGAGCGACCCGCTCACGGCGAAATACATCGTGAAGATCCTGTCGGGCGACCTCCGGATCGGGCTCCGGGAAGGGCTCGTCGAGGCGGCCATCGCGAAGGCCTTCGACGGGCCGATCGACGCCGTCAAGTGGGCCGGCATGCTGACCGGCGACATCGGCCGGACCGCGGAGCTGGCCCGCGACGGGCGCCTCGACGACGCGGCCCTCGCCCTGTTCAACCCGATCAAGTTCATGCTCGCAACCCCGGCCGAGGATGCGACGCTGATCATGGCCCGCCTCGGGGCGCCGGTCTGGGTCGAGGACAAGTACGACGGGATCCGGGCCCAGCTCCACAAGTCGGGCTCCGAGGTCCGCCTCTACTCCCGCGACCTGCACGACATCAGTGGCCAGTTCCCGGAGATCGCCGAAGCAGCGGCAGGCCTCGCCTGGGACGGCATCCTCGATGGGGAGATCCTCGCCTGGCGCGACGGCACGGTCCTGCCATTCCAGTCGCTCCAGAGCCGGCTCGGAAGGAAGGCGCCGTCGGGGGCGATCCGGGCGGAGGTGCCGGTGATCTACGTCGCCTTCGACCTGCTGGGCATCGGCGCGGGTGGTGACGACGAGGTGGAGCCGCTCCTCCGGACGCCACTCGACGAGCGCCGGCGCCGGCTCGAAGCGCTCGGGCTGCCGATGGCCGGCGAGGGCGGTCGGTTCGCGCTGTCGCACCTCAACAACGTCGACTCGGTCGACTCGCTGGAGGCGGCGTTCCAGGAGGCTCGCGGCCGGCGTAACGAAGGCCTGATGGTGAAGGACCCGCGGAGCGGCTACTCCCCCGGCCGGCGCGGGCTCGGCTGGCTGAAGATGAAGAAGGCCCTCGCGACGATCGACTGCGTGGTCGTGGGGGTCGAGGTGGGCCATGGCAAGCGCCACGGCGTCCTCAGCGACTATACGTTCGCCGTGCGCGACGAGGAGCACGACCGGCTGGTGACGATCGGCAAGGCGTACAGCGGCCTGACCGACGCCGAGATCGCCGAGATGACGGCCTGGTTCGAGGCCCACACGATTCAGCGGTTCGGGCGGTTCCGGACGGTCGAGCCGACGGTCGTCGTCGAGGTCGCGTTCGACGTGATCGTCCGCTCGACCCGGCACCAGTCCGGCTACTCGCTCCGTTTCCCGCGGATCGCCAGCCTGCGGCCGGACAAGCCGCCGGGCGAGATCGACACGCTCGAGACCGTGAGGGCGCTGTACGAGGGACTCCAGCACGGAGCGGAGCACCTGGTCACGGCGGGCGCCCGCAGGTAGTACGGGGGCCGACGGGACATTCGGGTGCGGTGCGCACGGGCGACGCCCTCGTATCCTCGTCCCATGTCCGCGGGCTTTGGTGGGGGCGAGCGCAAGGTCGCCCTCACGCTGTTCACCGACGCCTACGTCATCCGGGGTCATGTCCAGACGCGCCAGCGGCGGATTTCGGACATCCTCAACCAGGCCGAGCACGAGTTCATCGTCCTCGTCGACGTCGTGCTCGACGAGTACGGCGCGCGAACTGGCGCGGTCCGCTCGGACTATGCCCAGATCAACCTCGGGGCCGTCCTGTTCGCGGTGGCCGAGGCGTCCGATGGCGGAGCCGTCCCCGAGATGCACACCCCGAAGATCCCGGAGCAGGCGCTGGTCTCGATTCCGCCCTTCAAGATCATCGGGCGGATCCACCTCACACCGGAGCGCGAGCTTCATGACGCGCTCGCGGAGCTGACCGGCCGGTTCGTCCCCGTGACCGACGCTGTGTACTGGTCGGACACCGTGAGCGAGGCGCGGACGAGCGCCCCGATGATCGCCTTCAATCACTCGCGCGCCCAGATCCTCGCTCCGCACCGCGAGGTGGACCCGTGGGCCGGCCTCGACCGCACGGCGGCGGCAGCGGCATCCGCCGACGCTGCGGCCGTCCGCTCCGCTGCAGCGGCTCCGGGACGTCCCGCCCCGGTCGACACGGGGATCGCGGATCCCTGGGGCTTCGAGCGGGGAGAGGGCACCCAGCAGGAGCCGGACCCGTGGGGCCCCGGCGTTGCCCAGGACCCGTGGGGCAACGGTCCCGCGACCCCGCCCACGCCGGCCGACAAGACCCGGTAAGGCCGCGCCCCTCAGCGCTCCACCGGCAGGTCCAGCCGGTCGCCCCACTCGGCCCACCCACCGTCGTACACCGCGACGTCCTCGTGCCCGAGGAGGGTGAGGACGAACGCGAGCTTCGCGGCCGCGATCCCCGACCCGTCGTAGCAGATCATCCGCCGGCCGCGGCTGACGTTCGCCTTGTGGAGCATGTTCCGCAGCTCCTCGCCCTCCCGGAGCCGCTGGCCGCCAGGCCGGGTCAGCGCGGCGGCAGGCACGTTCACGGCGCCCGGGATGTGGCCCAGCCGCCGGGTGTTGCCCTCGAGTCCGCGGTACTCGGCCGGGGCCCGGGCGTCGATCATCGTCACCTCCGGGGAGCCGAGGAGGCTGCGGACGTCGGCCGTGGTCAGCCGCATCCGGGCCTGGGCACGGGGCGTGAACACCGAGTTCGCCGGCGGAATATCCGCGTTCGAGACGTCGCGGCCCTCCTCTTGCCAGGCCGGGAAGCCGCCGTCGAGGATCCGGGCGGACTCGAATCCGTAGACCCTCAGGCTCCACCACGTCCGCGCCGCGTACAGGCCGAGCGTGTCGTCGTAAATCACGAGCGTCGTCCCGTCGCCGACACCCGCCCGGGCCGCCGCGCCGGCGACCTGTTCCGGGCCGGCAAGCAGGAAGCTCGAGCCGCCGTCGTCGCGGGCGATCAGCTCCGCGGTCCAGTCGAGCCACGCCGCGCCCGGGACGTGGCCGTTCAGGAACGTCGCCCGGCCGCTGCCGTCCGGCCGCCAGCGAACGTCGAGCACACGGATCTCGGGGCGGTTGATGTTCTCCGCGAGCCACTCCGTCGAGGCGAGGAGCTCTGGGCGCGCGAGGCCGGTCATCGCCAAGCGGCGGCGTCGGAGCGGGAGAACATCGCCGGTATCATACGGCCGTGGTCGCCCCATTCCTGCCCGACGCGGAGAAGCTGGCGGCCGTCCGCGAGGGGCTGCCGGCCGTTGGGGCAGGGATCTACCTCGACACTCCCCTGGCCGGTCCCCTGCCTGCCGAGACCGCCCGGGCGATGGCGGACGTCCAGTCGTGGGAGCTCGGGACGGGGCGGGCCGGACGCGACCGGCGCGCCGAGGCCCTGGCCCGGGTCGACGAGGCGCGTGCCGCGGCGGCGACCCTCCTGACGGCGGACCTCGACGAGGTCCTGCTCGCCCACGGGCTCGACGATGCGGTTGCCCGAGCGGTCCGGACGATCGACTGGCGACCGGGCGACCGGGCCGTCGTCGTCGCGGATCCGGACCGCGCCCGGCTCGAGGCGGTGCTGCCGCCGGGGGTCGAAACCGACGAGCTTCCGCTCCCCACCGACCCGGTCGCGACCCTCGCCTCCCTGGGGCGCGCCCTGCGCCCGGGAGCCCGCCTCGTTGTCTGTCCGCTCGTCTCGGCGGCAACCGGGGCGCGGCTGCCGGTCGAGGGGATCGCGACGATCGCCCACGACCGCGGGGCCGCCGTTCTCGTGGACGCGACGCAGCTCGCCGGCACCGCCCGGGTCGACCGCCGCGAACTGGGCGTGGACCTCCTGGTGGCCCGGTCGGAGTCGTGGCTACTCGGTCCGGAGGGCCTTGCCGTCCTCGCGGCATCTGGCGATCGTATCGAGCGGGCCGCCGCGGCCGGCGATCCGGCGCGGGGCACCCGGGCCGGCGGCGACGGACCGATCGGGTTCCACCTGCCGTCGGTCGTCGGGTTCGGGCGGAGCTCTGGCTGGCTGTCGATGTACGTTGGCATGGCGTGGATCGAGGCCCGCGCCCGGCAGCTCGCGGATAACGCGGCGAGCCGGCTGGCGGCGATCTCCCGCGTCGAGGTCCTGACGCCCCCCGGGAGTGCCGGCTGCATTGTCGTGTTCCGGGTCGCCGGCTGGCCCGCCGATGCCATTCTCGACGAGCTGGGCGCGAGGATCTTCCTCCTCGCCTCGACTGTTTCCGAGCTCGACGCCGTCCGTATCGGCACCGGATTCTTCAACACGGAGGCGGAGATCGACCGGCTCGTCGAAGGCGTCGACCTGCTCGCCGCCCATCGTCCGGGGACGCTCCCTCCCCGCCGGACCCTGGCGATCCTCGGCGAGGCGCCGTGACGGCCCGGGGAGCTCCGGCGCCGCGGCGCCGCTCGGCCGTGGAGGTTCGCTGGCGCCAGTTCCGGAATGCGCCGCGCCCGCTCGTCCGGGCTGTTGCGAGCAGCCTCGTGGTGGCGGTCGTCGGGGGCCTCGCCTACCTCGCCTACGACCTCGCGATCGTAGGCGGGGCGGATCTTCCCGGAGGGGACCTGCGCCTGTTGTTCCTCGCCGCCTACGTCGTCGTGGTCCTGGCGGTCGGCAGCCTCGTCACCTGGCTCGTGGTCCCGCAGCCGACCGGCTCGGGAAGCCGGGTCGTGCGCAGCCCGTGGAGCGCCGCCCTGGGCCTGTTCGCGGCGATCCCGATCTGCTACCTCGTGCTTGTCGCGATCCTCGAGGTCATCAAGCCCCTCTTCGCGGGCCGGTGACCCCACGAGTGGCCCAGAAGTACCATTCCCCGCCCTTCCGGCGTCGGTCAACATCTGGTCTCGGTGGGCGTTCCCACCGCGACCCAGCAGGGGGTTCGAGTTCGCGTGCCCATCGAAGACCAGAAGCATGTCGCGCTCCCGAAGCTCTACGGCGCATCGCCGACCGCCCGGCCCACGCCGGTGGCGAAGGAAGCGCCTCGACCGTTCAATCCCGACGAGATGCCCATCGCGGCAGACCTGACGGAGGACGAGCGCGACCTCATCGAGAAGCTTCCGCCCGAGGCGTTCATGCCCGGCGGCGGCTACATCCTGGGCTCCGGCGATGGGAACCGGGGTGAGCGTGAGCAGCGTCGCCGGATGCCCTCGTTCCTGCGCGCCCTGACCGGCCGGCTGTTCGGCAGCTCCTAGCGCCGGCGGCCATTCGCGAGGCTCGCCCTCGGTCTCTAGACATCCGGTCTTCCAAGTGGCTAATATCAAGCTATGGCCACGAATGACGGAGGTCTGCTGAGGATCGGGCAGGCCGCCGAGCTGCTCGGCGTGGGCGTCGACACCCTGCGTCGATGGGAGTCCGACGGACGGCTCGCGACCACGAGGTCGGCCGGCGGTCAACGGCTCGTCCCGATCCCCGAGGTCAGCCGCCTCCTGGCCGAGCGCCGGCGCTCTGCGCCGGACCGCCCCATCGTCGCCCAGTCGGCGCGCAACCGGTTCGCCGGCATCGTCACCCGGATCGAGCGCGACCGGGTGGCTGCCGTCGTCGAGGTGCTCGCGGGGCCGCACCGCCTCGTCAGCCTGATGACGGCCGAGGCGGTCGAGGAGATGGAGCTCGCCGTCGGCGACGAGGCGGTGTGCGTCGTGAAGGCGACCCACGTCATCGTCGAGATCCCGCGGTAGGTGGGATCGTGCGACGGTCGCTCTGGCTTCCCGTCGCCGCCGCGCTGGCCCTGGTCGTGCCGGCTGCCTGCGGCGGGGCGGCCGCGAGCCGGGCCGCCGTCGAGCTCACGGTCTTCGGGGCCGCCTCCCTGCGCGACGGTCTTGCCGCGGCCGGGGACGCATACCGGGCCGACAACCCGGGGGTTTCGATGACCTTCTCGTTCGACGCCTCGAGCGCGCTCCGCACCCAGATCGACCAGGGCGCCCCGGCGGACGTCCTCGCATCCGCCGACACGGCCAACCCCCAGGCCCTGGTCGACGGAGAGCTGGCCGTCGGCCCGGTCGTCCCGTTCGCCCGAAACGCGCTGACGATCGTCGTGCCCAGCGGCAACCCGGCCGGGATCCGTGATCCTCGCGACCTTGCGCGCCCCGGCGTTCGGCTCGTCGGCGCCGGAGAGGCGGTGCCGATCAGCAGGTACGTCGACACGTGCGTCGAGAAGCTCGCGGGGCTGCCCGGGTACCCCGCCGGCTACGGGTCCGGCGTGGCCGCGAACGTCGTGTCTCGCGAAGACAACGTCCGCGCCGCGCTGGCGAAGGTGGAGCTCGGCGAGGCGGATGCCGCGTTCGTGTACGTCACCGACGCCGCCGCCTCCGACGCGGTCGAGGAGGTGGCGATCCCCGCCGCCGCGAACGTCGAGGCGGTCTACGGCGCGGTCGCGATCAGCGGGTCTCGCCATCCGGCCGAGGCGGCCGCGTTCGTCGCCTGGCTGGCCGGCCCGCGAGGCGCGGCGGTCCTCGCGACCTTCGGGTTCCCCGGGCCAGCCGGCGGATGAGCCGGAGTTCGCTGGGGCTTCTCGCCGGCGCCGGCGGGGGGCTCCTCGTTCTGTTCCTCGGCCTGCCGATCCTCGCGCTCCTCGCCAGGGCGGCCGCCGGCGGGCTGCTGCCCGAAGCCGCGGGAGGCGCCGCGGTCCTCGACGCGCTCGCGCTCAGCCTCGGGACGACGCTTGCCAGCCTGGTCCTCGCGGTCGCGCTCGGGACGCCGCTCGCGTTCGTGCTCGCCCGGCGCCGGCCGCGGGGCAGCGCGCTGCTCGAGGCGCTCGTCGACCTGCCGATCGTCCTCCCGCCGGCGGTCGCCGGGCTGGCGCTCCTCCTCGTGATCGGCAGGCGGGGCTGGATCGGAGGCCCCCTCGAGGCGCTAGGGATCTCGATCCCGTTCACGACGGTCGCGGTCGTCCTCGCCCAGACCTTCGTCGCGGCCCCGTTCTTCGTGCGTGCCGCCCGGACCGGGTTCGCGGGCGTGGACCGAGATCTCGAGGACGCCGCCCGGGTCGACGGGGCAAACGAGGCTGGCGTCTTCCGGCACGTGACGCTGCCGCTCGCGGCGCCGGCCCTCGCGGCCGGCCTCGTGATGACGTGGGCGCGGGCGCTCGGCGAGTTCGGGGCGACGATCATGTTCGCGGGCAACTTCGCGGGCCGGACCCAGACGCTGCCGCTCGTCGTCTACGGGGAGTTCCAGGCCGGCTCGCTCGATGCGGCCGTGGCCGCCGCCGCGATCCTCGTCCTGGCCGCGCTCGGGGTCCTCGTCGCCGTTCGGGGGTTCGGCTGGCGGCGCGCCCTCGACGTCCGCTCGATCTAGGGGTGTACGATCCTGCGACGGGGGAGTAGCTCAGCGGTTTGAGAGCAGCCGTCTTATACACGGCCGGTCCCTGGTTCGAATCCAGGCTCCCCTACCAGCCCCACTAGTACCCCCCTGCCCGGCGATCTGGTCCCTCGTGGACTGCCCGCGAGCCAGTACAGTACCGCTTGACGCTCACCCGACCGGGCCCCCCTGCCCCGGTCCCGGGCCTGCCCAAGGTCGTCATGGACGAGATCGCGCTGTTCGCGGAGCTCCTGTTCCTCGTCCTGTTCATCGCGACCTTCGTCGGCTGGCTCCGCCGGCGCGACCCGATCAGCCTCGATCTCTCGCTGATCTTCAGCGGCCTGGGCCTGCTGTTCATTCTCCAGCTGTGGGAGCGCGTGACCGGCCTGGAGCCGCCGGCGCTTCTCAGCCAGGCCGTGACGCTGCTGTTCTTCGTCCTCCAGCCGCTGTTCACGCTTCACCTCGTCTCGCTCGTGAGGCGCGTCCCGCGGGCCGTCCTCATCGGCTCCTCCGTCCTGATGCTCGGCCTGGGGGTGCCTACCGTGCTCTTCGCCGGGAGCGTCCCGAGGGAGCTCGGGATCGGGGCGATCCTGGCGTTCGTCGCGATCGACGTCGTCGCGGCGGGCTACCTCCTTGGCGACGCCCGCCGGCGGCGCGGGCCGGCCGCGATCCGGATGCTCATCGCGGCGCTGGCAACGACGCTCCTCGCGGCTGCCCTGCTGGCGATCCTCACGGGGAGCGTGGTGGCGGAATTCCAGGGGGCCTCCGCGTCGGTCGCGGTATTCCTCGCGCTCGTCGCCGGGATCGGCTACCTGGTGGCGTTCCTGCCGCCGCTCCGGCTCCGCCGGTTCTGGCAGGCCGGCCCCACGCTCGAGTACAGCCGGGCGCTGCTCGCCCGGCCGGACGCCGCGGTCGACGAGATCTGGCGCGGCTTCGCCCAGATCGCGTCGTCGGTCACGGGAGCCGGGGCGGTCGTGATCGCCGCCTCCGAGACCAACGATCACGCCGCGGTCATCGGCAGCGCTGGCATCCGTGGCGACCTGTCCGACGAGCGATTCTCCCTGGAGGAGCTCGAACTGCTGCTCGAGGCCGCGACCCCGGCCGCGCGGTTCGAGAAGCCCGCGTCGGCCGCCGGCGTGCCGGCTGCACGGCTGGCCGCCCGCGTCGGCGCCCGGTTCGCATCGGTCGTTCCCGTCGGCGCGCGCCGCCCGACGGCCCTCGTTCTCCTGTCACCGTACCGGAGCCTCTTCCACGCCTCTGACCACGAGGTGCTATCGGCGCTCGGCGCCCAGACTGCGATCGTCGCCGAGCGCCGCGCGATCGTGGCGGAGCAGCAGGCGATGGCTGGGCGTCTCGCCGTGACCGTCGAGGTCCTCCGCTCCGCGAGCCAGGCAAAGAGTGACTTCCTCGCGTCGATGAGCCACGAGCTCCGCACGCCGCTCAGCGCGATCCTCGGGTTCAGCGAGCTCATGCGCCAGGAACGGTCGCAGGGCAACTCGGTGCTCGTGCCGCTCGAGTGGGTGGAGCACATCCACCGGGGCGGCGAGCACCTCCTCACGCTGATCAACGACGTGCTCGATCTCGCGAAGGTCGAGGCTGGCCGCCTCGAACTTCGGCCGGAGACACTCGATCTTCGACTGGTCGTGGCCGAGGCGCTCAACGGCATCCGGCCGCTGGCCGAGCGAAAGCACCTCGTCCTCGGCGCGTCTCTCCCGTCCCTCACCCTCCTCGCCGACCGCGGCCGCTTCCGCCAGATCCTCTACAACCTCCTGTCGAACGCAATCAAGTACACGCCCGATGGTGGCAGCGTCCGGGTCGAGGCGGAGGAGCGCGAAGGGGAGCTCCGCTTCACGGTCGTCGACAGCGGCGTTGGGATCTCGTCGGAGGACCAGGCCCTCGTGTTCGACGAATTCCGCCAGGTGGGCGACCCGGGCGAGCGCCAGGCGGGGACCGGTCTCGGGCTCGCACTGACCCGCCGGCTCACCGAGGCGCACGGTGGCCGGATCGAGCTCGAGAGCACCCGGGGGGTGGGTAGCCGGTTCACGGTCATCCTCCCGGCGGCCGCCGGGTCCGTCCAGCCCGGCGAGATGCCCGGCCCGTCGGCGGAGCGGCCGATCAACGGGGCCGCGGTTCGGCCTTCGGCGGGTCGAGTCGACATCCTCGTCATCGAGGACGACCCGAGTGCGGTCCGGCTGCTGCGCGAGTACCTCGAGCCGGCCGGCTACACCGTCACCGCCGCCCCGACCGGCGAGGCGGGCCTGGCCATGGCCATGGAACGGCCACCCGCCGCGATCGTCCTCGACGTCCTGCTGCCCGGCCTCGACGGCTGGGAGGTCCTCCGACGGCTCAAGGCCGAGCGCGCCCTGCGCGACGTGCCGGTGATCATCGTGACGGTCGTCGACGAGCGTGGGATCGGCCTGGCCCTCGGGGCGGTCGACTATCTCGTGAAGCCGATCCAGCGAGAGGCGCTCCTCGCCTGCCTCGCCCGGTACACGCTCACGACGAAGGTCCAGCAGCGCCGAGTCCGGATTCTCGCTGTCGACGACGAGCCGGGCGGCCTGGCGCTCATCCGGGCGGCCCTCGAACCGGACGGCTTCGAGGTCGTCGACGCCAGCGGCGGTCGCGAGGCGCTCGAGCTGATGGAGAAGGACGGGATCGACCTCGTCGTGTGCGACCTCGCGATGCCGGACATGGACGGGTTCGAGGTGATCGCGGCTCTCAAGGCGAACCCGAGGACTGCCGACGTGCCGATTCTCGTGTGCACCGCGCGGGACCTGTCCGACGCCGACAAGGAGCGCCTGAACGGGCAGATCGTCGGCACCGTGGTCAAGGGCGCC
>Ga0326597_10010593_pt1 | contig 12265 bp, 3 predicted proteins | sample RVTome_12_FD_203789 | JGI IMG/M metagenome (GOLD analysis project Ga0326597, IMG submission 203789) | Soil microbial communities from uranium-contaminated site in the Upper Colorado River Basin, Wyoming, United States - RVT100D185 | ecosystem: Environmental > Terrestrial > Soil > Contaminated >... | reverse complement strand
GCCAGCGAAATGAACCCCAACCCGGTCGTGATCGAGGTGTACAGGCAGGCCGGCCCGACCTTGCTCATCATCCGCGCGATCGCCGCCTGCTTCGAGAGCCCGTTCCAGAGCGCCTCCTCGAAACGCTCCAGCATGTGAACCGCGTCGCAGAGCGCGATGATCATGATCAGCCCCGGCACCGCCAGATCGATGATCGAAACGTGCAGCCCGAGCAGGACCAGCACGCCTGAACAAAACATGACCGCGCTCAGGATCGCCAGCAGGGGAATCAGCGTGCCCCGCACGGTCCGGAACAAGAACGGCAGCAGCAGCGCAAACAGGAGCGCCTCCAGGCCCACCCCCTTGATCACGTCCCGGCCCATCAGCGTCGTGATCGCCCGCTGCACCACCGGCCCGCCGAGCAGGCGGACGCGGGCTCCCTCGACCTCATGGCCCGCGAGATAACGGTCCACGGCCAGGCGCCCCTGCTCCAGCATGGCCGCATCCTCGGTCGAGCGCAGCCCCACGTGGATCGCCGCCGAGCGCCCGTCCTTGGACAGCAGGCTGCCAAGCAGCAACGGATGCAGCCGGGCCTTGGAAAGCGCCGTCCCGCCGCCGACCAGACCCGGAAACGGAACCTGCACCGGAAAACCGGCCCGCGATTCGACGACCGAAGCCTCGGCCAGCGAGAGCACCGAGGCGACCTCGAAAAGCTCGAGCAACCCGCGCGACAACTCCGCGAGCTGATCGATCTCCCGGCCCCCGATCGAAAAGGGCCAGGTGACGGTGCAGATCAGATCCACCCGGCGCGGAGGCACCGCCTCCTGGAACGCCCGCACCATCTGCACCTGTTCGCGATCCCCTTCCAGCAGCGGATGGATCGAGAAATCGAACCGCAGCCGCGGTAGGGCGTACGCTGAGAGCAAGAGCGCCAGCCCGAGCAGGCCGAGAGCCAGGAAACGGCGCTTCATGAGGGCGGATGCGAACAAGGACGTGACCCGGAACCGGTGGAAGTCCGGCTCAGGATAGCGCCCCCCGGCCCGAGACCGCTACCTCGTCGCCGGCTCGAGGCTCCCCCCGTGATCCCGCCGGTTCATCATCCCCTTGGCATCGAACGGCAGCTCGATCCTTCGCCCGCCGCGCAGCACGATCACCGTCGCGTCCGGTTCTGCGCGCATGTGGCCAACGACGCGGGAGGCGAGCCGGGAAAATCAGAGCAGAACTTCGCTCACGACCCGCGGCTTGGAGACGCCGGTCAGGCGGACCGGCAGTCCCTGGTGCTTGACCGACAGCCTTGCGGCATCGATGCCCAGGCAGTGCAGGATGGTGGCGTTCAGATCGTTGATGTGGACCGGATCCCGAACGATGTTGTAGCCGAAGTCATCGGTCTCCCCATGCACGATGCCCGGCCGCACCCCGCCGCCCGCCATCCAGATCGTGAAGCACTTGGGGTGATGATCGCGCCCGTAGTTGGTGCGCGTGAGCGGCCCCTGGCAATACACCGTGCGGCCGAACTCCCCGCCCCAGACCACCAGCGTGTCCTCGAGCAACCCGCGCTGCTTCAGGTCCTGGATCAACGCCGTCGCGCCCTGGTCGACGTCCCGGCACTGGTTCGGCAGGTCGGTGGGCAGGTTGAAGTGCTGATCCCAGCCGCGGTGGAAGATCTGGCAGAACCGCACGCCACGCTCCATCAGCCGCCGGGCCAGCAGGCAGTTGGCCGCGAAGGTCCCCGGTTTCCTCGCATCTGGACCGTACAGCTCGAAGGTCTGCTCCGACTCGCTCGACAGGTCGGTCAGCTCGGGCACCGACGACTGCATCCGGAAGGCCATCTCGTACTGCGCGATGCGGGTCAGCGTCTCCGGATCTCCCTGCCGCTCGTACGTCCGCTCGTTGATCCGGCCGAGCGCGTCCAGCATGCGCCGGCGCGTGGTGCGGCTCACCCCCGGCGGATCCTTCAGGAACAGCACCGGATCTCCCTTCGACCGCAACGCCACGCCCTGATGCCTGCTCTGCAGGACGCCGTTGCCCCACAGCCGGTTGAACAAGGCCTGCGCGTCCTGCCGCCCGGTCCAGGTGGAGTTCAGCACCACGAACGCCGGCAGGTTCTCGTTCATCGAACCGAGTCCGTAGCTCAACCAGGCGCCCAGGCTGGGCCAGCCCGGAAGCTGCCGCCCGGTGCAGATATACGTGATCGCCGGATCGTGATTGATCGCCTCGGTGTGCACCGACTTGATGATCGCCAGGTCCTTGACCATCGTCGCGGTGCAGGGCAGCAGCTCGCTCACGAACGCGCCGTCCGAACCGTTGTCGTACCTCTGGAACCCGTAGATCGTCGGCGCCAGCGGAAAGCGCGCCTGCCCCGAGGTCATCGTCGTCAGCCGCTGGCCCATGCGCACCGACTCGGGCAGATCCTGGTCGAACCGCTCGGCCAGGGACGGCTTGTAGTCGAACGTGTCGTGCTGCGCCGGCGCCCCGGCCATGAACAGGTAGATCGCCCGCTTGGCGGTCGGGGCGAAGTGCGGCAGCTCCGGCAATCCGCCGACCCTGGCAAATCTGGCCTCTGGCGAGCCGGAGGCGGCCTGCAGATCGCGCCCGAGGAGGTGTGCGAGCGCCGCGGTCCCGAGCCCCAGCGCGCCGCGGCGGAAGAACTGACGCCTGGTCTCGAGCCGGATCGCCTCATCGAACGGATTCATGACTTGGTCACCACTTCGTCCAGGTTCAAAATCGTGCTGGCCACCAGCGTCCAGGCCGCCACCTCCGCGCCGTCCAGGGCAGGGTCGGCCGCAACTGCGCCGAAGCGCACGAGCGCGACGGCCTCCTCCGGTTGCTCCCGATAGATCTCGAGCGCCTCCCGGTAGAGCCGCGACAAGTCCGCCCGCGTCGCCGGATCCGGCCGGCGGAAGAGGACGCGCTCGTACATCCGATCCACCCGCCCCTCGGGAGCCCCCGCGCCCTCCCGCAGAACCCGCTCCGCGAGCGACCGCGCGGCCTCCACGTACTGCGGATCGTTCATCAACAGCAGCGCCTGCAGCGGCGTGTTGGTCCGCTCCCGCCGCACCTGGCACGACTCCCGGCTGGGCGCGTCGAAGGTCGAAAGCTGCGGCGGCGGCGCGGTGCGCTTCAGGAACGTGTAGAGCGTCCGCCGGTGGATCTTCTCGTGCCCCTCGTCGGCCATGAACCTCGCCGTGTTGGACGACGTGTAGCCGACGGCGAACCAGAGCCCGTCCGGCTGCGGCGGCTTCACGCTCGGCCCGCCCAGCTCGTTGACCAGCAGCCCGCTGACGGAAAGCGCCTGATCCCGAAGCACCTCGGCGTCGAGCCGCAAGCGCGGCCCGCGCGCGAGCAGCCGGTTCTCGGGGTCGCGCCGGAAGAGATCCTCCCCGACTTCAGCGTCCTGCCGGTAGGCGGCCGACAGCGCCATGCGCTTCAGCATGCGCTTCACGTCCCACCCTTCCTCGACAAAGCGCGCCGCCAGCCAGTCGAGCAGCTCCGGATGCGACGGAGGCTCTCCCTGGCTGCCGAAGTCCTCCGCGGTCTTGACCAGGCCGGTGCCGAAGAGCTGCTGCCAGAGCCGGTTGACCGTGACTCGCGCGGTCAAGGGATGCCCCGGGTCGACCAACCAGCGCGCGAAACCCAGCCGGTTGCGCGGCAGCTCCTCGTCCATCGGCGGCAGCGCCGCGGGCGTCTCGCGCTCGACCTTCTCGCCCTTCTCGTCGTACTGGCCGCGCTTCAGCACGAAGGCGTCGCGCGGCTCCGTTCGCTCGCGCATGACCAGCGTCGTGGCGATCTCCTGATCGGTGGCCTGGATCTTCGCGGTGAGGTCCTCGACCCGGCTCTCCAGCGCGTCGAACACCTGGCGCGTGCCGGCAAAGATGAAGCGCAGGTAGTGATCCTGCAGGAGCCGCGCTTGCTCCGGGCTGCGTTTCGATCGCTCGAGCTGAAGCGCCGCGCGCACCGGCTCGGGCAGCATCGCGTCGCCGCGGACCCGCTCCTCCCAGGCCAGCATCGAGTGCAGCGGCCGGTCATCCGGCGGACTCCAGGTGCGGACGCCGGCCAGATCCCAGTAGACCGTCCCGCCCACCTGCGTGAAGGCCCAGCCGTTCAGCCGCTCGCCCGGCTTCAGGCCGACGCTCGCGAGGTCGACCTCGATGCGCGTCCATTCACCGGATGGCGGCAGGTCGCCCGCGCGGTAATCGGCGCCGCCCTCGCGGCCGGCGCCGTGGGCCTCTTCGCCGAGCCGCACGCGATGTTCCCAGTTGCCGTTGTTGAACTGCAACTGCACCGAGCGCGGCGGATCGTCCGGATCGAGATAGACGTACGCGAACAGGCGGTCGCCCGCATGCAGCTCGAGCGGCTTGGCGTTGATGAAGTAGTCCTGGTTGAGCCCGCCGCCGCCTTTGCGCTTCAGGCAGCGCAGGCCGCTCTTGACCTTGACCTGATCCCGGCCGACCCAGTTCCAGGTCGAGCCGTCCCCCTGGCGTTCCCCGCCCGACGGCACGTCGTCATCGATCCAGGCGAAGTCTTCAGGCTCCTGGGGCGTCCTGGACTCGATCCCCACCGTGTCGTAGTAGACCGTCCCGTCGAACTGCGTGAAGGCCATGCCGTGGACCACGCTGCCCGGGTAGAGGCCGACGAGCGCGGCGGGGACCTCGAGCCGCACCCACCGGCCGGCGGCCGGCAGATCGCCGAGGCGCCGGCGCTCGACGCTGTCGTCTTGACCGAAGTCGATCAGGTTCTCGCCGAAGTAGGCCCGGTGTCCCCAGTCCTCGCCGCCGTCGGCGTTGAACTGCAGCAGGATCTCGCGCGGCGGATCGGCGGGATCGAGATAGACCCAGGTGAACAGCAGGTCGTCCTGGCCGATCCTGAGCTTCCGGTCCGCGTTCGCGAAGAAGTGCTGCCGGCTGCCTTTGCCCTGGCGCTTCATGGAGAACCGCCCGGTGTGGACGCGGTCCCGCGGTGCCTCGCACCAGAGCAGCTCGTCGCCCTGGGGCATCGCCCCGGGCGGCAGCCGGTCATCGATCCAGACGTGCGTTTCCAGCGGGTCGCCGTCGTACGGCCAGGGCAGGTTCGGCTCCTCGTAGGTCAGGCCCGAGAGTTCCCTGGCGATCTCCGCCTCGAGCATCGACAGCTCGCCGCGCAGCGTCTCCATGCGCCGCGACTGCTCCTCGGTCGGCACCTGGACGATCGGCGAGGGCGCCTTGACGTTGCCGTCCATCGGGCTGCCGTCCAGGTTGTTGAAGAACGAAAAGAGCTGGTAGTACTCGCGCTGCGGCAGCGGATCGAACTTGTGATCGTGGCACGCGGCGCAGCCCACGGTCAGGCCCATGAAGACCGTACCGACCGTGTTGACCCGGTCGACCACGTTGCGGACGTAGACCTCCTCCTCGATCGAACCGCCCTCGTTGGTGCTGACGTGCGCGCGGTTGAATCCGGAGGCGATCCGCTGGCCAAGCGTGGCGGAAGGCAGCAGGTCGCCCGCCAGCTGTTCGACCGCGAATTGATCGAACGGCAGGTTCGCGTTGAACGCTTCGATCACCCAGTCCCGGTAGGGCCACATCTCCCGGTAGTTGTCGAGGTGCAGTCCGTGGGTATCGCCGTAGCGCGCGGCGTCGAGCCAGAAGCGGGCCATGTGCTCGCCGTAGCGCGGCGACGCGAGCAGGCGGTCGACCAGGCGTTCCACGGCTCCCGGCTGATCGTCGGCGCAGAAGCGTTCGACGTCCTCCAGCTCGGGCGGCAAGCCGATCAGGTCGAGCGAGAGCCGCCTTGCCAGCGTGCGGCGGTCGGCCTCGGCCCGCGGCTGCAGTCCCTCCTGCTGCAGACGAGCGAGCACGAACCGATCGATCTCATTGATCGGCCAGTCCGACGCCGGCTCGGGCGGCTCGACCGCGCGCGCCGGCACCAGCGACCAGTGCTGCTGCCATTGCGCTCCGCTCTCGATCCAGTCGACCAGCAACCGGCGCTGTTCCTCGTCCACGACTTTGTGCGACCTCTGGGGAGGCATGCGAAAATCGGGATCGGTCTGCGTGATGCGATCGATCAGCAAGGAGCGCGAGGGCTCCCCGGGCACCACGACCCGGCCGCCCGCCGGCCGTTTCGCGAACAGCCCCTCCTCCAGGTCGAGGCGCAGCTTCGCCTCCCGGGTCGAGGGATCCGGACCGTGACAGAAGAAACAGTTCTCCGCGAGGAGCGGCCGGATGTCCCGGCCGAAGTCGACCGGCCGGGCGGCGGCGTGCGCGGAGCCTTCACGAAGCGCGGCGATCGAGCGGGCGACCTCGGCTTCTGAGCGAACCGGATCGGTCTGGCTCCGGGGCGGCTCGACCCACGGCGCGCCCTGATCGATCCAGGCCCGCAAGGTCTCGATCTCCGACGCCTCGAGCGGCGCGCCCGTTTTCGGCATGCGGTCCGGGTCGTCCGCGTCGAGCGTGATCAACGCGATCAGGTCGCTTCGCGCGGAGGAGCCCGGCACCACCGGAGCGAACTCGGCGTCCGGCCCGCCGAACAGCCCGCTTCGCAGATCGAGCCGCAGCTCCGCCTCCTGGCGGCGCGGCCCGTGGCACTGGAAGCAGCGCCGCTTCAGGATCGGCAGGACCTCCCGGGTGAAGTCGACCGGCTCAGAGACCGGGGTCCAGCAGAGGACCGCGGCCAGCAACGGGGCGAACGGGCTCATGCCATCAGAGTCTAGGGCCCGTTCGTGACACAGAGTTGAGGATTCACGGACGCGTCCTCACTCGACCTTCCAGTCCGGTAGGCGGCCCGTCGTCCAGGGAGCCCCGGCCGCTTCCAGTTCGGCCTCGAGCTGCAAGAGATCGGTCTCGATCAGCGCGCGCAGGCGCTCCAACACACCGCCGAAGGCCTCTCCGGCCTGCTGATAGGCGTCCCGCTGGGTCTGGGTCGGGGGCACGGTGCTGTCCCACTGGCTGCCGACCACGTTCATCACCCGGCTGTTGATCGAAAGCGGCGTGGGCGCGTTGCGGGAACTCAACGTGGAATCGCCGCTGAGGTCGGTCTTCAGCTCCTCGAGCCGCCGTTCGAGAATGTGGATCCGCTCGAGCAGGGCCGCATCGGCCGCCGGCGTGGCGAGCAACGCCGCCTTCAGCAGGCGCAGGCGCCCTGAGGCCTCGCCCGCGGCCCGGACCGCGCCCGACACCGCGCGGCGCAGGCGCTGGACCTTGAGCCGGAAGGCCATCACCTCGCGGCGGTCCTCCTGTTTCAGGGTCGCCAGGTCGAGCGGGACGACCTCGAACCGTTCGGGCCCGGCGAGCTGCGTCCAGACCCCGTCCCTGACTTGATCGAGCGTGACCGAATACTCGCCCGGCAGGACCATCGGTCCGGCGGCTCGGCCCCGGCCGCGGTCCTCCTCCTCTTCCTCGTCCTCTTCGTCGCTGTCGTCCCGCCCCGGGCTGGCCGGAGCGGCGCTCGGATACTTCAAGTCCCAGGCCACGCGATGCAGCCCCTTGTTCCGCGAACCGTCGACCCGGCGAACCACCTGGCCGCCGGCGTCGCGCACGGTCAGGAAGATCGAAGGCTTCTGCTCCCGATCCTCCTCGCGCAGCTCATCGAAGCTCGGATACGGAACCGCGGTGCCCTCCTTCTCCGCCCGCGCCTCCGCCTCCTGGCGCAGCTCCTTCCGGGTCTTGAGCTTCTCCTTCAGGTAGTAGGTGAAGACCGCGCCGTAGGGCGGGTTCTTCGCGGTGTAGTAGCTCGCGCCCTGCGAGCCCCGGCCGGAGCCGCCGAGACGGCTCGTCTGCACGTATTGGAGCGCGCGCTTGATCGGAAACAGGTGCGCGGGCAAATCCAGCAGCTCGCGGGTCACGCTGCGCAGCGGGCTGTAGTCGTCGAGGATGAAGAAGCCCCGCCCGAAGCTGGCCAGCGCCAGGTCGTCCTCGCGCCGCTGGATCTCCAGGTCGCGAATCGCGATCGTCGGGAGGCCGCTCTTCAGCCGGATCCACTTCGCGCCGCCGTCCAGCGTGAAGAAGACGCCGAACTCCGTGCCGGCGAACAGCAACTCCGGGTTCACATGGTCCTCGCCGAGGCAGTAGACGACGTTCCGCTCGGGCAGGTCGCCCGCGATCGAGACCCAGTTCGCGCCGCGGTCGGTGCTCTTCAGCACGTACGGCTTGAAATCGCCGTCCTTGTGATTGTCGAACGCCGCGAAGACCGTGTCGGGCTCGTGGCGCGAGGCCTCCACCCGGCTGACGTAGGCCCGGTTCGGCACGTCCGGGAAGCTCGCGATCCTCGTCCAGTTCTCGCCGCCGTCCGAGGTGACCTGGATCAGTCCGTCGTCGGTGCCGGCATAGATCAGGCCCTCGACCAGCGGAGACTCGCTGAGCGCGACGAGGTTGCCGTAGATCGAGGTGGACATGTTCTTGGCGACCGCGTCGACGCTCTGCACCTTGCCCATCACCTCGAGCTGGTCGCGATCGATCTGCCGGGTGAGGTCGCCGCTGATCGCGCGCCAGCTGTTGCCCCGGTCGTCGGAGCGGTAGAGCACGTTGGCGCCGAAGTACAGCCGCGTGTGCAGGTGCGGGCTGATCAAGAGCGGGGAGTCCCAGTTCCAGCGCAACGGCGGCTCGTCAGGCCGCTCCTTCGGTTGGATGTCGATCGTCTCGCCGCTGCGGCGGTCATAACGCACCAGCCCGCCGTGCTGCCACTGGCTGTAGACGATGTTCGGATCCTCCGGATCGACCTGTGGCTCGAATCCATCGCCGCCGACGGTCACGAACCAGTCCTCGTTGGCGATGCCGGCCGGGCTGATCGTCCGGCTCGGGCCGCCCAGCGTGTTGTTGTCCTGCGTTCCGCCGTAGACGTTGTAGAAGGGCTCCGCGTTGTCGAGCGCCAGCTTGTAGAACTGCGTCACCGGCAGATTCTCGCAGTAGTCCCAGTTCTCCCCCCGATCCCAGGTCAGGTAGACGCCGCCGTCGCAGCCGACGATCAGGTGATCGGTGTCTTCAGGATCGATCCAGAGCGCGTGGTCGTCCACGTGCCGGTTCCGCCGCGGCACGCGCTGGAAGCTCCTGCCGCCGTCCTCGGTCACCATCAGGAAGGTGTTCAGCGAGTAGACGCGGTCCACCTCGAGCGGGTCGCAGACCAGTTCGTTGTAGTACTGCGGACTGCTCGACATGTGGCTGCTGCGCTTCTCCCAGTTCTCGCCCCGATTCGTCGAGCGGAAGAAGCCGCCCTTGCCGTCTCTGGCCTCGATGATGGCGTAGATCACGTCCGGGTCGGCGGGCGAAATGTCGAGGCCGATGCGCCCCTTGTCGACCGAGGGGATCCCGCGCTTCAGCTCGCGCCAGGTCTCGCCGCCGTCGGTCGACTTGTGGATCCCGGATTCCGGGCCGCCGTCGATCAGGGTCCAGACCCGCCGCCGCCGCTGATACGCCGAGGCGTAGATCACGTCGGGGTTGCGGGGATCGAGGTGCACCTCGTTGACGCCGGTGTTCTCGCTGATCTCCAGGATCTTCGTCCAGGTCTCGCCTCCGTCGGTGGTCCGGTAGAGCCCCCGGTCGCCGCCCGCGCGCCAGAGCGGCCCCTGCGCCGCGACGAAGACCGTGTCCGGATCGGTCGGATCGATCGCGATCATGCCGATGTGCTCGGACTCCTCGAGCCCCATGTTCTTGAAGCTCCGCCCGCCGTCGGTCGACTTGTAGACGCCGTCGCCGAACGAGACCGAGCGCTGGCTGTTGTTCTCGCCGGTGCCGACCCAGAGCACCTCGGGATTCGTCGGATCGAGCGCCAGGCAACCGATCGAGTAGGATCCCTCGGAATCGAAGATCGGCTTGAAGGTGACGCCGTGGTTATCCGTCTTCCAGACTCCGCCCGAGGAGACCGCCACGTAGAACTGCGACGGGTCGTTCGGATTCATCGCGAAGTCGCCGACCCGGCCCGACGCCAGCGCCGGGCCGATGCCGCGGAGCTTCAGCGCCGAGAACGTCCCGGACGACAGCGGGTCCTTCTCCTTGTCTTCCGGCTCGGCGGCCTCGGGCTCCTGTTCGGCGGCCTCTGGCGCGGCTTCCTCCTGTGCCGTGAGCACGGCCGCTGCCGAAAGGGAAAGCGCGATGGTTGCCAGCAGTGTCCAGTGTCTCATTCTTCGTCGTCCTTGGGGCGATCGCCCTTTCGTGCCGGTTCGGGATCGACGTGGAGGATGCCCAGTTGAGCCGCCTTCACGTTCAGCGTGCGCAAGTCCAGGTCCTCGAGGCGCGCGAGTCGGGCGAGCTGCTCATCGATCAGCAGGACGACCTCCTTCCGCACCTGCAGCATCTGCCGGGTGGGGGCGTAGTCGCCGCTCGCCGCGGCCAGCCCGCTCACCGCCGCCAGCCGGTTGTTCAGCCGGATCGGGAAGTTGAGCGGGTCCTGGGAACTCTGGTTCTTCGTCTGGTAGAGCGCCTCCTCGACCTCCTTCAGCCCTTTCAACAGGTCGTTGGCGGTCTCTCGGAGGTCAGCGTGCGCCTCTTCCGGCCCGACCTTCTCGAGCAGCGCGTTGGTCTGCTTCCGGATGCGGCGGATGCGCAGGATCGCGTCGTGGGTTTCGCTGAGCTTGTCGCGGTTCTCGATCAGGAAGTCGAACTGCGCCTGGATGTCGGCCGGCCCGGCCCCGCTTTGTGGATCCTTCACGACCTCGAACGCGGCCGTCCGGGTTTCGGCTCCCACGCTCAAGCGGGCGGTGTATGCGCCGGGCACGGCCCGCGGCCCGCCGGTGCCGCCGCCCCAGAGGATCATGCCGGGCACGGTGGTCGCGCCCGGATAGGTGAGGTTCCAGTGGAAGCGGTTCATCCCGGCCTCGACCTCGAGCTTCTCGTCCGACTCCTTCGCCGTGCTCGAAAACGTCCGCACCGTCGCCGGCTCGCCCGGGCCCGAAGCGAGGATCTCCAGCGTGACCTCCGCTTCCGGTTTCTCCTTCAGGAAGAACCGCAACTGGACACCCGAGGGCGCGTTCTGCCCGGCGCTCCCGGAGCGGAAGCTGCGCCCGCGCGCGCGCAGGGCCGGCTCGGGAGTGAAGAGGTGCAGCTCCTCCCCGGCCTGCTCCGGCGCGAGCTGGCGCAGGTGATCCAGGTCATCGAGGATCCAGAACGAACGGCCCTGCGTCGCCGCCACCAGGTCGCCGTCCTTGACCGCCAGGTCGGTGATCGGGACGATCGGCAGGTCGAGCTGCAGCGGCTGCCAGCGCGCGCCGTCGTCGAACGAGACGTACACGCCGCGCTCGGTCCCGGCGTAGAGCAAGCCCTCGCGCACCGGGTCGGCCCGGATCACGCGCGTGAAGTGGGTCTCGGGGATGCCGCCGTCGATCCGCGTCCAGCTCTCCCCGTAGTCGGTGGTCCGGAACAGGTAGGGCTGAAAGTCGTCGAGCTTGTAGGCCGTCGCGGCCACGTAGAGCCCGCCGTCCACGAACGGATGCGCCTCGATGCTGTTGATCTGGGTCCACTCCGGAAGCGCCTCCGGAGTCACGTCGGCCCAGGAACCGCCGGCGTCCCGGCTGACCTGGATCAACCCGTCGTCCGAGCCGGTCCAGAGCAGCCCCTGCTCCCGGGGCGATTCGAGCGCGGCGAAGATCGTGCAGTAGTACTCCACGCTGGTGTTGTCCTGCGTGATCGGCCCTCCCGACGAACCCTGCCTGGATTTGTCGTCGCGGGTCAGGTCGGGACTGATCGCCTGCCAGCTCCGCCCCTCGTCGGTGGTCTTGAACAGCACGTTGCCGGCCGCGTACAGGCACTTCGGGTCGTGGGGCGAGAAGAAGATCGGGTAGTTCCACTGAAAGCGGTACTTCAACACGTCCGCGCCCATGCCCATCGGGTTGTCGGGCCAGACGTCGATCGACCGCCGCTCGCCGGTCCGGTGGTTCAGCCGGATCAGTTCGCCCCCATACGATCCGCCGTAGACGATCTCGGGATCGACCGGATCGGGCACGACGTGGCCACTCTCGCCTCCCGCGGTCGGTTCCCAATCCCGTTCGCCGATCGAACCTCGCGCGGAGCGCGAGAGGATCCGCACGGTGGAGTTGTCCTGCTGCGCGCCGTAGATCCGGTAGGGCTCGTGGTTGTCGGTGGCGACCCGATAGAACTGGGCCGTGGGCTGATTGTCCTGGGGCGACCAGGTCGATCCTCCGTCGTGGCTGACGTTCGCGCCGCCGTCATTCGCCTCGATCATGCGGTTCGCGTCGTTCGGGTCGATCCACAGGTCGTGATTGTCCGAATGCGGCGTGCGGACCCGCTCGAAACTCCTGCCGCCGTCCTTCGACCGGTGAAACGCCACGTTCATCACGTAGACCACGCCGGCGTCCTCCGGGTCGGCC
>Ga0326597_10010592_pt1 | contig 12265 bp, 7 predicted proteins | sample RVTome_12_FD_203789 | JGI IMG/M metagenome (GOLD analysis project Ga0326597, IMG submission 203789) | Soil microbial communities from uranium-contaminated site in the Upper Colorado River Basin, Wyoming, United States - RVT100D185 | ecosystem: Environmental > Terrestrial > Soil > Contaminated >... | reverse complement strand
CAGTATGGTGTTGCAATGGCCTCCTCTGGCCGATGTCTTCGCGGTCTTCTTTATCGCCGTCTCCCTCGCGCTCTATCGTTACGCGCCGACTCTCGGGGGGCGGAGCGGCCTGCTTGTCGACGTGGGCCTGGCCTACGAAGTGGCGCTCGCCTTCGCCGTCGGCATCGTGAATCAATGGACCCCCGCGGTGCTCGGCGGGAGGCTCTCCTGGCTCTGCGTCCTGATCCTCATCCACCCGATGATCGTGCCGGCTCCTCCTCGGAAGACCCTCATCGCCTCCTTGCTCGCGGCCTCCATGGATCCGGTGGGCCTGCTCGTGACGCATCTTCGCGGGGTCGAGATTCCGAGCATCACAGTGCTGGCTTGGGCCTACCTCCCCAACTACGTCTGCGCGGTGCTCGCGGTGCTCCCGTCCAGCATCATCACCCGGCTCGGGAAGCAGGTGAGCCGGGCGCGGGAGATGGGGAGCTACCAGCTCGCCGACCGCATCGGCGCCGGCGGGATGGGCGAGGTCTGGCGGGCGCAGCACCGCCTCCTCGCGCGGCCCGCGGCCATCAAACTCATTCGTCCGGGCCAGGGCGACGAGGGTTCCGCGACGAACGCGATCGCCAGGTTCCGGCGGGAGGCGCAGGCCGCGGCCAGCCTGCGCTCGCCGCACAGCATCCAGCTCTACGACTTCGGCGTGACCCGGGACGGGCGCTTCTACCTCGTGATGGAGCTGCTCGACGGCATCGATCTCGAAACGTTGGTCCGGCGCTTCGGCCCGCAACCGCCGTCCCGCGTGGTGCACTTGCTCCTGCAAGCCTGCGAATCTCTCGCCGAGGCCCATGCCTCGGGTCTCATTCACCGGGACATCAAGCCGGCCAACCTCCATCTCTGCCACCTGGGGCTGGATTATGATTTCGTGAAGGTGCTGGACTTCGGCCTCGCCAAGCGCGACCACCGGAGCGCATCGGCGCAGACGCTCCTGACGGCGCCGGAGGCGACCACGGGGACGCCGGCGTACATGCCGCCCGAGATGGCCTCCGGCGACCCGGCGGATGGGCGGCTGGATCTCTATTCCCTGGGGTGCGTCGGGTACTTCCTGCTGACCGGGAAGCTCGTCTTCGAAGGAGAAAACGCCCTGCGGATGATTCTCCAGCATATGCAGTCCGAGCCGATTGCCCCCTCGGCGCGCTCGGGTCTTCCCATTCCGCCCGATCTCGATCGCCTGATCCTGGGTTGCCTCGCCAAGGACCCCGGCCAGCGCCCCGCCGGCGCCCGGGAGCTTGCCGCCACCCTCGAGCGGATCGATGTCGGGCGGCCCTGGACCGGCCAGGACGCCCGGGAGTGGTGGGAGAAGAATCTGGCGGAGGGCGTCCCCGCACCGGTCAGCAGCACACCGACGGTCACCCTCGACGTGGCCTACTGAATCTTCACGATGTTCCCGGCCGACGGCACGCCGTTCCGATTCAGGATGAAGAGCATGTAGTGGCCGGGGGGCGCCAGGTTGGCGTTGGCCGGCGCCGTGACCGCGATCCCGCCCACCGAGCTGATGAACGGCAGCGTCATCGCCCGCGCGTTCTGGTCGAAGTCGTGGGTGACCGAGCCAAGCCGGAGGAAGCGAACCTTCGCCACCTGCCCGAGGTTGGGGGTGTTCACCTGGAAGGTCTCACCGTAGCTCACGGCCGCCGGTGCGGACGAGATCGTCGGCCGCGCACCCTTGAACAGATAGGGCGGCTCGAAGATCTCGTGGTTGGGCTGCCGCGGATACGGCGTCGTCGTGGTCGGGATGTTGGCGTCTCCGCTTCCGCCGGCGATGACCCGTCCGTCCGGCAGCAGGAGCGCCGTGGTGTGATAGCCACGGTCCTTCTGCGCCGAGGCGAGTGTAGTCCACTGGTTCGTGGCCGGATTCCATAGCTCCGCGGCATGCACCGCGGTGGTGGTGACCGCGTTGAAGCCTGCCCCGCTCACCCCACTGGTGACCAGCACCTGTCCATCCGGCAAGGTCGTCGCGTTGAGATGCCGTCGCGGAACCGCCAGCGACCCGGTCGACTGCCAGGTCGGTGAGGCCTGGTTGAGATCGATGATTTCCGCCGTGGCCGTCGGCGCGGCGATGGTGGCGTCGTGTGGCGGACTGGTGTTGGGGTCACCTCCCCCGCCCACGTACAGGATCTTTCCGGCCTCATACATCACTGCCGACCCATAGTCGCGGTTGAACAGCCCGACGTGCTGGGGGCCGGTGGTCCACCCGCCGGTCCCCCCGTTGGCGTTCACGTCGAGCCAGCGCGAGGTGATGAGCTCGCCCGCATAGAAGATCCGGCCGTCGGGCGCCACGAAATCCCGTGGATAATACGGGAGCGCCCGGCTCGCGCCGGTCAGCTGCACCCACGTCGAGCCGTTCCACACTTCGGGGATGCTCACCACCGCGCTCGCGGTGTCCCGCCCTGCCACGGTGACGAGGCGCCCGTCGGGCAACGTCGTCACCGTCGGATACCAGCGGCCCTGCGTCATCGGAGGAAGCCCGCTGGCGTTCCAGGTCATCGTCGCGGGGTCGAAGATGTGGGTCACCTCGAGGCCGCGGTCGTCGTCGAGATGCCCGCCCGACACCAGCAGGCGCCCGTCTGGCAGCAATGCATGGCCGGCGCAGAAGAGATTCGTATCGGCGGCGATCGGCGTGAACGCCCCGCTGGACGGGTCCCACGTGGTCGGCTGGCCGACTCGTCCCCAGGCCAGGATCTTCCCGTTCATCAGCAGGTGCATGTGCAGGGGCACGATGTCTGTCGTCCACGTCGTCGGCGCTCCCCACTTGCCGCTGGACGCTTCGGAGGGGAGCCCCGAGAGGGTCACGGTGGAGGAGGTCGCCTCGAGCGTGCCCGCGGTGAACTTGAGGGTGTGCCCGCCCGCTCCGGTGATTCCGAGGTCGAGAAACTTGGCCACGCCCGAGGCGTCGGTCGTGGCGGTAAGGCCGCCGTCGAGAGTTCCTGGACCGCTGGCCATGCTGGCGGTGACCGTGACGGCGGCCATCGGATTGCCACCGGCGTCGAGCAGCCGCACCGCCGGCTGCGACGCCGGATCGAACACCTCGCCGGTGAGCGCCGTGGCCGGAGGCTCGGTGGTGACGGTGAGCGAGGCCGACGCGGGCGCGCCGAGATCGATGGCTGCGGACGTCGTCGCGGTCAGCCCGGACGACGTGAAACGGAGCGTGTAGGTGCCCGCCGGCCCCGACAGAGAAAGGTCGGTAAAGGTCGCACGCCCCTGGACGTCCACCGCCTCGGAGAGGGTGCCGTTGAGGGTCGCTCCCCCGGTTTCGACTACCTCGGCCGTGACGCTCGCACCGGACAGCGGCATCGCCTGGCCGTTGGCATCCTGAATTTGAACAACCGGCTGCTGGCCGAACGCGACGCCGTTTTCCGCCGCGGCCGACGGCTGCGTCACGGTCCCGAGCTTGGTGGGCGTCGAGGACGGGCCTTGGCCATCACCACCACAGGTGAGGGCTCCGGCCAGCAGAAATGGGAGGGCGAACCGCGCGGCTATCGACACTGGACGATGCATGTCCTTGGTACCCGAGGTCTTGGGGTCTGGACGGGCTGGTGCCCGGCCGTTGGGACTATAGTCGAAGGGGTTTAGAAATGCAGGATTTGCGCCAGCGGAGGCACCGTTGATCATGAGGGAAACATGAAGCCCCGCCGTCTCTTAGAGCGGCAGGGCTGGGTCAGAGCGGGCGACCGGACTCGAACCGGCGACGTCCAGCTTGGGAAGCTGGCATTCTACCACTGAATTACGCCCGCGAGCCGGCCTCAATGTGATCGGGCCGCCGGAACGTGTCAAGCAGTTTTATCGGTTCCCCGCCGCCTCCAGAAAACTCCGCAGATCGGGCTCGCTGACGGCCGGTTCGCCCGGCGCCACGTTGTCGAGCTTGCCCTGCCGCATCCACTGCTCCAGCTCCCCGACCAGGCCGACGAGGTGGTCGAACGAATCCACGATGAAGAGAAGGGGTTGGTAGTGATCGATCTCGAAATACTGGTTGATCACCCACTCGAGCCGAAGCGGATACCGCTGCACCTCCGGCGCGTCGATGGCGTGAGCGATCTCGCCGTAGGAGCTGAGCAAGCCGCTCCCGTACACCTTGAGGCCGTCGGGGGCGCGCATCAGCCCGAACTCGACGGTGAACCAGAAGAACCGCGCCAGCGCCTTGAAGATGCTGGTGACGCGCCGGATCCGTTCCTGCTCGTCCCGGATGCCCGCGACGATCTCGGCGGCGGTGTGGGCACAGTCCCCGAAGCGGACCAGCGTGTCGGCGAAGGCCCGGTCGGTGTGCATCGGCACGTGGCCGGCGATGTCGTGAAAGATGTCGGGCTCGGGCAGGTAGTCGAGCGTCGCGCCGTCGCGGATGGTGATGGTGGTCGGAAAGGCGCGATTCCGCAGGCAATCGAAGAACAGGAAGGACGGAACATACCCGCTGACCGGCTTGGCGCTGAATCCGGTCAGCGGACCGAGAAATCGGTTGACGTCCTCCAGCCTCGGCACCCGGTGCGGATCGAGGCAGAGGTTGTCGATGCCCTGGAGAAAGCGGGCATTGGCGTAGCGGTGCCAGCGGTCCTCCATGCGGGTAAAGAGACGCCGCCAGGCCTCGTGGTTGGCCTCGGAATACAGCTCGTACGGCTGATGGATGTAGAGCCGCCCTTCTTCCTGCGCCTGCTCGATGAAGGGCGCTCGTGTCGTCGTCAGTCCGCTTTCCGTGGTCCGCGCTGCCGGGATTCCCGCCATGGATCGCTCCCGAATCACTTCCGCTTGTAGCGCCAAGCCGTGATGCCGGCCCCCTGCGCGGTGAGCTTGATGTCGTGGGCCGCGCCGGTCGTGAGCGCGGGCACCGGGGTTTCCTGAGTGGCCACGACGGCGCCGTTCGCGTCGAGAAACTCGAAGACGAGGCCCACCGGCACGGCCGCAATCGGCTTGCCCGTCGGAGTCTGCGCCTCCCGGCCGGTCGCCGTGGCGGCGAGTGCCGCCCCGCCGGCGTTGGGAGAGAAATCGGTGACCTTCACGTCCACCGGCAGCGCGAGCACCTTCTCGGCGGTCTTGACGGCGTCGTTGACGTTGCCGCTCTGCTTGTAGCCTTCGCCCTGGAGCTTGAGCGCGTTCTCGCTCATCGGCTCGATCACCACGAGCTTCGTGGCGGCGGCGAGCAGTTTCTTCCCGTCCTTGAGGGCGAGATACGTGTTGCTCAGGTTGGAAAGCGCATCGCGATTGTTCGGCTCCGCGGCCGCCGCCTTCTCGAACGCCGCCGCGGCCTCGGCGTACTTCTTGTCGTTGTAGAGGTTCACACCTGCGCTCATCAGATCCTGCGCCCCTGCTCCACCCGTGGCGCCTGGTGCGCCGCCGGCCGCTACGAGATCCTTCTCGAGCACCTGCGCCTTCTCGTTCTGTCCCTGTCCGCGATAGGCCGTCGCCAGCCCCCGCTTCGCCTCGTTATCGTCCGGTACCCACTTGAGGTACTTCTCGAACGCGGCCGCCGCCCCGTCGTAGCTCTTCTTGTTGAGCAGGATGGCGCCCTGGTTGAACGCCGACCGGTTCCGCACCTTGATCTCGGTCGTGTCCTTGGTGTTGGCGCCGGCATCGGAGGCCCGCCCAAAATAGGCGGCGGCGCTGTCGATCTGGCCCTTCTCGTTCATGATCGCGGCGATCTGGTAGTACGTGACCGGGGAGGTCCGGTAGATCGTGCCCGCCTCGCGATACACCACGAGCGCCGAATCGGGGTTCTTGTCCTCTTCGAACTTGCTGCCGGCCTTCACCAGCCCCACCCACGCGTTCTTGCGATAGTTCGAGATCTCTTCCGCGCACTTCGGAGCCAGTTCCGCCGAGCGGGTGAGGGCCGTGTCCGCGCCGTACAGATCGCCCTGGTGCAGGTAGATCCGGCCAAGGTAGTACCACGCCGCGGGGTTCTTGTCCTGGCCGTTCTGTTCAATCGCCTCGAGCAGCACCTTCTGGCCCTGGCCGAGGATACGGGCCTTGCTCTCAGGCACGTCGGTCTCGATCGCGGATTTGAGGTAGCCGGCGGCGCTGCCCACCTTGAAGTGGTTCGGCTTGATGCCGCACTCGGCCGCACGGTAGGCGTTGGGCATCGACTTCGCGATCCGATCGTCGATCACGCGTTGCTGCTGCGCCGACGCGGATCCCGCCATCGCCGCGAGCATGAAAAGGGCCGACGCGATCTTGGCGTTCACTCGTCACGACTCCTTGTTCGGGGTCAGAGGCCTGGCGGCTCTTTCCGGACTTACCTGGCGGAGTGCCCTCTCACGCAAGTCCCTTGCCACCTCATGGGCGGGGCGGCCCGTCCTCCGGGCCACCGCCGCAACATCGTCGTATTCCGGTTTGACGCGCGGACCGTCCGGCGCATCGAGCACCTTCACCCACACCCGCGTGCCGTCTCCCACATCCACCTGCACTTCCCGCCTCGCGAGCGTCACCCGTTCGACCGTCTGCCGGCGGAGGCCCGCTGTGGTGCTGTGGCGGAAGAGCGCTTCCCCTACGGCGTCGGCCCCGCCGGGCGACACCATGGTTTCCAGCCGGAAGCCGGTGCGTCCCTTCTTGGACTGGGTGGCCCATATCTGGACATCGAGCGCGCCCGCCGCGAACAGCGCCTCGCGCAGGGGATCGAGATATTCCGGGCTCAGATCGTCCAGGTCGGTGGACAGCAGCACGACCTCGCCCGCCTCGACGGCGGGCTCGGCGATGACCAGCCGCAGCGCGTTCGCGTAGCCGGACGGGTTCCGCCCGCCCGCCCCCCAGGCCCCTCCCTGCACCGCCCGCCACCGCTCCGGCGGGCGGCCGGACGACAACACTCGCAGGAGCACCGCGCCGGTCGGCGTCGTCGCTTCGCCGACGACGGGACCGTTGGGGCCCACCTCGATCCCTTCGAGGAGGATGGCCGTCGCCGGCGCGGGCACCGGAATGACCCCGTGCGCCGCCCGAACCCAGCCCGCGCCCACGGCTACCGGACGGTTGTAGATCGTGGTAATGCCCAGCTGCTCGAATCCCTCGACCGCTCCGACGATGTCCACCAGGGCGTCCACCGCACCCACCTCGTGCAGCGCCACGCTTTCGGCGGGCACGCCGTGCACCTTCCCCTCCGCGTCACCCAGCAAACGGAAAGCGCGGAGGGCTCGCTCGCGCACCCACTCGGACAGCGGGGCCCGCTCCAATACGCCGATCAATTCGCCGACTCGGGTGTGAGGCCCGGGTCGGTCGTGCTCGAACTGATCGTGATCGTGGAAATGAGGGTCGGGGGGGTGGGTGTCGGACTCGGTGGGAAGCTCCATTCGGCCGTCTGGAAGTCGCACGTTGACCTTGCGACAACTGATGCCGCCGCGGTCCACCTGCTCGACGTCCACCGTCACCTCGGGAAACCCGAGTCGCGCCGGAATGGCACGCAGCCACGCTTCGTTCGCGCCAGCGGAGAGGAGGGCGCCGAGGACCATGTCCCCACTGATGCCGGCCACCGGGTCGATGATGGCAAAACGACTTTCCGACATAGACTTAAGAATATCGCCCGGTTCCGGGGCCAAGGCAATCTCACCCCCGGTAGAGCCATCCCGCCCCGGTATTGAAGACGACGACTCTCTCCTCATTGTCGATGAGCCCCGCGTCGCGGAGAGCCACTGCGGCCGCCAGCGCCGCTCCACCCTCCGGGGAGACGTCCACACCCTCCCAGGTGGAGACCGCGCGGGCCCGCTCGACAAGCTCCTCGTCGCTGACCGCTACGGCGCTCCCGCCGGTCTCCCGGATCGCCCGCAGCATGAGCGGGCCACCCAGCGGGGCGGGTACCCGCAGGCCGCTCGCCACCGTCCACGGATCCGCCCACGGCTCGCACCGGTCCGCTCCCTCGGCCACCGCCCGGACTACCGGCGCGCAGCCGGTCGATTGCACCGCGTAGAGACGAGGCGGAGGTCCGGGCGCCCATCCGGAAGCCACCAGCTCCCTGAACGCGAGCCACATGCCGATGAGGCCGGTGCCTCCTCCCGCCGGATAGATGATGGCGTCCGGGAGCTTCCATCCGAGCTGCCGGGCGAGCTCGAGGCCGAGAGTCTTCTTCCCCTCGATCCGGTAGGGCTCGCGCATGGTGTTCATCGGGAAGGCGCCGGTCCGTTGCGAGAACTCCAGCGACGCTGCGCCGCAGTCGCCGATGTGTCCGTCGAGCAGCTGGAGATCTCCGCCGAACCATCGAATCTGCGACAGGATCGTCGGTGGTGTCGTGGCCGGGGCGTATACCCGGGCGGGCTTTCCCGCCCGCGCCGCGTAGGCGGCGAGGGCGACGCCGGCGTTGCCGGCGGTGGGAACGACGAACGCCTCGGCTCCGCCGAGCACCGCTCGCGTGACCGCCATCGCCATTCCCCGCGATTTGAACGAGCCCGTGGGGTTGGCGCCCTCGTCCTTGAGCCAGAGATCGGAGAATCCCAGGTGCCGTCCGGTTCGTCCCAACTCGAGCAGCGGGGTGTCCCCTTCGCCGAGAGACACCGGCTCCTCGCCTTCGGCAAGAGGGAGGAATTTGCGGAAGCGCCACATTCCGTGTCCCCGGTGAACCTCGGCCCGGTCGGTGAGGGTGAAACGCCGCCCCGGATATCGCACCAGCCACGGTTGCGCGCACGCGTCGCAGACCGTCGGAAGCCCGTCAGGGTCGGCGGTGGCCCCGCATGCCGAGCAGTGCAGCTTCCAGTCGAGCACGGTCGTCACCGTCATCGCGCCAGCCTCTCCTCCAGTTCGTCCAGGCTTCGCGGCCAGTCCTCGCGCAGCAGGCGCGACAGGGCGCGGTCAGCCAGGAGTTTACCGCCGGTCTGGCAGGTGGGGCAGTAGTTCGTCTCATTGTCGGCGTAGCGGATGCGCTGCACCGGGGTCGCGCAGACCGGGCAGGGCTCGCGATAGCGGCCGTGCACGGCCATTCCCTCGCGAAAGGCGGTCACCTTCTCTGGAAAGTCTCCACCCGTTTCCCTCCGCAGGCGGTCGGTCCATTCGATCAGGACGTCGCGCACCGCCCGGTAGAGACGCTCGATCTCGTCGTCCCGCAGACGAACGGTGAGCTGGAGCGGGGACAGCTTCGCCCGGTGCAGGATCTCATCGGAGTAGGCGTTCCCGATGCCGCTGAAGAGGCGTGGATCAGTGAGCGCCCGCTTGAGCGTGTGGCTTTCGCTCACCAGCCTTCCGGCGAAGGCCGACTGGCCGGTCTCCAGCGGCTCGAGCCCGCCCCGATCGAGGCTCGCGAGCGCGTCAACGCCCTGGAGCAGGTGAATCGACGCGCGGCGCCTGGTCCCGGCTTCGGTGAGGAGCAGCGTCCCGTCCGGAAAATCGACGGCCGCCAGGCCGATGCGCCCGGGTGCCTTCGCGCCGCGTGCTCGCCAGCGCAGCCGCCCGGCGATCATGAGATGGATTACCAGGAAGAGGTCGCCCTCGAGCATGAACACCAGTCGCTTCCCGACCCGCCGGAGCCCTGCCACCCTCCTTCCGGCAGCGCTCGCGAGCGGTGGGTCGACCGTGCGGAGCACGAACGGACTCAGCACCCGGATCGCCTCGATGGGCTGACCGAGGACGCGTGGAGACAGCGCCTCGAGATACACTACGACGTCGGGCAGCTCAGGCACGGCCCCTGTCCCGGGCGATCACGAGCGCTGGTTCAGGTGGGAGAGAATGCGCTCAGCCAGGCGAGTGGAGAGGCCTGGCACGGTAGCCAGCTCGGCGACCGATGCCGACCGGACACCCGCGAGACTGCCGAATCGCTCGAGCAGGAGCCGGCGCCGATTGGGCCCCACCCCGGGAACGTCGAGGAGCTCGGAGGTAATGGTCCGTTGGGTCCGCCGCTTTCTGTTGTACGCGAGCCCGAAGCGGTGCGCCTCGTCGCGCGCCCGCTGCAGCAGCCGCAGCGACGGGCTTCGGCGGGAGAGCCGCACGCTCGCCGATCGCCCAGGGAGGAAGACCTCCTCCTCGCGCTTGGCGAGGCTGGCCATCGGGATGCCGCCGAGGCCGAGCCGGGCCGCCGCGTCGGTCGCGGCACTAAGCTGCCCCTTCCCGCCGTCGATCACGACCAAGTCGGGCAGCGAAAGCCCCTCGTCGCGCCGCCGGGTGAGGTAGCGTGTGATCACCTCGTCGATCGCGGCGAAGTCGTCCTGCTGACCGGGCCCCTTGATCTTGAACTTCCGATACTCGCTCTTCCTGGGCCGGCCCGCCTCGAACCACACGAGCGAGCCGACGGTATCGCGCCCCTGGTTGTGCGAGATGTCCACGCACACGAAGCTCCGCGGCACGGCATTGAGGCCGAGATCCCGGCCCAGGGCGTAGACTGGGTCTTCCGCCCGCTCCTCGGTCTCGAACGACTCGATCCGGAGGCTCTCGAGGAGATGCCGCGCGTTCTGGTCGGCGAGCTCCAGCCACCGTGCGGCGGTCCCCCGCTGCGGCACGGTCCAGTCGGCGCCCGGCAGCAGCTCGCGCAGGGTCTCCCATTCGGTTGGCGGGAACGGAATCACCAGGCGCCGCACCCGTCCCTCCGCCGGCACGTAGTAGCGGACCAGGAAGGCGTTCAGCACGGCTGCGTCGTCTTCCTCCTCCACCCCCTCGAGGAAGCGGTGCTCCCGGCCGACGATGCGCCCGCCGCGCACGCGGAACAGGACCGCGGCGGCGTCGTTGCCGTCTCGTGCGTACCCCACGACGTCGGCGTCGCCGGTACCGATAACTTCCACGCTCGGCGCCTCGTCGAGCCGTTCCAGCCATCGCAGCGCATCCCGCAGCTCACGAGCCCGCTCGAAGTCTTCATTGTGGCTCGCCTCGAGCATCGCCTCGCGCACCTTCACTCGCACGTCCTGCGTCTTCCCCTCGAGAAAGTCGAGGACGTCTTGGACCATCCGGCGGTACTCGCCCGCGCTTTGCCACCCGACACAGGGGGCGAGGCACCGGCCGATGTGGTAGTCGAGGCAGGGACGGTCGCGGGTCTCGCGGGGGAGGTCGTCGGCGCAGCTCCGCACCGTGTACAGCCGGCGGACGATGGCGAGCGTCCGCCTCAGCTGAGCCACGTCGGTGTAGGGGCCGAAGTATCGCGCCCCCGGGATGCTCCGCCGCCTGGTCACAAGCACCCGAGGAAAAGGGTCCGCCAGGGTCACCGCAATCGAGGGGTAGCTCTTGTCGTCCTTGAGGCGGACGTTGAATCGCGGACGATACTCCTTGATGAGGTTGTTTTCGAGGATGAGGGACTGGGCCTCGGACGGAACCACGATCGTCTCGAGGTCCGCGATCAGCCGCTGGAGCACCCGGTGCTTGGCGCTCCCCTCGTCGTCGCCGGCGAAGTAGCTGCGAACCCGGCTGTTCAGTCGCTTGGCCTTGCCCACATAAAGCACGTCGCCCCCGGCGTCCTTCCACAGGTAGACGCCGGGGCCTTCGGGTAGGGTGTCGAGCTTGCGCTGCAGCGCTTCGGAGATGTTCGGAACCGTCATCGCTTGAGGCGGCGGAGGAATCCGCCGGCCTCGGCCACCCCGAGCCCGGCGGTCAGCGCGAGATAGACCACGCCGTAGGTACCGAGCAGAAATATCGCCAGGACGACGGGGTGATGCACCGGCAGCACCTGGCGCAGCGCCAGCCCCGCCGCCGCGGCCACGACCGAGCTTCCCCACAATCGAGCCGACAGGGACACCGGTAGTCCGGTGCGCCCGATCCGGCGGTTGAGCGCTCGCCGCAACAGGACGAACTCGATCCATCCGGCCAGGCCCGCCGACGCCGTGAGCCCCGCCGCACCCCATCGCGCCTCCACCCCGAGCGCCCGGGGAAGCGGAAGGGCGAAGAGATAGCCGAGCCCGATCGTCAGACAGACGCGCAGTGTGGCCGTGCGCAGCGGGGTGCGGGTGTCCTGGAGCGCCCAGAAGGTCGAGGCATAGAGCCGTCCCATCGTGGACGCGAGCAGGCCCACGGCGGAACCCGCGAGAATGCCCCAGACGTAAATTGTCATCGCGGAGGTGAACTCCCCGGTCTGGTAGAGCGCGCCGGTGACGACATCGCCGAGTGCCAGGAACGCCACAGCCGACGGTACCACCAGAAACGCGATCTGCCGAAGGCCGGCATCGAGGCGGCCGCGCAGATACGCGGCGCGCTCCCCCTCGGTGCCTATCGCGCTGGCCATCTGCGGCAGCTCGGCCGCCGACACGGACATGCCGAAGAGGCTGACCGGAAGGGTGTAGATCACCTGCGCGTAGGAGAGGGCGGCCACCGCGCCGGTGGGCAAGAGGCTCGCCAGGACGGTGTCCACATAGGCGCT
>Ga0326597_10010590_pt1 | contig 12266 bp, 9 predicted proteins | sample RVTome_12_FD_203789 | JGI IMG/M metagenome (GOLD analysis project Ga0326597, IMG submission 203789) | Soil microbial communities from uranium-contaminated site in the Upper Colorado River Basin, Wyoming, United States - RVT100D185 | ecosystem: Environmental > Terrestrial > Soil > Contaminated >... | reverse complement strand
CCCGTACCTGTTCCCGAAGGCCGCGATCCTGGACCCGGTACTGACGCTCGGGTGCCCTCCGGGCGTGACGGCGGCGTCCGGCATGGACGCCCTCATCCACGGGATCGAGTCGTACACTTCGATCCACGCGAGCCGGTTCACCGAATTTCTCGCGTACAAGGCGGTGGAGACGATCGCGGGGAGCCTGCGCACCGCCTACGCCAACGGGGCGGACCTGGAGGCCCGGACGCGGATGATGGAAGGGAGCCTCTGGGCCGGGATGGCGTTCGCGAACTCCGGGGTGGCCGCGGTCCACGCCTTCGCCTACCCGCTGGGCGGGGAATACCACGTCCCGCACGGAATCGCGAACACGGTGATGCTACCATACGTCATGCGGTTCAACATGGTCGGGTCGCTGAAGCGGTACGCCGACCTCGGCCCCGCGCTGGGCGCGGCGGAGTGCCGATGCGGGATGACCGACACCGATCGTGCCGAGGCGGCGATCGCGGCCGTCGAGCGGCTGGCCGACGACATCCGGGTGCCGAGACGGCTGCGGGACCTGAACATTCCGGAGTCGGGAATCCCCGTCATGGCCGAGGGCGTGATGAAGGTGACCCGGCTGCTGGCGAACAATCCGCGGACGATGACCGTCCAGGACGCAGAGGCCATCTACCGAAGCGCGTACTGACCCGCAACCGGAAACCCCAAGGAGGAACGAGACACCATGACCACCGCGGCGAAGACCTACAAGCTGTACATCGACGGGAAGTGGGAAGGCGGTAAGGAGTCGATGCCGGTGATCGACAAGTTCACCGGCGAGACGTTCGGGCGGGTCCCCCTCGCCGACAAGGCGGCGGTCGACCGTGCGATCGGGGCCGCCCATGCCGCGTTCCCCGCCTGGTCGCGGACGCCCGCCCACAAGCGGTACCGGATCCTGAGCAATGCGTGCCGGCTCTTCGAGAAGCAGCAGGAGGAGATCGCAGCGATCATCTGCCGCGAGGCGGGGAAGGCGTGGAAATACTCCCTCGGGGAGGTTTCCCGGTCGATCGAGACGTTCCGGTTCTCGGCGGAGGAGGCCAAGCGGATCCACGGCGAGACGGTGCCGATGGACGCCAGCACGGCCGGCGAGGGCCGGGTCGGGTACTGGCTGCGCACCCCCCTGGGCGTGGTCTCCGCGATCACCCCCTTCAACTTCCCCCTGAACCTGGTGGCGCACAAGGTGGGGCCGGCGCTGGCGGTGGGGAACACGATCGTCCTGAAGCCCGCGTCCACCACGCCGCTGACGGCCCTACGGCTGGCGGAGATCCTCGAGGAAGCCGGGGTCCCCGCCGGGGTCTTCAACGTGGTCGTCGGGTCGGGCGGAACGGTGGGCGAGTGGCTGACGGTGGACCCGCGGATCGCAAAGATCTCCTTCACCGGGTCGCCCCCCGTGGGGGAGCAGATCATCCGCAAGGCGGGACTGAAGAAAGTGACGATGGAGCTCGGGAACAACTCCGGCACGATCATTGAGCCGGACGCGGACCTCGCCGCCGCGGTTCCCCGGTGCGTGATGAGTTCCTTCGCCAACTCCGGCCAGGTCTGCATCTCCCTGCAGCGGCTCTACGTCCACAAGGCGGTCGCGAAGGAGTTCACGAAACGGTTCGTCGAGGAGACGAAGAAGCTGAAGGTGGGCAACCCGCTCGAGAAGGATTGCGACGTGGGCCCGATGATCGAGGAGAAGGAGGCGATCCGGGCGGAGGAGTGGGTGAAGGAGGCGGTCAGGGAGGGGGCGAAGGTGCTGGTCGGCGGAAAGCGCGAGGGTCGTGTGATGCAGCCTACGGTGCTGGTGAACGTGCGCTCCGAGATGAAGGTGATGTGCCAGGAGGCGTTCGCCCCGCTGGTCTCCATCTACGAGTACGAGTCGTTCGAGGACGCGGTCAGGATGGTGGAGGACTCCCCGTACGGCCTGCAGGCGGGGGTCTACACGAATGACCTCAAGAAGGCGATGTACGCCGTGGACCGGATCAACGTCGGAGGGGTGATGATCAACGACACCTCCATCTTCCGCGTGGACCACATGCCCTACGGCGGGAACAAGATGAGCGGCCTCGGCCGCGAGGGCGTCCGCTTCGCCTGCGAGGAGATGACCAGCATCAAGATGGTGATGATCAAGCCGTAGGCCCGCCGGGTCACTCCCCGCGGGGCCGCTTCACGGGGCGCCCAACGGTTCCGGATGGGACCTTGGGCGCCCTTTTTCGTGGAATTAATTGCCATGCCATCCAGGTTTCGGAATATCATTTCCGGTAGACGCGATCGCGTCCGAAAGGGGCTTCGCAGGCCATGCCGATCGAACTGAAACTGCCCGACGTGGGGGAAGGGATCGCGGAAGGGGAAGTCGTCCGCTGGCTGGTGGCGGAGGGTGCGGAGGTCAAGGAGGACGACCCGCTGGTCGAGATCCTGACCGACAAGGCGAACATCGAGATCCCCTCGCCGGTGACAGGGACCGTGGTGAAGATCCTCGCGTCGCCCGGCCAGGTCGTGAAAGTGGGCGAACTCCTAGTCCTCATCGAGCCCGCGGCGGGGCAGGCCGCCGCAACGCATCACGTCGCGGCGTCGTCCGGGCGCCCGTCCCCCACCTCGCGCGAAGCGAAAGAAGCCGGACAGGGGTCTCCTCCGAAGGGAGCGGGAACCCCGGAGGCCGGTGTGCTCGCCACCCCGGTCGTCCGGAAGCTGGCGAAGGACCTGGGGGTGGAACTGCGTGAGGTCCCGGGAAGCGGTCCCGGCGGCCGGATCACCGATGAGGACGTGCGCGGGGCGGCGGGGCCGAAGCCGGCCGCGGGCACCCCCCGGGAGTCGACGTCGGAGGAGCGGGTCCCCTTCAAGGGAAAACGCCGGATGATCGCGCAAAAGATGGTGGCCGCGAAGACCCGCGTTCCCCACGCCCTGCTGGTGGACGAGGCCGACGTCTCGGGTCTCCTCGCCGAGCGGGCGAAGATGCGGGAGACCGGCGAGCGGGAGGGGGTGCGGATCACCATTCTTCCCTTCATCATGAAGGCGGTCGCCGCGGCGCTCCGGCGGCACCCCGCCCTCAACGCGTCTCTCGACGAGGACCGCGAGGAGATCGTCCTCAAGAAGAAGGTCGACGTCGGCATGGCCGTGGATGCCGGGGATGGATTGGTCGTCCCGGTCGTCCGCAACGCCGACGCGAAATCGGTCATCGAACTGGCCAGGGAGATCGAACGGCTTTCGGCGGCGGCCCGGGAGGGGACCGTCGCTCCAGGGGATCTGGCCGGCGGCACCTTCACGATCTCCAGCGTCGGTTCGATCGGGGGGCTGTTCAGCTACCCCATCATCAACGTCCCGGAGGCGGCCATCCTGGCGGCGCACAAGATCGTGACCCGGCCCGTGGTCCGCGACGGGGAGATCGTCCCCCGTGTGATGATGTACTTGAGCCTCTCCTTCGATCACCGTATCGTGGACGGCGGGGAGGCGACGCGATTCCTGAACGAGGTCGTCCGGCGCATCGAGGCGTCGGCGATTTGATGGAAAGGACCTCCCGATGAAACAGTTCGACCTGGTGGTGATCGGAGCGGGCCCCGGCGGCTACGTCGCGGCGATCCGCGCGGCCCAGCTGGGGATGCGCGTGGCGGTGGCCGAGCGCGACAAGCCCGGGGGGGTGTGCGTCAACTGGGGGTGCATCCCGTCCAAGGCGATCCTTTCCTCCGCGTGGTTGTACGAGGATATGCGCAACGCCGAGGCGTTCGGGATCCGGTGCCAGGGGCTTTCCGCGGACTACGGCGCCGTCATCCGCCGGAGCCGGAAGGTGGCGGACCGGATGTCCCGCGGCGTGACCTTCCTGTTCAAGAAGAACGGGATCGAGCTGTTACCGGCAAGCGCGACGATCCTCTCGCCCACCACCGTCCGGGTGGGAGAGGAGGAGATCTCTGCGAAGAACATCCTCGTGGCCTCCGGAACGTCGGTGCGGGGGCTGCCGGGGATCGAGCCCGACGGCCGGGTGATCCTGACCAGCGACGACGCCCTTGCGCAGGAGACGCTTCCGCGCTCCGTGATCGTTCTCGGAGGGGGCGCGGTCGGTGTGGAGTTCGCCTACGTCTACCGGGCGTTCGGCGCCGACGTGTCGATCGTCGAGATGGAGGACCAGCTCCTCCCGCGCACCGACCGCGACGTGGCGAAGGAGCTGGAGAAAGCGCTCGGAAAACAGGGGATCCGGGTGCTGACCTCCGCCCCGGCGAAGAAATTCGACAAGGTGACAAGGACGTTGACGGTTTCCTCCGGCGGGAAAGAGGAGGCCCTCACCGCCGAGAAGCTCCTCGTCGCCGTGGGGCGCAAGGTGCTCTCCGCCGAGATGGGGCTGGAAGGGTGCGGTGTGGAGATCGAGCGCGGCCTCGTCAAGGTGGACGACCGGCTCCGAACCGCCTGCCCGACGATCTGGGCCATCGGCGACGTGATCGGCGGGATGATGCTCGCCCACAAGGCGTCCGCGGAAGGCGTCGTCGCGGCCGAGGCGATCGCGGGGAAGGAGGTCCGCCGCCCCGACCCGGACCGGATTCCCTCGTGCGTCTACTGCCGTCCCGAGGTGGCCACGATCGGCCTGTCGGAGGAGGAGGCGAAGCGGCGCGGGATCGAATGCAAGGTGTCGAAGTTCCCCTTCACCGCGCTCGGGAAGGCGGTCGCCTCCGGGCACACCGACGGGTTCGTCAAGATGATCGCGGACGAGAAATACGGCGAGGTGATCGGCTGTCACATCCTCGGCGTCGGCGCTCCGGACATGATCGCGGAGCTCTCCCTCGCCCGCTCCCTCGAGGCGACGTTCCACGAAATCGGCCGGACCGTCCATGCGCACCCCACCCTTCCGGAGGCGATCCGGGAGGCGGCGCTCATGCTGGGCGGCGAGGCGATCGACTTATAACTGTTCACGAGAGGGTGCCATGACCGAGCAGAAGGACCGGGAGCTGTACCGCTGGCTCCGCCTCATCCGCGAGTTCGAGGGCCGGGTCTCCGCGCTGGACAAGCAGGGGAAGCTGATGGGCGGGGTCTACTCGGGAAAGGGGCAGGAGGCGGTGACCGTCGGCTTCTGCCACGACCTGCGTTGGGACGACTGGATCTTCCCGCTGCACCGGGACCTGGGCGCCTATCTCGTCAAGGGGGCCGACCCGAAGCGGTTGATGGCGCAGATCTTCGGCAAGCGGGACGGCTTCGCGAAGGGGAAAGACTCCTACCTCCACGGCGGGGATCTCCCGAACGGCATCTTCGGCGCCACGTCCTGCCTCGGCGCGACATTGCCGGTGGCGGCGGGGATGGCGTACAAGTTCAAGATCCGGAAGGAGGACCGCGTGGCGGTCGCCTTCTTCGGCGAGGGGGCGAGCAGCCGGGGGGACGTCCACGAGGCGATGAACTTCGCCGGCGTGCACAGGCTCCCCGTGGTCTTCGTCTGCGAGAACAATTTCTACGCGTACTCCACCCCCAACGAGTTGCAGTTCGGCGTCGACAACGTGGCGGACCGGGCGGCCGGATACGGTTTCAAGGGCGAGGTGGTGAGCGGGAACGACCTCCATTCCGTGATGAAGTCGGCCGGGAAGGCGATCGAACGCGCCCGCAAGGGGGACGGCCCGACGCTGGTGGAGTGCAAGACGTACCGGTACCACGGCCACTCCGAGCACGACCGGGCCGACTACCGGTCGGAGGAGGAGGTGATCACCTGGGAGAGCCGGGACCCGATCTTCCTGTGGGAGAACTACCTCGAAAAGAGGAAGTATGACATCGCCGCCATCCGGAAGGAGACGACCGGGGAGGTGACGCGGATCGTGGAAGAGGCGGTGGCGTTCGCGGAGGCCAGCCCGGCTCCGGAGGGACCCGATGCGATGGAAGACCTGTACGCCATGCCGATCGACACGGAGGCCCGGTAGCCATGCTCGTCACCTACATCGAGGCGATCCGGCAGGCCATGGACGAGGAGCTGGCGCGGGACGGGAACGTGGTTCTGATGGGAGAGGACGTCGGGGTGCTGGGCGGCGCCTTCAAGGCGTCCGCGGGGCTCCAGGAGAAGCACGGCGCCGACCGGGTGGTCGACATGCCCATCTCCGAGTCGCTGATCGTCGGGGCCGGCGTCGGGCTCGCGGTCCAGGGGATGCGCCCGATCCTCGAGATGCAGTTCATCGACTTCATTGCCTGCGGCTTCGACCAGATCGTGAACTCGGCCGCGACGCTCCGCTACCGCCACGGCGGGCAGACCGCATGCCCCATCGTGGTCCGGGGGCCGTCGGGCGGCGGGGTCCACGGCGGCCTGTACCACTCCCAGAATCCGGAAGCGTGGTTCTGCCACGTCCCCGGCCTCAAGGTGGTGGCCCCGGCGACGGCGTACGACGCGAAGGGGCTGCTCAAGTCCGCCATCCGGGACGACGACCCGGTGATCTACTTCGAGCACAAGTTCCTCTACCGGCGGATCAAGGAGGAGATTCCCGCGGAGGAGTACCTGGTCCCCATCGGGAAGGCCGCGCTGCGCAAGGAGGGGCGGGACGTCACCGTCATCACCTACGGCGCCCCGGTCCACGCGGTGATGAAGGCGGCGCGGGACATGGCCGCGGAGGTGGACATCGAGGTGATCGACCTTCGGACCCTCCTCCCGATCGACTGGGCGACGGTGAAGTCCTCGGTGCGGAAGACGGGAAAGGCGCTGATCGTCCACGAGGCGCGCCTGACCGGGGGGATCGGGGGGGAGGTCGCCGCGCGGATCGCGCAGGACTGCTTCGAGGAGCTGGACGGTCCGGTCACGCGGCTGGCGGCGCGGGACGTCCACACCCCGTTCGCCCCGGCGATGGAGGACTACGTCCTCCCGAACCAGGGGAAGATCACCGAGGCGATCCGGAAACTCGCCGCGTATTAAAGAAGGAGCGTGAAGCGATGCTCATCGACGTCGTGATGCCCCAGCTCGGGGAAAGCGTGGTGGAAGGGGTCGTGGTGAAGTGGCTCGTGGAGGTCGGGGACCTGGTCGCCAAGGACCAGCCCCTGCTCGAGATCTCGACGGACAAGGTGGACGCCGAGATCCCATCGCCGTCCGCGGGTCGGGTCGCGCAGATCCTGGTCAAGCCGGGAGAGACGGTCCCCATCCAGTCGGTGCTGGCGAAACTCGAGACGGACCCGGCGGCGTCCCGGCCCGCGCCCGAAGCGGCGCCGAAATGGGACGAGGAGACCGAGGGGTTCCCCGGCGACATGGCGCGGAAAACGGAACCGCCGATCCCCGCGCCCCCGCGCGTCGAACCGTCCGCTCCCCCGCCTCCGCCTCCCCCGGCGACCGGACGGATCCGGATCACTCCGGTGGTGGCCCGGATGGCCGCCGAACACGGCCTCGATCTGTCGAAGATCCCCGGCACCGGCATCGACGGACGGGTGTCTCGGAAGGACGTGGAGGGGTACCTGGCCTCCGGAGCGGTAGCGAAGGAGGTCCCCTCCTCCGCAAAAGCACCGGAGGGCAAACCGGTAGCCGATAAAGCGGCGCCCGCACCGGCGCCGAAACCGTCCCCCGTTCCCCCGAAGGCCAAGGCGGCGCCCGCCCCTGCGAAAGCTCCGGAGGGGAAGCACCCGGCGGCCGAAGGGGACCAGGTCGTACCGTGGACGCCGATCCGGAAGAGGATCGCCGAGCACATGGTCCGGAGCAAGCAAACCTCGCCCCACGTCCACATCTTCGCCGAGGTGGACATGCACAGGGTGGCGGCGGTTCGGGCCGAGTCGAAAAAGGAGGGCGTGAACCTCACGTATCTCCCCTTCGTGATCCACGCCGCGGCGAAGGCGCTGCGCGAGACCCCGATCATGAACGCCACCGTGTCCGGAGAGAGCACGGTGCTGAAAAAGGATATCCACGTCGCCGTCGCGGTCGACACGGAGAAAGGCCTCCTCGTCCCGGTGCTGCGCCACGCGGACCGGTTGTCCCTGAAGGAGATCTCCGCGGCGATGGACGACTTCGGCGCGCGGGCCAAGTCGGGGAAGATCTCCCCGGACGAGCTTTCCGGGGGCACCTTCAGCATCACCAACCCGGGGATCCGGGGGAATCTCTTCGGCACCCCGATCATCAACCAGCCCCAGGTTGGGATCCTCCGGCTGGGGCAGATCGTCAAGCGGCCCGTGGTGATCGAGGTGGACGGCGAAGACTCGATCGTCATCCGGCCGATGATGTACCTCGGCTGCGCGTACGACCACCGCGTCATCGACGGCGTGGCGGGGAACGGTTTTCTGTACCGTGTCCGGGAGATCCTCGAAGCGGGGGATTTCTCGTAGGGCGAAAGGGCGCACCGTGGAGATCGTCTGGCTGGGGGAGGTCGCGTACCGGGAGGCGCTCGACCTCCAGTTTTCCTACCTGGACCGCAGGGCGACCCGGCGGAGTCCGGACACCTTGCTCCTTCTCACCCACCCGCACGTGTACACCCTGGGCCGCGCCGGGGACGAGGCGAACCTCCTCGTGTCCAGGGAAACGCTCGCGGCGGAGGGGATTTCCGTCGAGCGCGTCGGACGGGGCGGGGACATCACCTACCATGGTCCGGGGCAGCTCGTCGGCTACCCGATCGTCCTGATGGAGAAGCCGGATGTCCACAAGTTCGTCCGTTCCATCGAAGCGTCGCTGATCGACGCCGTGCGCGCGTTCGGCGTCGAGTCCCGGCGGATCGAGGGGCTGACGGGCGTGTGGGCGGGGGAGCGGAAGATCGCCTCCATCGGCGTCGGCGTCAGGAAGTGGGTCACGTATCATGGCTTCGCCCTGAACGTGACGACCGATCTTTCCCGGTTCCGGCGGATCCACCTGTGCGGCCTGAAGGGGCGGGAAGCGACCTCGATCGCCGAGGAGACGGGGAGCGCCCCGACGATGGAGGCGGTGCGCGAGGCGGTGGTCGCCGCGTGCCACCGTCACCTGGAGGGGTTCGCGTGAACCCGACCCGCGCACAGCGCCCCGACTGGCTGAAAGTCCGCGCCCCCTCGGGGAGACGGGTGGAGGAGGTGTCGGCAACGCTCGCCCGGCTCGGCCTCCGGACGGTGTGCAGGGAGGCCCGGTGCCCGAACGTGGGGGAGTGCTGGGGGGCGGGGGCGGCGACCGTGATCCTGCTGGGCGACGTGTGCACGCGCGGTTGCGCCTTCTGCAGCGTGACCGCGGGGGTCCCCGCTCCGCCCGATCCCGCCGAGCCGGACCGCGTGGCGAAGGCGGCGGCGGAACTCTCCTGGCGGCACGTTGTCGTCACCTCCGTCACCCGCGACGACCTCCCCGACGGCGGGGCGGCGCACTTCGCCTCCGTGGTCCGCGCGATGCGGCGGGAAGCGCCGGGGGCCACGGTCGAACTGCTGGTTCCGGACTTTGCCGGGGACGTCGATGCGCTGCGGTGTGTCCTCGACGCCGCTCCCGACATCCTCGCCCACAACGTGGAGACCGTTCCGCGCCTCTACCCGGTGGTCCGGAAGGGCGCGGAGTACGGCCGGTCCCTCGATCTTCTCCGACGCGCCGCGAAGATGCGTCCCTCCCTGTCGCTGAAATCCGGGATCATGCTCGGGTTCGGGGAAACCGAAGGGGAGGTGATCGCGGTCTTCCGGGACCTGTTCGCGGCGGGGTGCCGCTCGATCACGGTGGGGCAATACCTGCCGCCTTCAAGGGAGCATCTGCCGCTGTCCGAGTACGTCACGCCGGAGCGGTTCGATCTCTTCGCGGAAACCGCGCGCGGGATCGGCTTCGATCGCGTCCTGTCCGGCCCCCTCGTTCGGAGCTCCTACTACCGATCCCCGATATGACCGTACGCCCTCCGGTACGGATCATCCTGCACCTCGACCTGGATGCGTTCTACGCCTCGGTGGAGGCGCTGGATCGCCCGGAGCTCCGCGGGAAGCCGGTGATCGTGGGCGGTGACGAACGCCGCGGCGTCGTGGCGGCCGCGTCGTACGAGGCGCGCAGATCCGGGGTCCACTCGGCGATGCCGACGGCGACGGCGATGCGGCTCTGCCCGACGGGGATCTTCCTGCCCGTCCGCATGTCCCGCTACTCGGAGGTGTCCGATACGGTCTTCGCCATCTACCGCCGGTTCTCCCCCCTGGTCGAGCCGCTCTCCATCGACGAGGCGTTCCTCGACGCCACGGGGTGCGAGAGCCTGTTCGGATCCGGGGAAGAGGTGGCCCGGAAGATCAGGGCGGCGGTCCGGGAGGAGACGGGGCTGATCGTTTCCGCCGGCGTGGCTCCGAACAAGTTCCTCGCGAAGATCGCATCGGACCTCGGAAAGCCGGACGGTCTCACGGTCGTTCCCCCCGGGGGAGAGCAGGAATTCCTGGACCCGCTCCCGGTGGGGAAGCTGTGGGGAGTGGGGAAGGTGACGGGGGAGACGCTTCTGCGGCGAGGGATCCGGACGATCGGGGATCTTCGGCGAGCTTCCCGGGAGACGCTGGTGCGGACGTTCGGCGCCCATGGGGAGCACCTGCACGAGCTGGCCCGCGGGATCGACGACCGGCCGGTGGAAACGGAGCGTGATGCGAAGTCGGTCGGCCACGAGGACACCTACGACCACGATCTGCGCGACCGGGGAGCGATGCGGCGGGAGCTCCTGTCGCTCTCCGACCGGGTGTCGTCCCGGCTGCGGCGCGCGGGGATCAAGGGGAAGACGGTCACCCTGAAAGTGAAGTACCACGACTTCGTTCAAGTGACCCGGGCGGTCACCCTGTCCGATCCCACCGACGACGGCGGGACGATTTTCCGGTGCGCGCTCGACCTTCTCCTCGACACCGAAGCGGGATCCCGGCCCGTGCGGCTCCTCGGGATCTCGGTGTCGAAGCTCGCTCCGTCGGCAGGTGCGCGGAAGAAGGACCGGATGGAGCAGCTCGGCCTCTTCGGCCGCCCGCGCGCGGGGAAACCGGAGCCGCCGAAACCCGTGGACCCGGAGAAGAAGGAGAACCTCAACCGGGCGGTGGACCGGATCCGGGAGAAGTTCGGGCCCGGAGGGATCGTACCCGGATCCCTCCCCCGCGAGAAGCGAAGGGGGGAATAACCGCTCCTTCCCCCGCTATTTCCTCGCCGATTTCCCCTCCCGGAACGAGTGGCAGGCGACGCACGATCCCTTCGCGGCGTTGTGCTCCTTCATGTCGCTGTGGCACTCCAGGCATGGGTCGCGCCCCTTGATCGCCCAGACGTGCGGCTTGTGGCACTCCGTGCAGCCGGCGTCCGGGTGCCCCCCCTTGCCGTGCAGCCCGTACACCGTGTCGTGGCACTCCTTGCAGGCGGTCAGCGGCTTCGCCTCCCCCGGCTTCTGGTGGCAGTCCGTGCACGCCATCTTCATCATCGGCGCGTCGGTGTCGAACTTATGGCACTCCACGCAATCGGACGGCGGGCGGTACCCCGCGGAGTGGCACCGGCTGCAAAGGATCCGGGCGTGTTTCCCCTGCAGCTGTACGGGATGCCACGCCATCTTGCTGTCGGGGGATATGGTCCCCAACGGCATCAGCGGCCCCCGCTCCGGCATCGTATGGCACACCGAGCACTCCATGCTCAGGACCTTCCCTTTCGCCGATACGTGGCGCCCGTCGTGGCAGCGGAAGCAGCCCGGCCAGTTCCGGTGGCCGATGTTGGAGGGGTACGTTTTCCAGTTCACTTTCATGGCAGGGAAGACGCTTCGGTCGTAGATTTCCGTCGCCGTCTTCGCCGCCTTCTCCACGTCCGTCTTGCGTGTCTCGTAGATGGCGGGGTATTTTTGCCGGTAATAGCCCGTGATCTCGGCCGTGAGTCCCTCGTGGGCCTTCTCCCGCGTGGGATATTCGCGGACGAGCGCGTCCACCACCAGTTTCTTCGCCCAGGGAAGCGTTCTGGAGATGAGTCCGGTGGTCATGGCGCGATCCACCCCGGTCTCCGGCGGCAGATAGATGTGCGTCGGGCGGTTGTGGCAGTCCATGCAGTCCATCTCGTCCTTCGGGATCGCCGCGAGCTGCTCCTTGCTCCCCGTGTAGTCGAGGCTGAGGTATTCCTCCAGCAGATCTCCCTTGTCGTTGCGGACCTCGATCCAGGGGATCTCCTGCTTCTGGCGGTCCACGGCGATGTAGTTGACCTTGTTCTGGATGATCATGTGCCAGTGGATGCCGGCGGTGCCTCCCAGGGCGGCGCTGCCCCCGCCCGTCTTGATCCCGATGCTGATCTGCTCGGGGGTGTTCTTCTCGTCGTACCGGAAGTGGGGGATCTGCATCAACTGGGTGCCGAAGAACTTCGCCGGCCAGTGGCACTCCTCGCACGTCTCCCGCGCGGGGCGCAGGTTCTCGATGGGGGTGGGGATGGGCCGGGGGTA
>Ga0326597_10010589_pt1 | contig 12267 bp, 9 predicted proteins | sample RVTome_12_FD_203789 | JGI IMG/M metagenome (GOLD analysis project Ga0326597, IMG submission 203789) | Soil microbial communities from uranium-contaminated site in the Upper Colorado River Basin, Wyoming, United States - RVT100D185 | ecosystem: Environmental > Terrestrial > Soil > Contaminated >... | reverse complement strand
TCCCGGGCTTGGCGTGCCGTCCCCAAGCCATCCAGGCGGCGAGCGACCCGAAGGTCCGGCGCGGGCGGCATGTCCGGCCCGAAGTGAACATGCATATCAATGGCCCCATGCATGACATCGTCAATCGCTGAGCTAAAGTTCTCCTGGGTGAGCATGGCATCTCCTTATCTGCGCAAAAGTTTGTCTCCGCGACTGGGTAGTTTTTCCCTTGGGCGGACAGCAAACTATGGTTTAGTTTCCGCTGATCCAGTCAACATTCCCAAAAATATCTGCCAGCCGCCGCAGCACAGGTTCCGGGAGGGCCGGCTTCATGATCGCCTCAACGTTGGCCCTGAGGTGGTCAGGATTCCCCGTACCCGTCAATACCACGTGCACGCCAGGCTCGTGGCGGCAAAACCGGTAAGCCGCTTCCGAGACCGTCGCCGCTCCGCCGTCCCGAACCACAAAATCCAGCGGATCCTCGGGAGTCAACGACTCAGCAGCGGCAACACCTTTCTTGACCAAATCCGCGCAGATAGTTTTTAGTAGAGCCGGTCGACTCAATCCCCTCCGCACGGCGTACATGTTGAGCACTCCGACACGCTGCTTTTGAGTCAGGCGAAAAACGTTTTTCCGGGCACAGGGATTCAATAGATTAAAGCCGGTCATGACGACATCCCAGCAATCGTCCTGGAGTGCCTGCAGTAAAATTTGGTGGGTTGGATCAGCCGGGAATCGTTCCGTAATGCCGATGGAGCGGATCTTCCCCTGCTGCCGCATTTGCCGGAAAGACGGCAACAGCCGCTCTTTGACGTAGGGGTATTCGCCAGGGTACACGCCATGTACGTGGTAGATATCGATATAGTCCGTGCGAAGCCTCCTAAGGCTCTCCTCAACGCTTTTACTAACTTCCGCTCCAGGGTCGGGGTGATCCACTGGGGGGAGAGTTTTCTTCGTCGAAATAACCAGACGGTCCCGAGGCGTCTCCGCTATCGCCGCGCCGACAATATGCTCGGTGCCATACCATTCAGCGGTGTCAAAAAAATTGACCCCCAGGTCGATCGCCTGGCGCACCACGGCTACGGCTTCCTTCTCGCCTTTGTTCTGTCTTAGCCCAAGCCGGCTCGGACCGCCACAACCCAAAGCGGCAACGCTCACCTTCAAACCGGTCCGCCCAAGAATCGTGTAATCCATAAAAAACTCTTAGCCGGTTTTGATGCCGAAGCTACTTCGGCGGAGTACGCTGAGGCCGCAGGACTCCACTAACCGCCCTCAGCTTCCCCGGGTGCGGTTTTGCGGTCCGACTTTTTCGATGGTGACGCGGATGGCGATACGCCCTTCGGCGAGAGTCTTCTGGCGGACATCGTCCCAGCTCGCCGGCTCGCCGCGGATCCGGCGGTGCCAGTCAAGCACGATGTCCATGGCCTGGGGATGCGGCATCACCTCGGCTTTGCCGTCGATCTGGATATAGTTGGAGCCGTTGAACTTCTCACCGTAAACCAACAGCGAGACTTGCGGGTTGCGCCTGATGTTCTTGACCTTATAGGTGTTGTCCCGGGCGGTAATCGTCACCTTGCCGTCGGCGCCGATGACCGGCGAGACCAGCGTCATCTGCAAGGATCCGTCCCTTTTGCGCGCCACCAACACACCGTGATGGTTGGTTCTCAGGAATTCCTGTGCCTCGGCGATTTCCATAAAGCCCCCGGAAGAACTTATTTTCGGCGATAGTATAGGATTTGACTGCGAACTACCACCCGGGGCGCGAGCTGCGCAATCACAAGTTATAAGGATCAAAGGAGGAGGATCAAAAATGATATGAGAAAAGACGCGCAGGACTACCGTGATCGTAAGGGAAAGAAAAGACCCGGCCTCAGATTGCTTCAGCATCTCGTCTACCGGGCAAATCCATCTTTGGAGTTCGAAAACAAACGCCGCTGACGGGATTTCCGTCGGCCGGGTTTTCATCGTCACCGGCTCGTTGGTTTACGACGTTATTTCCCAAAAGTTCTTGTTGATATCGCTCAGAATGAAACTCACGCGGCTATTTTCCTGGAGGTCCCAGAGATCCTGAATGCCGAGCTGTTTGCCGGTTTTGGAAAACTCTTTGTGGGCGTCGGCGACTTCCTCTGCGGAGGCAAGCTGCAACGTGAAGCGGCTGTTTACGCCTAAATAGTCCCGGCGCGGGGTGGGCAACACGACGACATACCATGGGCCCATGCTCAGCAGACTGATATAGGTCGACGTGCGCCCGCCGCCGATGATGTCGAGGCCGAGTACGTTGGCGAGAAACTGATCGCTGGTCTCTTTGTTGTCGCAATTGAGCGTCCCATGCGTCATCGCCTGCGGCACGTAACCCCGGCCAGGGAATTTTTCTTCCGGCAGCGGCGTAGTCCAGTGCGGCACGGCGATCTTGCGGCCCTGCTTAATCGCCGCCGGATTGTAGTACTCGATTTCGAGGTCGTTGCCGCCGGGCTCCTTGAAGTAAATCGAATAGGCAAAGTGCGCCTCGTGCGGCCTGGTCACGCTCTTGATCTTGTACTGCGCCTTATGGTCGGAGATGTATTCATGCGCCTTCGGAATTTCTTTGGAGTTCGCCACTCTAAAGCCATAGTGATTGCTATGGGGTTTGTTCTTCGAATCCGGCCCGTCCTCGTGTATGACCAGCCGCCAAGCGGTATTCGGGTGCTTAACGACGGCCTGCTTCTCCGTCCGCTCGACGATTTCGGCCGCCAATAAATCGGTAAAAATGTGCAGCGTCTCGTCCAGCGAGCGGCACTCGTAGTGCCCTTCGGTTAGTCCAATAGGCTTGAGCATCTCTCTTCTTCGTTAGGAACAGACAAATTGGGACGCAAATTCGGCTCCTATTTTTAGGAAAAAAGGTCTGTCTTGTCAATCTTCTGGATCGGGCGGAATTCTCAAAAACAGAGACCCCAATTTCTTAGGTACTCAGCGCTCGCGTTCTTCGACGACGACCTCACGGAGTTTTCTCCCTCCATGCCGCGGGAAAGAGTTTTTCAGCAGAATCATAGTCCAAGAGCCAACGCTTAGTTCCTCTGCTTCCCTCTTAGTTCATTGTCCTATATACCTAGACTCGGAACCGAGGGGGATAGTCAATGATGAAAAAAGGCTCTCTGATACTGGCGGCGTCAGTCGTTACGATTTTAGTGACGTTCTTCGTATTCAGCCGCTTCTTCGTCGACCTGTTATGGTTCAGCTCACTGGGATTCCGCGCGGTCTTCACCAGGAGCTGGCTCACGGTGCTCACCGTATTCGTCAGCGCAACTGGACTCTCATCCGCGATACTACTGGTCAACGGCTTCATCGCTCTGGGAACGACTACCGCAGGACCGAATCGACCGCGTAGCTTCAGAATTGTCGGTCGTAGTACCGAAGGTCTCCCTCAGGTCATTGAACTTTCCCTGGACAACCTCCCCCTACGGCTGATTATTGCCGCGGTTGCTCTGGTAGTCGGCTTGTTTATCGGTTTTGCCCAAACCGGTAACTGGGACACCCTTCTCAAGTGGCTCTATGCTGCCCCCTTCGGACGGTCTGACCCGTTATTCGGTAACGACCTCGGGTTTTATGTATTTTCGCTTCCCGTCTATGAACTGCTACGGGATTGGGGACTCTTAATAATTGTTTTGAGCGGCGCCATCGCCGTCGGCATCTATCTGCTACGCGGCGCCATCAATTATCAGCAGACAGGATTTCCTACGCTAAGCGCCGCGTGCATCCGGCACCTTTCAGGGCTGCTGGCGTTATTTTATCTCGTCAAATCCGGCAGCTATATTCTGCAACGTTATGAATTACTGACCAGCAATAATGGGATCGTCTTCGGCGCCGCCTATACCGACGTCCATCTTCGCTTGCCGTTGTTAATCGCTCTGGCAGGTGCGTCACTGATAGCGGCAGTCCTATGCGCTTACAATGTTTCGCTTGCAGGCATCCGCCTGCCCGTTGCAGCTGTAGCCATGGTCTTCGCTGTGTCGATCGTAGAAACAATCGTCCCCAGTGTATTTCAGAGCTTTTGGGTGAAGCCGGACGAGTTAAAGTTGGAGTCGCGCTACATTGCTAAGAACATCGAATTCACCCGATACGGCTTTGCTCTCGATCACATCATTAGCGCGCCGTTCCCGGCAAAAGGGAAGCTTACGCCCGAGGTTGTCGCGGCAAATCAGGCGACGATCCAGAATATTCGCTGGTGGGATCCCCGCCCCCTATTGGGTACCTACCGGCAATTGCAGGAGCTTCGTCTCTACTACGACTTCCATGACATCGATGTCGATCGTTACACCGTCGATGGGAGCTACCGGCAAGTCTTGCTGTCCGCCCGCGAGTTGAATCAGTCGAAACTGCCGGCCGACGCGCAAACCTGGATCAATCAGCGCTTCAAGTTTACCCACGGCAACGGTATCGCTATGAACCCGGTGAATCGCTTCGATGAGGAAGGGTTACCGTTCTTTTACGTCAAAGATATTCCCCCTCAGGGCCCGCCGGAGCTGAAGATCGACCGCCCGGAGATCTACTTCGGCGAGGAGACCCGCAATTATGTGGTGGTTGGTGGCGGCACCAAGGAATTTGATTACGCCAAGGGTCAGGAAAATGTCTACAACGTTTATGAAGGCCGCGACGGGGTGTCCTTGCGCAGTCTCTGGACGCGTGCGTTGTTTGCTTGGTCCTTCGGCGACTTCAAGCTGCTCATCAGTGACAACGTAACCCCGGCGAGCAAGATTCTCTTTCGCCGCCTCATTCAGGAGCGCGTCCAACGTATCGCGCCGTTCCTCCGTCTCGATCGCGATCCTTATCTGGTCGTGAACGACGGGCGCATGATCTGGTTGCAGGACGCTTACACCGTCACCGACTCGCTCCCGTACTCGCAACGGCGTCAACCTGACGGGATCAATTATATCCGTAACTCGGTGAAGATAGCGGTTGATGCCTACGACGGCAATCCGATTTTTTATATTGCTGACCCGAACGATCCGATAGTGCAAACCTACCAGCGCATCTTTCCGACGCTATTTCAGCCCATGGATTCGATGCCGGCGTCGTTACGCCGGCACATCCGTTACCCGGAAGATCTTTTTATTATTCAAGCAGGCGTGTACGGGACCTATCACATGAAGGATCCGGAGGTGTTCTATAACAAAGAAGATCTGTGGACCTTTCCTAAGGAGAGCCACAAAGGGCAAAACACGTTCATGCAGCCCTACTACACGATTATGCGATTGCCGAGGGAGGCTCGTGAGGAATTTATTTTGATGCTGCCGATGGTGCCCAACAATCGCGATAACATGATCGCCTGGCTGGCCGCGCGTTGCGACGGCGCCAACTACGGCAAGGTGATCGAGTTTGCCTTTTCCAAGGAGAAACTCATCTACGGTCCGGCACAGATTGAGGCTCGCATCGATCAGGATACGACAATCTCCCAGCAGCTTTCTCTTTGGAACCAGACGGGCTCTCGCGTCATCCGGGGGAATCTGTTGGCGATTCCGATCGAGGACACCCTGCTCTACGTCGAGCCTCTGTACCTCAGCGCCGAAAGCCGCCAGTTGCCGGAACTAAAGCGGCTGATCGCGTCCACCGGAGATCGTGTCGTCATGGCTCAGGATGTTGACAGTTTGCTGGCCGCGCTGTTCACGCAGGAGGGAAGGAAGCCGGCCGTTGTCACGTCGACATCCGCGCCAACGCCCGGAGATCGCACAAACGAATTACCTCCCTCGGGGGCCAATGCGGAGGCCCTTAACCGTTACCGTCGAGCTTTCGAAGCATTAAACAAGGGCGACTGGCGCACCTTTGGCGCCGAAATGGACGCGATGCAAAAGGCATTGCAAGGCACGCCGGCGAAGCCGAAACCATAACCAAGATGCTAGACAGATGGCATGCGACTGAAAAATTTAAAACCGAGGAACACGGAGGAAGCGATGAAGAGACTATTTAATTCTGCCGTTGCGCTGTGACAGGTTTCGACATCGATAAATCTGGCAGGCAGCGGACAAAAAAAAGGCCCCATGTGCGGGGCCTTTTTTTCAGATTGAACGGTGGTTCTTATATTCTCGCCTTCAATGTTCCCTTGATTGGTGCGACCCCCGGATACTCCCATTCCTCCCACATCTGGTCGACCATCTTTTGAATGTGGGTAAAGTGCTCCTCTTTGAGATGTTCGAAGCGACCCTGCTTGGTCAGAAACTCTTTCACCGGGATTCTTCCCTTGCCGGTCTTGCGCGCGTCGTAGGTGTAGATGATGTTGCCCTCCACGATTTCGTAGAGCGGATAGAGGCCGCACTTGATGCCCAACTCGCCAAGCTCGTTCGAGTAGCGGGGATGGTAGTCCCAACCCTTCGGGCATGGATCATAGGTGTGGATGAAGGTCGGGCCGCCGATGCTGAGCGCCTTGCGCACTTTATTCAGATAATCCGTCGGCGGATAAGTGGCGCAGGCGGTGGCGACGTAGCGGCAGGTTGGGTGGCCGACGGCCAGCATGCCGGCGACATTTTTCTTCCAGCGCCGCTGCATGATCGGGTGCTTCGTCCCCGGCGGCGTGAACGTCGTCTGCGCGCCGTAGGTCGTCGAGCCGGTCGCTTGGATATCGGTATTGGCGGCCGACTCGTTGTCGTACATGATGATCAGCAAGTCGTAGTCGCTCTGCAGGGCGGCGGAGATGCCGCCGATCCCCATGTCGCCGGCGCCGAGATCACCGGAGAAGTTGATGACGTTGATCTTCTCGTCTTTGATCTTGCCCTTGCGTTTGAGCGCCCGCAGGCCAGCGGCCATGCCCACGGCCGAAGAGCCGCCGGCGCCAAGCTGGGTGTGCATCCACGGCACGATCCACGGCGTGGTCAAGTACGAGGTGTTGGCCACGTACATGCAGCCGGTCGCTCCCGTGACCACCGTGCGCGATCCGGCGGCCTTGATGAAGCCGCGCATGGTGGTAGCGGACTCGCAGCCCTGGCAGGTCCGGTGACCCGAGGTGTAAAGCTCTTCGAGCGGAACGTTTTTGACGCCTTTAATTCTTTCGTAATCGATTGTTGGTACCGTCGACATAATCGTTTCTCCTTTACTCCCTTAACCCGATCCAGGTTACGAATTCATCAATGGAATCCTTCGTGGCCGCCTGTTGAGTGGTTTCGTACATCTTCTGCAAGTCGGCGATCGAGAGATCGCGCCCGCCCAGACCGCCAATGAAATTAACGATTGCCGGCCGGTTCTTCGCCGGATAGAGGCAGGAGCGAATCTCGTGCATCAGGATACCGCCATTGTCAGGCGAGCCATGAGCGAAGTCCCGGTCGATGACTCCGACTGCTTTGAAGCGGCTCAGGCACTCGCGCAACTCCACCGTCGGGAAGGGGCGGAACCAGCGCAGGTTCACGTAGCCGACCTTCTGTCCCTTTGCCCGCAAGCGTCTGACCGCCGTGCGCGCCGGGGCCGCCACGGTTCCGGCGCCGATCAGGACCGCTTCCGCGTCGTCGGTCATAAATTCTTCGAAATAATAAGGAGCGGAGTAGCGATCGCCGAAAATGTCGTTGAATTCTTTGTAGGCATCCTTGATGACGACGCGCGCCCGCTTCGCCGCTTCCCAGTTCTGCCTTCTGATTTCCATGACCCAATCCTCATTGACTTGCGGCGCGACGGAAATCGGGTTGTCGGGATGGAGCCGGCGCTCAGCCAAATCGTACTGCGGGAGAAATTTTTTCGCGGCTTCGACCGACGGAATCTTGACCATGTGCTGGGAGTGGGTGAGAAAAGCGCCGTCCATCGCCAACGCCATCGGCATCCTGACTTTTTTGTCCTCGGCGATGCGGTAGCCGATCAGCACGTGCTCCAGCGCTTCTTGCGGGGTTGTCACCCAGCAGATAAGCCAGCCCATGTCGCGGATCGCCATCGCATCGTTGTGCTCGACGCCAAAAGCGCCGGGATCATCCAGCGCGCGGTTGCCTACCACGAAGAGAGGTGGCAGCCGGTCGGTAGCAGTAACGACCAGCGCTTCCATACCGTACATCCAGCCCGTGCCGCTCGATCCGCCGAAGGCGCGGGCATTTACCGAGCTGGCGTGTTTGACAATCTCGAACTGGGAGTGCTCGCTGTCGGCGATGATGTACTCGGCGTCGAATTGGCCGTCGGCGATCAGCTTGGAAAGCGCATCCATCACCTCGGTGTAGGGACGGATCGGATAGGCGGCGATCACGTCCACGTCGGCGAGACGCACGCCTTGGGCGACGGCCTGGCAGCCGTTTAAAAGGTCTTCCCTCTCGTAGACACCTGATTGATCTGATTTTGCTTGTGCAACTGCGACGTTCATACTTCAACCTCCTCGGTCTTTCTGACCGGAACGATTTTGCCTTCGGGCATCACTTCCCCCTGTGTGACGGTAATGCCTTTCCCTGTCACGACGGGATAGGAAACCCGATCTTTGCCCTTTTTCCCCTCGACCCACTGAATGTATTCTTTGGAATCCTTCTTCCAATGCTCCCACGGGCTGTGGTCGTCCTCGAATTGCAGCTCATCCACCATCACGATGCATTCCTTGACCGGACAGATCTGAGCACATTTGCCGCAGCCGACGCAGTACTGGTATTCGATGTCGTAGAAACCGTCCGTGGTCGGATCGAAGCACTCATCAGGACACTCCGCCCAGCACAGCGTGCATTTGGTACAGAGATCGAACCTGACCGCGGGTCTCTGCGTCTTGGTCGTGCCGCGCCTGAATTGGGGGTTTCTCGATTGCCCCCTTGGGCCTATCTCAAAGCCACGCTTTACCGCCGGAACTACGGCGCCTTCCCGCATCTCGAACCACTTAGGCAACACGGGGACCTTATGCGTCCACTCGATTCCGTCTTTGGGCGTCACAGTTCGTACCCTCGGGGGCTTGGCCTCCTGTCTGAGGGACTCGTATGCCGCGCGTGCGGCCTCGGCACGGTGCTTCTGCTTGGTTTTCTCCATCAAATAAGATTCCACCGCTTCGATGCTGATGAGTGTCGGATCGATCGCAGCGATGCCACCCAGGATCCGCTCGTGGGTCAGGTCATCCTTATTGACCCACATACCGGCGAGACTGGCGTCTCCATCGAGAATCGCTATGCGGTAGTTGTACGGCTTCTTGCCGATGAACTTGAGCAGTTCCTCCGGCTTTTTCTTGGAAACAACGAGGAGGCATCCGTCCTTGACCATCCGTTCGTTGATGGGGCGGATGCCACTCCATCCCCAGGGCTCGACACCTTTGCACATCGTGTCGTCCAATACGACCGAAATGTCGGCCTCGTCGATCTCAAGCTTGGCGCCGCATTCGGCCTCTAGCTCTTCCTCGGAAAGATCCGGCGACACGAAGGCGAAATACTTGCACGGGATGCCGTTGCGCTCCGGTGAGTCGCTATACCGGCCGTTGGAAAACGCCTTCTGGCCCATCCGGCTCGCGATCATGACGATGTCGCTGCCGATCTTTTTACCCAGGTTCTTCTGAAAGATGCCTCGATAGTTGACCTCTACGCGTTTGATCATGAAATACTCCTCTCCTTCAAAACCTCTTTACTGTAGTTTCGTTGGGAATGATCGAATGACAACACATTCGCTTCAGTCTGTTCGATGTGACGCTGCATCGCCTCCCGCGCCCTTTTTTGGTCATGTTTTTCAATGGCATCCACGACTTGACGGTGGGAATCGATGGACGCGTTGCGCCGGTCCGCCGTCTGCAGCGACTCTTCGCGGCTGCGGCTGAGCATTTCCATCAGGCCGGAGACGAGCTTCTCAAGGGCGTGGTTTTGAGTTGCCTGGCCGATAGCAAAATGTAGCTGCGCGTCGGCCTCCACTCCGGTCTCTCCTCGATCGACCGCTTCGCTCTGTTCTTTCAGAATTCTTTTCATCCGCTCGATGTCTTTCTTCAGCGCCCGCTCGGCCGCCAACGCCGCGATGTGCGGTTCGATGAGCTTACGCATCTCAAAAATGTCAGCCAGCGCAGTTTTTTCTTCGATCAGTAACTTCACCAGCGGCGCTACAAGAGATTCGACCGGAAGGTCGGCGATAAAGTTCCCCATCCCCGTCCGACTGACGATTAGGCCCTGGGTCTCGAGGGCGCGCAGCGCTTCACGCACCGAAGTTCTGCTGACCTTGAAAGTCTCGGCAAGTTCCCGTTCGGAAGGAAGCTGATCGCCCGCCTTGAATCTTCCCTCCTTGATAAGCGCATGAACTTGGCTCACGACTTCCTCGTGGATGCGGGTCTTCTTAATGGCGTGCAGCAAGTCAGGTCCGGCTGTCTGATGGTCTGACCAGAATTTATCGAAGCCTACCTTTCATGTCAAGCCACCCGGCAAAGAAATTCTCCCGTGACCAAATGAGCCAATTTCCAAAGGTTGTGAACCATCTGATTTCCTTTAGATATCAGAAGAATGGGGCGCGCTGGGAGGAGACGTCGGATTTCCGCCGGTCAACCGAACTTGGGCATTCTGACCTCGGCACCCGATTTCGCGCACTCCTCTTCGAAAGTCTTGCGAATGATCGGGTCTTCGTCCTCATACTCGATTTGCCACCCGCCGTAAGCCAACGGTACGTCGGACTGGATCTTTCCCGGCTGCAATTTGTATTTCCGGCTGAGAATCTTGAGCGCGAGATAACGCGCCGGCTCGGCGCTGGAGTTGAAATGCTGATGAAACCACCCTTCCGGCGGCACGACGATCGATCCCGGCTTCCAATCGACCCGAGTCATTTCCTTTCCCTCGGGCCAAAGCAGAGAGTAACCCTTGCCCGTCAGGATAAAAACATGCGCGCCCGGGCCGTGTCTGTGCGCCTTTTTGTATAGGCCGACAGGGAAACGAGAGACATGGGAGCCCATCATGCTCTCGGACATCTCGAAGAGAAGCGTCGCGTTGCCCTTGCCTCTTTCGGCCCACTCCACCGGTTCGATGTTGATCACGTCGGCGACGAAGTTGGTTTCCACCACGCGGTCGCTATACAGCGTCCCTTTGCCGCCGAAGTAGCCCTCTTCGCCTTTGAACCGGTCCATGAACGAGTATGGATTATTGATCACGAAATCTTCGCAATGAAACAGATTGAAAACCAGCGGCGCGGTGGTCACCGCCAGTAAGCGCGTTTCGCGCTCGCCCTGGCCATTGAAATGCTGGTACCAAGCGTTCAGCGGTATCGCGAAGAGACTGCCGGTCTGCCATTCGAAGCTTTGCTTGGAGCCGTTCGTCTGCCAGACCGTCGTTGCGCCCCGGCCATCGAGCACGTAGATCAACGTTTCGTAAATATGCCGCTGCGGGTTAAGACTCTTGCCGGGCGGGATATCACACACGTAGGCATCGTCGAGGTAACCGGTGCCGTCCAGCATGATATAGACGCCGTACCCTCCCATGCGGTCCCACCACTTGAGCGGAACGGTATACAGATCTTCGACGAAAAAGCCGCGAATCACGTCGACGCCCTGGGACGAGATCCAACGATCATAAGGCGTGTCCATCACCTCCGCTTTGCGGTCGACTGTCTCATAAGCCGGGCGGCTGCCTTCCTCTGCCATCAAAACACCTCCATCATCAAAGCTGTCTTTTCTTTACCGTGAACTCCCACCGCCCTTCAAGCCGAGCGCGGCCCATGGGTTGACAATCCGCTCGGATCGCCCCATATCCTTACTAAGCGGCAGCGACATGAATTCAAGGAGCAAGAGCAGAGTGATGAGCGAAGAAGCGCCGGGCAGGTTGGTCAGTACCTTGCAACGTGGCGATGGACTGCGTGACGAGTTTATCTATTACATGACCTTCGACGACTACAAATACCTGCCTGATCCCTTCCTGCGCACGACGTTCACCGTCACCGAAGTTCATGAAAGTATCCGCCGCTACCCGAACCCGCAAGAACCGCACGAACTCTTCCAGTGGGACATTCACGGCCGGCTCTTCAGGCCGAAGCAGGTCTCGATTCCTAACATGGCCGTGGTGATGATCCACGGCGGCGCGGCCAATGAATACGAGTTTATTTTCACGCCGGACGGGCCGGAAGATTACGCCGATCTAACGAAAACCAATCCGCCCGCCGCGCGGGTCGGCGTCGCGCAACACATCGCCTCTTTGGGCATCCCGGTGCTCGCGATTTCCTTGCCGGGGCATTACAGCCGCAAGCCTTGGCCGCCGATATCGGATCGAAGACCGGAATTCATCATCGGCGAGGTTCCCGGCGACGCGGAGCTGCGCAACCGTCTCGCCGTCTACACGTTCAGAATGTGTACGGAAGCGATCAAGACTTTGGTGGAACGTAACCTGAGCGAAAATCTTTTTATGTGGGGCCACTCCACCGGCGGCGAGT
>Ga0326597_10010588_pt1 | contig 12268 bp, 14 predicted proteins | sample RVTome_12_FD_203789 | JGI IMG/M metagenome (GOLD analysis project Ga0326597, IMG submission 203789) | Soil microbial communities from uranium-contaminated site in the Upper Colorado River Basin, Wyoming, United States - RVT100D185 | ecosystem: Environmental > Terrestrial > Soil > Contaminated >... | reverse complement strand
GTCACCGCTGCGGAACGAGCCGCGATGAGGGAGCGCGCCAAGGAGTTGAAGGCGGAGGCACGCAAGGCGGACGGGGAGGCCGACCTCCTCGCGAAGATTGCCGAAATGCCCAAACCGGATCGCGTGATGGCGACACGCCTCCACGAGATCGTCACGGCCAGCGCACCGGAACTCTCGCCGAAAACCTGGTACGGGATGCCCGCGTATGCCAGGGACGGAAAGGTCGTGTGCTTCTTCCAGAGCGCGGACAAGTTCGAGTCGAGGTACGCGACGTTTGGCTTCAGCGACACCGCGAACCTCGACGACGGAGCCATGTGGCCGACCTCGTTCGCGCTGAAGCAGTTGACCGCCACCGAAGAGAAGCAGATCGCCGCGCTCGTGAGGAAGGCGATGCGCTGAGCGATGGATCACGCATCCCATGCCGCCCACGACCCGGGCCTCGGCTGCAAGTCGGGGGCGGCGTACCCGTCCTCCCAGGGGAAGCGTCCCTCGGTGTCGTCGTAGGTCAGCTGCAAGACCGGGACCGAGTGCTCGGGGGGCCGGTGGTAGTAGTCGTTGGCCCAGAGCACGATGTCTCCGGGATTGGGCACCTCCTCCGGGACGACGCGGTGCGGCCAATCGTCGAAGGCGACCATTTGGCCCGGTATGAGAGCAGCCCCGTCGCGGACTCGTCGACCGAGGGTGTTGAGCGCTCCGGCAGCGACGTCCGGGGGTATGCCGACCATCAGCAACTCGGGGTGGTTGAGCCCGAACAGCCCGATCGTGTAGGCAAAGGGCGGCCGATCGTCGGGCTCGGGCTCGCATCCCGGGCGGCTACAGGTACCGCCGCCGATATAGGTGATGTACCAACCCTTGCGTCGGATGGTGGCCGTGATCTGTGCGTCGACCTGGTCGGCCCATGCCTGGACGTCCATTAGGGGCTCCTTCGTCAATCGAGGTGTTGCGGGTGCGCATAGGAGGTGGGGGCCTACGGAGGCAGGCCGCTCTTCGTGTACCGGTGGCCGAGGGGACTGATCCAGAGGTGATCTCCGTTTGGCAACAGCTGGTGCTTCCAGCCCAGGCGGTGGCGGACGGTGACGTGGTCGTAGCGGCAGCCGGCGTCCAGTCCGTCGGCAGAGGTCTCCTGGACCTCCGACCACGGGGTGCGGTGGTCGAGGTCGCATTGGACGGCCGGCATGCGGCATCCCGGGAAGTAGCAGGTGGGCTGTCGGGTCTCCACCTGCCGCTGGTCGGTGGCGATGGGCCGGCGGCGGGTGACGCCGCCGGCCACGGGCTGGTCGCTGTCAGGATGGGTGACCGTCCAGCGCCATTGCCCCCGGGTGTTGCCCTCGGTGAGCTGGCGAGCGATGTCGGCGATGACCGGCCCGTAGCCGCCCAGGTCGCCAGGCGTTTCGGCAAGTCGGGCCAGGGTCTCCAGGTCGACGCGAAGATCGATGATGCCCTCCTTGGCCTGTTGGCCGCGACCCGCGAGCAGATCGAGGAAGACGTCGGCGCGGAGCTGATCGATCGTGCGGGGGTCACCGGCTCGCTTGAGGGACTTGGCATATCGGTCGATGCGCCGAGAGATCTCGGCAACCCGATCCGGTGACAGGTCGAGGCCCATCAGATTCGCGGTCCCCTCCGGAGAGGCCTCCGTGACCACGCGCCGCCGGTCCACCGCCTGCTCGAACCGGGCCTTGGCTGCTGCGGGGTCACGGAGGCCTCGATGCACAGGAGCCGCAGCCCGGCTCCCAACTCGCCGGTGGTCAGACGGGGTGCGTCATCGATGACCAGGCCGGCCACCTGCCGGGCGGTCGTCTCGTCGAGATGGGAGGTCCCGCTGGCGATCACCCGCGCCCGGGCAGGGTCGATCGCACCCGTGGCGAGCGAAGTCCAGATCAGTGGGAGTCGTTTCCGCAATTCGACAGCCGAGCCCAACTGCGCGTCGGCGGCACGACGGGTCAGTCGCAGCGCGGCGCGGATCTCGGCAGAAGCCGCCTCCCAGGCGAGTTCCGGGTCGTCGGCGAACTCGGCCAGGTCCATGTGGTCGGCCACCGCAACCATCGCCGCATACATCTGCGCCTGGAAGTGAGACCCCATCCTTTGCTGTGCCCGCAGCACCACCACCCGGTCGTACCCCGACACCCGGTCGACGTCGATGGACGACAGGAGTGCCGCGAGGACCGGGCCGGGAGGCATGGCATCGAGGCCGGGCGGGATGGGCTCAGTATCGAACATATGTTCGAAACATTACGAGGCCCCTACGACACATTTCCTTTCTGGGCGACACTCGCCCGCGGGCGGGTGACGGCGCTCTTCGCGGCATCCTTCAAGTCGACGCGTGCCGCCAGCGATGACCGCGGGCTGGCCCGGTACGCTCGTGCCGTGACCCCCCTCACCACGATCATCGACCGGGAGGCGATCGACACCCGAGTGGGGGAGTTGGCCGCCGAGATCTCGGGGGACTACGCGGACACCGACCAGCTGGTGCTCATCGGGGTGCTCAAGGGCTCGTTCATCTTTCTCGCCGACCTGTCGCGGCGGCTCACTGTCCCGCACCGCATCGAGTTCATTTCCATCTCGTCGTACGGGGAGCGGGAGAGTGAGGACCCGGGAGCGGTCCGGCTGATCCTCGACGTTCGCCATGACATCGGCGGCAAGCATGTGCTCATTGTCGAGGACATCGTCGACACCGGCCACACCTTGGCCTATCTGAAGCGCTTGCTGTCGGCGCGGCTCCCCGAGTCGCTCAAGACCTGCACCCTGCTCCACAAGCCGGACCGCGCCGAGGTAGAGGTCACCATCGACTACCTCGGTTTCGACATCCCCGACGTGTGGGTCGTCGGCTACGGACTCGACTTCGCGGAGCAATACCGGACGCTGCCGGAGATCTGCGCGCTCGAGCGTTAGGGGTGACCGAATCGGCTCGCCCCGGGAAGGCCAGCGACCTGTTCGCTCGCCCCCTTAGGGCGGTCGTGTGAGAAGGAGCGACAAGCGACAAGCGGCAAGCGCCGCGCGCGAACACGCCGGCGCGGCGCTTGCCGCTTGCCGCTTGAGGCTTGTAGCGTCGATCTGATGGCCAGATCTCTTCCCGACGCGCTACTCGCTGGATACTTCGCGCGCCTCGATGCCGCCGCCGGGGCTTCCCCTGCGTTTCCCGGTGACTCGGGCGAGCGCCAGCCGGTGCACACCGTGTATGGGGGGGCCCAGATCTTCAAATCCGACACCGCCGCCCGGCTCGGCGGTCTCGCCCTCCGGTCGATGGAGCGGTACGCCTCCCGCGCCGAGGTGCTCGCCGATGCCCTGGGGCGGCCCGGGGACCAGGTGGTCGCCACGCTCTATCCGCGGGTGGTCGAGAAGCTGCAGCGCGAGCCTGTGGAGGATTTTCGGATCGACTTCGAGGACGGCTTCGGTATCCGGCCTGATGCGGAGGAGGACCAGGCGGCGATCACCGCAGCCGAGCAGGTGGCTCTCGGCATGGCGGCGGGGACGCTCCCCCCGGTCATCGGGATCCGCATCAAGCAGCTGAGCCGCGAGCTTCGATCGCGGGCGTTGCGGACGCTCGACCTCTTCTTCGCGACGCTCGTCGAACGCGCCGGCGGCGCCATCCCGCCGCGGTTTCATGTCACCCTGCCCAAGGTCATCTCTGCGGAGCAGGCGGTGGTGTTCGCGGAGGCTGTCGGGGTCATCGAGGACCAGCTTGGGCTCGAGGAGGGGTCGATCAAGGCCGAGCTGATGATCGAGATCACCCGGTCGATCGTCGACGAGGAGGGCCGGGTCAATGTCGCCCGGCTGGTGCGGGCGGCCGGGGAGCGTTGCGTGGCGGCGCATTTCGGCACCTACGACTACACCGCGTCGTGTCAGATCACAGCCGCCTACCAGGGCATGACTCACCCGGCGTGCGACTTCGCCCGGCACATGATGCAGGTCACCCTCGCCGGCACCGGTATCTGGATGTCGGATGGCGCCACCAATGTGCTGCCGGTGCCGGTGCACGCCGTCGAAGATCCCACACCCCAGCAGGTGGAGGAGAACACCGCGGCGGTCCACAACGCATGGCGGCTGCACTTCGATGAGATCCGCCACTCGCTGGTCCACGGCTTCTACCAAGGATGGGATCTCCACCCGGCCCAGCTGGTGACCCGGTACGCCGCAGTTCAGGCCTTCTATCTCGAAAGCCTCGATGCCGCCGCCACGCGCTTGCGCAACTTTGTCGATCAGGCGGCGCAAGCAACGCTGGTCGGCGCCGTGTTCGACGATGCCGCCACCGGGCAGGGGCTGCTCAACTTCTTCGCCAGGGCCATCTCGAGCGGGGCGATCCCCGAAGCGGAGGCCGCGCAGCGCACCGGGGTGAGCCTCGACGAGCTGCAGGGTCGATCGTTTCTCACGATCCTGGAGAATCGGAGCAAGCCGGCTCGGTGAGGCAGCGGGCAGCCTGCCCTGCCGCCTCCCTACCCATCGGCCCACTCCACCACGATCGCCCGCTCTTCGGCGGTCATCGCGGTGGCGTTCTCGTAGGGCATGAAACCCGAGGCGACCAGCGCGCCGATCACCTTGCGGCGGGCGGCCACCTGATCCTCGGTCTCGAGCAGCATCCCCTTCGGCGCTTCCGAGTACCCCGGCTCCGTGGGCGTCGTCGAGTGACAGGGCACGCACCGCTGCTCGACGATCGTCAGTACCGATGGGGGGACGCCGGCCTCGGCCACCGTCGGCCGGGTTACGAGAGCGAGGGCGACGATCATCAGTGCCGCCGCCGGCAGGATCCACACGCTGCGTCGTCCCTGACCGTGGAGGTTGAACCAATGACGGATCCCCGCCCCGGAGAGCGCGATCACCGCGAGCAGGACCCAGTTCCAGCGGTCGGTGAATGTCGCGGGAAAGTGGTTGCTCACCATGATGAACACCACCGGAAGCGTCAGATAGTTGTTGTGCAGCGAGCGTCGCCCGGCGTCGCGGCCCGGTTCCGGGTCCGGCGCCTCACCCCGCGCCATCGCCTCGACCATGCGGCGCTGCGAAGGGATGATCACCCGAAACACGTTGGCCGCCATCAGCGTGCCGATGAGTGCTCCGGTGTGGATATAGGCGGCGCGTCCCGTCATGATCTGCGAGTACCCGAACGCCGCCGCGGTGCCGAGCAGGAAGCCGATCAGAGCGAACCATGCCGGGCGGCGGGCCAGGGGCGACTTGCAGAGTGCGTCGTAGATCACCCAGCCGACGGCGAGCGAACCGAGCCCGATGGCGATGAGCGCCAAACGCGACAGGTTCGCCTTCGCGGGGTCGACGGCGATCCCGAGCGGGCCGAGGTAATAGACGATGAAGAGGAGGGCGGCTCCGCTGGCCCAGGTGGCGTATGCCTCCCATTTGAACCAGTGGAGGGTCGAGGGGAGCTGCTCAGGCGCCACCTCGTACCTGACCACCCGGTAGAAGCCACCGCCATGCACCGCCCACAGCTCCGCGGCGACTCCTGGCTCGGGAGTCTCGGGGGGACGGACCCGGTTGTTGAGCCAGTTGAAGTAGAACGAGGTGCCGATCCAGGTGATACCGACGATCACGTGCAGCCATCTGGTGGCGACGTCGAGCCATTCCTGGAGGTGAAGGTCGAGCACGGCTGAGAGGGTACGCGCTCAGGATCCGCGGTAGGTGCTGAACCCAAAGGGGTTGAGCAGGAGCGGGATGTGGTGGTGTTCCTCGGGGTCCTGCACGCGGAACACGATCGTCACCTCGGGATAGAAGGCGTCGGGCCCGAGGTATTCGCCCACCTCGAAGGTGAGCCGGTACTCACCCCTCGCGAGGGCCTCGGGCCCGAGCAACTCGGTGATGCGTCCGTTGTCGTCGGTGGTGCCCGACGCCAGCGGACGCCACCCGTCGCCGGTGAACGCCTCGACCCGAACCACGACACCGGATGCCGGACGCCCGGAAGCGGTGTCGAGTATGTGGGTGGAAAGGGTCATGCGGGAGCCGGTTCGGAGTGGACCCAGCCTGCGGCCTGCAGCCCGCAGCGTTGACCAGTCCCGGGTCGTACGTTGGAATCTGGATTGCTGCGCGCTGCACGCTGCACGCTCGCACGCTCCTCGTGAGAGAGGCGTCAGCCTATCCCCATCAGCTTCCGGAGCCGCAGTTCGGTGATCTTCTCGAGCTCGCGGGCGGCGATCTGCCGTTCGGTCTCGGGGTCGTTTCCCAGGCGCCGCGCGCACTCTTCGAGCAGGTCCCCGGCCGACCGTCCGCTGGCAAACACCAGGTAGACCCGTCCGAAACGGGCCTCGTACTCCCGGTTGCACGCCGCCAGTCGCTCGATTACCTCGGGGGGTGCGCGGTGCGTCCCCGCCTGCTCGTGGCGCGACCACGACTCGCTGCGGCCGCCGCCGATGCGGGTTTCGCCGATTCGGGGATGGGCGGCGAAGGCCTCGGACCAGTCGCCCGGGCCGAGTGCTCCCGAGAGGTCGCGGGCGGTTTCGAGCACCGCGACCTCATCGTGAAACGGACGGTGCCGGACCATCGCCGCGGCCCAGGCGTTCGACGCGCAGCACTCGAGAAACGCCTGTTGCGCCTCCGCGACGGGAAGGCCGTTCAGGGTGTCGAGGTCCACGGGGTGTCACTGGTCCCGAGGGCCCGCAGCCGGGCAACCCCGCCGTCGGGATGGATGTTGAGCCGGAGATGGGTGACCGGCCCGACCTCCGCGAGGTCGGACCATTTGTGGCGCGAGTCCGGCTTGACCGGCTGCTCGGGCAGGAGGCGCGACCATGCGGCGAAACGGAGGTCTCCGATCGACGCTCCGGGGGCGTCGATGGCCTCGATGTCGGCGGACCCCGGCGCGTTGCCCTTGAAGTGGGCGGTGTCCAGGTCGATCCGCTGCACTGTGGCGCGTCCGGCAAGGCGGATGACCGCCCAATCGTTCCCGGCACCGCGGCGGCGCTTCGTCTCCCACCCGTCCCACATCCCGAGGGCTCGCCCCGGGACCAGCATCCGGTTGGGCGAGGAGTAGTGGCGGTCCGAGCAATCGATCGCTCTCGCTCCGTTGTTCAGCAATGCGAGATCGACTTGATGCTGCCCATCGAGCAGCCCCTCAGGCGGCACCGGTTCCCCGAGTACCCGCAGCCGGGCTACCCCGCCGTCGGGATAGATGACGAGGCGCACGTGGGTGATCCGGCCCCCGACGGCGACCGGGAGCTCGTTGAGGGTGTTCCCCCGCAGCGGCGTGCGGGGGACGATCTCGGTCCATCTGGCTGGATCCCGCACCAGCTCGACCAATGAGGGGTCGTTGGGAAGGTCGATGGCCTCGAGCGAGGCGGACTCGGGGAAGTTGCCCGTGAAGTACGCGGTGTCGACGATGACATGATGGACGATCCCGGGGATCGCCAAGCGAACCACCGCCCAGTCATGGCCGGGCTCGCGGCGGCGTCGGGTCTCCCAACCGTCCATCCACTTTCCGTGGGCGGTGAACTTGTCGGGGTTCCACAACGGCTCGGCGTCCTTGACCAGGTTCTCCTTGGGGGCGAAGAACTCGTCGTTGACGGCGAGCACCTTGCCCCCGAGGCGTTCGGAGGCCAGATCCACCAGCAGGTCGCTCGCGCTGTCGTTCATCTGCGCTCCAATAGTCCGCCCGCTCCGGTGACGAACCGTCCGTCGTCGAACACCATGGTGCCGCGGACCAGCGTGCTGCGCACGACCCCGCGCAATTCCCGGCCGGCATATGGGGTCAGGTGGTGCCGTTGGGCGAGCCGTCCCGGCTCGACGACGCCCCTGGCCTCGGGATCCCAGACCACCACGTCGGCCCGCCGGCGCCGCTCGATCGCCCCGGTGTCGATGCCGGCGAGAGCCGCGGGAGCCGCCGCCACCCACCGCACCACGTCGGCGATTCCGTGACCGCGCCGGTGTGCCTCGGTCCAGACTGCGGGGAGTCGTAGCTCGAGAGAGGCGATCCCGCCCCACGCTCGGTCGAACCCGCCCTGCTTGAGGTCCGGGGTGCATGGCGAGTGGTCACTGACCACCATGTCCAGCACCCCGTCGGCCAGCCCGTCCCACAGACGGTCGCGGTTCGCGGAGTCGCGAATCGGTGGCGCGCATTTGAACTCACCGGCGCCGTCGGGGATCTCCTCGGCGGCGAACGTCAGGTAGTGGGGGCAGGTCTCCGCCGAGATGGGGAGCCCTTCGATGCGCGCCGCGGCGAGCGCCGGGAGCGCATCTGCCGCCGACAGATGGAGGATGTGGGCCCGGCCTCCCGTACGGCGGACGGCGGCGATCACCGCCTCGATGGCCTCAACCTCGGATTGGGGAGGCCGCGAGGCGAGATATGACTGGTAGTCCGACGCGGGCGGGGGAGCTGCCGCCAGCGGTCCTGGTGCTTCCGCATGGACCAGCAGGGGGAGGCCCGCCGCCGCGGTGACAGCCAGGGTGTCGTCGAGATCGGCGATGCCGATGCAGCCGAACTCGTCGACGCCCGACTCGACCAGGAAGACCTTGAATCCGAAGACTCCGGCGGCTGCCAGCGGGCCGACTTCGGCGAGGGTGCCGGGGACGATGCCACCCCAGAATCCGATGTCGACCAGGGTGTGGGGGAGGGCCGCCGATCGCTTCGCCTCGAGTCCGGCGACCGTCGTCGTCGGCGGGATGCTGTTGAGCGGCATGTCGACGATCACCGCCACTCCGCCCGCCGCCGCTGCCCGTGCCGCCGTCTCGAACCCCTCCCACCCGGATCGCCCCGGCTCGTTGACATGGACATGGGTGTCGACGAGGGCCGGCGAGATCACCAGGTCACCGTGGTCGATGACCGGGGCGTCGCCGCCATCGTCGAAGGGGAGCACCGCCTCGATCCGCTCGCCCTCGATGATGACCGTGGCCGGCCGCAGTTCCTGGCCGATGAGCACCCGGGTGCTGCGGAGGGCGAACCGTTTGGGCGACATCGGCGAGACGGTATCAATCCAGGGCGATTGGCGATTGGCGATTGGCAATTGGCAGGAGGCGCCTGCGTCGAGAGATCGCCCTCCGCCATCCACCATCCGCCATCCGCCATCCGCCATCCGCAAGAATCGCGCCGAACGTCTTACCGCGAACTTGCGTTCGCAAGTCGGCCGGTGACCCACTTGCGCTTCTTCCGACTTTGCCAATCGCCAATCGCCAATCGCCAATCGCCGGCCGAGCGCAGCGAGGCCCTCACAGCGGCGAGGCGTAGGCCCCGGGATCCTGGTCGGCCTCGTCCTGGGTGCGGCGGACCAGGTCCATGTACTTCGACGCGCCGAGGATCTGGCGATCGAGCAGGGCACCGAGGTGCTCGACGGTGTACGCGGTGGCGTCTTCGAGGTGAACATCGAGGTCCGCGGCCTCCTTCACATACATGAGGCGGGTCCAGTAGGAGTTCACCACGACGGTGAGGAACGACTGGACGACGCTGTTCCGCTCGAGGGCGGCGAGGGGGCGCATGTAGAGGAGGACCGCGAAAAGCAACACTGACATCGCGGCGACCGCGGCGACGACCCCGGCGTGGGCCCAGTCATAGCCGGCGGGCGGAACGTCGGCGGCAATGCGAATGGCGGCGATCATCGCACCGAGGGCGATGACGAACACGACGAGGAACAGCCACTTCATCGTGGTGAATGCGAACCGCTGGCTGCGGGCGGCGCGGAGGAATTCGGCCTGGTTCGCCTGCAGGATCGAGCGGGCCAGCGCCTCGATTCCCTCGGGTCCTGCGGGGACGGCGCGCAGCCGCTCGGCTTCAGGCGCCGGCTTCGGTGCGTCGGTCGTCGCCATCCTCGGACCTTCCTGCTCGGGGGTCTGCGCCACTGGGAGGCTAGTGAACGATCAGTGTTGCGACGCCAGGTCGTCGGCGAGCCGGCGGAGGCGCGGCGACACTTCGACGACCCAGGGAGAGTCGGCGGGACCGTCGAGTCTCCGTAGGCCAGGCGGGAGGGCGTCGATCGACGCGATCGTTGCTTCGCGGATCTCGGGGAGGCTCCGCGGAACGCCGATGAGCCGACCCTGTTCCACCACCTGGGTGAGGAGCGGCAACCCGTCGAGCCCCTCGTCGGCGAGCGCGATGACGTCTCCTGTGGCGCGGCGGAACACTTGCTTCACGCCGGGGAGGTTGGCCTTCCCGGGTGAGGTCTTCATCACCGGGCCGTCCCAGTCATCGACCAGCTTGTAGACGATGTCCAGGTTGGGTGAGTCCGAGCTCGTGATCATGCTGGTGCCGACCCCGAACCCGTCGATGGGGGCGCCCGCGGCCAGCAGCCCGGCGATCCGATGCTCGTCCAGCGCGCCCGAGGCGAGTATCTGGATGTCTTCGAGCCCGGCGTTGTCGAGGATCTGGCGAACCTCACCTGCCAGTACCCCCAGGTCGCCGGAGTCGAGTCGAACCGCGGACACCGTGATTCCCTCGTCGCCCAGCCGGGGGGCGAGGTCGGCGACGATCTTGGCGGCGGCCACGGTGTCGTACGTGTCGATGAGCAGCACCACATGGTCGGGGAACGACCGGGCAAAGGCCTCGAACGCGGCACGCTCGTCGCCGTGGGCGAGCACAAAGGAGTGCGCCATCGTCCCCGTGACCGGGATCCCGTAGTGGTACCCGGTGGCGACGAGCGAGGTGGCGGAGGCTCCGGCGAGGTACGCCGCCCGGGCTCCCTTGAGGGCGGCATCGGCACCGTGGCCGCGGCGGGCTCCGAAGTCGACGATGTCGCGGCCGGCGGCGGCGATGTGCACCCGCGCCGCTTTCGACGCCACCAGCGTCTGCAGTCCGATGGCATTGAGCAGGAAGGTCTCGACGATCTGAGCCTGGATGAGTGGTGCGGTCACGCGGATGATCGGCTCCGCGGCGAACACCACCGTCCCCTCGGGCATCGCCCAGACATCGCCTTCGAACTTGAGCCCGCGCAGGTGGTCGAGGAATGGTGTCGAGAACCTCCCGAGCGTCGCCAGGTACTCGATCGCGTCGTCGTCGAAATGGAACTCGGTGATGAAGTCGAGGGCGTCGGCGAGGCCGGCCGCTACGAGAAAGTTCCTCTCGACGGCGAGGTCGCGCACCCACAGCTCGAACGTCGCCGGACGGTTCATGTCCTCGCGGAAGTACGACTCGGCCATCGTCAGCTCATAGAGATCGGTGACCAGAGCCGCCGACTGGTTCGTGATCCATTTCAACGGAGGGTCACCCCGGCCTCTCGCATCTCGGCCATCGCCGACTCTCCGTCGCCGGGTTCCAGATCGACGGAGCGCACTCCGTCGGTGAGCACCAGGGTCTCGAATCCCAGGCGGATCGCATCGAGGGCGGTTTCCTTCACGCAGTAGTCGGTGGCGACGCCGACGACGACGACCCGCTCAATGCCGTGATCCTCGAGGATGCCGGCGAGCGGCGTGGGCTGGATGTCCTCGGGCGACCGGGGGTCTCTAACGGAGAACCCGCTGTATCCGTCTGCGCCCTCGGTCCCCTTCCGCACCGCAGCGGCATCCTCGATGACGAGCAAGTCGGGGTGCAATTCCGCACCCCACGACTCTCCCACGCAATGCACCGGCCAGATTCCGCCGTCCTTCGCGAAATGGGGAGTGGAGGCCGGGTGCCAATCCTGGGTGTACGCGACGGTCGCACCGGCTTCGTGCGCGGCGCGGATGTGTTCGTTGACGAACGGGATGATCCCAACCGCCCCGGCCACACTCAGTGTCCCCGCGGGATCGACGAAGTCGTTCTGCATGTCGACCACAACCAGGGCGGTCGCCGCGTCGAAGGTCACCGGATCACCTCGTGGATTCGGGCGGCGGTCTCGGCCAGCCGCGTCTGGGCGGCTTCATCGATTGGAGGGAACGGGACGTCGGCAAGGGCATTCGTCGGGATCAGGTGAATGTGGGCGTGGGGAACCTCGTATCCGACCACGAGGACCACGACCCGGGCACAATGGGTCACCGCCTTGAGGGCGGTTGCCACCCGGTGTGACGCCGCCCACAGCGCGACGTAGTCCTCCTCCGGCAGGTCGAAGAGGTAGTCGACCGGCCGCCGCGGGACCACCAGGGTGTGCCCTTCCTGGCGGGGGTTGATGTCGAGGAACGCCACCGTGCTCTCGTCCATGTAGACGGTATGGGAGGGGATCTCCCCGGCGATGATCCTGGAGAAGAGGGTGGTCATCGGGGACAGAGTACGCGCCCGCACCCCCGGTCCAAAGGGGTGCCGGCCGGGTTCGGGCGCCTAGCGGCAAGCCGCAGGTGTGCCGCAGGGCGCTGGTCGCTCGTGGCCTGCGGCTATTCAGAGCGCGCGCCAATAGGCTCGCCCCGGGATCAGGTCTTGGCTTGCCCCAAGCCGAGACCAGATACG
>Ga0326597_10010587_pt1 | contig 12269 bp, 15 predicted proteins | sample RVTome_12_FD_203789 | JGI IMG/M metagenome (GOLD analysis project Ga0326597, IMG submission 203789) | Soil microbial communities from uranium-contaminated site in the Upper Colorado River Basin, Wyoming, United States - RVT100D185 | ecosystem: Environmental > Terrestrial > Soil > Contaminated >... | reverse complement strand
TTGTCAAGCATCCGGGGCTGATTACCGGGGACGCTCAGGAGACTGCGAACGAGGTCCATGTCAGATCACCCCACGGCTAAACAACTCGTCGATGTCTGCGTCAGTCATCTCAAGCAACTCCGTAAGGATTTCTCGTGTGTGCTCCCCGATCGCCGGGCCGGCGTGTCGCACGTGCCCCGGCGTCGCCGAGAACTTCGGGACCACTCCTGGCATGAGTACCTCGCCAATGTCAGCGTATGCCCTACGAATCAGGCTATCGCGGGCGAAAAGCTGAGGGTCAACTGTCACCTCTGCCATGGTATCGACGGGAGAGCTGGGAACATCGTGCGCGTCCAAAACCGCCATCACTTCGTCAAGGTCACGCTCGGAGAACCAAGCCTGGACGATGTCGTTGATGTCGCCTCCCGGGGCGCTGCGCGCCGTATTGGTCGCATATCGATCGTCTTCGAGAAGATCCGATCGCCCAATGGCCGCCATCAGACGCTCGAAAACGGTCTGGGTGGCCGAACTATGAAAGACATAGTGACCGTCTCCGGTTCGGAACACATCGGAAGGCGCCACGTTTATGTATCGGTTTCCCATTCGCTGCGGCGTGTCGCCGAGCACGTCCTGGCGGGTGATCAAAGAGTCGAGCAGACGGATTACCGACTCGTAGAGAGACAGGTCGATCCACTGGCCCTCCCCACCGTTGGCGGACCGATCGTACAACGCCATCGAAACCGACATGGCTCCGAAGGTTCCGGCCACGTAGTCGACCAGCGGCACCCCCATCTGCAGCGGAGGGCCGTCACGTTCACCGGTTTGATTCATGAGTCCACTCGCTGCTTCGATGACCCGCCCGAAGCCTGGCAGGTGACTCTTGGGACCGGTCTGGCCGTACCCCGAAAGGCTGAGCAGCACTATGCCAGGGTTGATCATGCGTAGGTCGTCGTAGCCCAGACGCCATTTCTTGATCGTTCCGGGCCGGTAGTTCTCTATCACGACGTCGGACAGGCCCACCAGCCTCCGAACGAGATCCTGTCCATCCTCTGTGTGGAGGTCGACTGTGAGAGATTTCTTGCCACGACCTACCACCGCCCAGCGCAGAGACTGATCGTTCTTGAATGGACCCATGCCGCGCAGGCTGTCACCACGACCGGGCAGTTCCACATGAATGACTTCGGCACCGAAGTCGGCCAGCAGCGAGGAACAATGACCCGCCCCAAGCATGGTGGCGATATCGAGGACGCGCACGCCGCGCAGTGGTCCTTCCATGGGATCAGCCGTCATGGCCGTTACTTTACCTGCGATGCCAAACGGCTCGCGGTCCAGGACGAACTCGCCCAGCGTCCCGTCAGGCTTAGCGTCTAGCATTCTGCGAGTTCCAGGCTGGGTCGGTTCGACCGACGCATTTTCATTGGAGAACGTGTGGAGCATCGCAACATCGGTCCGCTTTCGGTTTCGACCGTCGGACTCGGCTGCAACAACTTTGGCCGCAAGCTGAGCGCCGAAGACAGCGCGGCAGTCGTCGACGCCGCAATCGAAGTTGGCATCAACCTCTTCGACACTGCAGACATTTACGGATATGGCGACCACCCGTACTCGGGCACCGGCCATTCGGAGGAATTCCTTGGTCAGGCATTAGGGACACGACGATCAGACGTCATCATCGCCACCAAGTTCGGGATCTCCATGAGCAAGACCGACAAGACAATGCGGGGTGGAGGGAGAGCCTGGGTCCAGCGCGCCTGCGAGGACAGCCTGCGTCGCCTGCGGACCGATTACATCGATCTTTATCAGATACACCGACCGGACCGCGACTCGCACATTTCCGAAACTCTCGGGGCGCTGAACGAGTTGGTCGACCAGGGGAAAGTCCGTGTCATCGGTTGTTCCAATTTCTCTGCCGAGCAACTGGAGGAGGCGGAGGCGGTGAGTGAGGACCTCGGTACCGCCCGGTTCGTGAGCGTTCAAAACGAGTACTCCCTGCTAAGTCGCGAGGTCGAAGAAAGCGTATTGCCGGCGTGTGAACGCCTCGACATCGCCTTCATTCCGTACTTCCCGCTGGCGAGCGGCCTCCTGACGGGAAAGTACCGCAAGGGCCAGGCCGCCCCGGACGGGTCCCGGTTGGCGTTTTGGGAGCCCCGCCCCCATCAGACCCTGGATGACGACGTGTTGGACCGCGTTGAGAAACTCACCGAGACCGCCGAGAGATTCGGCCACACGCTTCTCGAGCTGGCGATCAGCGGATTACTTGCCCGGCCCCCGGTCGCTTCCATAGTCGCTGGCGCCACTTCCCCGTCACAGGTTCGGGACAACGTTGCCGCGGCGGCCTGGACCTTGTCACCGGAAGAGATCAGGGTCCTCGACTCGGTCTGATACCGCGCCGCCGATTGCCTGTGGATGATTCAGGACGGTCAGATCGGGCGTCCCGCATATGCCGTGATGCGCTGTCGGGTGCCCCGGCAAGGCTGGGGTTGATCACCGATCGCTTTTCGGTCTTCCTAGTAGGGTCAAGAATATCTTCGAAGGGATCGATTATGTTGCAACGAAGCGTGGGGAACACGGGCGTGACGGTATCGGCCATGGGGCTCGGATGTATGGCCCTCAGCGGGACCTACCGACCTTCCGACGACGATGCCGGGGTCGCCCTGGTCCATCGGGCGATCGAACTGGGAGTTACTCACCTCGACACATCGAATGCATACGGATGGGGTCACAACGAAACCCTGCTCGGGCGAGCGTTGGCGGGTCGGAGGGATCAGGTCTTTCTCGCCAGCAAATTCGGCCAGGCCATGGAGGACGGGGAGCGGGTCGTGCATGGCGAGCCGCAGTATGTACGCGACAGCTGCGACCAGAGCCTGGCCCGTTTGAAAACCGATTACCTCGACCTCTACTACATCCACCGGGTCGACCCCACCGTGCCGGTCGAGGAAACCGTCGGGGCGATGGCCGATCTGGTCGCGGTGGGCAAGGTTCGTCACTTGGGCATCTCCGAAGCGGCCCCGGCCACCATTCGCCGTGCCCATGCCGTCTATCCGCTGGCAGCGGTCCAGACCGAATACTCGCTTTGGACCCGTTTCGCCGAGGAAGAGATCTTTGGCGTATGTGAAGAACTTGGCATCTCGTACGTTGCCTATGCCCCGGTCGGGCGGGGATTTCTATCCGGAGAGATCAAAGCCACCGAAGACCTGGACGAAACCGACCGTCGCCGCCAACACCCGCGCTTCGCTCAGGAAAACATCGACCACAACAAAGTGATGCTGCAGGCCCTCCAGGACGTCGCCGTCAACCATGGCATTTCCCCATCACAGGTTGCCCTGGCCTGGTTGCTGGCCCAGCGCGACTTCTTGTTGCCCATCCCGGGGACGACGAATATCTCCCACCTCGAGGAGAATATCGCCGCCACCGCGGTCACCCTGACCGATCAAGAACTCTCCCTCCTTTCGGAGACATTCGATCCGGCGAGGACGGCCGGGGATCGCTACCCGAGCGCGGCCCTGGCCAAGGTTCAGATTTGATCCGGCCGACCGACGGTCGGCAGAGAGGTAGGTAACGGAGGTCGAAAGCCTTATCCCGATCCTGGCCGTGACCGACGCAGAGGAAACCGCCAAATGGTACGTACGCCTCGGTTTCGAGATCGACGGTCGCCACCGGTTTGCCGATAGCCTCCCCCCTCTACATGTTTCTATGTAGGAACAACATCGAGATCCACCTTCGGAGCACCTGGGCGATGCGAGACCCGGCACTCTCATGTACTTCTGGGTAGACGACGTCGATGCGATGGCGGCCGAGTTTGGCGCTGAAGTCCATCAGCAACCACGGGGTCGCGAGATTACAATCATCGATCCCGATGGCAACCGGCTCCGAGTCGCCACGGGGAACAGCCAGGACGAGTCCTAGCTGCCGAGGGTCGAAGTCTGGCCGGTGACGTCCCACAGGTGATGGACCGGATCATGGATCTCGTACCTGGCGAACGTTGCAACTGTGAAGTTGGCGCCGTCGCTCCGGCGGCCGGTTCGGGCGAGTTGTTCGGAGGTGATCTCGTCGAACTTGCCGGCGATTGCCGCACCCGCGGCAGCTAGTTCCTCCCGCACGACCCTGGGATCCGCCAGGTCATAACGCTCCGCCTCTTGAGTGATGTTCGGATCCCAGTTGGCAAAGGCCGGATCGTCCTCGGAAAGCATGAGATCCAACCGTTGGGCGAAGAGTCGAAACACATCGCGTACATGACAGGCGTATTCGAGGGGCGACCAGACCCCTGGCTCCGGTCGAGTCCGTAACCAGGCTTCGTCCCGCTCGAGCACGGCCGACCAACCTTGGACATTCTCACGGTTGGCCGCCGCTATCCCGACGACCGGTAGGGCACCAACCCATGCTCCACAATCCGGGCAGGGACGGTCAAGGACCCAGGTCCAATCTTTGTTATCGGGTGTCGCACCGTACGTCGAGTTCACTCGATAACCACCTAGTTCATGCCTATTGAATGCGAAGATAGAGCCTCGTTCGCCACCTGAGACCGTCCCGGCCAGATCTCGTGTCGTGGCGAGATCCCAAGGCCGCAAGGATCTACCGGACAATCATAGAGTCTCTAGAGTCCGCGGAGCATTACAACACATTGACGCCATCCCAGGCCGATGCTTGGATGGACCCCATGGAACCAACAGCTCCCCGCCAGTCGCTAGCTGGCGAGAAGGCATCGCGTCGGGTGTCTCCCAGTTGGGGTGCGGTACTCTCGATGACCGTCATATTCATCGCCGTCCTGGCGATCCCGCTGAAGGCGGCGGTGGATCTTGGACTATCCCAGGCGGAAACCGCCACGTGGCTCGTGGCCATCTACGGCCTGCCGGGTGCTGTTGCACTGGTGCTCGCACTGCGGTTCAGAGAACCGTTGCTACTCACTGGCAACGTCTTCGTCCTGATCTTCATCAGTCGGCTCGCCGGGCAAGTCACGTGGGCCGAACTGGTCGGAGCCTCGATCGTCGCCGGAGGCGTCGTGCTCCTTCTTGAGCCCCTTGGGCTGACCAAGAAGCTGATCGCCTGGCTGCCCGCCCCGATCGTGTTTGCACTTCTGGCAGGCGCCGTTCTGCCGTTCTTCGTCAATATGTTCACCGAATTGGGAAATGCCCCACTCCTCATCGGCGGAACCCTGCTCATCTACCTGCTGGCCAGGGCTTTCCTGGAGCCAAAGGTCCCGGCAATCTTGCCGGCACTGGTAGGCGGCTTACTCATTGCCGCGATCTCCGGCGACCTCTCCGCCATCTCCCTCGCAGGTAGCTTCATTGCTCCCGTTCTCACGACGCCAGTATTCTCGCTAGCGGCGATTCTGACCGTGACGCCTGTCATGGTGGTATTGATCGAGATCCAGTCGAACGCCCCGTCAATCGTTTTCCTGAAGGAAAACGAGTATGAGGCTCCTGAGACGACTGTCACCACGGTAAGCGGGCTAGGGACCATGGCCGGATCTCTGTTGGGTCCCACCGGCGTCTCGCTTTCGCTTCCCGCCACCGCTCTAATCGCCGGACCGGAGTCCGGAGAACACGAGCAGCGCTACCTAACGGCCGTGACCGTGGCAGGCGCAGCCATGGTGATAGCGGCTCTTGGAGGACTTGCAGTCCAGTTGGCAACAGCCATTCCCGCCGCCCTCCTGGTAACGGGCGTGGCACTGGCGGTCGTCGGGATACTTGAGCATGCCTTACAGCGCGCCACCGCCGGGCCACTCATATGGGGTCCTCTATTTGCCTTTGCCATCGCCCTCTCGGAACTCAGCTTGCTCGGATTAGGGCCGTTCTTCTGGGCAATCGCCGGAGGTTTGGCCGTGTCCCTGATCCTGGAACGGGATGCCTGGAAGTCCATGCACGAGCCAGCCACCAAGTAGAGGGCCCATGACCGAACCGCGATCTACTTGTCGCCGGAGAACTCTTCGATCTGCTGAATAAGAAACTGTCGGTCCTGGACTGTTACGGCGAGGTCAACCGCTCGCAAGTACGCCAGTTTGGCGGCTTCGAGTCGTCCCAACCGCCTCAACGACGCACCGCGGGCGGCATGCAACAAGTGGTAGGTATCGAGGTCAGCGGCCACAGAATCGAGCGCGGCGAGCGCCACATCGGGACCTTCAACCTCGCCAACGGCGATAGCCCGGTTGAATATAACGATCGGGGTGGGCTGCATCTCCAAAAGCTGATCGTAGAGCGCCACGATCTGGTGCCAGTCGGTCTCCTCGTAGGACGTGGCGGCGCAATGCACCGCCTGGATGGCCGCCTGAACTTGGAACGGACCCGGCCGGTCGCGACGAATGCAAGCGCGGATGATCGTGTGTCCTTCGTCGATCATCGCCCGATCCCACCTGGTCCGGTCCTGGTCGCGCAGCAGAACAACCGCCCCTCCAACCGCGCGAGCAGGCACCCGCGCATCGTTCAGTAACATCAGCCCAAGCAAACCGGCTACCTCTGGCTCATCAGGCATCAACTCTCCCAGGGCACGCCCGAATCGAATCGCTTCATGACGCAGCGCACCCCGGTCCGGATCGTCAGCACCCGAGTTGTAGATCAGATACACCACCGACAGAACGGACCGGAGTCGGTGGGGTAACTCACTGTCAGGCGGTATCCGATACGGAATGTTGGCCGCCTTGATCTTGTACCTGGCTCGAACGAGCCGCTTTTCCATCGCCGACTCGCTCACCAGGAACGATCGGGCCACCTCGCCGACGGTCAAACCTCCCAGCAGACGGAGGGTGAGGGCCACCTGATGTTCGGGCCGCAACGCCGGATGACAGCAGGTAAAGATGAGTCGGAGTTGATCGTCACGCACCATCGTTTCCTCTTCGTTCGTATCTGCCGGCACAGAACTAGCCGCCGGGGGAACCAGTTGGTCGACCAGCTCAGCGCCTCGTTTCGACCTTCGGAGGGTGTCGATGGCCCGGTTACGGGCGGTCGTGATGATCCATCCGGCCGGGTTGGGCGGAATCCCGGTGCGAGGCCAACGGTCGCTCGCCACCAGAAAGGCGTCCTGCACCGCGTCTTCAGCCAGCGAGATGTCACCAAACACCCGAACGAGGGTTGCGACGGCCTGGCCGTAGACATCTCGGAAAACCTGCTCGACACGGGACACCTCCCATCGCTCGGCGACTCCGTCCATTCGCTAGGTGCCTGGCATCGCGGGCATGTGATCGGCTACCCGGCCGGTGGCTTGAAACGGTCGCACCTCGATCGGGCGTTGGATGGCGTCGACCACCCTTCGAGCCCAGGACAGGGCTTCGTCGAGATCCTCCGCTTCGATGACATAAAAGCCGGCGATGTGTTCTTTCGCTTCGACGAACGGTCCGTCGGTCATGATCATGTCGGCGTCGGTAGCCCGCACGACCGTCGAGGCATCTGGCCCATGAAGGGCGCCACCGAACAAGAACGTTCCGCTCGATGTCATGTCGGCTTCAAGGGCGATGACCCTGCCCATGAACTCCTGCATTTGCTCGGGCGTACCCGGTGCGGCGGGAGCACCCTCGGTCGATGTGTAGGTCGACAACAGGTACTGACTCATGATTGCTCCTCACTTCAGGCGGGCGGTTCCCGCTCTCACCTTACCGACGAATGGGATAGGGCTCTGAGGACGTCGGCAGGCGCTTTTCACGCACCCGACCATGAAAAATCGGTACGGTGACGTCCGGAATCAGGCTGACCGTTCGTGATAGGGGTGTCGCCATGGTGTGCACACGGCTCAGCCGTAAAGGAGAAGCACATGAGCAAAGTTTCCATGATGGGCACGATTACCTGTCAAGCGGGCAAGGGCGACGAGATGGCTGCCGTGCTCTCGCAAATGACCGAAGCCGCCCGGGAGGAACCCGGTACCGAGATCTATTCATACCACCGCGGTGAAGACGACCGTTCTTCGCCCTCATGACCGGCCAGGAATCGATGCAGCAGCCCGGCCAGAGCGACGCGATGAAGACCGCCATGGCGGCGTTCGGACCACTGATGGCGGTACCACCAGAAATGTCGGTGACCACCCCGGTTGCGGCCATCGGCTTCGACATCTGACCGGGCGGACACCCATAAAGCCGGTTAGGCCCGGAGGTGATATTGGGTTCCTACAGAACTGGGGGCGTATTGTCCCGAGGGAGAGAAAGCTGCGGCGAGCGCGGCTTTGGCTCGCCATCCGGTGCAGTGGCCAGGACCGACCAGCCGGGGATCCAGTGACTTGAGGGCCGCCACGGTATCGAATATACGCCCCTCCATCACCTTTCCGGCCAGGTGATATCCACCAAGGACAAGGTCGAGTGGTAGGCCGTGCAGGTGAGTTGCCGCGGTGGCAACATTGATGACTCCTGCATGCGAACAGGCCGACAGGATTGTTGTACCGCGGCCCCTCACGTTGGCCACAAAGTAGCGCTCGTCGAGGAGCAGCGGGTCCGGCTCGAAGGTTCCGTTACGTCGCGTTTCGTGGCCGCTGAGTCCCGTCTCAAAGGCTGTGATCCGGGGAATCTCGCCGCTGCCATGGAAAAAACCACCTGCGATTTCATGATCGACGTCACTCAACATGACCGTAGCTCCAGCCGCCGCCAGTTGGTCCAAGGTCGGATCCTCTGGCAAGAGAGCCACCCGGCCATCGGACAGTCGAGTTCCACGGTGATCCGGCCGACTGGGATGAACCTCAAGCACCGGCGCGGAAAGGCCCGCTTCTGAACGGGCGCCGGCGATCGCAGAAATGACGGCGACGAGGCCCCCACTGTGATCCCAGTGCCAATGCGACAAGAACACGGTCTCGATCGCCGCGAGATCAATGTCGAGTCGAACCGCGTTCGCCAACCAAATATCACCGTACGGTCCAACATCGAAGAGGACCGTCCGTGATCTACCGTCCTTAAGGCCGGTTGCGAGCACGGAGAACCCGTGCGATGCACAACACATGTGGTCAAGCACCGAGATGTGGTCTTTCCCGTCAATCACGTACGATGGTTCGAGCCGATCAAGGAGCGCTACTCGCTCGTTCGTCTGCACGTCATTGTCGATACTCGACAGCGAGTCGGTCTCATTGTCCGTGATGACTACCAGGTGGAGTTCGTCTAGCTCGAGCATAAGACCCTCCTATCAGGCAAGACCCGACGTCCCCCAAGAAGTCGGATTGTGAGGCTCAAGAGAACAATCTCGCCACCACGGCTCGCATTGTCAAACGGTGTCAAAACGTCTCCGAGTTCAAAACGGGCCAAGCGGTCAGTCACAAGGATGGCGCTTTTCACGGCGCCGACGGGCACGAGCTGTCGGATCGAACCCCAACAACGACAGAATCGACACCACAGGCGTCTGCACCGCGATCTGGTCGCGTATCTACCCCCGGCCTCAGCCTCTCGCTGCGCAGCTCCAACGCCTCACGCAACATCACCAGCATCGGTTCATCAGTCCGAGCCAACCACCCACCATAAGCGCGGTGTAGGGTCGGGGGTCCGGTCTGTTCCTGCTCGCCTGCTGAGCGGATATCAGGCATAAGCTCCTGGCGGACGTGTTTCGCCTAGTACAGATAGGAGAGGACCTAATGACCAGACGCAAATCAAGATCTACGTACTTCAGTGTCCTGCTAGCGGCGGCGCTCGCCGCGAGCGCGATTGTGGCAGCCCCAGCGACAGCAACCCATGGAGGCAGCCCGTCACCCGAGCTTAACGTCGTCGGCCAGGCCGACGCCGACGAGCTTGGGGTGTTCGGGGAGAACGTCACCGACGTCTGGGCTGCTCAGAGCAGCAGCAACGGGCGCGACTACGCCTACCTGGGCTCATTCGACGACATTGCCTGCACGCTCGACACTACCGGCACCCACATCGTCGACATCACCGACCCAACAGCGCCCACGAAGGTTGCGTTCATTGCCGACAAGCCGGCAACGAGGACGAACGACGTCAAGGTTGCGCACCTCGAGACACCGAACTTCATCGGCGAGATTCTCGTCGCCTCCAACGAACCGTGCGGCTCACAGTTCGTTCCCCGACTGAACTCGAACGGGGTGTCGGGCAACGCCGGCCGTGGCGGTGTCGCGATCTGGGACGTCTCCGATCCGACCAACCCAAAGGCACTGCGCCAGAACTACCTCGACTTCGGGGTACATAACAGCTTCATCTGGCAGCAGGGCAACAACGCCTACATGCTCCTCGTCGACGACAACAACGTCCAAGACGTCCACATCGTCGACATCACCAAGCCCCGGACCCCGAAGGAAATAGCGGTCACCGGCCAGCTCGATTGGCCCACCCTGAGCGACAACATCGGCGTCGGCGAGGTGTTCCTGCACGACGTATGGGTGCAGGACAACGGTGGCACCGTCATCGCCTACCTCTCGTACTGGGATGCCGGTCTCGTTCTGCTCGACGTGACCGACCCGGCCAACCCCGTCTTCCTCGGTGACAGCGAATATCTCACACCCGACCCGTTGTCCGGCGAGTCTCCGGAGGGCAACTCGCATGTGGCTGTGCCGAACGCCGACGGGACACGTGTCCTCATGGGCGACGAGGACTTCGCCGCTGGGCAACTGACGAAGTTCGAGTTCGACGGTACCCCATATGCGGCCACAGAAGGCGGGTTCACGCCGCAGGTGTTCGCGCCGCCGTTCAACGGTGCTTTCAGTGACCCGGTGCATTGGACCGGCGGCGAAGGATGCACGGCCGACGAGTTCGATCGTGCCGCCATCGGCAGCGAGGTCGCATTGATCCAGCGAGGTACGTGCTTCTTCTCGACGAAGGCCGCCAACGCCGAGGCGTTGGGCTACTCCGGGTTCATTGTCGCCAACAACGCCGGAGACGGGCTGATCAGCATGTCGTCTGGTACGAACGACGTGATCACCATCCCTGGATTCTTCGTTGGCCAATCGACTGGCGAGATCATGAAGGGTGTTCCCGGTGGCATCGTTGACGTCGAGGCGATCTTCGACGGGATGGGCTACTTGCGACTGCTCGACGTGAGCGACCCCGCCAACATCCTCGAGCTCGACCAGTTCGCCACGGAGAACGTGTTCGCCAACCCGCCCGTCGCCGGCGACACGACGATGCACAACGTGGTGGTGAACGAAAGCACCACGGCTTATATCTCGTGGTATGCCGAGGGCTTACGCGTGGTCGACTTCTCGGGTGACGTCCTCACCGAGACCGCCCACTTCGTGGACACCGTCGATGGTTCCAACTTCTGGGGAGTGTATCTGTACGAGCACAGCGACAACAACACCTACATCCTCGGCAGCGACCGGACGACCGGCCTGTGGATATTCGACACGCCGTAGCCGCTTCAATCGAGTGATGCGCTCACGGGCCTGCCGGGATTCTGGCAGGCCCGTGTTACGTCGCCGAAAGCCACGGCGACAGAGTCAAAAGTCACCTGCCCGCGTTTCTGGCCTCCTGTCGCATCCGCTCTAGCTTGGATACCGTCTGCACGGTCGTCAAACCAGCACGGGCGGAAGGCTCAAACCCGAACGACGCCAACATTCGTGCCACATTCTGCCGCGCGGCGATCCGATCCCTAATCGAACCGACCGCTTCCGCGTCCTGATGCATCTCCAACGCCTTATACAGGAGCGCCACCGCCAAACCATCAGACCCCGCCAGCCACCCCACCCCCTCAGCCAGAATCCGATCCAACGCCGTCACCGGCTCCAATTCCCACCCGAGTCAGCCTCCTTCGTGCGGACTAGCTTGGACGCGAATCGGGTTCACGTCACCTTCGTGGCTGGGTACGACAACGAACTGAGAACCATGAAACGTGAGGACTTGATCGCTCTCCACGACAAGACCACACCTAACACCGTTGTCGGCGTCGGATTTCTCCGGGAGGAGCTGCACACCGGAGGCAAGTCGAAAAACTCACTCGATGGATTGTGGTGCTCACCGTAACGAACCTTCTCCTCGTTGCCGCCAGCCTGATCGCCTACCACTTGGAGTGATTCCGGGCCACGGGTTCGAGTAAGGCAACCACTTCGTCATAGCCAAGCGTCTCCAGTTCGAGAAGCGCGGCTGCTACCACATTTACCATGTCTTGAACCACAGGATCGATCAATAGGTCTCTCGCTCCGCGGCGGGCATTGTCTACGTATTCGTCGATCTCCGACGCGGCTATCCAGGGGCACTCTTCGAGCAACATACGAGTTCGTTGTTCATCGACAATCAACTGGCGGGGCTGATTGCGCAGATCGTCGGAAGCGGGCCCGGCCATCAGACAAAGGGTCAGATGCTTCCACTCGTCTCTCGAATAGATAGTGTGGTCGCCTGGATCAAAGTGCCCACATTTCACGATCTCGTCTAGACCTATGGAAACACGTTG
>Ga0326597_10010586_pt1 | contig 12269 bp, 8 predicted proteins | sample RVTome_12_FD_203789 | JGI IMG/M metagenome (GOLD analysis project Ga0326597, IMG submission 203789) | Soil microbial communities from uranium-contaminated site in the Upper Colorado River Basin, Wyoming, United States - RVT100D185 | ecosystem: Environmental > Terrestrial > Soil > Contaminated >... | reverse complement strand
AGACGCCCGCATCCTCGTGATCTCGGTGCGCAAGGGCCGAGACGAGTCGTGGCTGCGCCGACACTTGGGCAGCGGGCCCCTTCGCTGGCTGGAACCGGTCCCGCATCCCCTCGACAGAGCGCCCGTGGAACTGGGCATGCGCCGGCCAGAGCCCGGCGAAAGGAGAGCTGAGTCGCCATGATCCGACGCTGCGTGTGTTCTCTGCTCGCTCTTTCGCTCGGCTTCTCGCTCGGCCTCGAGGCCCGCGCCGGAGACGCGAACGCGCACGATTCATTCGGCGTGCTCCTTGCGAAATATGTCCACGGCGGACGCGTGGATTATCGCGCGTGGACGGCCGACGCAACAGACGCGCAAGAGCTCGCGGACTATGTCGACCGGCTCGAATCCATGGATCCGGAGAAGATGGATTCTCCCGACGCCCTCGCGTACTGGATCAATCTCTACAACGCGACGACGCTGGAGCTGCTGCTCGATCACTATCCCGTCGACAGCATCAAGGACATCGGCGGCCTCCTGTCCTCGCCGTGGAAGCGCGAACTGGTCGCCGTCAGTGGTGAAGGACTGACGCTGAACGAGATCGAAAACGAGATCATCCGGCCTCGCTTTGCCGACGCGCGGATACACTTCGCGCTGAATTGCGCCGCGGTCAGCTGTCCGCCGCTCCAGTCCTTCGCGTTCGAAGGCGGAAAACTGGACGAACAACTCGAGCGCGTCACGCGGGCCGCGCTTGCCGACGCGCGATTCTTCGATGCATCCAGTTGTGTCGACGGATCGGGAAAGCTCCGCTTGAGCAGGATCTTCGACTGGTACGCGGACGACTTCAAAGCCGCAAGTGGCAGCATCGAGGCCTTCGCGCGACACTACGCCGGCGATGTCGTCGAACCCGGCTGCAAGCTGGACTTCATGGACTACGACTGGGCCCTCAACGAATCTTCCAAGTGAAACAGCCATGAGCGAACTCGGCGGTTCGATACTCGCGTGGACGGGCTGGAGCCTCTGGTGCCTGCTCAGCTGCGCCGCCTGCTTTTCCATCTTCCTGTCGTTACCCGGCGGCTGGATCGCGCTCGGGCTCGCCGTGCTCTACGATCTGATGCACGGATTCGACGCGATCGGTTGGAAGGGCCTCGGCCTCTTCGCGGGCCTGCTCATCGTCGCGGAGATCATCGAGGCGGGGCTGGGCACTCTCTACGTGGCCAGGAAGGGGGCGACGCGCTACGGGATGATCGGCGCCTTCGTCGGCGGCATCGCAGGAGCCATCTTCGGGAGTTCGGTCATGCCGCTGGTCGGCACGATCCTCGGCGGCATCGCAGGAGCGTTTGCAGGCGCCGTGGCCGGTGAATACTGGCGGGAGAACAAGCTCGAGCCATCTCTTCGCATCGGGTTGCACGCGACGATTGGAAAGGTCCTCGCATTGAGCGCGAAATTTGCTCTAGCCATTGCCGGGGCAGTCCTGATGCTCTGGCTCGCCCTGCCAAATCGCTAGAAACCCAAGGCGGGAATCGACTTGGACAGGTTGATCGAGGCTGTGCTACAAAGCGCGTGGGACGATTTCGTCCCATCAACCGACCCATCGAGACCCTCAGCAGGCCATCTATGAGCGTTCGCCGCGTCCTCATCGTCGACGACGATCCTGATCTTCGCGATGAACTGGCGACGCTCGCCGTGCGCGCAGGCTTCGATTGTCACTGCGTCGACGGCATCGAGGCCGCTCGAGCCCGGCTTCCGAAGATCCAGGTCGAGCTGGCCGTCGTCGATCTCTCCCTCTCCGAAGGTGACGGCATCGAGGGCATCGAGATCCTGCAGCTGATCGCGCAGCAGAGCAGCCGCCCCCCCATTCTTCTCATCGGCGAGCCCGACCCGCGCCTCGAGAAATCCGCCATCGCCATCGGCGAAGACTTAGGGCTCCAGATGCTCGGCGTCCTCCACAAGCCCATCGTCGCTGGCCAATTCCTGGCTGTCATGCGGACCCATCCCCACGACTCGAACACGCTGCGCGTCGACGAGCTGAGCCGAGCCTTGAAGAACGAGCAGTTCTTCCTCCAGTACCAGCCGAAGATCGAACTCGAGAGCCTTGAAATCAGCGGCATGGAGGCGCTCATCCGCTGGGACAGTCCCGAGCGAGGCCTGGTCTTTCCGGATGAGTTCATCGAACTGGCGGAGAAGAGCTCGCTCATGCAGCGGCTGACGCTCTATGTGCTGGAGCATGCGCTGCGGGATTGCGGACGCTGGCGCGGGGCCGGCCTCACGGCCTCGGTCGCCGTGAACGTGACCGCTCACTCCATCGAGGATGGCCAGTTCCCCGCACAGGTCGAGACGTTGCTGCGCGAACACGATCTTCCCGCCGACTCCCTGACCCTGGAGATCACCGAGACCATGCATCGGCGCGACGCGCGCGCGATGCTGGACGTACTGGCCCGCCTCCGCATGCACGGCGTCCACATCTCCGTCGACGATTTTGGCACTGGCTACTCATCGTTGACCGAGCTCCACGACCTTCCGCTGACCGAGGTCAAGATCGATCGAAGCTTCGTGATGAACTCCCTGCACGACCGGGACGCACGCGCCATCGTCGGGGGCATCGTCGGCCTGGGCCATTCCTTCGGCCTGCGGGTCGTCGCCGAGGGCGTCGAGACCCTGGAACACTGGGAACTCATGAAGGAGATGGGCTGCGATCAGGCACAGGGATATCACATCGCCAAGGCGATGAGCTTCCCCGACGCGCTCCGCTGGATGCAGCAATGGACGCGGCAGCAGGACGGCGCGCTCGGAGTGCCGTCCGTGGACCCCGACGAGACCGAATCCGTCCAAAACTAGAATCCCTGGGTGAACGCCAGTTGGAAGTACTCGTCCTTCAGGATGGGGCTGTTCGCATTCTCCCACTCGAGCGTCTGACCCTCGCCATAACTCGGCACCACGAGCGTGGTGCCGCCGAGACGGAGCGGCAGCCGCAGCTCCCAACCGACGGTATGCCGAGCCTCGAATTCCTCGCCGTCGGCCCAGACGCGGCCGTGGTCGTAGAAGAGCACCGCGCTCAGACCACCAGGAGAGAATCCGAACGCGGAGACGGGAAGCGGACCCAAAAGGGGTAGTCTTGTCTCCAGCGTCGTGACGAGCGCAGCCTCGCCGACGATGTTGCGTGCATATCCGCGCAGGCCAAACTGGTCGGGAAGATCAAATGCGTTTTCCAGGATACCCGGGAGGTTGTAGGCCACAGGCACGATCGAAGGCTCGGCGCGCAGTCCGCTGAAGTCCTGCGACGCGGTCGTTCCCGTCGTGGACTCGTAGCGCGCGCGCGCGAAGATCGGGACTCGAATGAACGGCAGTCGCGTGCTCAGGCTTCCATCGAAGTTCAAGCGCGTGAATTCCAAGTCGCCGCCGAGGCTTTCGCCGGCCCACTGAAATCGGGCGAGCAGACCGTGCCCGCGCGTGGCGTGGGAATTCAGGAAGGGCTGCGGTCGACGTTTCGTGTACACATAGCGCAGCTCGAGGATGCTCTGGACATAGTCCTCTGCTGGCAGAGCCAGACCCTCCGACACGAGCGCGGGAAGATTCAGCTCGTCGAAGTCGAGAAGCTCGACCTCCGTGTAGCGCGCTTGCAGCTGGATCTGGTGGTTCGCATAGAGATGTTCGCCGAGATTCAGCGGCTGCGACCACCGGATACCAAATCCCGTCTGCAGGCTGCTCAGCAACTCGTCGCCGTAGAGACGAAATCCCTGTCGGAACTTCGGCCCTCCCCAGATGGCGAGGCTGCCGGGCAGACGCAGGGGTGGGCGAATGGTCTCCAGATGCGCGTAGAACCCGCGAATTTCGGCCCCGTCCTCGTCAGCGTCCGTGTTCGTGCCAATGTCCACGGCCACACCCAGACTCGTCTTGTGGGACTTGTCCATGAAGAGGCTTCCGAACTGCATCCCCCACGGGATCGGCGACGGCCAGACGAACGAGAGAAAATGATCCATGCGCCGCCAACTCCTGTAGGCGCGTGGCTCGGATCGTTCGGCGGGCGCCAAGGGATCCACATCGCCGATGGGAAGCGGCGGCACGCTCTCGCGCCAGCGAACCAGGCGCTCGTCGATGACCGGCTCGACGACGTCGGCCGTCCGAGCCGCATCGACGGCACGCAGGCGAGTCGTGTCGACCGATGCCATGGCCAGCCCCGTCACGGCGCCGCTGGTTGGATTCACATCCATCCCGAAGAGCGCTTCGCCGACATCGGTCATGGCGACGACATCGTCTTCGCCACCGTCGACCGGAACTCGATACAGATTCGGCACGTGGTCGGAATTGCGGTCGCCCGTGAAGTAGATCGATCGCCCATCGGCACTCCAGCGCGGCCGCAGATCCCGTGTCGTGCTCGCGGTCAGATAGCGTTCCTTCGAACTCTCGAGATCGAGCAATGCGATGTCGACGCCGCGCCCGCTCTCGAATTTCGAGTACACGACACGCGTTCCCGCCGCGTCGAATCGCGGGGCGAAACATTGGACATCGTAGCCATGCCGCGTGATGGCTTCCGTGTGATCGCCAAAGGGATCGGTCACGTACAGGTTGGTCGTCTCGCCATCGATGGCCGTGTGGACGATGCGGTCGCCGGCCGGTGACCAGTCGGGATGCGACGCTCGACGGTTGTGCGTGATCCAGTGGGTCCTGCCCGTCTGCACATCCGCCACCTTCAGGTCCCAGATGAGTCCGCCGTGGTCGACGCGATGGAGCTTGGCATAGATCAGATAGCGTCCGTCCGGACTGAACGCGAAGTCGCGATCGATCTGTCCGTGATCGATTTCTCGGACGCTTTTCGTGCTGTCGCAACTCACGACGGCAAGAATGGGAAGCTCTGCGCGGCGCGGTTGCGCGAGCACCGCGACATGGGAGGCATCGGCGTCATACTCCAGCGCCGCGATCCGCTGCAGCGGCGCGTCGACGGCGTCGCCGATATCCGTCACGCGTTCCTTCTGGCTCCAGATCGCGTAGGTGTAAGCGTTGGCGACCCGTCGCCATTCCTCTTCGAACTCGGCGACGGTCACGCCGGCCTTCTCCTCGAAACCCGCGTCGAAGTTGGAGACTCCCAGGAAGCCGCGCTTCTGGATCGCGCCGACGATCGTGGAGTCGCCGTAGGTGTCCGCAAGATAGCGGACGCGCGTGAATCCAGAGTCATGCGGATCCAGGTCATCCTGACGATTGCGGAGGATGTGGTCGCGCACGCGTAGGTCGCTCCGATAGGCGCCCCACTCTTCGGTCTCGTACTCTGCAAGACCCTCGATGAACCAGGCGGGCGTCCCGAGGAGCGACCAGATTCCGGTCCAGTCCATGGCCGCCTCCATCCACATGTCGTGTTGGAGTTCGTGGGCGATGACCTTCCGGAGCCACTTTTCGGTGCCGGAGAAATAGGCCGGGCCGTCGTTCTGATTCACCCAGAGGAACATCTTTCCCGGCAGCGCGAAGCCGTTCACAATCTGATCCTCTTCGGTGATCGTGATAGCGATCTTCCCGCTGCGTTCGTGCAGTTCCATCGCGGCCGTCACCGGCCCGTAGACCTGCTCGGCGACGCTTGCCACCTTCTCGGCCGTCGCGCTCAGGTGCCCTGGATAGATGATGATGAAGTGTTCGGTCTCGAACTCCATCCACCGCAGCTCGGGATGGGTTCGATCCATGCCGAAGCCGAGCAATTGTGCCTGGACGACCTCTGCCCTCAGGCCGAAAAGGGCGAGAACGAGGGCGAGCAGAACGACGCGTCGAGGCGACTTCGAAATGCTGTACATGCGTGCTTTCCCGTGGTCGCGGTCGATTTTCGAACAATGGAAGTCGAAGCGCACGAGTGTAACAGAGCCGAGTCGGAAGGCTATGTTTAGCTGCGGCCGGGCATCAGCGCCCCTGAAGCAGTGCGCGCTCGATTCCCGTCGGGAGGCCGGTGAGCTCGAGTTCGAAGCGGAGCACTCCTTCGTCGGCGTCCCAGAACAGGGGATCTGGATCGAACCCGTCCGCGCGCTTGGCCACCAAGCGGTCGAGTCCGTAGTCGTAGAAGCCCACTTCGCCGGGCGCAATGACGAGTGCAAATCGTTCGCCGGCGTATTCACGCCCGGGAAAGTGCTCCGCAAAGAGCGGACTCTGCGGCAGCGACGGCTCCCGCTGCGGCCAGACGAGTGCGCAGATCAGAGAGTCCGGACTCGAGCCCCGCAACACGACGCGCGCCGTGTCGTCCGCCAGTTCGATCTGTGCCTCGCAGGAACCGGCGCGTTGGAGCGTCGCTGAATCCAGCAGCGGCGCCGGGCCCAGCGTACGGAGCAGATCCCCAGGCCTTGCCTCCCAGAAGCGTCGAAAGGAGGGCTCGAGATCGGCCGGCGCGAGCCCGAGGGACGACGCGAGTCGCCCCTCGATCTCTTCCGGAGACCACGCGGCGACCGTCTCGAAGGGGCCGGAAAGCGAGCCGTAGAGTTCGAGAAACCGCTCACTGCCGAGCCGCTCGAAGAGAAACTCGACGAAGAGCGCGCTCGGCGCGTAGCTCAGGTCGGGCTGGAGGCGACGAAAGGCGTCGTGGGCGAGCAAATCGGCCAGCTCGACGATGCCGCCGCGCAGCAAGACCGCTCCGAACTCCTTCTGCATGGCCGCGGAGGAATTGAATCGCCCTCCGAGGTGGACCGCGAGTCCTTCCTGCATCATCGGGAGGACCGCGGCGGGCTGCTCGCCACGCGCGAGATTGACCAGGATGTGCGCGAGTTCGTGTGGGTGGTAGGCGTGCTGGGTGAGGACGGCGTCGAGCTGCAGATTCGCGACGCCGTGGGCCGGCGCGCCGATGAGTTCGTGCATGACGAGCTCGGGACCCACGATCCAATCTACCTTCTCGCGCCTCACCCGTTCGAGTAGCGCCGGCTCCAGATCGAGCGCGCGGGCGGCCGACTCGACGAAACGGTCGAGCTGTGCGACCGCCAACTCATTGAACGGGATTTCGACATGGCGGATCACGCGGAGGTAGGCGCTCTCCCGGACGGGCCAACCCTCGATGGCCACCAGGACGGGATGCCGCAGCCACCAGCGCCCACCTGCCCACTGGCCATAGTAGGTCGTCGGTGGACTGTCGCGATTCTCCAAGAGGGTGATGGCGAGGCGGGCGTAGGGGCCGTCGGGCTCGAGGAGCGTCGCATCGAGGAGAGTCCCGCCGCCGCGCAGGCGGTCTGTGGTGAGGACGAGGATCGACGCCCCGTCGATCCTCGCGCCGTGGCCGCCGTAGCGGATGCCCAGGCGCTCGGAATGGCGCAGGTCGTCGGGCCCCACCAGGAGGCGCGTGACGCCCCGCCATCGCCGGCGAGCAGGGCACGAGCGTAGTCCTCGAGGAATCCCCGGAAATCACCCGCGTCCGGCCGCGCCGGGCCGGCAGCGAGGACGAGAGCCGCCCCGAGCTTGCCAGCGCCACTCATTGCCCTTTCAATAGACGATTGTGGTCGCGCCCCAGGTGGCGCGTCTCGTGGCCCGCCCCACTTGCGGAGGACTCCGTTGCGAACGTTTCGACCCCCGACACATCTCCTCTGGACGGTCCTCGGCGGCCTCCTCCTCCTTCTTCCGTCGACATCGCTCGCTCTGCCTGACGACGACCGCGTGCAATTCACGCCGATGCTCGGCTACATGTCCTTCTCCGACGGCTCGGGGCTGGACGCCGCGCCGGAGTACAGCGGCGGCCTGGGGCTGATGTTCAATCGCTACGTCGGCGTCGAAACAAACTTCGGCTGGGCTCCGACGACCGCCACTGACGGGGGCGAGGACGTTCGAGCGACCCGCGTCGGGCTCGACATGGAGTACTGGCCGTTCCCCGCCTACAGGTTCAACCCCCACCTCTCGGCCGGGTGGTCCGAGTTCCGCTACGAATCCGACGACCGGCCAGACATCGAGGGCGCGTACAACGGTTGGGAAGTCGCCGCGGGAATCAGCATGACACTGCGCGAGACGCCATTCTCGCGGCTGTCGTTACATGTCGAGGCGCGGGATGTGTTGACCAAGTTCGACGCTCCGCTCCCCGGCGATGGACTGCAGCACAACGTCGGCCTCGGCATTGGACTCAGCTGGGAGATGGGCGACGACTCCCACAAGGACACCGATGGCGACGGCGTGATCGACAAGATCGATCTGTGTCCCGAGACCCAGGATCGGGTCGTTGTCGATGCCAAGGGTTGTCCCATCGACAGCGATGGAGACGCCGTCTTCGACGGCCTCGACCAATGCTCCGACACGCCCAAAGGCGCGGTGGTGGACGCAAACGGCTGCCCCATCGACAGTGATGGCGATGCGATCTTCGACGGCCTGGATCAGTGCGACGCCACGCCGACGGGCGCCGTCGTCGACGCGAAGGGTTGTCCGTTGGACGGCGATCTGGACAAGGTCTTCGACGGGCTCGATCGCTGTCCCACGACGCCGCCCGGCGTCGTCGTCGACGGCGAAGGATGCCCGACCATCGATTCCGAGCGAGAGCGCGAGCTCTACGAGACCAAGAAGTTGGTCCTGAGAAGCGTCCAGTTCGAAAGCGGCAAGGCCGAGCTCAAGCCTGGAACGACGATTGGCCTGGAACTCGTCGGCATCGTGCTGAAGAAGTGGCCCAACCTCGTCCTCGAGATCGCTGGACACACCGACGATCGAGGCTCCGAGCAGAAAAATCAGGAAGTCTCGCAGCAACGCGCGCAGGCGGTCGTGGACTACCTCGTGCAGCGCTACCCGCACATCCGCGAGGGTCAGATCAATGCCAGGGGCTACGGTCCGAGCCAGCCGATCGCCGACAATGCCACGGAAGACGGACGGGCGCAGAACCGCCGCGTCGAACTCATCCTGATCTCGGGAGGCCCGCAAGCGAACTAGTCGGCGGCGCTCGCGAAGCTAGAAGTTCGCCAGCAGTTCTTCGATGCTCAGCTCGCCGTCGCCCTCGGCCTCGAGAACGGAGACGAATGCGGCTACGACCTCCGGGTCGTAGCGCATCTCCCAATTCTCGCGCAGGACGTCGACGGCTTCGGCCTTGCTCAGCGCCGCCCGGTAGGGGAGTTCGCGCGTCATCGCCAAGTAGCTCTCGACCACCGAGATGACGCGGGCGCCCACCGGAATCGCGCTGCCGCGCAGGCCGTTGGGATAGCCCTCGCCGTTGTAGCGCTCGTGATGGTGCATGACGATGGCACAGGTCTCCTCGGAGAAGTCGAGATCGCGCAAGATGTCCGCGCCGCTGATGGGATGCCGCTGAACGACTTTCCACTCCTCGGGCGACAACTTGCGCGGACTGCGCAGCACCAAGTCGCTGATCTCGATCATTCCGATGTCGCGCAGGACCGTTGCGAAGAGTAGATCCCGCATCTCCTCCTGCGGCCGATTCAGCGCCTTGACGATCTTGCTGACGTAGAGAGTGCACAGATCGGACTGATCGCCGCCGTCGGCGCCTGCCCTGCGCTCGGCGAGGCCCATGATCGTCCGGGCGATCCGAAGCGTCTGCGAGTGGAGGCCGTGGAACGCCTGAGTATTCATGATGGCGACGCCGGCGTGCTGCAGAAGTGCCTGCAGGTACTCCAGGTCGACCTTGTCGATGTCCTCGCCCCTGAATCCGCCGAGCGCCAACAGACCCACGAGCTCTTCGGCGTTGCGCAGCGGAGCCAAGATGTTGAGGCCCTTCGCGCCGAGATCTTTCGAGATCCCTTGCAGTGGTTTCGGCACGTGGCCGCGACCGTGGACGAGAATCTCCGTCCACTCCCACAGCTGTTTCTCGTCGGGGCCACTCAGGACATGCAGCTCCTCGAGATCGACGCCCTTGGCCGACAGGGGATGAAGGGCGGCGTCAGCGAGCTGGAAGTAGGCGACGCGCGACGCGCCAAGTTCACTCATGAGCGTGGAAAGGAGAACATTGATGAGATGTTCTTCGTCGTGGATTGAATTCAAGTCCTTGCTCAGTCGCGCGAGCGTCTGCGTGCGGTAGATCTTTTCCTTCAGCGTTCGAGCGTCCACGTCGGCCGCATGGTTCGATGCGCTCTTGCCGGATGGATCGGCGATGTAGCGCACCAACAGATCCAGGGCGAGCGCTTCGCCGGACTCGTATTCCTGCCCTGCCAGACGCTTGCGCAGAAAGAGGATGCCGTCGAGCTTGTCGGCCTTCAGCAATGGGATTGCCATCTGGCAGTTGAGATGGCTGAGGAGATCCTCTTCCTCTCGCGTGAGCTCGCTCTCACCGAGATCGACGATGGGAACTGGCCCGCGCCTCTGCAGAAGAGTCGCCGCGATGCCCCCCTTCACCGGCAGGCGCAGCTTCTCGTCCTCGGTCTCGACGAGTTCGCCCTTCTTCTCGTGGAACAGGAAGCACTGCTCGGCCAGGTCGGCGCCGAAGAGCAGCCCGGCCAGAGCCGATTTCTTTTCGGCGGCGTTGCTCGCCTGTCCGAGCCAACGATCCGCCTCTTCCAGGGAAAAGTAGTGACGCTCGGCCCCGTCGCTTGCGCGCCGCAGATATCCACCGTCCGCCGGCACACCCTGTGCGCGCGCGGACGGTCTCGGCGCGTCGGCGGAAGCGGCGGGCGGCAATTCGACGACGGCACTGGCGAGCTGTTCCACGGATTCGGCCTCGGCCGCCTCGCGGGGCCGCGCCTCGCCCTGTAGATTCGCCGCCGCCTCCTCCAGGGACTCGACGAAACTGGGGGCGAATCCGACACAGCGCCCTCTCAGGAAGGACTGGACCACATCACTCGCACCGACGAGCTGGAGCGGATGCCCGGCATTCGCGAGATGTTCGGCGAAAGACGCGAGACTCGCCGCGACGGCTCCGCCGAGACTCCCCAATCCACTGAAGTCCAGGACGACCTTGGTCTTCGACGTCTCGATGCAGCGGGCGATCAGCGTGTCGACGGCCGCCTTCTGACGTGAGCCCAGGCTTCCGTCCACCCTGATGGCGAAGACGCCAGGGGCATCGAGCTTCGCTGGAGAAAAGATCGGATTGCCCATGAGCACGGCGGGGTATGGGGCAGATACGAATGCGGCGGTCGACCGAAGGGGAAGACCGCCGCCATGATTCAGGGGAGCCGGATCCTAGTTCTCAGGCGCCTCGCGGGGCGCGCGGTCTAGACGAGCTCCTTGGTGAGCCACTGGTCGAGGACGCTCTTCAAGAAACGCCACTCGCTGCCCACTTTCTTGGCCGGGATCCGACCTTCCTTGGCGAGGCGACACACGGTTTTCACATGCATCTTCAAATAGTCCGCGGCCTCACCGGAGGTCATCACCGGGGAGCCACTATCTTCCGCCCCGATGTAGATGTTTCCGTATTCGCCGACGCGCTTGTTACTCATGCTAACTTCCCTTCAGGACACACAGGTGCACGACCCACAGATGTATCCGCCCTGGCAGCAACAGGTATGCCAATGCCTCCAACGTCTGTAAGCTGCCTAGAAATAGTCACTTGCTGGTTTTTGAGCGCCCGGACGCCCAGCCGATTCGCGGCGAATCCGCGCCGCTTCTCGTCGCGGATCATTGGATCTTGCAATGCTGGCAGGAACATGGCGAATCGCTACTCGAAGAGGCGATCGAGGATCGCGCGCAGATCCTCGGGTCGGTAGGGGTCGAGCCAGCAGCCATCCGCCCGGACGCGTTTCGCGAGTTCGTCCGCCTGTTCCCGCGCCGCCGAGCTGGTCAGGATGATCGGGACGCCTCCGTAGCCCTCCTTGACCCGTGTGAGATCTTCCATCCCCTCCTCCCCGAGGCGCAGGTCGGTGATCACCAGGTCGATCTCTGGCCGCTCCCGCCGCTTGAGAGCTCCCAGGAGCTCGTCGGAGAAGTTCAACTCGTGCCCGAACCGTTGCAGGACGCGCGAGATGTCACGGCGGCGGAATTCCGAGCGATTGACGACGAGAATCCGAAGACGGCGCGGGAGGGTAATGGCGCGGCTGTTGGCTTCCGCAATGTAGCTGTCCAGGAGCCTGTCATGACCGCCGCCGCTCTGCGACGCGTCGACGGCGTTTTCTTCGCGCAATTGCAGGAGAGCGCGGATATCGAGAATCGGAATGCGCTGCCCGTCCCGCTCGACGCTGCCGTAGGCGACCTTCTCCCAGCCCAGCGGCGGATCCGCGAGGCTGTTGCTCTGAATGAGTTCATCGACTGAATCGCAGTAGAGCCCGAGTCTCCGTTCGACATTTCCGACCACGAGGATCACCTCAGGAACGCTTCGCGGGACGAGAAGGCCCGGGGCCAATTGGGTCAAGTCCATGAGCGGGACATTGCTTCCGCCCCGTGCGAAGCTCTCACCGAATTCGTCCGCTTCAAACACGAGGCCCTTGCTG
>Ga0326597_10010585_pt1 | contig 12269 bp, 11 predicted proteins | sample RVTome_12_FD_203789 | JGI IMG/M metagenome (GOLD analysis project Ga0326597, IMG submission 203789) | Soil microbial communities from uranium-contaminated site in the Upper Colorado River Basin, Wyoming, United States - RVT100D185 | ecosystem: Environmental > Terrestrial > Soil > Contaminated >... | reverse complement strand
TCCGCGCGCATGCTGGCGAAGAGCCTCGAGGGCTGCAGCTACTTCATCTCGCAGACCGTGTACCACGCGCACGCCACCGAGCGCCTGCTCGCCGCCTACGCGCGCGACTGCCGCGGCGCGGGCATCGCGCCGCGGCGCGTGGTGCTGACCTTCGCGCCCGTGGGGCGCGAGAAGTCCATCGCGTTCCTCAGGTGGCTGGGCGTGCGCATCGCCGAGGAGACGCAGGGCGCGATCCTCGGCGCGCCGCGGCCGCTCGCCAAATCGATCGACATCTGCCGCGAGAACCTGCGCCGCATCCTGGCGCACGATTGGGCGCGCGAGATTCCCCTCGGCGTCAACGTGGAAAGCGTCTCCATCGTGCGCGAGGAGATCGAGGCCTCGGTGGATTTGTTCCACGCGCTCGCCGAGGTGCTCGCCGAGCGGCGCTGAGGTCCTGCCTGCGCCTATTCCGCGAGAAGGGCTATACACTAGCGGCGTGACGCGCCGGTCTTCGGAGCGCGGCTTACGGCGCCCTCGGGCGCTGAAGGAGGAAGGTCATGAGGAAGATCCTGCTGCTCGTTGCATTGTTCGCCTCCGGTCCGGCGCTGGCGCAGACCTCGGGCTGGTACTTCGGCGGCGGCATCGCAGCGACCAAGGCTGATTTCGTGCGCAGCGACTTCACCGGCCTCGCCCCGGCCGCCACCTACACGGCGGACGACGACGACGTCGGCGGGCGGATCTTCGGCGGCTACCGCGTCGCGCCCAATTTCGCCGTCGAGATCGGCCTCGCCTCGCTCGGCCAGTACCGGCACCGCTACACCAGCGGCGGCGACATCGCGGTCGTCGACTACGACGCGAGCGCGCTCACCGTCGCCGCCGCCGGCCATCTGCCGGTCGCCGGCGGCTTCTCGCTCAATGCCCGCGTCGGGCTCGCCTTCACAGCCACGGAACTGCGGGAGCGGCGCAACGACAACGGGCTGGCGACCATCCCCTTCTGCCCGGACGGCTGGTGGTACAGCGACTGCACCTCGCAGTCCACCAACCTCTACTGGGGAATCGGCGCGCAGTTCGACATCGGCCGCAACTGGGGCATCCGTCTCGATTACGACAACTACGGCGAGGTGGGGGAGGAGTTCGAGACCGGCCGCGCCGAAATCGAGACGATGTCGGTGAACTTCGTCTGGCGCTTCTAGTAGTTCTCGCGGAAGAAGATGAAGTTCTTCGGCTGCGAGCCGTACAGGCCGTATGCCGCCTGGCCGGAGGGGTTGTCGTCCCAGGCCGCGCCGCTCCAGGCGCCTTGCAGGTAGGCGCGGTCCGCGCTCACCGCCGCGGCGTCGCCCCCGCCCTTCGCCGGGCAGTAGCGCTCGGCGCCGAGCGCGCCGAGCACCGGCGTGAGCACCACCGTGCCCGCATTGCCCGCACCCGCGGCGGCGAGCGTGAGCGTGGCCTGCCCGCCGACGAGCGTCACCGCCGCCTCGAGGACCGCGGTGTCACAGGCGTTGAGGCTCTGCGCGTAGCCGGAGAGCGCGATGTGCTCGCGATTGAGCGAGGTGCACGCATCCAGCGTGTTGAGCACGAACCCGGTGCCGTTCCAGTACTGCGTCTCCAGCCCCACGCGCAGGGCGACGCTCTCGGGGCCGTAGGCGTTCTGCAGCCTCAGCCGCCCGAAGCGCTGCGCCTTGCCGGCGTCGAACGCGATGCCGTTGCCGGCGCTCGCGTCGCCGAACTTCGCCGGATTGCCGGCGTAGGCGACCCCGTCGGCGTCGATCACGTCGACGGCGAGCGCGATCTCGGCGTCGAAGGGCGCGACCGGAGCCGCGCGGCTGAAGGCGATGCCGCCCGTCGAGCTGAAGGTGAGCGTGCCGGCACCGTTCCCGCTCACCGCGATGGCGGGATCGAGGCTCGTGGCCGGCAGCGCACCGACGTCCAGCACGACGGCGCCCGCCGCGCTGTAGCGCGCGGCCTGCGTGCCCGGGGCGAGGCTCGCGCTGGTGATGCGCCACCAGGCGCCGTCGTAGAGCGTGGTCGCGTTGTTGGCGAAATCCTGCGCCGTGACCGTGATCACCGGCACCGTCGTGTAGGTGAAGGGCTGGCCCTGGTAGGTAAAGCTGCCGCAGGCGGTGCCGAACTGCGGCGTGTTGAGCGAGACTGCGAAATGGTCGGGCACGAAGCGGCCGACGTCGATTGCGGCTGAAGTGATCTCGCGCTCGACGGCAGTCGAGCCGTCGCTTGCATCCACGCTGGCGAAGGTCGAATCCAACAGCTGCAGCTGGAATGAGCCCACGTTGTTGTGGGACGCAACGTCGGAGGTGAGCTGCCCGGCGGCAAACGTCGTGCCGAGCGTCAGAGTGCCAAAGGTCGCGGTGCAGGCAGCGCCGGCGCACGCGGTGAGCGTCGCGGTTGGGGCGCCTACGTAATTGGTTGTCGTAGCCGGCGTACCGGCTGCGTTGACCGCGGTTGCGCGCACGCTGAACGGCCGGCCGGCCTTGTGGATGACCGTCCCGAAAGTAACGTCATTGAGCGCGCGGGTGGTCCCCGCCGTCTGCGAGTCGTTGTCGGTGACCGCGAAGTTGGCGAACGTATTGGGCCGGATCGCGAAGTTGTCGCCTGAGCAACCGGTGACCGTAGGCGCACCCGCCGGGAACGTGATGCGCAGCCGCGCCTCGGGGAAAGAATTGGCCTGCGTGAAGCTGATGGTCTTGCGCCCCAGATTGCCGGCGATGAACGCGGGATCGGGCGCGAGCGTCTGGATCACGGTCCAGGTGGGCCGGCAGCCGTCGCCGTCGAGCGCTCCCGAATTATCGCTCGCGTTGAGGACCTCGACCCGGACCGTGCCGGTGAAAGTCGTCTCGATCGCGGTCTTGGCCGTATTCAGCGCAATGATGTCGAGACTCGCGCTGGCGCCGGCGATCTTGGTCTTGATCACACCGGTGATGGCGCCGGGGGCGGTCGAGGTTTCATACGCATTGAAGCCGCCGGCGGCAACCGCCCCGGCGGCGGTGGTGATTTCAGGGATGACGGTATAAGTATTGATCACCGTTCCCGTATCCCTGACCACTCGGAAGCAGAAAGCGGTGTTGCCTGCCGCACCATTATCAATGAGGGGAAAATCCCACTTGCCGTCCCCGATATTAAAATTGCCGTCCCCGATGCCTTTGATGGCCGTGGGGTTGGTGAAGTTATTCAACTCCTCGTAGGTTTGGTTGACCACGGTATCGGCGCCGTGGGTGGGGTCGCTGGCATTGGCGGTCAAGGCCGCGCCGTCGGCCGCGGCGGGATTGTCGTTGAAGGCAATTGCGCTCGTCGTCGTGACATCGGCGTAAGTCTCGCCGACGAATCCGGTATCGCAGGTGCCGGAGCGGGTGGCGAACTGGAGCTTGAAGGCCTGAAAGCTCACCGGAAGGTTGGAGGCCGCGACGTGAAGGAGCATACGCAGCCGGAACGCCGCACCGTTTGCGCCCAGGGTGGCCGCGGTGTTCTGGGCGGCGAGGGCCGTCCCGACATTCGTGGCGTCGAGATTGTCGAAGAAACGGTAGGCGGATTGGTTGATGGTGGGCAAAGCCAGGGTGATATTCACCGATAGCACATTCGTGCCGGCTGCTTGCTGGCAAAGCGTATCCACGATAAAACGGAATTGATACTGTTTTCCGGGAATGCCGTCAGAAGGATCAATCGCGAACTGGATCGCGGAATGGTCTCCATCTTCAAAACGATTCCATTCAGCATTATCAACAGTGTTGTTCTCTGCTTCTTCTCCGTTTCTGTAGGTCCCGGTTCCTACAATTTTCGCCTCTGTCGAACTCAACGAGTTTTCGTGCGCCAAATTCGCTGAATTGAAAAGGGTCATCTGCGGCCCGGCCGCAGTGCCAAGGTTATTCCAGGTTCCCGGCGCATCCGTCACATTGCGCCACTGGAGTTTGTTAGTCCCTGTGTCTTTCTCGCATCTGGTGCTTCCGCTCGTCTGAATGCCGATCGTCACCAGAAATTTCGTATTATTGTTCCAGTTCGTCACATCGACGTCTTCTGCCGCCACTGCAGTGCGGCCGGCGTCATCGTTCAAAATCCGGCTACCAGCAGACGTAATCGCGGCGCGCGCCGGAGAAACCGGGACGAGAAGCAGAATCAGAACCAGCAGAGCGAGTTCCATGCCGGTCTTCAATTTCCCGCGCTGCCAGCGCCACAGCGCTTGCTTCAGGGTGATTCGCGTAGTGTTCATCGACGTCGTATGCTCCCACACCATCCGCAGATCGACATGCAACAAATGCACCAAGCCGGGCGAGCGGCTGCACCCGGCCGCCGAGCGGCTTGCGGCGTGAGCTATTTCACGCTCCCGCAGGAGCCGCTCACCGGGTCGCGATGGATTGCCCATTCAGTCGAGTGCCCGACGGCCGGCGCCTTCCAGGCGCTCGAAGGCGCGCCACGGCGCACCCGGCGCCTCGCGGCAAGCCCCGTACCGGAACGGCACCCAGTCGCGCCCGGGGTTCAGAAATCGTAAATCGATGAACCACGCGCAGGTCGAGCCCGCCGACAAGCCGTCGAATGCGGGCTTGTCCGCAAACCAGCGCATGAATTCCAGCGCGGGCGAGTTCCAGGCGCTCTGCGCGAGCGCCTGCTCCTCAGCGCTCGCACCGTAGCGCGGACGCGACTCCCACTGCGCCAGCGCGAGCGGCTGGAAGGCCGCGTCCATGCGGCCGATGAAGTCGTGCGCGGCGGCGAGCGGCTCCCTGCGCCGCAGGTTCACGTGCGCAAAGCGGTGCGCGGCCTCGTCGCTCGCGTACACGGTCCAGTTGAACGGCGACACCGCGCGCGGGATGGCGGCGAGCTCCACGCCCGCCCAGCCCTGGCGCGCGGCGTACTCGCGCGCGTAGTCGAGCGCGCGCTCCTTCTGCAGCGCCTGGAAGCCGACGTAGGAGGCGAGCACGAGGCCCGCGGCCATCGCCGGGAGGCGCGAGCGGCGCCAGGCGATCGAGGCGATGAGTCCCGCCAGGATGATGCCGGTGAACCACAGGTCGATGATGAAGGTCGTGCCCCAGGCGTAGCGCCCGTCCGACACGGGCGAGAAAACGATGGTGCCGAAGCTGGTGATGAGGTCGCCCAGGATGTGCGCGCCGAGCGCGAGCGCCGTCACGCCGTAGAGCGCACGCCAGCCGCGCGGCTCGCGCAGGATCCCGGCAAGGAGCCACGACAGAAGCAGCGCCCACAGCGGCAGCAGCACCACCGAGTGCGTCGGTCCGCGGTGCTGCTCGAGGTAGACGAGCGGCGAGACAAAAGCGAGGACGAAGTCGAGATCGGGCGCGGCGGCGGCGAAGAAGCCGGCCGCCACGCGCCGCGGGAGGGAGCGCGGCGGCGCGTCCTTCGGCGCGGTGGCCCGGGCAATGAGCGCGCCCGAGAGCGCGTGGGTCAGCGTGTCCAAATGAAAAAAATGGGGTCAGCCCCCTTTACGCAGCCCGCTTCTTCCTGATCGCGTCCTTGGCATGCATCTGCGCGTAGGCGCCGTGCGCGGCGGATTCGGCGTCGCCGACGTGCACCGGGTAGCCCATGTCCTCGAGCACCGAGCCGAGCGCGGAGAGGCACAGCATGACGTTGTCCGGCCGGCAGGAGTAGCCCATCAGGCCGAAGCGCCAGATCCTGCCCTTCAAGGGCCCGAGGCCCGCGCCGATCTCGAGGCCGAACTCGGTGAGCAGGCGCGTGCGCAGCTGCGCCTCGTCGACGCCCTCGGGGCAGAGGACCGCATTCATCTGCGGCAGCTGGTACTCCTCCTTGACGAGGAACTCGAGGCCCATGGCCTCCAGGCCCGCCTTCAGCGCGACGTGGTGGCGCTGGTGGCGCGCCCAGCAGTTGTCCAGGCCTTCCTCGCGAATGAGCAGCAGCGCCTCGTGCAGCGCGAACAGCGCGTTGGTCGGCGCGGTGTGGTGGTAGGTGCGCGCGCCAGCGTTCCAGTAGCCGAGCAGCAGGTTCATGTCCATGAACCAGCTGCGGATCTTGTCTTTGCGCTTCTTCACGCGCTCGACCACGCGCTCGGAGAACGACACTGGCGAGAGGCCCGGCGTGCACGACAGGCATTTCTGGCTCGCCGAGTAGATGGCGTCGAGCTCCCATTCGTCCACGCGCACCGGCGTGCCGGCGAGCGAGGTGACCGCGTCGACGATGACCAGCGCGCCCTGCTTGTGCGCGATCCTGGTGAGCTCCTTCGCGTCCGACTGGCAGCCGGTGGAGGTCTCGGCGTGCACGAAGGCCACCACGCTCGCGCCCTTGTTCTTCTTCAGCGCATCTTCCACCTTCTGCGGGTCGACAGGCTCGCCCCACTTGTCCTCGACCACGATCGGCGTGCCGCCGCAGCGGATCACGTTCTCCAGCATCCGGCCGCCGAAGACGCCGTTCTGGCACACGATCACCTTGTCGCCCGGCGCCACCATGTTGACGAAGCAGAACTCCATGCCCACCGATCCCGGGCCCGAGAGCGGAAACGTGAGCGGGTTCTTCGTCTGGTAGACGTACCGGAGCAGCGACTTCAGGTCCTCCATCATCTCCACGAACACCGGGTCGAGGTAGCCGATCGCCGGCTGGCTCATGGTGGTGAGCACACGCGGGTGGATCTCCGTGGGCCCGGGGCCCATCAGAGTCCTTTGCGGCGGGTGGAAGGAGGTGATGCGCTTGGAGGGGGCGTACTGCGTCATGGCGGGGGTCTCCGGGGAAACGCCGAAGGGGGCGTCCCCGGGGCGCGATTTCACGCGCACCGGGTTCTTGGCGCTCGCTTCGTCGAGGATCTCGAGGGCGCTGATGCGGCCCTGGGTGACGCGCTCGACCTCGGCGGCCCAGCGCGCCGGCACGTAGCCGGTCTTCACCCAGTTGTGCACGACCGCGCGGTCGAGCTGGAAGGCGCGCGCGACGTCGGCCTGGGTGCCGAAGACCTCGACCAGCCGCTCCGCGCAGTTCATGCTGGCGCGGAGTTTAGGCTGTCAAGCCTATTTTGACAAGCGTAGCTTTGGCTTGGTGGGAGTGCGGTCCGGGCCCGCTTCCAGGCGCGCCAGGCGCCGCTCGTGCTCGAGGATGAAGTGCTGATGGTCGCGCAAGGTGGCGTGCAGGTCGTTCATGCGATCACGCAGCGTCGCGACGCCCGAGAGCCGGTCGAGCATCTCCTGGACGGTGCTCACCGGCCGGAGTCCCGGCGCAGGGCAAGCATTTCGCGCATGAAGGCCTTGTGGCCGGCGACCATCTCGTCGGCGGTCTTCACCATGGCATCGATCTCCGCCTTGGCGCTGCGCGTCGCCGCGTCCAGCAGCGCCAGCTCCTGCGGCGTTACGCCGGCGAGGTAGGCGTCCACCGCGGAGCGGATCTCCGCCGCCACTTTGGTCTTGCGCTGCTGCGCACGCCTGGCGAGCCCGCTCTTCTGTTCCTGGGTGAGGTACACCATGGTGCTCTGCATTGCTTTCATGCGGGACCTGCGCGTTCGGACGACATGTATCGATTATATGTCACCGCGCCGGCGGGGCGCTACCCGCAGCCTGAGTTAGCATCGCCCCCGGGAACCTCGCCATGGCCTTCGCGCTCGAGCCGCACGTCGCCTCGTTTCTCCTGCTGTTCGCGCTGCTCAACCCGTTCCTGATGAGCGTGTACCTCATCGACCTCATCACCGACCTGCCGCGCGCGCTGTTCATGCGCGTGCTGGCGCGCGGCGCGCTGGTGAGCGCGCTCGTGTTCTCGCTGTTCGCCTGGACGGGAGACGCGATCTTCAGCGACGTGCTGCACGTGCGCTTCGCCTCGTTCCAGGTGTTCGGCGGCATCATCTTCCTCGCCATCGGCGTACGGTTCGTCTTCAGCGGCGCCGACGCCATGCGCGCCATCCGCGGCCAGCCCGAGCACATCGCCGGCTCGATCGCCATGCCGTTCATGATCGGCCCGGGCACGGTGAGCGCGAGCGTGGTGGTGGGCGCGCGCCTGCCGGTGGCCGATGCCGTGGGCGTCATCTTCTTCACGCTCGCCGCCACGGTCGCGCTGGTGGGGGCGATCAAGCTCGCGCACGATTACCTGAAGGAGCGCAACGCGCGCGTGGTGGACCGCTACATCGAGATCGTCGGCCGGCTCTCGGCGCTGCTCATCGGCACCTTCGCCGTGGAGATGATCTTCGAGGGCGTGGGCACCTGGCTCGAGGACACCGCGCCGAAGTGGCGCTAGGCGAAGCGCTAGCGCGCGCCGATCCGGCCCGCGAGCGGCAGCTTGAGCGCCGGCGGCCAGGGATCGACGCCGAAGGTGAGGCCGAGGAGGTTCACTTCCAGCCCCTCGACGCTGCTCGCCGTGAGGCCCAGGAGCCCCGCCACCGAGAGCTGGTAGCCGCTGCCGCTCGGCGCGGCCGTGAACAGGCCGCCGCGCAGGTAGTCCTTGCCGATGGCGGTGGGCGGCAGGTCGGCCCTGAGCTCGGGCACGGCGCGCGTCACCCACGCGGTGAAGGTGTTCGAGTTCGGACCCGGCCAGGCGCGGTACTCGTCGCCGTACGGGTAGGCCTTGGCCGCGCGCTCGATGCGCGCGATGAGCGGCTCGGCCGAGGCGCCGCGCACGTCGGCGAGCAACTCCGGCTCATTGCCGAACCAGCGCGCGTCGGGCGCGCGGCTGCCCACCGACACCGCGGTGTCGTCCCAGCGCAGCTTCCAGCCGATCACCTCGTACACGGTGTAGGCCTGCGCGTTCGCCGGCTTGACCGCGACCCAGCTGTGCACGCCGAAAAGCCCCCGCACGCCGACGGTGCGCGCGGCGTACACCTGCACCACCGCCTCGGCGGTGCGCGCCGGGTCCGGCGCAAGGCCGACCGGCTCGCGGCTCGCGCTGCGCCAGTCGTTGCCCATGCGCGCATAGGCGCCCGCGCCGATCGCCAGCACCAGCGCCATCAGGCCCGCGGTGAGCACGCGCTTGCGCCTCAAGCCCTCTCCCGCGACTCGCGCCAGATGTCGAGCTTCTCCTGGATCACGCGGTCGGAGTAGAGGAAGATCACCGCGTCCGTGCTCGCCTCGTGCGTGTGCGCCATCCAGCTCGGCGCGACGAAGATGTCGTGCGGACCCCACTCGAAGGTCTCGCCCTCGACGGTGCTGCGCCCGCGCCCCTCGACCACCGTGAACACGGTGCTGTCGCTGGAGCGGTACGGCGCGGTGCGAAAGCCGTTCGGCAGCAGCTGCAGCCAGGTGGAGATCGTCGGCATCGCCCAGCCGCCGTTCACCGGGTTGACGTACTTCATCTTGTGCGCGTGCCACGCGTCCGGCGCGCGCGTGCGCGCGAGCGACTCGAGCGACTCGCGCGACTTGCGGTACGGATAATTGAAGATCGGCGAGGTCTGCGAGCGGTGCACGGCGTCCACCGGCAGCAGGTTATTGCCGAACTCGGCCGGCGCGGCGCCCTCGGGGCGCACGAGCTTGTGGGTCTTGCCGCCCAGGTCCTCGCGAAAGCTCGCTGCCAGCAGGTTGACGATGTGCATGTCGAGGCCATCGAGCCAGACCATCGGCCCCTCGCCCTCGTGGCCGTGGTCGTGCCAGGTCCACGACGGCGTGATGACGAAGTCGCCCGGGGCCATCAGGGTGCGTTCGCCCGCCACCGCGGTGAAGGCATTATGTCCTTCGATGACGAAGCGCAGCGCCGCGGCCGTGTGCCGGTGCGCGGGCGCGATCTCGCCCGGCAGGATGATCTGCAGCCCCGCGAACAGGCTCTGCGTGATGCGCGACCGGCCGGGCAGCCCCGGGTTCTCGAGCACCATGACGCGGCGCTCGGCCTCGGCGGCGCCGATCAGCTCGCAGGACTCCATGAGGTGCGGCCGCACCTCGGCGTAACGCCAGATCGCCGGCACGCAGCCCGTCACGGGCTTTTCGGTCACCAGGCCGTGCAGCACGCGCCACAGCGGCGCGAGATTCTGTTTCTTCGCCCGCGCGTAGAAATCCTTGCGTCCGGCCTCGGCCGCGAGGTTGACGGTGGGCACGATGCCCTGGAGCGCTTCGGCTTCGCGGCGCACGCCTTCAACGGGTTTCATCGCCGGCTCCCAGACGAAAGTCGAACAGCTTGCGGTCCATGAGGTGCGAGGGGCGCACGTCGCCGAGCGCCCGCAGGATCGATTCTACGCGCCCCGGGTGCTGTGTTTGCCACTGGCGCAGCATGTCGCGCACCACGCGCCGCTGCAGATGCGCCTGCGAGCCGCACAGGTTGCAGGGGATGATGGGAAAGCCCTTGTTCTCGGCATAGGCCGCGAGGTCGTCCTCGCGCACGTAGGCCAGCGGTCTGATCACCACGTGCCGGCCGTCGTCCGAGCGCAGCTTCGGCGGCATCGCCTTGAGCTTGCCGCCGAAGAACAGGTTGAGAAAGAAAGTCGCGAGAATGTCGTCGCGGTGGTGCCCCAGCGCGATGCGGGTGGCGCCGAGCTCGCCCGCGACGCGGTAGAGCACCCCGCGGCGCAGCCGCGAGCAGAGCGAGCAGAGCGTGCTGCCCGCGGGCAGCACGCGCTTCACCACCGAGTACGTGTCCTGCTCGACGATGCGGTAGGGCACGCCCAGGCCCTCGAGGTATCGCGGCAGCACGTGCGCCGGGAAGCCGGGCTGCTTCTGGTCGAGGTTGACGGCGACGAGCTCGAAGGGCACGGGCGACTTTTCGCGCAGCGCCATCAGCACGTCGAGCAGCGCGTAGCTGTCCTTGCCGCCCGAGAGGCACACCATGACGCGCTCGCCCGCCCCGATCATGGCGTAGTCGGCGATCGCCTCGCCCACCTGGCGCCGCAGGCGCTTGGCGAGCTTGCCGGCCTCGTAGGCTTGCTTGCGCGGATCGCGCTGCAGACGGAAGACGTGCATGCTCAGAGAAAGATCGAGCGCCCGCCGTCCACCGCCAGCACCTGGCCGGTGACGAAGGGCGCGCCGCACAGGAAGTGTACTGCCTGCGCCACGTCCTCGGCGGCGCCGGTGCGCGCGAGCGGCGTCGAGGCGACGATGCGCGCGCGCTCGCCCGGCGCGAACTGCCCGTCCTCGGGCCAGGCGATGGTGCCCGGCGCCACCGCGTTGACGCGCACGCCGGGCGCGAGCTCGAGGGCGAGCGCGCGCGTCAGCGCGACGAGCCCCGCTTTCGCCACACTGTAGACGAGGTAGTCCTTGAGCGGCCGCTCGGCGTGGATGTCGGCGATGTTGACGATGGCGCCGCCGGCGAGCGCGAGCTGCGGCGCCGCCGCCTGCGCGAGAAACAGCGGCGCGCGCAGGTTCGAGCCGATGAGCTCCTCCCAGTGCCCGGCCTCGATCTCGCCGAGCGGCGTGGGATAGAAGGCGGAGGCGTTGTTGACGAGGAAGTCCAGGCGCGCGAAACGCTGCAGCGCGGCGCCGACCAGCGCCTGCGGCGCGACCGGCGCGAGCAGGTCGCCCTTCACCTTGAGCGCGCTGCCCGGGCGGCGCGCGTTGAGGTCCTTCTCCAGCCGCGCGGCGTCGGCGTCCGCGCCGCGGTAGTGGATGACGATGCTCGCGCCCGCGGCGTGCAGGCGGCGCGCGATCGCCGCGCCGACGCGCCGCGCCGCGCCGGTGACCAGCGCCACCTTGCTCTCGAGGGAGGGGTCCGTCATCCGGGGAATTCTAGGTTAAATTCGCTGCATGCTGCCCGAGCCCGACGCCGATGCGCTCGCCGCGAGCGCGCGGCTCGTCGAGCGCATGCGCGCCGAGCTCGCCGCCGGCGGCAACTGGATCGGCTTCGCGCGCTACATGGAGCTCGCGCTGCACGCGCCGGGCCTGGGCTACTACGCCGGCGGCGCGGCCAAGCTCGGCGCCCCCGGCGACTTCGCCACCGCGGCCGAGCTGGGGACGCTGTTCGCGCGCACCCTCGCGCGCCAGGTGGCGGGGCTGCTGCAGCCCGGCGAGGCGATCCTCGAGTTCGGCGCCGGCAGCGGCGCGCTCGCCGAGGCGCTGCTCGACGCGCTCGGCCCCGTGCGCTACCTGATCCTCGAGACGAGCGCCGAGCTCGCCGCGCGCCAGCGCGCGCGCCTGGGCAAGCGCGCGCACTGGATCGAGCGCCTGCCCGAGCGCTTTCGCGGCGTGCTGCTGGCGAACGAGGTCGCCGACGCCATGCCGGTGCACGCGCTCGCCTGGCGGCGCGAGGGCGTGATGGAGCGCGGCGTGCGCCTCGCCGGCGGCGCGCTCGCCTGGGCCGAGCGCCCGGCCGAGGGCGAGCTGCGCGAGGCGGCGCGCAGGCTGCGCGTGCCCGTGCCCTACGAGAGCGAGATCGGGCTCATGGCACGCGCCTGGATGAAGCTCGTCGCCGCCCGCCTCGAGCGCGGCGCGCTGCTCGTC
>Ga0326597_10010584_pt1 | contig 12270 bp, 10 predicted proteins | sample RVTome_12_FD_203789 | JGI IMG/M metagenome (GOLD analysis project Ga0326597, IMG submission 203789) | Soil microbial communities from uranium-contaminated site in the Upper Colorado River Basin, Wyoming, United States - RVT100D185 | ecosystem: Environmental > Terrestrial > Soil > Contaminated >... | reverse complement strand
CCACCTTGAGCCTCGGGAACATGTCCATGACGCGGGCAAAGCGCGGGAACCCGTCGAATGCGTTGGGCCAGGGCGCCGAGCCGACGTGAATCAGAAGGAAGCGGTCGAGGGCCAGCAGGCGCTCGTAAACCGGCAGTACGCGCGGATCGTCGGGGAAGAAGCGCTGGACGTTGATGTGGAACTTGAAACCTTTGAAGCCGTGACCGACAAGCGCCTCCTCGACAGCCTCCATCAGGTCCGGGTCGTCAGGATGGATGGTCCCGAGCGGGATGCCATCGGGCACGCGCCGCGCCGTGGCGCTGAGCCAGGCATTGATCTCCCGAGCGATGCCCGCCTTGTGGGCGTAGGAGAAGTAAACGAAGCGCTCGACGCCGTGATCCCGGAGGAAGCCCGCGACCAGCTCGGGCTCGGTCGGGTACTCGAGCTTCCAGTCCGAGCGCTCGGCGAACCACTTCCTGATGGCGCGGGAGAGCCGCTCGGGGTGGAGGTGGGTGTGGATGTCGATGTAGCGGAAGCCCTCGGGCGCCTCCATCAGGCGCTCACGACCCATGTCCCCGGCCACCCGGCGACCTCGACGTCGGCGCGGACGCGGCCGGCCTTTGCCAGACGGGCGACGGCCTGCGCCGTTTCGGCGGGCCCGAGGCCGAAGAGCCGCGCCATGCGCTCCGGAGTCGAGTACACGGCGCCGCCAAGGTAGCGAGCAACGACGCGGTCGAGCGCGGGGCCCCGGCCGAGCCCCCGCCCCTCGGCGACCTGCTCGGGCAGCCAGCGCTCGACGAGATCCCAGCGGTAGGAAAAGCTGGGCTCGTAGCGCTCCTCCGTCTTGACGATCCAGAGGTCCTGCTGGAGCTCCGCCATCGCGCGCTCGAACTCTCGGGTCTTCCCGGGCTCGAGCATGAAAGCGTCGGCCCTGAGGCCGCGCGTGTACTGCGGGCTCTCGCGGAAGAAACTGTCCATGAGCCGCTTGGCCGTGGCCGACATGCGCCCCGCGCGGTATTCCGCCGCGTAGTCGCTGGCGCGCTGGCGGCCGCGCACGAGCGCGTAGAAGGCCGGGAAGAGGTCGAGCGCGACCAGGACGGGACGCCGCTTGACGAGCTTACCGTAGTAGCAGCGCCGCCGGGCGGGAAGCGTGTCCTTGAGCTCCCACGTCAGCCCGATGCCCGCGTCGTGATGGGAGTGCCGGGGCCAGCGCGGCGCCCGGCGCCCGACGACGGCCTCCCACAGGCACGCGAGCCCGTCGGGGAAACGGTAGAAGGTGGAGCAGATGCCGACCCGGTCCACGAAAGCCGCCGCCGTCCGCGCCGACCGAACGCGCAGTCCCGGGGCGTGACGAAAAGCCCGCGCGCGCCCGGCCTCGAGTATCCGCGCGTCCATGGCGCGGCTACACGAACTCGATGCCGCGCTCCGTGATCCTGTACTCCGCGATCTCGTCGCTCTTCGCACTGCCCCGGTGCTTCACGACGCACAGGAAGCGGCCGAGCCGGCTGCCCACGCGCTCGCTGCCCATGACGAGGATGGTGTTCGCGACGGCGCCGATGTCCCCGGAGGCGACCTTGCGCGCGATCAGGTGCTCGAGCTGAGTTTCCTCGGTCGTCACCAGGAGCACGGTGGCGACGGTTGCGTGGTCGTAGCGGTGGCTGTCGATGAAACCGCGGTGCTTCCAGACCGGCAGGCAGATCTCCATCCCCAGCGTCTCGCTGTCGCGATGGATGGCCTTGCGGTACAGCTCATCGAAGAGGAAGGGCTGGATGTAGTCGCCCGGCACGTCCATGGGCTCGACGCCGTCGACCACGATGCGCCGGCACCCGGCCCCGAGGTGAAAGTAGATGAACGGCCGGACCGTGTACATCGCGTGGTTGTACTCGGACTTCCAGTTCCAGTCCAGCTCGAGCCCGCCGTCGGGGGTGGGTACCTGGTAGTCGCGGAGCTTGCCCACCCACGGAAGCGCGTCGCAGTAGCGCGCCGCCATCTGCTCGGCCGAAGGGTACGGATCGGCCATCGGCGTGACCGTGTGCGTCCACCGCCTGAGAGTCCACCCGTACAGGCGGGACGCGTACTCGGAGTGCTGCTGCGAATCGCCTCGCGCGTTCATGTCGACGAAGATGCCGGGCGCCCCGTCGACACCCACGCCCGCCTGGGCGAAGTGGAGTCCGAGGTGCGTCTTGCCTATTCCGGTCGCGCCGTAGACCACGCAGAGCGTGCCGGGCAGGAGCCCACCGCCAAGCATCTCGTCCAGCCGCCCGAGACCCGTTGATACGCGAGCAGTCATAGGTCCGATAGTTTATCGGCGCGCGACCGAGCGGGTCAAGCTGAAGCCGCGGCTTCCTTGACAGCCGCGCGCCGGCAACCCTACCCTGCCGTCATGCGGCCTCGCGTCGTGCTCTATCCGGAAGGTTCTCCGGTGGCGAGCCTTATGGCGGCCCTGCCTCCGGAGTTCGACGGACGCGCCGTGCGCCCGGGCGCCGTACCCGCCCTCGCCCCTAACGAAGACGCCGTGCTCTTGATGGACGCGGACACGGACTCGCCGGAACCGATCGCCCTCGCCACCGGCCGGCGAGGCGGCATCCCCGTCATCGCTCTCGTGGCCACACCGCCCGTCTCCGTAACGCTGCCGGCGAGCTGGTACGCATGCCTGCCCAAGCCCGTCGCGGCGCCCATTCTCTCGCGCGCGCTGTCGAACGCGTTCGAACATGTCCGGATGCGCGGGGAGGCCGAGGAGACGCGCAGGCAGCTCGAAGAGCTCAACGCCATCGGCATCCGGCTCTCGGCTGAGCGCGATGTCGACGCCCTGTTCGCGCTCATCCTCTCTCTGGCGCGCGCCATCACCCACAGCGACGCCGGATCGATCTATCTCGTCGAGGAGCCGGACGGGGCGCCGCGGCGGCTCCGCTTCCAGCGCTCCCAGAACGACTCAGTCGCCATGGCGGCGACGTACTGCGGCGGCGTCCTCACGGCGGCCGCCCACGTGCCGGTCAACGAGGAGAGCATCGCCGGCTACGTGGCGCTCACCGGAGAAACCGTCCACCTGGCCGACGCCTACGCGACGCCGAGCAGCGCCCGCTACCGCATCAACACGGCCTTCGACCGGCAGGCCGGCTACCGGACGAAGTCCATGCTCGTGGTGCCCATGAGGACCCCGACGGGCGACATCATCGGAGTTCTCCAGCTGATCAACTGCAAGCCCGATACGGCGCGGCGCTTCGCCTCGCCCGAGGAGATCGAGCGCGACGCCCTGCCCTACCCGGAGCGCTTCATCAGCCTCGCCGCCTCGCTCGCCTCGCAGGCGGCCGTCGCCCTCGAGAACAGCCGGCTGTACGAGAGCGTACGCGTGCTCTTCGAGGGCTTCGTCAACGCCTCGGTCATCGCCATCGAGTCGCGCGACCCGACCACCTCGGGCCACTCGTTCCGGGTTGCCGATCTGACGGTCGCGCTCGCACAGGCCGCCGGCCGCGCGGAGGCCGGGCCGTTCCGCGACCTGCGCTTCTCCCCCGATGAGATCCGCGAGATCCGCTACGCCTCCCTCCTGCACGACTTCGGCAAGGTCGGCGTGCGCGAGGATGTGCTCATCAAGGCCAAGAAGCTCCCGCCGCTCCGCCTCGAGCTGATCCGCCAGCGGGCGGAGATCCTCAAGCGGGGGCTCGAGCTCAGGTACGCGAGGCAGAAGATCGGTCGCCTCCTGCGGGGAGCGCGCGAGGGCTTCGAAGCCCATGCCGCCAGGTGGGATCTCGAGCTGGCTGCGCTCCTGGCTGAGATCGACACCCACATTGCGACCGTCGGGACGGCCAACGAGCCCTCCGTCATGCTTTACGACGCGGCCGCCGGAATCCGCAGCATCGCCGCCCGCGCCTTCGTCGACCACGCGGGCGACAGCCACACCCTCATCACGCCCGAGGAGGCCGAGATCCTCTCGATCGCGCGAGGAAGCCTGACGCGGGAGGAATTCCGGCAGATCCAGTCCCACGTGCTCCATACCTTCGAGTTCCTGAAGCGCATCCCGTGGACCAGGGAGCTCCGCCGCATCCCGGAGATCGCCGGCTCGCACCACGAAAAGCTCAACGGCTCGGGCTATCCGGAAGGCCGCCTAGGAGCGCAAATCCCCCTGCAGTCGCGCATGATGACCGTGTCGGACATCTTCGACGCGCTCACCGCCAGCGACCGCCCCTACAAGTCCGCGGTGCCGGTCGAGCGGGCTCTGCACATCCTCGACGAAGAGCGCAAGGCCGGGGCGCTCGACTCCGATGTATTCGCCCTCTTCGTCGAGCTCAAGCCGTGGGAATCCACGAGCAAGAGCTAGTCATCTAGGCTCCCAGGAGCATCAGCAGTGCCGCCCAGCCCGCGACCCCGGCGAGCGTGACCGCGGCGCCAAGCCAGTCGCCGACCCGCATTCTCAACGTCACCTGTTGAGTTGTACGTGACAAAAAAACACGAGACGACGCACGGCAGGTGACCGCGCTGCCCACGTACAGCCTGCGGTGCGGGCGCACCGACGCGGCCCGCCGCCTCGAATGCCTGACCGTTCTTCTCGTTGCCAGCATGTCCTGCCTCCTCACATCTCCCTGATGAGCCCAATGACCTTGCCCAGGATGCGGAACTCCGCGCGCTGCGGATCCACCACGATGGGCTTCATGGTGGGATGCTCCGGCTTGAGCACGACGGCGCCGCCCTCGGTGGCGAATCGTTTCACCGTTGCTTCCTGATCGATCATGGCGGCCACGATGTCGCCAGCAACAGCGGATTCCTGCTTGCGCACCAGGACCAGATCGCCGTCCGCGATGTGCGCCTGGATCATGCTGTCCCCCCGCACCCGAAGCGCAAAGACATCTCCGCCCTTGGCCGCCAGCCACTCTGGCCGCACCGGGATCACGTCCTCACTATTCTCGACGGCAAAGATTGGAGCGCCCGCGGCGATCCTGCCGAGGATCGGAATCTCCCGCTCCCGTCGCGCCCGCTCGGGGCCCCGGTCGGTGAGCACGAGCGTCCGTGATACGCGCTTGTCCGTCACCCGCCTCTGCAGCATGCCCTTGCGCTCGAGCGCGCGAAGGTGGTCGAAGGCCGCGCGCGGCGTGAAGCGGAACCGCTCGGCGATCTCGCGCACTGTGGGCGGCGCTCCGTGCTTGTCCGAGAAGCCCCGCATGAACCCCAACACCTCGCGCTGGCGCTGAGTCATCTCCTTCAATGGCCGCCCTCCTGGAGCTGTCGTCCGTGACGGGTCCGTCTACTCAACGCTATGATAGTCAACACACGTTGAGTCCGCCAAGCAAAAAAATTAGGTCGGCTCCCAGGGTTCGCAGGACGGGCACGCCTGGAGACCGGCCTCCTTGGCTTCAGCCGGACGTTTGAAGTAAGTCCGCTCGGGCTCTGCGATCCGCTCCACCCAGCGGCAGTCCCTGGCATGGAAGAGTCGGGCCCCCTGCCGGGCGACAAAGGCCTCTCCCGGCGGAGCCTCCGCGGTGCCGACCTCCGCCGGAGCGTGCGGGTCGAGTACGGAGTCGGGCAGGGCGTCGCCAGCGCCCGTTGCCACCGCCGCCGGGGCCGCGGGCTCGGGCTCGGGCGCCCGATAGGGCACCGGGTCGGGCTCGTTGATCTGGAGATTGGTCTCGACCGTCGAGCGGAACTCGTCGCTCGCCCGCCTGAACTCGCGCATGGCCCGACCCAGCGAGCGGCCGAGCTGGGGCAGATTCTTCGGGCCAAAGACGAGGAGAGCGATCACGAAGATAAGAACTAGCTCTTGAAGGCCAATGTCGAACATGACGGATTACGATGATACCACCACGGGCTCTTGCGCTCAGGCCGGGTAGCGCGTAGGATCCCTGGACCATGACTCGCTGGCTCAGGCGGCTCTCGGCTTTGGCCCTGACGTTGGTGCCGATGTCCGCATGGGCCCAAGCTCAGCCCCAGGTCGGCATCGTCACAACGCTCCAGGGACAGGCCACGGTCTCACGGGTCGCCACTGCCGCCTCGCTACCCCTCAAGTTCAAGGACAGCATCTTCGAGCGCGACAAGATCAACACGGCCGAGAAATCGATCGTCAGGGTGCTGATGGGCGGCAAGGCGATCGTCACCGTCCGCGAGCTCTCCGTGCTCACCATCACGGAGGACCTCGGCAAGACAACCGTCAATCTCGAGTCCGGCAAGATCGCCGTGGCCGTCGCCCGGCAGCGGATGAAGCCAGGCGACCGCCTCGAGGTCCACACGCCGAACGCCGTGGCAGCGGTGCGCGGCACGGTCTTCGTCGTGGAGGTCACGCGTCAGGGGGCGCAGCTGGGCGGCAGTCTCGGGGCCCATACCCAGGTGACCTCTGTCAGCGGCGCGGTCCAGGTGGGGTCAATCGGCAATCCCGCCAATACGGCCCTCCTGACCGCCTTCCAGTCCGTCGGCGTCCTTTCCGGGGTGCTCGGCAGGATTGGCAACGTGACCCCGCAAGCGATGAACGGTCTCCTGGCCGGATTCGCCCACAGCCCGCAGCTCGGCATGGGCGGGGATTCTTTGTCGGCGATGGTCGCTCAAGAACAGACGAAGGTCGAGGGGCTGGTGGAGCTCCTGGTGCCTCTCGCGAACAATCCATCGCAGCAGCAGAACAGTACGGCCGGCGGCTGCGGGGGGGTGCCGTGCGTCGAGAACGTAAGCCCCACTCCGGCCACGGTCAAGGGCGTCAACGCGGTGGTCAACCCGGGCTTCGAAACGGGCGTCTTTGCGCCCGGCTGGAGCCTCAGCGGCGCGGGCGCGGTCATCCAGAATATCGGCCCCATCACGGCGCCGAACGGGCAGTTCATGGGCATCATCCACACCGGGGGGCCGGGCGCCGTGGGCGGGACGACGAGTCGGCTCTCGCAATCCGGGCTCGGCGCCTCGGGCTCGCTCTTCAGCGTTCAGGTCACGTACAACCTCCTGAGCAACGAGTGGCCGACCCAGCCGCTGGTCTTCAACGACACCTTCATCGCCAAGGTGACTGACCGGGGCGGGGTGACGACAGAAGTGGCGCGCGCGGAGCGGGACACCGCCCCCTTCCAGGCCACACCCACCACGATCAGCGGAGGCGGCTTCACGCTCGCCCGGGGCAACGGCATCGCCGGGTGGACTACATCGAGCAAGATGGTGTCGACCGAATCGGGCGGGCTCGACAAGATCGCCTTCGAGATCTTCGATGTCGGCGACACCGTCTTCGACTCGGCCGTGCTCCTCGACGCTGTGGTCGTCGCCCTCGACCCGCCGCTGCACTTCCTCCAGAGTGGGGCAACGCTGACGCGCACGGGGCTCGATCCGCTGATCGACTTCCGCGCCGGCACGGAGACGTTCGACTCGGCCATGGTGATCGGGGCGGGCTCGCGAGTGAGCCTGGCGGGCACTCTGCTTCGCGCCTCGGGCGCCGATCTGAACGTGGCCTTCAGCCTGCTGTCGGTCCTTCCGGGCGGAAGCTTCGTCTCCTCGGCCACGGACCCGCTGGTCGCATTCCAGGGCGGGACGCACGCGCTCGGTTCAAGCATCGGCATCTTCGATCTGGCCGGCAACCGGACGGCGCTGGACGCAGAGACGGGGTTGACCCTGGCAACCGACAAGCCGCTCAGCGCGGGCGGGACGCTCTTCCAGGCCGACGGCGCGACGGTCAACACCCGGCAGGCCGTCAAGGTGGACGCGGCTCTCCTCGAAGCGACAGCCCCGCTCATCGCCCTGCTGAACGGCAGCGCGATGACCTCCGCCGCCGACTCGATCGACCTGACGGGCCGCAGCAAGGTGACGGGCGCGGGCAGTCTCGTCGCGCTGGACAGAAGCCGGCTCGCCGTGTCGAGAGGCGCGCTCGTCAATGTCGCGGGCGGTAGCTATCTGCGGGTCGCGGGCGACCTTCTGAGCCTGCGGAACGGCAGCGTCCTCAACATCCTCAATGGTGCGCTGCTCAACGTCAGCGGCGGGTCCATCGTGAGCGTCTCGGGCGCGCTCGTGGCGTTCGGCGGGTCCGGCGGCAGCATCCTGTCGGTGTCCAACAGCCTCTGCGGCGGCACCTGCGTGCTGATCGGCGGCATCCCCGTGGCGTTCTCGGGCGGTGCCACGACTGCCAATGTCTCCATCGGCGCCAACGCCATCAAGAACCCGAGTCTCGGCACGATCAAGCTCACCTCGCCCAGCACCGCCCTCGTCTCGGTCAGCGGTCCCGCCAGCAAGGTCACGATCGGCCCGAAGTAGCCCTGCCGAGCAGCCCGCCCCGCCCTCGCCGCTAGTACTGGAAACTGATCGACACTGACGCGACGTTGCGATTGTACGCGTAGAGCGCGATGTTCGAGCTCGTCACGCCGATCTGGTACTCGATCCTCAGCGTGAATGGCGTGCGCGGCGCGCCCGCCTCCTGCCGCACGAAGAAGGGCAGCGGCTGCTCCAGCGCGAAGACGTGGATTTGCTCGACGTCTGCGCGCTGGACCGCGCCCGAATGCACAAGGGGATCGAGCGACAGGATGGGAAAGAGCGAGTTGGCGTGCAGGTAGTTGGCGAAATGGACGTCCATGTTGTAGGCAAGGCGCGTGTCCCACGACGGCAGGGTGTACTGAACGCCGGCCAGCACCCTGTGGCCGCGGTACGACCAGTTCCGTCCCCGGGCGACATCCGTATCCCACTGGTATCCCACGCGGAACCAATGACGGTCGCCTGACCAGTAGAAGGTGTGGCTCAGGCCGACCGTGTAGTTGATCGCGTCGCGGTTCTCCTCGGGCGGCAGCGGGACGCCCGTGAAGTTGTTGAAGACCTTGCCTTGGACGCGGAAGATGGGCGAGAAAACGTTGGTCGGGTTCCAGAAGCTGTCCCCCCCGGAGTTCATCTGCCATGTCCCGAAGAGCGTTCCCGTGTTCCGCTGGAGGAACTGGTTCTCGCCGAGCAGCTGATTGTCGAAGGCGTACTGTCCGCCCACCAAGAAGCGGCTGCCCGCCAGGACGCCGGTCTCGAAGGCCCCGCGGTACGTCGCCCCGAGGGTCGCCACCTGATCCTGTATATCGAAGTCGTGGAAGTTGTTGACGTAGGTCTGGAAGAACTGATAGCCGACGGTCGACTCCCAGTTCCCGTAGCGCAGCCAGTCGTAGGAGAGCGTCACGGAGGCCAGCTCGCCCGGCGACTTCGTGTCGAGGAACCGGATCGCGTTGGCGAGCGGATCGTTGCTCGGGTTGGGGAGAACCTTGACGTTGTTGTCGTAGGTGAAGCCCAGCCGCACTTCGGCGTGGAAGCGGTTTCCGGCCCCGCCGCCGGCCGCGATGGCGTCCCGCAGCCGCTCGGCCGAACCGGTCAGCGCCGTGCCCGTGAGCCCCCGCGTCGCCGCGTCCAGCTCGGCCGCGGCCTGCTCCGGCAGCCCCATGACCGCCAGCGCCAGGCCCGAGTAGAAACGGGTCAACTGCTGGATCGCAGGGTTCTCCGAGCTTTCGGCCCTGAAAGCCTCGAGAGCTCCCGCGTAGTTCTTCGTGCGATAGCGCATGAAGCCCACGTAATAGCCGAGCCCATCCGTCTTCGGACGCTCCTTGAAGCTCTGCGTCAGGAGCGGCTCGGCCTCGTCATAGCGCTCCTGCGAAAAGTACGCGACGCCGAGGAGGAAGCGCACCGAGAAGTCGTCGGGCGCCAGCGTCCGCGCTCGATTGAGCGCCTGCACCGCCTGGTCGAGTCGCTGCATCCCGATGTTGACCAAGCCCGTGTAGTACAGCGCCTCGACGTTCTTGGGGTCCTGGGCCAGGGCCTCGCCGAGAAAGCCCAGTGCCTCCTCGTAGCGTTTGTCCTCGTAGGCGAGGATGGCCTGGGCCACGAAAACATCGGCCTCCGACTGCTGGGCGCGTGCCGGCGCCGCCGCCAGCAGGGACAGGATGGCGAGCACCAGGACGAGGCTCCGGCGGGGGGGTGGTTGTCGCATGGGGCCCAGCTTTTTTACCAGAAACGGGCCCTCCGCGCCCGGAAAACTCCTTTTCCTGCTGTCTAGAAGGTGCCGCCTCCGCCGCCGCCCATGCCCCCGCCGGAGGAGCCGCCGGAGAAACCACCGCCCCCGCTCGAGGAGCCGTCTCCGCCCCGACGGGAGGTCAGGATTGCCTGTTCAGTGCCCGCGGAGAACCGGCCGAGGCTCCGGTCGAAGGTCCCGAGATTGAAGCCGCCGCGGGCCGTGTACCACGCGGGCTCGCTCACGCTCAGCCCATCGAAGCTCTGTATCCAGCGCTCGCTCACGCCAAGAGCGATCGCCCAGGCAAGCCACTTGTGCATGGTGTCGGGCGGCAGCCGGCGCAGCTCATCCTTGCTTGTCCGCTCGAGGAACTCGCGAAAGCCGCGCACCCGGGCGACCGCCTGAGCGCCGCGCCAGGTCTTGCGCGGCATGAGCGGGGAGAACCCGAGCACGACGAGGCCGGAGGCGCCCACGCCGATACCGAAAGACATCGGCACCGTGCCGAACCAGTCAGCGAAGCCTGTGACGATGAACAGAGCTGCGCCGGCGATCGCGATCCCGGCGAACAGCCACAGGGCCCGCACCTGCTCGGGCGAGGACGGGAAAAGGCCCTCCCGCACCATCATCCGGTAGATCTCGTCGCGGACGGGCGGAAACACGTTGTCGTAGTCCCGCTTCACGTCGGAGAGCCGCCGCGTCGACAGGCCCCAGTCGCTGCCGAAGAGCCGGCTCAGGACGTGGAGCTCGACGGGCTTGAGCGCCGGGTCGCCCGAGATGGGCTTGAGCCGGTGGAAAACAAAGTCCGACTCGCCGAAATCGGGCTCGACCTCCTCTATGCGCATGTAGCCGCGCACTGCCAGGTCCACCAGCGTGGCGACGAAGTCGCGCGGCTCGGCGCGCTCCGTCGTGAGGGCGCCGCCGGCGGCAGGCAGCATGCCCTCGGGCGGCGAGTACTCGGGCTTGACGGTAGGCGCCCCGCCCGGGTCGCGGCCGTAGCGCCGCCACACCAGCAGCACGCCGCCAAGCGTGAGCAGCGGCAGCCCGAGCGGCCAGTTGTCGCCGAGCCACCACCACGCCTGCCGCAGCGCCGACGGCCCCCGGATGGCGCCGGGAGGCCAGCCGACGGCGATCGTCAATCCCTCGCGGGGGCGAAGAGGCCGCGTGGTCCTGAATGTAAGAAACGCGTCCGCGCGCTCCTCCGTGTAGTCGGCGCCCGAAGCGCCGCGCGGGCCCGTGTACGCGATGGACCGGATCTGATCCAGCGGGATCTCGGCGGGCGAGGAGACGATCGCTTCGGCCTGGCGTATCGGCACGTCCCACTCGGTGCCGGTGACGTTCCAGTACAGCTCTTCGTGACCGTCCACCTCTATGAGCGCGCGCCGCACGCGATAGGTGATGATCACGGTCCTGGTCGCGTCCACCGCCCCAGGCACCCAGGCCTTGATACGGATGGCGCGCCCGAGCCGCGATACTTCCGTCCGGAGGGGTGCCACGTTCTCGTCGAAGACGTGGATGTCGTCCAGACGGAGGGAAAACTCGAGGCCGCGGCGCTGGTAGCGCACCGGGATCGTGCGGAAGACACCCTGGTGGGAGCCGCGGAACTCGACGGTGATGGCTTCCCGCACGCGGAGCGCGGCATCGGCTCCGACCTCCAGCGTGACGGCGAAGCGATCGATGGCGAACGAGCGCTGCTGCGCCCCCGCCGGCCCGGCCAGCGCCGTCAGCAGCGCGGCGGCGAGAAGAGCGCGGCTGATACGCCTAGCCTCCGAACGAGACCTTGGGCACCTGCCGATCCTCCGGGCGCTCCAGTTCGAAGTACGCGTGGGGGCGGAACTGGAAGAAGCCCGCGACGAGGTTGGACGGGAACTCCTGGATCGCCGTATTGAGGTCGCGCACGACGGCGTTGAAGTAGCGACGCGCGTTCTGGATCGCGTCCTCGATCTCGCCGAGCGAGGCCTGGAGCGACTGGAAGTTGGCGGTCGCCTTGAGGTCGGGATAGGATTCGGCCAGCGCGAAGAGGCCGCGCAGGGCCTGGCTGAGCTGCCCTTCGGCCCGGGCGCGGGACTCGGGGGTCTCGGCCGCCACGGCGGCGCCGCGGGCCCTCACCACGGCGTCGAGCGTGCCCCGCTCGTGCGCCGCGTACCCCTTGACCGACTCGACGATGTTCGGCACGAGATCGGTGCGCCGCTTGAGCTGCACGTCCACGTCCGACCACGCCGACCGCGATCGCTGCGTGAGCGAGACCAGCCGGTTGTAGCTCACGATGACGAAGACGACGACCGCCCCGACCGCGGCCAGGAAGATCATGAAGGGTATGCTCATGGGCGCTCCTCCTCGGTCCATCATAGGGGCGGGGCGAAGCCAAAGACAAGAAA
>Ga0326597_10010583_pt1 | contig 12271 bp, 13 predicted proteins | sample RVTome_12_FD_203789 | JGI IMG/M metagenome (GOLD analysis project Ga0326597, IMG submission 203789) | Soil microbial communities from uranium-contaminated site in the Upper Colorado River Basin, Wyoming, United States - RVT100D185 | ecosystem: Environmental > Terrestrial > Soil > Contaminated >... | reverse complement strand
AACGTCCGCGAGCGATATTTTCTGGGCGCAGAGTTCGCCCGCGATCTGCGCGCCGCGTCTCCAGGCACATTCAGCGATCTGTACGGCACGTACGGCCCACGTTCATTTCTCTATGCCGAGATGGTGTTCGGGAATGCGCCTACGGTCGCGCACCTGATCGCGACGACGCCGCAGTCGAAGATCTTCGCCATGCGGACCACGCGCTCCCTCACTATCACCGAAATCAGTCGAAGGACGGGCTTGTCGGTCGAAGACGTTCGTCGATTCAACCCGGCCCTGCTATCCCGTGTCCCGGCGCGCGCGAATCTATACCTCCCTCGGCACGTCCCAGCCTTCGGTCGCGACGTGGCGTTCTGGCATCGCCCAGCCAGCCCCGCGTACCTATCCGTGTTAACGGAGTTCCTCGGGCTTGACGTCTCGATTGAGCAATGGGACAGCCCCTCGTTCGACACGGTGCTCAGCCGCTTCCGCAAGCGGTTCGAGGCGACAGCATCCGAAGAAGGTGCCGTCATGGCAACGACGCTGGGGTACATGCTCGAGGAGCGCCGCTCGAACCGTCAGGCGCAAATCCTTGCGGAGTTCCGGTCCAGCGAACGCATTGCGCAGCTGTTCGAGGACGCCCGACTTCAGCGCAAAACAGGCCTCACGTCGCACAAGGCCGCGGTACTGACTACCGATGAACGGCCAGACTAACGACTGTTACGGCGAGGTTCGCACGAACGAGCGTTCACGAAGTCCGTCCGGAGCATCGCTGGTCCGCACGCCACGCTTGCTGGCTTTCGGCGTTGCGAAAGATCGTGATCTCGATCGAGAAGGGGAACACGGGTTGTCACACCAAGTTGAGAAGGTATGGCGAGTTCGTGGACTTGGCGGGGCGATGACGGAATGCAGCATTCATCAGGAGCCTGATGGCAACTTCAGCACGCGGATGAGCCGGCTTCCCGGGTCAGAGGTCCATATGTGCCGTGTGGCCACGATTCGGAGAGCCCGGAGAAAGGCAGAAGAATGGCGTCAGACACTGCTGGCACTGGGCGAATTCCATGATTGTTCCGTCGAAGGGTCTGAGCAACGGCCATGAACAGCGCTGGGTTGCCGGCAATCTGCATGTACCGAGTCGAAAGGCGGGCGAGATGACAGGCATACGGTTTATCGCACTTGCGGCGCTGTGCGCCACCATCTTTGCAGCGGGATGTGCCAGGCGGGCGCAGCCGGTGGCCCGGGTCGAGCCGCCGCCCTCGCCGGTCGTCGAAGAGCCGCCTCCGCCGCCTCCGCCCCCGCCGGCGCCCGAACCGGCACCAGCACCCTCGGCAGCGCTCACGGAAGAGGAGATCTTCGCGCGCAAGACGCTTGAGGAATTGAACGCGGAACGGCCGCTTGGCGATGTGTTCTTTAACTTCGACGAGTTCTTCATCCGGGAAGACGCGCGACCCGTCCTGCAGAGGAACGCCGAATGGCTCCAACGCTGGAGCTCAACCCGCATCACGATCGAAGGACACGCGGACGAGCGCGGCACAAGCGAGTACAACCTCGCGCTCGGGGAGCGGCGCGCAAGCGCGGCAAGAGAGTACCTCGCGAGCCTGGGTGTAGCACCCGATCGCGTCCTTTCCGTAAGCAAAGGGGAGGAGTCCCCCTTCTGTACGGAGTCGCACGAAGTGTGTTGGCAGCAGAACCGGCGTGGCTATTTCATCATCACGGCGAAATAGAGTCTGCAACGACAGGGACATCGAGACCCACACCGGCGACACCAAAACCGCAACCGGCGGCTCGACGATCCAGCGTTCGATCGGGCACAACGTAGCTGCCGCGCTGCCGCCACCCACATACAAAATCGGCGGACCTCGCTGCTGGGAGCCCGGCATCCCGCCGGGTAGCGAGGTTCCGCCGTCGCCCACGTCCCGAACGCGACCGCCGCGGAGGCCTGGAGCGGAATGATGCTGGGGGTGCCCCTGGTCACCATTCCGGCGCGTGAATCGGGGATAACCACAACCCCGGAGGTCGACGACGTCGTGCCAGTTCCAGCGGCACGCTCGGTTTTCCTCGACCTCGCGCGAGCGGTGGCGATCCTGATGATGCTTCAGGGGCACACGCTGCATACCGTCCTGGCGGTCGAGAGTCGCGCGGGGGCGGCGTTCTACATCTGGTCGCTCTTGCGCGGCCTGACGGCTTGCATGTTTCTCATGTTGGCCGGGTTCGTATTCACGTTCGCAACGCACCGGCATTGGGCCGACCATCCGGCGTTGCGAGCTCCGGTAATGCGGCGGCTGCGCCGCTTTGCGTTCTTCCTACTCGTCGGCTACATGTTGCATTTCCCGATGGCAAAGCTGGCGCACCTCTACGGGATGAGTGAGGAACGCTGGCGGAGTTTCCTCATCGTCAATGTCCTGCAATGCATCGCGGTGATGCTGGCCGTGCTGCAAGGCCTGGTGTTGGCGGCCCGCACGCCGAAGCGTTATGCAACCTTCGCAATCATCGGGTCCGTGGCGATCGTCGCTCTGACACCGGCCGTGTGGCGTACGGATTGGACGGACGGCCTACCGTTGGTGCTTGCCGGCTATTTGTCGCCGTCCACGGGATCCCTCTTTCCGCTGTTTCCCTGGGGCGCGTACGTTCTGCTCGGCGCCGGCCTCGGCTACATCTACGCGCGTCACGACGCCGCCCGCATCGCGAGTTTTGGCAATCGCGTCCTGATTCCCGGCGGTGTCGCTCTTCTCGCGCTGGCGTTCATCGGTACCAGAACTCCGTTTGCGCCGTTAGGACCGACAGACTTCTGGTCGACCAGCCCAAGTCAGTTTCTCTTACGGGCCGGGGCGGTGCTGCTGATATTCGGTGCACTGGCGCATGTGAGCCAGAGGATCTCGCGACCGCCTTATATCGTGCAGGCCCTTGCACAGGAGTCACTCCTGATTTACGCGGTTCATTTGTGCATCGTGTACGGGTCGGTATGGAATCTCGGCTTGCGACAACTCGTTGGACCAACGCTGACCGTGCTTCCGGCACTTGGCTGCGTGGTGGGGCTGTGGGTGTCTATGGCGCTCCTCGCAGGCGCCTGGTACTGGTGCAAGCATCACGAACCTGGTATCGCACAGTGGATTCGGGTTGGAGTGCCAAGCCTCCTGCTCGGCCGACTGCTGTGAAGAACCAGCGCGTGTGGCGTCGCGGCGCCTCTGGGACTCATTTGTTGTGCGGCCCGCGAGGACCAGGAATTGTAGCTGCTTTGCTTAATCAGTCAGGGGCTCCAATGTCGGAAAGGAATGGGTTGATGAGATCACCGATCATGAGGGTTCGTTCAATACATGTCGTTCTTGTCCTTGCCACGGTGTTACTACTGTGTCCGATGGCACCCGCGGCCATTGCGCAGTCAGTCGGGGTGCGCGCGGGCGTCTCCGTCGACCCAGAGCAGTTCTATTTTGGCGGCCACGCCGAGACGCCGCCACTCGCCGATCGGCTCCGCTTTCGACCGAGCGTCGAGATCGGCCTCGGCGACGACACCACCGTGGGAGCATTCAACGTGGAGTTCGCCTATCACTTCAGGTCCGCCGAACCATGGAATCTGTACGCAGGAGCAGGACCAGCGCTCAACATCATCAAGCGTGGGCGTGACACGGACGCCGAGCCGGGCATCAATCTGCTTGTTGGTGTGGCGCACGAGGATGGTTTGTTCGCGGAGTTCAAAGTGGGCGCGCTGGACAGCCCACGCGTGAAGTTCGGTGTCGGATACGCCATGCGATGGCGATAATCGTCACGATCTGGAGATTCCCGAGGTCAGGGTGGTAATCCTGTCGATGCACCACTCGGAAGCCTGCGCGATTCGACGTTTACGACCACGCGATACATCACGACGCTGAGCGAACGCCGCGCTCACGGCCACACGCCGATCGTTTTCGTGCCAAGCAACTACTGATGCGCGTCGGCCTTGAGCTTGACGAGAACCGCGAATCTCCCGTACGTTCGAAGCATCGTTTGTGGCGATGGGTCGCCACCCCCTCCACTCGGCCCAGGTCCTGTGGAGGCCGCTCAATTTCGCTCGCCCTATTGGCCAGCGGACGCGAGCCCCGAGAGTCCGGTCGGTTGTTTCTCGGCGTCAGCCGCCCCGTCGGTCCGGCCCAGGCCCAATCGACGGACCCCCGGCGACGAACCGAAGCTCGATCGAGGGAGCGCCACATCGGCTCTTCGCAGATCGGCAGACACCGAGGGCGGACACGACCCATACTGGGTGCACGCGCGAACGTCCGGTGACCGGACGCGCATGCAGCCGCCCTCGCGACGGAGTCCGCGGCGCTCGTCACATTCACCAGCGCACGCCCTCCCCGCAAATCAGGTGGACCGCCAGGTCTGAGCGCCACAGCGGCCCTTCCTGATCCGCGAGAGATCGCCTCGATCGCTACATCGCCATCGAGGGCGAGCTCGCCCACCCTGTTCACAACGGATGGTTCGGATTTGCCGGGGAGGAAGTGTATGAACTCGCACTCGCCTTTCGATTCGTCGCATACTCCGACCGACGCCGACCTGCAAAGCGAGGAAGCGCCGGACTACGGCAGGCTGCCCAACCGACTGCTGACGGCTTACGAAGTGGCGAAGTTCGTCGGCTGCCACGAAGAGACGGTGCGTCGCGCATACCTGCGCGGCCTGCTCGTGTCGCAACGCTTCGGCGTTCGGGGAAGGAGGTTTCACCCTAATGACGTGCTCGATTGGATTCGACGTGGCGCACCCACGCGCCCGTCGTAAACGAAAGGAGGAGAGATGGCTGTTCGCAAGATCTGCAAGCACAAAGGCTGTCGCGCCAGCCCCAGGTGCGATCACCCGTGGTGGTTCGACCTGACGCACGAGGGCAGGCGGTGGCGAATGCCGGTCAACGACTTCGCGCTCCCGCGCGGCGCGACCGAGCCGGTCACGTCGAAGCAGACCGCGGAGAAGGTCTGGGAACCGAAGTTCCTCGCCGAAATCGTGGCCGGTCGTGATCCACATCTATCGCCGTCCAGACCAAAACGGGAAGGTGTGCTCACGGTGGCCGACTTCCTCGACCAGTACTTCACCAACTACGTCGAGGCGGAAGCGCTCAAGACCGCGGATACGATCCGTGGACACATCAAGCAGCTCAAGGAAGGCCTCGGCGAGTTGCCCGTCACCGCGATCGAGAGGCCGGCGGACATCGCCCGGTTCAAGGCGCAGTACCGCAAGGGACGCGAGCTCGCGACTGTCAATCGCGTGCTGGGCGTCCTGCGCGCAGCGGTCAACTGGGGACGTTTCCAGGATCCGCCGCTGCTCTCAACGTCGCCGTTCCATCGTTTCGGCATCAGCATCAAGCGCCGGGACGAGACCAAGCGGGACCGGCGAGTCCATCGAGACGAGGAGCAGCAGCTCCTTGCGGCGTGCGTGACGATGAACACGGCCGGGCACAAGTGGGCTGGCCCCGCGATGCACGACCGGATCATCGGCGCACTGGAAACCTGCTGTCGGCAGGGCGAGATGCTGCGCATTCGGAACAAAGAGGTCGATTGGGCGCAGCACCAGATCGTCATCCGCGGCGCGACCGCCAAGGATTCGGAGAATCGCCGGATTCCGTTCGATCCGCATGGCCGGCTCGCGCCGATCCTGAAACGGCGAGCGTCGTTGGGACCGAACGCGTACGTGTTCGGCTCAGCGGAGGGCGAATTCGTGGCCAGCTTCAAGACCGCCTGGGAATCACTGCTGCTGGTCGCGAACGGACACGACACGAAACGCGCCAAGCCTGGAGCTCGGGTCGATCGCGAGAAACTGCGAGAGATCGATCTCCACTGGCACGACATGCGCCACGAGGGCGCCTGCCGCTTACTGGCGGATGGCGTCGACATCCGAGTCGTCCAATTGATTCTCGGACACTCGGACATCAAGACAACGCAGAGATACCTCAACATCACCGACGAGGAGCTGCGGAAGACGCTGACCGGCGTGTGGGAACGCCGGCGGTTGTTGAACAGCGTCCCGCCGAAGACGGAGACGCGTGAGGAAGACGCCGCGGCGCCCGCCGTCGGCGAGTAGAGGCAACAGGAAACCACCGTGAGCCGCTACGGTCTGTCAGTCATTGGTCAGTCGGCCTCAGCCGCACCTGACACGCGCCATCAAGATCGTCAAATTTCTTTGGGAAAAGTGGTGCGCCCTGCAGGACTCGAACCTGCGACCTCCTGGTTCGTAGCCAGACGCTCTATCCAACTGAGCTAAGGGCGCCAAAGTCTCGCCCGCCCACGTGAACTGCTGACGCCAGGCGCCCCGTCACGCAGACCGGCGTAAACCGCGAGTTTAGCGCACAACGATTCGCTCAGTAAACAACTGGTCGTCGGCGAGCAGCCTGGACAGCCGTGCCCGTAGTTCGCTCGCGCTTGCCACATCGTTGGGATCGAGCCGGCTGACATCACGACCGCGCCGCGCAAGCCAGGAAAACACGATCGGCGCCAGTGGAGAGACGTCAGAACCAGGGAGCACCGACAGAAACAGTCTCAGCAGCCGTTGAGCATGCGCCTTCAGCTCCGCGCCATCTCGTCGTGTCCGCAGCATCAAGCACCCGCCGTCCACGCGGACCGCAACGAGCTCGGCGGCCTCCGGATCGACCGACGGTAGGATGAGAAGCACGTCTCGCAACAGCACGTCTGGGACGTTTCGAGTACCCAGCGCCGGCAAACCGACCTGCACGTTCACAACCGGCTGCAGCTCTGCGATGAGCGCCGCTTCGCGAAGAAGGGCCTCGAGCTCAGAGCCGACTGCTACCCACTCCGCGTCCGCCGCTCGCGCGAGCTGGGCCTTCACCCTGGGCCAGCGACGGGCTGCGAAATGCGCGCGGAGCCGTCGCCGCAAGTTCACGGCCTTCCCGACGTACAGCGGTCGTCCAGCGGCGTCACGAATGATGTAAACACCGGGGCCGGCTGGAGCCGCCGAGGCGACGCGCTCCCCCAGACGCCGCCACCCGTCCTGACGGTCTTGCATGACCAGAGCCTGCGACACGAGGCGCTTCGCCAGCTCCGGCAGCACGTTGCGAACGCCCAAGACGTCGGCCGCAAGCCGGGAGTAGTCAGGGTGTGCGCCCATCTCGGCCAACCGTTCTAGGAGTTGGTCCCTTCGCAACATGACCTCACGAGGATGTCGATCCTATTACAATCAACCCATGCGCGCCGTCGCCGAACACAAGTCACAAGCGCCGAGGTCGGTCCGCTGCTTCGTACTCACGATCAGCGACACGCGGACCGAGGCAACCGACAAGAGTGGAGGCGCAATCGCAGACCTGCTCACCGGCGCCGGACACCAGGTGATCGGACGCGCCATCGTCAAGGACGAGCCAGCAGTCGTGAGGAGCACCGTGGAGCGCGAGATTGGCCGCGGCGAGGCTGACGTCATCATCACGACGGGCGGCACAGGCATCAGTTCTCGTGACAGCACGTTCGAGGCCGTGAGCGCGCTACTCGACAAGCGCCTCGATGGTTTCGGCGAGCTGTTCAGAATGGTGAGCTTCGAGCAGATCGGCCCCGCGGCAATGCTCAGCCGATCGTGCGCCGGCCTCGCCGGCGGTCGGGTGATCGTGTCGCTGCCGGGATCCGAGCCCGCGGTCCGACTCGCGCTGGAACGACTGCTCCTGCCTGAGCTGGGCCACCTCGTCCAGCAGGCGAGGACGTGATGCGACCCTTCACGTCCACCATCTCGCTCGATGAAGCTCGGCGTCGCCTCGATGCCGGCGTGCGGCCCATCGAACGTGTCGAGCGGGTCACGCTCGCCGACGCCGCTGGTCGTGTTTCGGCCGAGGATGTCGCTTCGACGGTTGCGGTTCCGCCGTTCACGCGGTCGGCCATGGATGGCTATGCGGTGATTGCCGCAGACACGGTTGGCGCAAGTCGCAGCGAGCCGGTCCGCCTGCGGGTCATTGAACAGATCTACACAGGCCAGATGCCGAGTCGAACGGTCGCGACCGGATCATGTGCAGAGATCGCGACCGGAGCCCCGCTGCCGGCGGGGGCGGATTCGGTTGTGATGGTCGAGGAAACCGGACCCTCCGACGCCGAGCGCGTCCTGATCTATGCGCCCGCCGCGCCAGGGCAAAACCTGGGACGACGAGGCGCCGATATCTCTCCTGGCGAGCTCGTTCTGAAGCGTGGCGACCACGCAAATCCGGGCCGCGTCGGGGCAGCTGCCGCCATCGGATGCGCGGAACTGGCCGTATACGCCCAGCCAGTCGTGGCCGTTCTATCGACGGGCAACGAGGTCGTCGAACCAGGCACGCCATTGGCCGACGGTCAAGTCTACGACGTCAACCGCTTCACGCTGGCAGCCGTCATCGCCGCCAACGGCGGCGTGGCGGAGATGCGTCGCCCGGCGAAGGATACGCTCGAAGGCTTGATCGCCGCCCTCGATGGATGCGCCAGCGCAGATATCATCATCTTCTCGGGAGGGAGCTCGGTTGGCGAACGCGACCTCGTCGTCGATCTGGTTGCGTCTCGGGGACAGATGATTTTTCACGGAATCGCCGTCAAACCCGGCAAACCCACCGTGTTCGCGACGATAGGCGACAGGCCGTTCTTCGGCATGCCTGGCAATCCGACGTCGTGTCTGTCGAACGCCTACATCCTGCTCGTGCCGTTCCTGCGCGCGACCGCCCGGCTCCCGCTGTACGCGCCCCGCACTGTGCGAGCGTCGCTTGGTCAGCGCATCGCATCGCCAGCAGGCCGCCATCAGTTCTACACGGTTCGCCTGAGGGGCCAGGCTGCGTATCCCGCGTTCAAGGGCTCGGGTGACATCACGAGCCTCTCGCAGGCCGACGGCTATCTCGAGATCCCGGCCGATCAGAGCACGATCGAGGAAGGGACGATCGTCGAAGTCACCCTGTTCTGACAGCAGGGAGCGGATCACCTCACCGTCTTCCAATCCGTTTCTCGTACTCTGGCTCCAACTCGTCAGCCGTATGCAGGTCGAAGCCCCCTGCCGTCTGAGTGTACGAGCCACGAAACTCGGAATGACACCGGTAGCACACGGTCAGGTCCTTGAGGCGGCCGTACACCGCGAGGTCGATGAGGGCGACGCCGGCCAGAATGCCATAGGCAATCAAGTCCCGGTCGAACCAATAGAAGCCCGCACTGATCGCGGCGCCGATGACAACGACCGTGACTCCCACCTTCGGGTCGAAATCCTTACGCCTGTAGAAATCGGACCCGGAGCAAACGGGACAACGATCCACCTCGAGGTCGCCCCGAATCGCATCGGAAAGGTCAATTGGGATCGTCGTGTTGCACCGGCCGCACTTGATCGCGGCCGGCTGCTCCTGCACATCTAGCGGCAGGCTGGCATCACACTTCGGGCATTTGACGACGATTTGCATCTTCTCAGCGACTACCGTGAAGCTCTTCGTTATTGGTTACGAGGTCGGAAATGAGCCGATCACGATCGAAACGACTCGTCAGCGGCCCGAGAAAAACGACGGAAGCGGCAAGTCACGCATCGTATGCAACCCCGGTGACGCCGCGAGTACCTTGGGAATCGAGTTCACGACGATGGCGGCGGTTGCAACGTCACCCTGGATCCCGCCGGCCAGCTTCATCGACAGCCTCGGCACCCCCTCGATGTCAACGGCATCGAACGATTCGGGCGCGCCAAGATACGCTTCCATATGGAGGCGGATCACCGGATGCCCGTTCACGAACCCGGCTCCGTCCTGAACGATGCCGCAGACGTATCCGGGCTCGACCGCGAGAAACTCGCTGGCGGTCGCCAACGATGCCACCTTCGGGTGCACCTCGTCGGTCACTCGTTCGAGCGTCCATCCGATCGCGTCCGCGATCATCGCAACCGACTCGGTCAGCCCGACGTGCCGGACACCGCCAAGCGCGACCTTCTCCCGAAACTGTTCGGTCGTGAGGCCGGCACCGATCTTCTGCTGGAACGGGAGACGCCGCGTGCGGGCGTCTTGCACCCGGTTCACGACAACGCTATCGACACGCTCGCAGACGGCGGTCAGAGCGATCGGCAGCGCGTCCATCGCAAAACCAGGGTTGACGCCGGTAGCGAGGACCGCGACATCGGATTTCTTCGCCAGTGCGTCGATCATCCCTGCGTAACCGACATGAGCGTAGACAGGATATGCGAGTTCTTCCGTCGTTGCCACGATGCCTGTCTTCGACTTCAGGATCGTCTCGACGTCTGGCATCACGTCCTCGAGGGATGAACTCGTGCTCAACACGACGAGGTCGGGCCTGGACGCTTGCAGCGCCGCGGCAAGCGATCCCTGAACCCGCATATCCAACGACTCACCCAGGCCAACGACTTCACCGAGGTCGCGCCCGACCTTCACGGGATCGACGTCGACACCGCCGACGACCTTGAGAGCCGGTCTCGCCGTAACCTGGCGCACGATGGATGCCCCGATCGGACCCAGGCCGACGTGCATGACGCGAATAGTCATCATCGAAGAAGGCCGCTAATCCCCAGCCTCAGGTCCCGCGTCAGCAAACTTGTAGCCGACGCCCCAGACAGTGATGAGGAATCTCGGTGCTGCCGGGTCTGGCTCGATTCGGCGCCTCAGGCGCTTCACAAGTGTGTCCACGCTGCGAACGGTCACGAATGTGTCTCCACGCCAGATCTTGGCGAGCAGCGCCTCGCGGCTGAACACGATGCCCGCGTGCGTCGCTAGAAGATACAGAAGCCTGAACTCCTGATCGGTCAACTCGACCGCCTGGCCGTCCACCGTGACACGACGACGCGCCACGTCGATTTCGATGCCCTGCGCCGAGACAATCTCTTCGGCGTCCAGGGCCACGTCCGTCCTCACTTCGCGACGTCGCGGTCGTCGGAGCAGCGCTCGTGCCCGGGCCACCAATTCGCGAACACCGAAAGGCTTGGTCAGATAGTCGTCGGCGCCGCTCTCCAGACCAACGACCTTATCCGCCTCGTCACGCCTGGCCGTCAGAATCAGAATCGGAACGTCATGATTGAGTCGACCGTTTCTCACCGCGCGACAGACCGACAAGCCGTCGAGACCTGGAATCATCAGGTCGAGCACCATTAGGTCGTACTGCTCGGATTCGGCCAGTTTCAAGGCCTCAGCGCCATCGCCCACGGCTTCGCAGGAGTACCCCTCGTGGCCCAGATGGAGCGCCACGAGGTCCCTGATGTTTCGCTCATCCTCGACGATCAACACACGTTGTGCGGCAGGGACTCGCTGGGTCATTGCCACGCTTTTTTCATCGTTCGTCCACCCCTCCGTCACGCGGTTTCAGTCAAATAGATCAGAACGTGAGTCATTCAAACAATCAAGAGGAGAGGACACATGAGAACTATCACACGTTTCGGAGCGATAACCAGCGCCATCGTGCTCAGCGTCGGTCTCGCCGGCTACGCCGCGGCGGTGGCCCAAGGTCAGGATTCTACCAATCGCCCCGGACCGACGGTCGGGCGGCGTGGCGGACCAGGCGGATTCCGTGGGCCGGGCGGACCCGGGCGCATGGGGCCGCTGGCCCAGATGGGACTTCGACAACTCAACTTGACCGAAGCGCAGCAGGGTCAGGTACGAGGCATCCTCGAATCGCACCAGGAAGAACAGCGAGGCCTTGGAGAACAGGCTGCGGCCCTCCGTCACGCGCTGGACGCCGCAATCACGTCCGGTACGTTCGACGAAGCCACCGTTCGAACGACGAGCGCTGACCTCGGACGGGTCGAGACCGAGCTCGCGGTACTGCGCGCACAGATTCACGCTGAGATATTCCAGACGCTGACCACAGAGCAGCAGTCGCAGCTCGCCGCCATGCAGGCCGAGCGGCACGCACGAGGACAAGACCGATGGGAGCGGATGCAACAGCGGCGTGAGCAGCCATAGGCCGTTCATGCTCGGGAAGATCCGCGGCGGAGGGCCCTAGCGCCCTCCGTCCGCCCGTACCCGAAGGACCATCAGTTTCGGCCTTCCGCCGCACTCAGACGGGGGGGCAGTCACGCACCGGTCACAGTCCGCACTGCCTTTACGATCTGGCGCGACGAAATCCCAAATCGATCCAGCAGCTCGGTAGGCTTACCGCTGCGGGGAATCTCCCGAACGGCGAGGCGATGTACCCGGATGCCCGACTCTCCGACGGCACTGGCAACAGCATCGCCAATCCCGCCAGCCGCGTAGTGATCCTCGACGGTGACGATTCGACCGCCCGTCGCGTTTCCAGCCTCGGTCAGGCCCTTTTCGTCGACAGGTGCCACCGAGTACAGGTCGATCACGCGGACGGAGATGCCTGATGCCTTCAAATCGTCGTACGCCTTCAGTGCTTCGAATACCGTG
>Ga0326597_10010582_pt1 | contig 12271 bp, 12 predicted proteins | sample RVTome_12_FD_203789 | JGI IMG/M metagenome (GOLD analysis project Ga0326597, IMG submission 203789) | Soil microbial communities from uranium-contaminated site in the Upper Colorado River Basin, Wyoming, United States - RVT100D185 | ecosystem: Environmental > Terrestrial > Soil > Contaminated >... | reverse complement strand
CGCGGGGGCTGGCGACATCGTGGAAATTACGGGGGACTGCACGTTGCTTTGCCCGGAGATTTTGGATCAAGCCGTGGAAATATACTTGCGCGGCGATGTCGACGTTGTGAGCAACACCTGGGAACCTTCTTACCCCCAGGGGATCGACGCTCAGGTGTTTCGCTACGCCAGTTTGGCGGACGCGGCCCGGCGGACCTCCGAGCCCGCCCATCGCGAGCATGTCTCCCTCTATTTTTACGAGCATCCGGAGCTCTATCGCATCCATCGGTTTCAGGCCCCTGCGGAATTCCGCGCGCCGGAGCTCCGTTTTCAACTGGACTACCCGGAGGATCTTGCGTTTATCCGGTCCGTCTACGGCGAGCTCTATCCCGTGAATCCCGAGTTTTCGCTGCAGGATATCTTCGCGCTCCTGTGCCGCAAACCGGAACTCAAGGACATCAATTCGGCGTGCAAGGAAAAACCCGTGCGTTGAAGCGCCATGACCACGCGAATATATCGGGCGGCCATTGTCGGGCTCGGGAATATCGGGCTCGGCTACGACCTGGATGAGCGGACCCGAAGGCGCTACCCCTATGCGACCCATGCCAGCGCCTACAGGGCCCATCCCCGCACCCAATTGGTTGCCGGCTGTGACCGGGAGGTGACCCGTCACAGCCGGTTGCGTGAGGTCTACGGCGTTGATTGCCTGTATACGGAAGCGGGGGAGATGCTCCGGGAACAATCTCCGGATATTCTCAGCGTATGTGTGCCCCCGGAGGAGCAGGAAGCGGTAGTGGATGCTGCCATCCTCCTCCACGTCCCCGTCATTTTCTGTGAAAAGCCGTTTGCAACCTCCCGAACCATAGCCGATGACCTGTTGAAACGGGCCCGGCGCGCCAAGAGTTCTCTGGTCGTCAACTACTGGCGCCGCTTTGACGGCTCCCACGGGGAGGTGAGGCGGTTGATAGGGGACGGGCGTATCGGCACTGTTCGGGCGGTGCACGGGACCTACGGCAACGGGCTCCGCAACGTGGGCTCCCATGTGCTGGACCTGCTCCTCTGGTATTTTGGGCCGGTGGCGTGGATTTGCGCCGTCGAAGGCGCTCCGGGGCCTGCCGGGGACCCGGGGTTGGACCTGATGATGGAGTTTCGCGGCGGAATTCGAGCCACTCTCCTCGCTCATGACTACCGGGACTATCGGATCTTGGAATTGGACTTGCTGGGCTCCCGGGGGCGTGTGTCCATAGCGAAGGAGGGACTGGAGATTCGCTGTTACGGTGTGGAGGAAAATGAGGACGTTTCCGGGGCGAAGCAGCTGACCGGCGCGTTCCACGGCATTGAGAGTACGGTGGGAGAGGCGCCCTGCCGGGCGCTGGACTACGTCGCCGGGGTCCTGGACCGGGCGGAGCCGGTGTTTTGCGATCACGCCATTGAAACGCACCGGGTGATGGAGGCGGCGGCGCAGTCCGCTGCGGCGGGCGGTAAGAGAGTGACCCTCTGAATCGGCGGTGACGGAAGGAAGAGCGAGAATCGTGGCGCAATTGGCAATGCTTGGCGGGCAACCCGTCTGGAAGGGGGAGTTCCCCCGGTACGTCAGCATCGGCGCCGAAGAAAAGGCGGCGGTCCTGGAGGTTTTGGATTCCGGGATACTCTCGAATTTTTATGGATCCCATGGCCCCGAGTTCTACGGCGGCCCGAGAGTGCAGGCCTTCGAAAGAGAATGGGCGGAGTATTTCGAGGCGCCCTTCGCCGTGACGATGAATTCGGCGACCTCCGGGCTGTACGCGGCCGTGGGGGCCCTGGAAATCGGTCCCGGCGACGAAGTGATTACGACGCCCTACACCATGAGCGCTACGGCCTGCGGAATTCTAGTATACAACGCCGTTCCGGTCTTTGCGGATATCGATGCCGACATCTTTGCGCTGGATCCCGCGTCGGTGGAGGCTAAGGTAACGCAGCGGACGAGGGCGATCATCGTCACCCATTTGTTCGGCCATCCCGCGGATATGGACGGGATCCTGGCCGTTGCCAAGCGCCATAACCTTCGGGTCATTGAGGACGCCGCCCAGGCGCCGGGGGCCCTGTTCCGGGGACGTCGGGTCGGTACCATGGGCGACATCGGTGTCTTCAGCCTCAATTGTCACAAGACGATTCAAACGGGGGAGGGAGGAGTCTGCGTCACCCGAGACCCCGAACTGGCCAAGCGGTTGCAGCTCATCCGAAATCACGCCGAAGCTGTCATCGACGGGGGGATAGAAGTGGAGAGTATGGTCAACATGTTGGGGTGGAATTACCGGATGACGGAGATCGAAGCCGCCATTGGCCGGGAACAGCTCAAGCGGCTTGGCGGGTTCAATCAGCGTCGGGCCGATCTGGCGGGGCGGCTTACGGAGCGGTTGCGGACACTCCCCGGCGTGACCCCACCGGCGGTTCGTCCGGATTGCTCCCACGTCTACTATGTTTACGCCGTGAAGCTTGACCCGATAACGCTGGGAGTCTCCCGGGACCTGTTCGCCCAGGCCCTTCTAGCCGAAGGCATTCCAGTGGCCTGCGGGTATATGCGTCCCCTGTACACGTTTCCTCTCTATCGAAAGAAGATCCTTTTTGGGAATAAAGGGTTTCCCTTCACTTCCCCTTTATACGAAGGCAAGGCCGATTATCGGGACGGGCTTTGTCCGGTCACGGAGGCCGTGGAGAAACGGCTCCTGGTTATGGAAGGCATCCGCGACCCTCTCACCCTGCAGGATATGGGAACCATTGCCGATGCTTTTCAAAAGGTCCTGGACCAGGTGGACGCCCTGAAACGGTACGCTGCGACCCGTGGCACGTAGATTGCCGAAGGTCCTCGTGACCGTCCAAGACCCGGGAGCGGCCAACGTCACGGCCCCGGTGGCTGCCCGCCTGATGGGCGACGGCAAAACGGCGCTTACCGTTCTGTGCCTGCGCTTCGCCAGAGAGGTTTTCCGTCGATTCGGAGTCCCTTATAGGGAGCTTCACGATTACGGTTTGCGCCGGCAAAGCGCGGCGGCCGCCGCGCGCATTCTGGCCGCGGAATCCCCTGATCTGGTAGTGGTAGGAACCAACGAGGAGCCCCAGTCCCTGGACCGATGGCTCACGGTAACGGCCAAGGCGCGCGGCATCCCGGTGGTCAGTATCCTGGATTACTGGTGCAACTACAGCCAGCGGTTCAGCGGGCCATCCGGGGAGGAGCGATTCCTGTATCTGCCCGACCTCGTTTTTGTCATGGACGAACAGGCTCGTGACGAAATGATCTCGGAAGGGTTTCCCGCCGAGGGCCTGTTTATTAGCGGCCACCCCTATCTGGAGGTTTGCCAGGGGCAGTCCGGGCGCCTTTCCGAGGATGAACGGGGCCGTTTCCGGCGCTCCCTGGGAGTACCCGGGGGAGGCCGATTGCTCACGTTCGTGAGCGAGACCTTCGGGTGGACCTATGATTCCTCGTACCGTTTTAAACCGGTCTCGGGTTCGCGGGAGCGCACCATCATCGTTCTGGAACACCTGTTACGGGCGGTCACGGAGATTGTCAAGGAGAAGGGTCTGGAGGTGTTTATCCTCAACAAACTGCATCCAAAAAACAGCCTGGGCCAGTTTGCCTGGATTCAGAGCCTGGCGCTTCCATTCCCCGTCCGGTCCGTCAAGCGCCTGGACAACTCCACCCTGGTCCAGTCTTCGGACCTTGTCGTGGGCATGACCTCGATGTTTATGTTGGAGGCAGCCGTGCTGGGCGTGCCTACCCTTCACGTTGTCCCCAGGGAGATCGAGGAGGGGTTCCTGGGGCGGGGAACCCGGGCCCGCCGCCTCGCGCGGACCCCCGCCGAGCTTCGAAAGGAGTTGCTCGATTTTCTCGCAGGGGAGGTCGGCAAGGGTGCCCGGGAAGCGGACGCTCCCATGCCCCTGAACCATCGGGGCGCCACGGTGCGCGCCGCCGGGAAGCTCTACCAGATCCTGGGAATCGCCGATGACCTCCCTTCCGCTCTCTGAAATACCGCGCGGAGCCCGCGATTCATGTCTCTCTCAAATGTGCTAAATTGAATGATCCGGAGCCGGCGAGGAGCGCGGGCGGGAGCCCGGCCGGCGCAGCGGAGCAAACCACCCTCGGTGCTCGGTTGAAGGCACAGAAGATGCCTATGGCGAAAATTTCCGGCAAAGGCATGGCCGTGATATACGACGGTCACTGTACTTTTTGCGTCCGTCTTGCAAGAGTCTTGAGGGGAATGGATCGCGGGGCGGCGTTGGAGTTCTGCGATCTCCATGACAAGGGTGCCCTGAAAGAGAAGTTCCCCATGGTAAAAGCGGAAGAGGCCGAGGCGGCAATGATGGTAGTCACGGCCGACGACAGAGTGTTCAGAGGTTTCTACGCGTTTCGACGGCTGGTCCTGGTTACGCCGTGGTTGTGGTTGCTGGTGCCGTTGTTTTATCTCCCGGGCTCATCCTATCTCGGCACGAGACTCTATTCCTGGGTCGCCAGGAACCGCGGCGCCTTGGGGTGCCGGGCTCCTTCCAAAGACCGTTGCCGGTAGTTTCCTGAGAATTCGTCACATGGCCCACGGCAAAATTGAGATCTCGGCCCTTGTGGTCTGTTTTAACGAAGAGAGAAACATCCGGGATTGCCTGGAGAGCGTGAAATGGTGCGACGAGATCGTCGTGGTGGACTCCTTCAGTACGGATGCAACGGTGCCTATTTGCCGCGAGTTTACCGATAGGGTTTTTCAACGGCCGTGGCGCGGATTCGGCGACCAGAAAGGCTTTGCCCTGTCACAGGCGACCCGTGATTGGGTTCTTGTGGTCGATGCCGATGAACGGGTGCCGCCTGAATTAAAAGAAGAGATTCAAGATGCCCTGGTTCGCTATGGAGACCGTTTCAACGCCTTTGTCGTGCCCCGTCTCGCTTACTACCTCGGCAGGTGGTGGCGGCGCGGGGGCTGGTATCCTGATTACACGACGCGGCTCTTTCGACGGGAAAGGGCGCAATGGGGCAAGCGGGAACCCCATGATCTGGTTTCCGTTGAGGGCAAGGCGCGACGCTTGAGACACCCCTTGCACCACTATTCCTACCGGGACATTTCCGATCACCTCGCGCGGGTCAACAGCTATACCACGGTATCTTCCCGGGAGCTCAGAACCGCCGGCAAGCGCTGGCGGCGGTCCGACAACCTCTTGCGGCCGGCCTTCCGGTTTTTCAGGTCCTATATCTTAAAAAGGGGGTTCCTGGAAGGCCTGCCGGGATTTTTTGTCGCCGCCACCGCGGCGATTTATGTCTTCGTTAAATATGCTAAACTAAAGGAGTTAGAGGCCGGGGACAACCAGAGCAAGGTTCATGAACCCACTCAATCGGCAACTTAGAATTCTTCACGTGGACCCAGAAAAGCGCTGGGCCGGCGGCGAGACCCAGGTGATGGGTCTCGTTGAGCGGCTTTCCTCCCGCAGGCATGAAAACGTCCTTCTCTGCCATCCGGACGGGCTCTTGATTGAAGCGGCGCGACGGATGAACGTTCGGACTCTTCCCTTCAAAATGCGCAATGATCTGGACTTGCGCCCCGTTTTCGGCTTGAAAAAGCTCATCGAGAAAGAGGAGTTTGACATTGTTCATTTCCACACCAAAAGGGCCCATGGTCTGGCGCTCTGGTTGTGGCGTGTGCGTCCCGGCGTCCGCTACGTGGTGACCCGTCGGATGGACTATCCGGTGAAGCGCAGCTGGTACAACGACCGGCTCTATAACCGGCGGGTGGACGGCGTGGTAGCCATCTCAGCCAAAATCCGGGACCTCTTGATTGAGGGGGGTGTCCAGAGCGAAAAAATCCGGGTTATTTACAGCGGAATAGATCCGCGCCCCTTCAGCCTGGAGGTCGATAAACCACGGGCTTCCTCCCTGCCCACCGTAGGAACCGTAGCGGTGCTGGAGCGGCGCAAGGGGCACCGTTACCTCTTAGAGGCGGCAAAAATCCTCAAAGATAAAGGGGTGAGGCCCCGCATCCTTCTCGCGGGGGCGGGGCAGGAGCGGGCCTTTCTTGAGCAGCTTGTGACGAGGTGGGGTCTCCAGAGGGAAGTGGTCTTCATGGAGTTCGTATCCGACGTGCCTAATTTCCTGGCCGGCATCGACCTCTTTGTTTTGCCGTCTCTCAACGAAGGTTTAGGAGTTTCAATTATAGAGGCCATGGCGGCGGGGAAACCCGTCGTGGCGAGCCGTGTCGGGGGAATCCCGGAGCTCGTGCAAGACAGGATCACCGGCCTGCTGGTCCCTCCCGGGAATGCCCAGGCGTTGGCCGAGGCGATCTCTCACCTTCTTTCCGAGCCGTCCATGATGGAGAGCATGGGGACCATGGCGAAGAGACGGGTACAGCGCGATTTGACCATGGATCACATGGCCGACCAGAACGAGGCCTTCTACAACGAGTTGCTCCAGTGCCAGCCGGTAAAATGACCAGGATCGGAGTTAGAAAAGAAAGGCTCATGGCGCTGGTGAACAGGTTTCGCCGTTGCCGGCTTCTGGTGGTGGGGGACTTGATGCTGGACCGTTTCATCTGGGGGGACGTGGAGCGGATATCCCCGGAAGCCCCGGTGCCCGTGATGCGTGTGGTTTCCGAAAGTCTTTGCCTTGGGGGCGCCGCGAATGTGGTGCACAACATTTGCGGCCTCGGCGGCCACGCCGCCGCCTGCGGTGTGTTGGGCCGGGACCCGGCCGGAAAGCTGCTGCTCGAGAATCTGAAGGCCATCGGCAGCTCCACGGCGGGTGTCTTTGCGGAGGCCCGGCTCACGACCACCCAGAAAAGCCGTCTCATTGCGCGTCCGCGCCATCAGCAGTTGGTTCGAATGGACCACGAAAACCAGGCCCCCGTGAGCAAACGGCTACTTTCGCGGGTTCGCAAGTTTGTCGGAAGTCATTTGGGGAGGTACGACGGCCTGGTCATTTCGGACTACGGCAAGGGAGTGGTTCATCCCGAACTCTTGGAATGGATCGCGGAGGCAGCGGAGAAAAAGGGTATCCCCTGCGTCGTGGATCCGAAAAAAGAGAACTTCGACCGGTACCGAAACGTGACGTTGGTAACCCCCAATACGGAGGAGGCGGGGGACGCAGCGGGTATCAAAATCACCGACCGGGCCTCGTTGCATCGAACCGGGCAAGTGCTTTTGGACAAATGGCAAGCCGGGGCCGTGCTCATCACCCAGGGGCAGGAAGGCATGAGCCTGTTCCGCCGGGGCGGAGCCCGCGGACACTTCCCCACGGCGGCAAGGGATGTCTTCGATGTGACCGGCGCGGGAGACACCGTTGTGGCGACGTGCGCATTGAGCCTGGCCTGCCGTGGAACCTACGAAGAGGCCGCCGTGCTGGCCAACCTCGCGGCGGGCATCGTGGTCGGGGAGGTGGGGACGGCTACCGTGCCTCTACAGCAGTTGAGGAAGTTGATTCGAGAGCAGGTTTAGCCCCGGTAGCGATATGGGTCCCGGCAGCGCCGGGGGCGTCCCTCTGCCAATTAAACTAGCGCACCGGGAGGAAGGGTAACGCCTAATGAAGAGCATGACGGGATACGGGGAGGCCCAGGCCCAGGGTAAAGTTGCGAAAGTGGCCGTGCAGGTAAGAACGGTGAATCATCGGCATCTCGATATTCAACTCCGGGTGCCGCGGTCCTACCTCTCCGTGGAAGAGGCCATCCGTCAGAAGATTCGCCAGCGGCTCAACCGGGGGAGAGTGGAGCTCTTGATCACCCGTTCGCTGGTCAAAGGCAAAGGCCGGAGGCTCGAGTTCGATGACGCGCTTCTGGATCAGTATCTCGCCGCCCTGAAACAGGCGAAAAAGAAGTTCGGCCTAAAAGGCGAAACGGATCTCCTTCTTCTGACCCGAATTCCCGAGTTGTTTGAATATAAAGAAGACGATAGCCAATGGCAGAACGAACGCGGGATCGTTCTAAAAACCGTCGAAGCGGCGTTAGCGAACCTCGACCGGTCCAGGACCCGTGAGGGAGATCACCTCAAGCGCGACATGCAGAATCAAGTACAGCAGTTGCGCAAATTGAGCGGCGCCCTGGAGCGGGAGGCCAGGAGCATTTACAAGTCGCTGCTGGAATCCCTTGCCCCCAGGGAGGCAGGAAGGTCTCATGAAGGCCAGAGGCCGGGCAAAGAACACGAGAACTCCCTTCCCAAAGGGGATATCCATGAAGAGGTTGTCCGGCTGAAAAGCCATGTGGAGGGGTTGTCCAAGCTGATGCGCGAGCGCGGGGCTGTGGGGAAAAAGCTGGATTTCTTGCTCCAGGAGACCCAGAGGGAGCTCAGCACCATCGGGGCCAAGGCGATCCAGCTTTCCACGGTAGGGTTGGTTCTTTCGGGCAAGGAAAAAGTGGAAAAGATCAGGGAGCAGGTGCAAAACGTAGAATGAAGAAAGCCAAGGCCGTACCGGCAAAGAGCCAAGGGGTGATAATCATTGTTTCCGCGCCGTCGGGAGCGGGAAAAACCACGTTGATCAAAAGGCTCATGCAAGCCTTTCCCGATATGCGGCTTTCCGTGTCCTACACCACCCGGCCGCCGCGGGTGGGAGAAGTCCCCGGCAAGGACTATCATTTCGTGGATGTGGAACGGTTCCGGCGCATGCGCGCCCGGGGAGAGTTCGCCGAGTGGGCCAAGGTGCATGGCCGTTTTTACGGCACTCCCCGCAGGCCCCTGGAACGCAGCGTGCGCGGCGGGTGTGATGTGTTGCTTGATATCGACGTGCAGGGGAGCCGCAAGATCAAGGGCGGGTACCCCGACGCCGTGTCGGTGTTTCTCCTTCCCCCCTCGCTCCGCGAGCTGGAGCGGCGGTTGTCGGAGAGAAAGACCGACGGCAAAGAGGTGATCCGGCAGCGGCTGGACAACGCCAAGCGCGAACTGGGTGAGATCGCCCGCTACGACTATTACGTCTTAAACCTCAAGATAGGCGACGCCCTGGACGCCTTGAAGGCCATTGTCGTGGCCGAACGACACCGGGTTTCCAGGGTCCAACGCTGGAAGCCGCTCTCTCCCTGACTCTGGCGTCGTTAAAGGCGGAAGGTATATGAGCAAGGAATTGCGCATCGGCGATCTGGTGGATAAGGTCCAGGCCTATTATCCAACGGCGGATGTCGACATGATCCGGGCCGCCTATGAGTTTTCCGCCCAGGTCCACAAAGGTCAGAAGCGCCTCTCCGGAGAACCCTACCTTATTCATCCTCTGGCTGTGGCCGTCCTCATCGCGGACTTGAAACTCGATGTTCCCAGCCTTGCGGCGGGCCTGCTCCACGATACGGTGGAGGACACCTTGACCTCGCTGGCCGAGATCGAAGAGAAGTTCGGCAGCGAGGTGGCGCGGTTGGTGGATGGCGTTACGAAACTCAGCCAGGCCCATTTCACCAGCCGTGAAGAGAAGCAGGCGGAAAACTACCGAAAGATGGTCTTGGCCATGGGCAAGGACGTTCGCGTCATCCTGGTCAAGCTGGCCGACCGCACCCATAACATGCGTACCCTGGATCATCTGTCTCCGGACAAACAGATTGCCACGGCCCAGGAAACGCTGGATATCTACGCGCCCCTGGCCCGGCGCTTCGGCATCGAATGGATCAAGTGCGAACTCGAGGACCTTGCCCTGAAATACCTGCGCCCTGAGATCTTCTATCAGATCAAGCGGGACGTGGCGGAAAGGAGGGGAGACCGGGAAAAGTCCATGAACGAGGTCATCTCGGTCCTGGCCAAGAAGCTGGAGGAAGAAGGGATCGATGCCGAGATCTCCGGGCGACTCAAGCACTTTTACAGTATCTATCAAAAGATGGAAAGCCAGGGGCTCCCCTGCGATCAGATCCACGACCTGGTGGCTTTCCGCGTAGTGGTGGATACGGTTCGGGAATGCTACGAAACCCTGGGGATCGTCCACGGCCAGTGGAAGCCGGTGCCCGGGCGTTTCAAGGACTACATCGCGTTGCCAAAACCCAATATGTTCCAATCCCTCAATACCACGGTGATTGGGCCCCGGGGCCAACGCTTGGAGATCCAGATCCGAACCCACGAGATGCACCGGGTGGCCGAAGAGGGCATCGCCGCCCACTGGCGCTACAAGGAAGGCACGGATTTTCAATTTTCCGAGGTCCAGGGCTTCACGTGGCTCCGGCAGCTTCTCGAGTGGCAGCAAAACATTGAGGACCCCCAGGAGTTCCTTCACAGCCTCAAGGAGGATTTGTTCCCCGATGAGGTCTACGTCTTCACGCCCAAAGGAGACCTTCTGAGCTTTCCCAAGGGGGCAACGGTCATCGACTTTGCCTACCGGATTCACTCTGACATCGGCAACCGTTGTTCCGGAGCGCGGGTCAACGGGCAGTTGGTTTCCCTGCGCTACATTTTACGCAGCGGGGATACCGTCGAAATCATTCGGACCCACCAGCAGACGCCGAGCCGGGATTGGCTCAAACTGGTCAAGACTGCGAGAGCCAAATCGAGAATTCGCAATTGGATTAAGGCCGAGCAGCGGGAGAGAAGTGTCGCCCTGGGGCGAAAGCTCCTGGAAGGGGACTTGAGCCATCATCATCTCGATTACGCTCAGTTGCGCCATGAAGGCAGGATAGAAGCCATTGGCAAGGAGCTGGGTGCCAAGGACGAGGAGGGCCTCCTGGCCAGCGTGGGGTTCGGTAAGATCACGCCCCTCCAGGTTCTGGCGAAGCTCGTGCCCCCGGAAAAGCTTGACGGCGGCGTCAAACCCGGGGAGGGCGCCCTGGGCCGGCTTCTCAGCATGGTGGACGGCAAAAAGCAGGAACCGGGGCTGAAGGTCAAGGGATTGGACGATGTCCTGGTGCGATTTGCCCAGTGCTGTCACCCCCTCCCGGGGGAGCGGGTGGTAGGCTTCATGACCCGGGGAAGGGGCGTGACCGTTCACGTCGCCAGCTGTCCCACCATTCTGGGTAGCGACCCTCACCGCACGGTGGATGTGATGTGGCAGGATGGAGAGCAGACCCCCCGGCCCATCAAGATCGAGGTGAGTTCCATGGACCGCCCCGGTCTACTGGCCGCCATAAGCTCCGCTATAACCCGAGTCGACGTGAATATCGCCCGTGCGACCATCCGGACCTATCCCGATCACAGGGCGGTGAACACCTTTGAGATCATGATCGGAAACTCCGACCAGCTCAAGCGTGTCCTAGACAGCATTTCGAAGGTTAAAGGCGTGTATAAGGCAGTGCGGGCTCGCCGTTGAGGCTCACGCGACCTTCATCACCCGGCCGGAACGGATGCAGTTGGTGCAAACGCGTACCCGTTGGACCTGGCCGTCGATCTTTGCCCGTACCCTCTGGAGGTTGGGGCGCCAGACCCTCTTGGTTTTGTTGTTCGCGTGGCTGACGTTGTAGCCTACCGATTGTCCTTTACCGCAGATTGTGCAAATTCTTGCCATGATGTTCCCTGTCGAATCTTTTCGATTATTTTCGTGGTGGAATAGCCCGGCAGCGTGGGGATCACCGCAATGGTTCCGCCTCGCTGTTCCACCGTATCTCCGCCGATAATTTTGTCTTTGGACCAGTCGCCTCCCTTGACCAGCACGTCCGGTCCGAGCTCCCGGATCACGCGGGAGGGGTCCGGTTCGGAAAAGACAACTACGAAATCCACCATTTCCAAGGCGGCCAAAAGTTCAGCCCTTTCCTCCTCCGCTAGGATCGGCCGCCCCGGGTCTTTGATCTGACGGATGGACTCGTCGCTGTTCATGCCCACGATGAGGAGATCTCCCAGCTTTTTGGCTTCGCGCAGGAGATGAAGGTGGCCCCCGTGCAGCAGGTCGAAGCACCCATTGGTGAAAACGACCCCTTTGCCCGCTTCCTTGGCCCGCCGGACGATGGAGGTGAGCTCGCCCAACTCCTTGATCTTTTCCGACACGTTAGATGGTTATCATGCGTTCGGGGCAATTGCAACATTGGCATCTCGTTTCTGTCCTGAGGTCCCGGGTTGCATACTCCCAAGAGCAATCTCCCCGGAACCAGGCTCGAGTTCCGCTCAGGGAACGCCTTTGGCACTAACTTCGTTGCGGCGGTTGGCTCCAGGCGACGAGGCCGGCCCCCTCGCCCCACGGGCACGATCCTTGTTGGCTTCAACGCGCAGAATTTCCTTTTTAGCTTTTTCGCTCTTTGCGCCTTGCTGCCCAACACCGCGGCCGGGCTTCGACGGTGAGCTCCCTTCGGGTCTGAGCCTCATGGTTCGAGTACCTCACCATGACCCTGAGCATGGTCGAAGGGTCATGGTCGCGGTTCGACGCGCTCACCGCCCCGAGGAAGATCGAGGGGAAGACAGCCCAACC
>Ga0326597_10010581_pt1 | contig 12272 bp, 13 predicted proteins | sample RVTome_12_FD_203789 | JGI IMG/M metagenome (GOLD analysis project Ga0326597, IMG submission 203789) | Soil microbial communities from uranium-contaminated site in the Upper Colorado River Basin, Wyoming, United States - RVT100D185 | ecosystem: Environmental > Terrestrial > Soil > Contaminated >... | reverse complement strand
AGTACCAACGGCGCTTGGAAGACCTGCGGCGTTAAGCGCTCCAGCACATCAACGCCTTTCGGAGGGTCAACCTGTCGATCGCGACAATCTATCGAGGACAGCCGCACGCTCTATGAGCACCAACTCTGTGCCGTTGCTGCAGCACGCGCTGGAATCGGCTTCCGCCTTTACGCCCGAACGACTGATGGATGCCGTGCGCGCCGAACGCGGATTGGTCCATGAGCCCGTGTCGCCGCTGTGCCTGCTGGATTTTGACGGCGATCTGTCGGATCGACTTGCGGAAGAGGGGATCACGTCACCGATGGCGTCGTGGGCGTGCTTTCACACATCGATGCGTGTCATCGGTCGTGGGCTGAGAACAATGTGCTCGCGGTCGAGATGCAGGCGGCGTCGCTCTTCGCGTTCGCGCGAGCTCGAGCAGCCCAGGTGGGGATGGTCGCGCTGGTCAGCAACGGCGTGGATGACATCGGCGCGCAATTCAACACGGGCGGGCATGAGTTCCGCGTGCGGGTCCTTGACACAGTAGCCAAGGCCGCACGGGCGTCACCGAAGGCGGCAGGGTGGTGTAATCGCATGGAGGCGGGTGTTTTGCGGTGTAGGAGATCACGCGGGTACCACGTTGTGGCTGTTTCAAACCTGGAGGTTCCGATGATGAGACGTCTTACGTTCGGCACGTCGATCGTGTTGCTTCTCTCGTCCACGTCGCCGACGAGATCGTTCGATCTGGTGACTGACGTCGCGGCGCAAGCTCCGTCATCACAGGCTTCGCAGCCGCGCGAGCAGTCTCCATCGAACATGCAGGACATGATGAAGATGCACGAGCAAATGATGGCCCAGATGCAGGCCGCCGACGGCAGGCTCGATGCACTCGTCAAAGAGATGAACGCGGTCAGCGGCGATGCCAAAGTCAACGCCGTTGCGGCGGTTGTCACCGAACTCGTTCGCCAGCAGAAATCCATGCACGAGCACATGGGTCAAATGCATCAGCAGATGATGGGTGGGCGCGGCATGATCATGATGATGAAGAAGTGATCTCGCCGAGGCGTCCGGTAAGCGACAACGCCAGCTCAAAGCTCAGCTGGCAGCCCGCTTCGCCGGGCGCTCGATCGCGTCGTCTGCGACTCGAGGTGTTCGGGTGATCATGATCCCCCTGAGCAACCCGCGCACGAGGTCTTGCATCCAGGCCGGCAACGTCGGAAGCCCGGTGCGGAGATCGTCGCGAAGTTCCTTCCCGTATCGAGGGTCGGCCAGGATAGTGGAGAGTCGCGCCAGGATGCGGTCGCGGTCCGTCGGCAACGTGTCCTTCAGCCAGTGCAGCGCCTGCACGATGCGCATCGCCGGCCGTCCGGCCCAGTACAGTTTGCTTGGGGCCGTGCGCTTGAACTCGATCGTCAGGTTGTCCAGCTGGATCGCCCGTCTGCGCGCGTCTGTGTGGATCACGACCTTTGACGGCACGGCGGTCGTCAAGCCGAGGTCGTTAGCGGCGGTGAGACCGTCGATCAACATGCGGACTTGGTCGCGTCGGGCGATGGCGTCAACGATTTGTCGATAGTCAGCGACGGCCGGCCGCTTGGTCAGGCGATTGATCCGCGGAGTGTCGTACAGGCCGCGGTCGATGCGACGAAGTTGGCCCCCGCTGACCAAACGCTGAAGCGCCTTGTCTACGGCATCGCGGCTCCCGAGGTCGAGGAAATCCACCGGTGTCCATACCTGAGCTTGGGAACCGGCGGCGATTCGATCGGCGATCAGTTGCTTTCGATCAGCCATGTCCGATATTTGTATACATTTTTCGGACAAGGCGCAAACAGAGATTTGACCGAAATCTGTATATAAATTTCGGACAAGGCTGACTGGTCCTTGGAGGTGCGGCGGGTCAAAAAGGCTCGCGAAACCGAGCGGTCCCGAACCGGAGCAGCTCATGCCGCGGTGAGCAACCAGTTGCGGAGATCGTCCCTGACTCCCAGCCAATTTCCAACAGACATTCCAAATCGTTCTACTGCTGCGACTTGCCGCGGTTCGATTCGAGCACTCCTCCCCGGTACGCCGCCGACCGGAGCCCAAGATTGGCGCGCAACCCCAGCGCCTTCAACATCTTGCCTCGAACGTGCCAAGTTCGAATCCTAGGCAGTTTGTTCCGGCGGACTGATGGTGTTGGCCGGGCTCAGAATCCAGCGTGCTTCAGGCGTGCGAGCAGACTGGGTTTCGTTGCGTGCGTCTTTCGCAGCTCGCTGATGCGCTGCGCGAACGGGCCGGCACGCCCTTTCTGTCCGCTCATATCACGCAGGTCCGCGAGGAGCGTCACGGCCGCGTCGTAGTCGCGCGGACGCTTCGTGCCAATGAGCGTGTCGACGCGCTGCCAGGCCTGTCGTTCTCGCTTGGCCAAGCTGGCCAGATGTCGATCGCGGGCGACCTGTTCCTGGCGTTCGCGCCGTGCGCGAGCCCGAGCCTCCTGCTGCCGGGCAACATGGTGCCTCACCTCCGCCATCGCCTCGGCGCGCTCCCGCAATGCACCGGCCGTTCGCAACGGCAGGCCGGTTGGTCGTGGTCGAGCGTGCTGCCGATACCGCCGCATGATTTCGGCGCCCACGCTCCCGTCGCCACGCGCCACACGGGCGAGCAGCGCCACGTGCTCATCGGTGTCGAGGGCGGCAATCCACCGCTCGACCTGCCGCGTCGAAGTCGCCGCCGACGCCCTCGACCCACCTTCCGCCGCCGCGACGATCAGATCGCGATCGATGCCCATGATGTCGACGAAGCTATCGAGCGTCGGGGAGAGACGACCGAGACCGTCCGGACGGCCGGGCTCGGGGGCGTCGTCGTCGATCTTGCCGCACTGGAGATCCAGCAGCCATGCCAGATAGAGAGTCCGCTCGTCGCCACTTGCGATGTCAGCCCGAAGAGCGATCAACGACGACAACCAGCTGCTGCCATCGTCTGCAGTATCAAAGCTCTCCCCGTCACTCTCGAGCGAGATGGCGACGATGACATCACGGGCTGTGGAGCGAATCTCGACCGTGTGGCCCGCCGCGTAGCGGCGCAACGCCTTCGTGTCCACCGCACCTTTCGGATACCGGAACGCGACCTCGAGGAACAACCAGTTGGCGAAGTAGAGCGAGGCGTCGAAGTACTTCACCAGGAGATAGCGCGAGTTCGCCTTCAGGTCGCCGTATTCGTAGTGGTTGCTGAATGACGTGCGCGAGATCGCCGCTCGCGTGGAGATAGCGCGCAGCTCGCGCATCTGCCGGTCAGTCAGCGGCCGGTCGATGGCCCGAAACTCGTAGTACTGATACTCGCCCATCAGTCCCCGCTACCAGCGTCCTCGGGCCCACCGCCGGTACGCCTCGACCCACTCCCAACCGGCCGGCGGGGGATCCGCCAGTGACAGCTCAAAAATCGGGATGGCCTGTCGCTCGCGTCCCCGGTAACAGATGGCGACGAGCTCGCCGGATCTCGTGACATCGATCTTCTTCACGGTGACGCCGACGCCGAGCACCACCGTCTCGAAGGGAAGCTGGAGGTGCTGCTCGACGGTCGCGTGGAATCCGACTGCCTGTTCGGACTCCGTGTACGCATCTACGATAGCCTCCTCGATCATCGCGTCGAGTCGGTCCGTCGGGATTCGTCGGCCCACGGAGGCATGGCCTGCCTTGTGGCGCCGGTTGCCGTTCCTCGTCACATCCATTCCTTGCTGTCGGCGACGCCCCGCGCCGAGCTCTGAAGTGCTCGGAAGCAGTGTGACTTCAGAGTCTATTTCAGGTCGTTTCGACGTGCCTGGCTGGAGCGGTCGGAGAGCAAGCCTTTCGAGTGGCAGGGTCTGTGTCAGGGAAGGGAGAGGGAATGAAGCCGACCTTCAAGGAGCCGACGCCGCGCCTGACTGGCCGGATCCGGAAGGAGGAAGCCAGCAAGCGCTTCGGTGAAGTTCCGATTGTCGAGCAGCGTCCGGATCTCGCCGCCAACGTATGCGCGCACGTCATCCGACGCGGCGGCGACGTCACCCACAATCTCAGGACGGCCATCGACGACGGCGATGATGTCCTCGAGGTCATGGCTCGCAACGACGTCATCGCCACCGCGTCCGTGAAACGCCTCCAGCTTGGTGGCAATGAACAGAGCCGGCGTGACGACTCGTACGTCGTGTCCTGCGATGTGGAACGTCTGGGCCGTTTCGATCGCGGCCGGATACCACCGGTTGCTGAAGCCGAGCACGGTGACGTCAGTGGGCATAACGTCGACGATCAGTTGGCCATGTCGCCAGCGACAGAGCGGAGCGCCAGGGGTGGTGTCTTCACCGAGGCCCAGTGCCCGAAGTCGCTCCGCCAGTGCCGTGTACTTCGCGTAGGAGGTCACGTCGACAATCACGTCGACATCCCTGGTCGGGCGGATGCCGCCAGCCGCTGGGTCCGTGATGAACAAGCCCGTCGTGCATCCGCCGACGAATACGAGTTGGTCGAGCACCGGTGCGAGCAGGCGAACGACCGACTCGAAGAGCGCGCGATTCGGATCAGCTACAGAGGAGTCTCCGAAGGCGTGCGCTCAACTCTTTCTCCGCAAGCTGCCGCTCGCGCGCGCGTCCGTCGCGCAGCGCGTCGAGCAACGCCAGCAACTCATGGAGCACCGGGTCCTTCCGAGCCGCCTTCGGGACGGCCTTGTGTAGTGGTTTGAGCGTGACGCCGCGTACCTTGCCTTCCGGGTCCGGCCATACGGGCGGGAGGTCGCCGTTCTCCGCAATCTGTTCGCTCAGCGGTGGAGCCGCGTGCGCCGTCGGCATGCCACGAGTGGCTTCACCGCGTTGGACTGGAAACGCGTACTTTACGCCGTGGATCAGGAATTCTTCGACCGCCTTCAAGAGTGGCCTGCCCGTCTGAGCATCGATCAAGCGCGAGCGCTCGAGCCGCTTGAGTGACGCATGCACTTGGGACGGGCTCAACGCCAAATCGCCGGCGACTTCGGCAATCGGCGGACGCCCGCCGCCGTAGCTCACCAGCTTGGCTAGCACGACCACGTCTTGGGGCAGTAGACCCTGCGGCATTCTGTATTCTAGAATCTAGAATACAGAATAGCAAGCCGCCATTTTCGATTCAGCGAAGTCACCCGGCGGCCCAAAGAGCTGTCCGATATTTGCATGCAGATTTCGGACAAGCGCTATTGCTGCGGCGCACGCCGCGGGCTTCGAAGCGACTCTTTGTGAAGGGGTTGCAGAGAGTGGCATTCAGGCCGCCGTGATCAAGTAGTTCCGAATTCCGTCCCTAACACCCAGCCAATTCACCCGCTCACGGTACCGCTACCGCGATTCGGGATCGGGCTGCGGTTCCAGATCGAGCTGCGGTTCCAGGTCGAGCTGCGATTCTGGACCGGGCTCCGGCTCCCGAGCGTGCTGCCGATCCAGCGCGTCCGCGCGCTCGATCGCGCTGGTGACGAGCACGTCGGGGGCGCCGCGCATCTTGAGGAGCCTGATCGCGTTGCGCGTCGACGCCACGCCGGGCAGCAGCAAATAGTCGAACGCGAGACCCTCGTCGCCAACGGAGTCGGTGAAGTGGTACGCGCCGTAACAGTCAACGACCAGCTCGACCAGGTCCTGGTCGTGCGTGGCGGCCACCACGACGTGCGGCGCCGGCGAGCCATCGGCTCGCGGTGCCAGGAGCGTGCGGAGGACCGCCTCGCCCGCCGCAATGCGCTCGATGGTGTTGGTCCCGCGGAACAACTCGTCGAACAGGAACAGGTGTGGCTCGTCCGACTCGCTGTCCTTGACAAGGGCCAGCACGGAATCCACTTCGACGAGATAGTAGCTCTTCCCGGTCGCCGGATCGTCGGCGCGCCCGATACAGCTCTTCACCACGAACGGTGGTGCTTCGTATGCGGCCGCCAGGCAGGTGTTGATCGTCTGCGCTAGCACTGCAGTCACGCCGACCGTCCGAAGGAATGTCGACTTACCGGACATGTTCGAGCCCGTCACGATCATGCCGGACGGGTCGCCAATCATCACGGTGTTCGGCACCGCCTCGTCGAGCAGCGGATGGCGGACGCCCTCGAGCGTGACCCCGGTTCCGGCCTCCCGCCAGACAGGCCGCGTCCATCCTGCCGTGCTCTGTCGATACGACGCGATGCTGATGGCGGCATCGATCTCGCCGACCACGGCAATCACGCGGGTGAGCTCCGGACCATACGCCTTCAGCACGCGCGATCCGAAGAAGAGGGCATTCGCGTCGAGGCAGAGCAGCACATTCACGCACTTGAAGATCGCGCCGCCGAGGTCGAACGGGCCGCGCAGGCCGCGGCTCACCCATCCAGCCATGCGGCGGAGCCGGGCGAGCCGGGCGAGATCGGCGTGCAGTGTTCCGGCGAGCGCGTCGGCGCCGGGAAACTCAATCGCATCGATGGTCTTCGCCGCGGCCAGCAGCGGGCCGAGCTGCCGGAACGGTCCTCGGACCACGCGCAGCTGCCGCGCCAACCTGGCGTACACGAACATCGTCGCCACGACTCCGGTCGCGACACCGACAATCGCGACAGGCCAGACCGGCGTCAGGATCAGCGCGACCGCGGTGCCGGCGCCGAGGAACGGAAACAGCACGTGCCACGACGACGATTCGAGCGTGCCGGGCACGGCGAGCCGCCAGAGGTCGTACCCGGCCGCGTCGCGTAGCTGCGCCAGCGCCATCTGCGCGCGCTCGCGATCGGCCAGGTGCAGGTGCAGGTGCATCACATTCACCAGCGCGTCGAACGCACGGAGCGTTGGCCCAACGAACGGCGTGCGGAGCCGGTGGTACAGAGCCTGCTGGCCGACCACGCTTTCCGTGTGGTCGAGGATCGTGAACACGGAGTCCATGTTCAGGTCGTCCCAGGTCCGATCGTCGATCGAGGGACCGTCGTCCTGGCGCGAGCGGTGGAAGTCCACCAGCGACGGGACATCGCAGTCTCGGTGGCGGAGCTGGCCCCACTCGGCGCGAACACGGGCGAGCAGGGCGCGCTGCCGGCGCCGACGACGGATCCAGGTGGTGATGCCGGCAGCGATCGCGGCGAAACCAACCGCCAGCAGGCCCACCATTGTGACGAAACCCATGGTCCAGCGATCCAACTACTTGATGCTCGTCCCGGTGCCCGGATTGATGCCTGACGCCGCCCCGTACTCGTTATTCTCGGCGCAGATGAACTCCATCAGTTCTCCGCTGCCGATTTTCAGATCCGAGCGCAGCAGCCGAGCCCTGAAGGTTATCGTCACCGGCCTCGAGAACGCGCCCGGGTCGTCGAGCGTGAAGACGTGGCGCAACGAGCCCCAGCTCATCCGGGTGTAGCGTTCCACGGTGTGCATCTGCTCGGTATGCGGGGTGCCGCGGCTGTCCATCCAGAACTTGTCGTTGTAGCCGACGGTGTCGACGACGAGCGTGTCGTCATCCCACCGGCCGATGGAATGCCCGAACCATGTCGGAATCGGGTCCGCCGGATGCGCGCGGCCGTCCATGTAGATGACCCGATGCGCGCCCGCGTCGCCGGTCTCGTGCAGCACGTAGATGTGTGTCGGCCCTTTCGACGTGTAGGACATCGCAAATTTCCACGGATAGGGGTTGGCGCGCGGCACGCCCATCGGGAGGCAGGCGGTGTACGGTTCCTGCTCCTCGGTGCGCGCCTCCCTCAACTCCTTCGCCCAGGGCAACAGCGGCAGCTCGCCAGGCTTGAATCCGCCTTCGAGTTCGATGTCGACATTGGAGCCACCGCCGACCCACGGGCCCGTGATGTCCACCGTGCCATTCGGCAACCGAGGAATCGGCTGGCTGTCGGCATCCGAGTCTGGCACCGTCGGAGACGGCAGGAAAATGTAACCCACCTGTCCCGCCGGTCCGGGGGCGACGCCACCCTGTTGCTGCGACCGCACGGCTGGCGAAAACGCCAGCGACAGCATGAGAATCGACACGTACGACAGTTTCTTCATGAGCCCCTTCTCAACTCAGCGTTCCAATATCCATCAACTGGTTGTAGAACACAATCTTGGGAATCTCGGGCGCGATTCACGACGCTCGCGCAGGCTGACCGCCTCCGCCAAGGCTACGGCCGTCCGCCGAAGCTTCACGCGAAGGCGGAAGCCTGCGCGCTACAGCCCCTGTGTTGCGAACGCGGGGCGGTCGAACGTCATTTCGAGGTCCGCTGCCATAGAACACCCGCGACCACCGCTCCACCGGCGTAGGCGGCTGCGTCCCACCCGTCACCAGTCGCCTGCGGGAACATCCTTGGGGCGATCAGCTCGGCCGCGACTGTCCATGCGACCAACAGGAACGCGATCTCACGCCACCGCGGCATGCCGTCGTCCCGCCGCCAGCCTGTCCGGCGCTCCAGCCACAGCCACACCGGCAGTCCCACCGGAATCAGTAGGAGGTCCGCAAAGTGATCGTGCCACCACGGCGCCTGGACGACCGTCGGCACTAGCCAGCGATTCGTGGCGTACGCCGCGCCCGCAATCAGGAAAAGGGAATCGCGCCAGTACCGGAAGTGCCTGTCGCCCGCGCTCACAGCAGGGCGGCTGTGGCGATCCCGAAGCCGAGGGCGAGCAGCGTTCTCAACAGGAACGTCATCACGATCCCATTGTAGTCCGTGAGCCGCAGCCACCGGCGGGGCCTAATGAGTACACTGGACATCGTGAGGCATGACACCTCAGGATCCGAGTTTTGCCCAGCCGGCAGCGGACTCACTCGACATGTGCGATGACCACGGCGAATAGACTCCTGCCGCTCTGCGACACGGCCGATGTTCCAGATGACGAGGGCCTGCAAGTCGCGGTCGACGATTTCGTGGTCGCGGTGTTCAAGGTGGGCGATCGCTATTGCGTGATCGACGACCAGTGCACCCACGGACCGGGGTTGTTGTCCGAGGGCGACGTCGACGGCGAGATCGTGGAATGCAATTTCCACCATGGCGCCTTCAACATCCGCACCGGCGAGGTGGCCGCTCCCCCTTGCATGGTCCCAATCCGCACGTACCACGTCGAGGTCCGCGAGGGCCGGATCTACATCGACCGGGAGAGACCGGCGGAGCCCTGACCCGTAGCCGTCTAGAATAGAGCGGCAATCTCGGCCGTCGCTGTCGTGCCCACGTGGGCGGCGCGCGAGGCTGAGTCGGCGAGGCACTACCGAGAGGATCAACGTGGACAAAGTGGTGGCCGCGGTGAAGGTCGGCCCGAGCACGATCGAGTTGCGCGAGTTCCCGATGCCGGATATTTCGGAGGACAGCGCGCTGCTGCGGATGGAGGTGGCCGGGATCTGCGGTACCGACGTGAAGATGTTCAAACAGCCGCTCCGTGGCGCGCCGGTGATCATGGGGCACGAGAACATCGGCTACATCGCCAAAGCGGGCCGGCAGTTCACCGCACGGAAGGGGTTCAAGGAAGGCGACCTCGTGTTCCTCGAGCACTACGTGACCTGCGGCAAGTGCGAGTGGTGTCATCTCGGGCAATACCGCCACTGCGAGAGCACGGACTGGCGCAACAATCCCGACGGTATCCGGTACGGCTACACATCGTCGGAGCGGCCGCCGCACCTCTGGGGCGGCTTCTCGCACTACGTCTATCTCCCCTGGAATTCGGTGCTCCACCACGTGCCGCGGGGCCTCTCTCCCGAGCTCGCGGGCCTCGCCACACCGATGGCCAACGGCGTCGAATGGTCGCTCTTCGACGGCGGCGTCGGGTACGACTCCACGGTGCTCATCCAGGGCCCCGGCCAGCAAGGACTCTCGCAAACCGTGGTCTGCAAGCAGGCAGGCGCATCCCTCATCATCGTCACCGGCACCTCGAAAGACGCGGCGAGGCTCGCGGTCGCCCGTAAGCTCGGCGCCGACCACGTGATCGACGTGGAGCAGGGGGATGCCCTCGCGCGCATCATGGAAATCACCGGCGGCAGGGGCGTCGACGTGGCGCTCGACTGCACGGCTGGGGGCGGCGCACTCCCCGTGCTGCTGGGCATCGATGCCCTCAAGCGCAGAGGCGGCACGATGGTCGTCCAGGGGGAGATGAACGAGTTTCCGAATTTCCCGATCGCGAAAATGACGTTGAAATTCATCACACTCAAGAGCGCCCGCGGCCACAGCTACCGGGCGTGCGAGCTCGCGCTTCAGCAGCTGGCGTCGAAACGCTTCCCGCTGGAGCTGGTGACGACACACACCTTCGGTCTGAGCGACACCGCGCACGCCATCAAGTCGGTCGGCGGCGAAGGCGCGAAGGACGTGATCCACGTATCGCTGATGCCCTGGCAATGACGAACACATCCTCCGTCACCATCCCCGTGCTGCAGCAGATGAAGCGCGCCGGGACGAAGATCGTTGGCGTCGTGGCGTGGGACTACCAGATGGCGCAGATTGCCGACCGCGCCGGCGTCGATCTCATCTCGGTCGGCGACTCGGTGGGCGTCAACCTCTGGGGCCATCCCAATCCGCTCGAGGTGACACTGGACGAGATGCTCGTGGTCTGCAAGGCCGTGCGCCGCGGGGTCACGCGGGCGCTCGTGAGCTGCGATTTTCCGTTCGGCCCCCTCCAGACGAGCACGGAGGCTGCCGTGCAGGCGGCGGTGCGTCTCGTCAAAGAGGGCGGCGCCGACATGGTCAAGCTGGATGGGGCGGCTGCGTTCTCCGACACGGTGCGCGCCATCGTGCGCGCCGGCATTCCGGTGTTCGCCCAGTTCGGCATCACGCCGCAGACGGCGCTGCAATACGGCATCCCGTACGCCGCCGCGTCCGACCAGGGGGCCGAGGTGTCACCGGAGATGACCACTCGTTTCGTGAAAGAGGCCAAGGGCCTCGAGGCCGCTGGCGCGTCGCTGCTCGACTTCACCAACTCCGGCCCGATCGCGGGCCCCGCCGTGGCGAGCGCCGTGGCGATTCCGGTCGTCGGCGGTTTCGGCGGCGGGCCCTGGCTCGACGGCCGCATGCGCATGGCGCATGCCGCCATCGGTTATGCCGCGAGCAATCTCGACGCGCCCGCCGCGACATACGCCAACGTGGCCAGAATCGCACTCGACGCGATTGCCGAGTACGCCGACGATGTGCGAGGCGCCCGTCAGATCAAGGGCGGGAGGAAAACTCTGTAATTTGTGATTCGCGATTTGTGATTCGCGATTGGTTTCACGCGCGCAGGGCGAGCAGCATGTCCTCGATGTAGTCCCTCGAACTGGCGACCACGAGCATGAGCATCCATGGGCGCAGCCGGCTCAGTGTCTCCGAGAGTTCCTCATCGGAGGTCTCCTCGTCGCACACGATCAAGCCGGTCGTCGTCACGCGCCGGCGGCTGCAGGCCTCGCCGATGAGTGCCACCTCGCCCGGATGGCTGCCGGCCGTCGCGACCATCACGACCAGATCCGCCGCGTCGATCTCCTCGCGCAGACGCGAGGCGTCCGACGCGAGATCGGCCGCGGTGAAGAACGTCGCTCCATTCCAGTACCGCTGGGCGAGATCGTCGACGACCGGTTCGCTCTGAGCGTCGAGCGCGATGACCTTTACGGCGCGAGGGCTGGAGTTGGGTACGTCGATCCGGAACCGCGCCTCGGCGGCGCTACTCATCCGGGCGCTTTCGGTCCTCATCCTCAGACGGTGACGTGTTCATGGTCGTCCTGCACCACGAGCGCGGCTTTCGCCGCGTCCTTGAACGGCTGATCCGGCGGCAGCACAACCGCTGCGGAGCGGCATCGCTGGTGGGCGGCATCGAGGCCGGGAGGCGTGACGTTCTTTTCGACCATCGCCTTCGCCGACCGCAACAGGCGGTGGCGCGCCATGATGATGCCATTGTCGGTCGATACGAGGTTCTCCTTCGTGCGGTCGACGATCGGGCCCATGCTCTCCTGGACCGACGCGTCCTGCATGGCGAAACCGTGGACGCCGCTGAACGTCTCGCCACGCTTCTGGGCGGCCCGGTCCATCAGGTAGTCGTTGTCCTTGTTCGCGAGAGGGAGATACGTGCCCGGTATGTACTCGACGTGGATACCCTTGCCCGAGCGCAGTGACAGCAGCTCGGTCTGTGTGAACGCGCGCGTCACCTTGTAGTCAAAACTCCACGTCCAGCACTGCCCGTCATCGATCGGAATCCAGAAATGGCCGTGCACCGGATGGTCCGCGCGAGGCGGAATCATCGTGAACGACGGCATGACCCACTGCGTGACGCGCCAGTAGTACTGACCGCCCTCGGCATTGCGGCGCGCGCCGATGTAGAGGCCGCCGGGACTCTCGACCACCTCGAACACCGGACGCTCGTCGTCGAGGTTGTACTGGTTGCCCCTGGATCCCTTGAACAGCGGATCCTTGTT
>Ga0326597_10010580_pt1 | contig 12273 bp, 10 predicted proteins | sample RVTome_12_FD_203789 | JGI IMG/M metagenome (GOLD analysis project Ga0326597, IMG submission 203789) | Soil microbial communities from uranium-contaminated site in the Upper Colorado River Basin, Wyoming, United States - RVT100D185 | ecosystem: Environmental > Terrestrial > Soil > Contaminated >... | reverse complement strand
CGAGCGCTCGTCTTCATCCTCGACACAGAGCACCCCATGGCATCGATCACGTCTCAGTCCATGTACCCGACCCTCAAGCGAGGCGAGCTCGTCCTGATCGAGGGGGTCGACGACTTGAAGGACTTGCGGGTCGGGGACATCGTTGCCTTCGAAAGCGATGACAGCGGGTTCGCCATCCACCGTATCGTGAGCATCCAAGGGGAGACCATTATCACGAAGGGCGACGCAAACGACCTCCAGGATCCGCCGATCACGTTCGATCGGGTGATCGGCCGGGCGCTTACGATCGGCGGGCGTTTGGCGAAAGTGCCCTATCTAGGCAACCTGCCGATCCTCTTCCACCAGACCAGCGACGAGGAGCAGGATGCCGCTCCGATCTATGAAGGCGAGCCGGAGGCCCACGCCGCCGGCTCAGACTGATACGGCTGAGACCACAGGGAAGATTTGCGACAGCCGTTTTCATCGATAGGCAGGGAGGCTCAGCGTCTTGCGAAACATGGGGCCGCTATGGAGCGAGCGAGGCGGCCCCACCGCGTAGGCGGACCCCGACCTCGCGATGACCCTCATAGCGGCCCCACCAGTATTATCGGTGTCCATGAGGCGGATTGGAGCCTCGCAGGGAAGGCTTGACCGCGGAAGGCCAATGCTGCTAGGGGGCAGCGAGTCCAGGAGGCCGGCGGCGAACTGGAGGATGAGCGCGCTGTCGATGCTGTCGATGTCACCGTCCTCATTCGCGTCGGCGTCCTCCTCACAAGGGAGGGAGTCCACCAGGCCCGCGATGCGCTGAAGGACGACCGCGGCATCGATGCTGTCGACGCCTCCGCTGCAGTTCGCGTCGCCAGCGTGCGTCGTGGCGGGCAACGCGTTGACGGCAAGGGCCCAGCCGTCCAGCGTGCCTTCGTCGTCGGCTTGTATATCCGCGACGTGGATCGTCCAGTCACCTGAGATGTTCTCCCCGTCGAACGCCGACAGCGGCTCGTTCGCCCTGAGCCTTCCCCGGAGCGCCGTGGTTCCGCTATCGCACGCATCCTCCGCGGCGGCTGACGCTTCGTCGTCCAAGGTCGCGTTGATATCGAAGCCGTCGCAGCCGGCGGGGTCTCCTGATGTACCGGGCGGTCGATCAGGACCACTGATGTGCCGCTCTGCTCGTGGGTCACGATCACGTTCAGGTCTCCCACCCAGGTGTGGGAGATCTCGAGCGTCACGTTTAGGTCGGTGATTACCCTTGAAGCGCTCACGGCGAAGCAGTCGGAGACTCCCTCTTCGTCGTCGTCCGGGATGAAGAGTGGGGCTCGCAGGACGTCTGAGTAAACGCTGCCGGACACACGGGCCGGCTCGCACGTCGACTCAGGTGTTGCGGTTGGCGCTCGCGTTGGCGCCTGCGTCCGAGTGGCTGTTACCGTGCGCGTCGGCGGGGGGCTGCAGATCTCCGGCGGGCACGGTGTGTCGGTTGGCGCCGGCGTGGTCACTTCTCCCAGTATGACGCTGACACTTACGATGCAGACGCCGGCCGGCAGGGTCGGGAAGAGCGGCAAACACGTCGGGTCCTCGTCGACCTGCGTATCGCCATCGTTATCGACACCGACCGGCCCGTCCTCGTCGATCTCATCGTCGGTGTCCTCATTGAAATTGCCGGGCGGGTCTTCGTCGTATGCGCCGTCCAGGTCGTCGTCCGCCGTGTCTTCGTCGATGAGCGTGTCGCCGTCGTTATCGACGCCTTGCAGCGGTGCCGAGGCGTACTTCACGCCCGTCGGCGGCCACTCGTTAATCGCGCCCGCGGCCGTCAGCCGCAGCGGCGACACGTTGTGCAGGCTCAGGCGACCGGGCGTGCGTGTGCCGCTCGCGGGGATCTCGACGTCGATGTAGGTGTCGAAGAAGCTCCAAGCCGGGAACTGCTGGCCCGCCTGCATGCTTCGGATCTCGCCGTTCGAGGCCAGCGCCGGGCTCTCGGTGATCGTGATCGGCCCGGTCACGCTCTCGCCGGTGAAGCTGAGCCCGATGATCTCCGCGTCCGCCACCTCCACCCCCGCGTCCATGTGCGGGTCCTGGCGTTGGATCGTGACCGAGCCCTGCACCTGGACCGTCTCCTGGCCCAGGCGGCTCAGCGCCGTCACCTGGCCGGTTGCCGCGAACGCGTCGATGCCGCCCGGCGGCAGCGCCCGAACATTGTCCGGCTCGGCCCACTGGCCGAAGAACACGCCTACCGTCGCGAGGCCTGCAACGACGGCGAAGAGCAGCGCTACACGCTTCACGGGGACGGCAGAGAGAGCGTTCTTCTATGCATCGCGCTACGTTAGGGCACCCAGCGCTTCTCATCGAGGGCGCCGATGGTCAGAAACCTCATGGCGCCCCTCAGAAGAGATGAAACCGCGTTGGGCGCGTCAAGTCTTCAGCATCAAAGGCGAGCGCCCGCCGCCCGGCCGCGCGCCACTCCGCGTAGTGCAGCAACCCGGTACCGGCTGCGCCCGGCAGCGATGCCGGAAGGCTGTCTATGCGTCCCGCTTCGAACACGAGGATATAGAACGCGTCGATTGCGTTGATCTCACCATCCGGGTACACGTCACCGAGCTCCGGGCAGGGAACGCTGCGAATCAGCCCCGCGATCAGCTGCAGAACAAGCAGCGCATCGACGCTGTTTACGACTTGGTTGCATCCCACATCACCGAATGGTCCCCTTGGCCTGCCCGTAGGAGTCACTGTCCCTGTCAGTGTCGGCGTCCCCGTTAGGGTGTGCGTTGGAGTAGTAGTCTCCGTGCTGGTAGCCGTCGCCGTCGGTGTGACGGTGGGGGTACCAGTAGACGTCGCGGTTCCAGTCGTCGTGTGCGTCGGCGTCGGTGTTGCCGTTGGTGTCTGAGTCCGCGTTCTCGTCGCCGTCGAGGTCACGGTGAGGGTTGGGGTATGCGTCCGCGTCGGCGTCTGAGTCGGCGTCTTGGTCGCAGTTTGCGTTCGTGTTGGTGTCCGCGACGGCGTTGGCGTTCTACTGGCGGATGCGGTCTCGGTGGGAGTTAGTGTGTTCGTTGACGTGTCGGTTCCCGTAGGCGTTGGCGTGTTCGTTGGCGTCGCGGTCCCGGTCGGAGTTAGTGTGCTCGTGGGAGTCTCGGTCTCCGTAGGTGTTGATGTGCTCGTGGGAGTCTCGGTCTCCGTAGGTGTTGATGTGCTCGTGGGAGTCTCGGTCTCCGTGGGCGTTGGCGTGCTCGTGGGCGTCTCGGCGAGCCCCGCCTCGGCCGGTCTCCTTCCGTCCCGCTCCTGCACCAGGAGCACCGCGCCCAAGACGGCCAGCGCTGCGCATGAAGCCAGGATCAACTGCCACTTCATTTGGGCCTTTCTCGCCACCGCCTTTGCGAAGCAGTTATCGTCAAGTATACGGGGGTGGCAGCCGTTGTCAATTGTCTTCGCCGGCGACGCAGGTTCCTAGCCCAGGTCCACTTCGTTCCCCCCCTCCCCTTGACAAACGCCCCTTGCGCACATTATGGTCAGTACATGTGTTCCGAGTACGTGCTCAAGCATTTCAGTGGATGAACTCGGAACGGCAAGCGCTGAGGATTCCGGCGGGGAGAAGTGGACGAGCGGTCCGTGAAAGAGCCGATTTTGCGGAACAATTTCGATTCTGAATCTGCGCCGGGCGAAAACGGCCCCGAAAACGGCGCAATTTCGACCGGAACGCCGCCCGTTTCCGGCGCAGATCTGCCTCCCGAGGCAATTCCCCTCTCCTCTCAGGGGCCTGCCCTCGAGCGCAGCGAAGGGAGGGGCCAGGGGAGGGGTCCCTCCGCCACCCTCCACCCCACACCCTCCACCCCCCGCCAGAGCCTGCCCTCGAGCGAAGCGAAGGGCGATGCGCCCAAGGCCCGCAGGGGTCCGAAAACAGAGCGAGGCAAACGCGCCGTCTCCCGCAACGCCATCAAGCACGCCATCTTCTCCCCCAACCCCGTCGTCATCGCCGGCCTCGAGACCATCGAGGAGTGGGAGGAGTTCCAGGCTGAGATCGCCGAAAGCTGGGGCCCCGCCGGCAGGTACGAGCGCGAGCTCGCCTACGATGTCGCCTTCGGCTTCCGTCGCCTCCATCGCTGCCGCATCTACGAGGCCGCCCTCCTGAGCAGCCAGGTTCAGGAGATCGAACGTGCGCTCATCGAGGAAGCCAACGACGACGACGATGACGACGACGACGACGAGTTCGACGACGACGATAGCGGCCAGCCCGACGAGGACCAGGACGAGGGCCCCTCCCGCCCGCTCCGGCCCGTCGACCCCGCCCGGCTCCGAGCCCACAAGCTGCGCGAGGTGATTCCAGACGGCTTCTCCATCGACCGCCTCCTCCGCTACGAGACCCACGCCAGGCGCGCCCTCCTTCAGTCCGTCCACGAGCTCGAGGCCACCCAGGCCCGCCGCCGCGGCGAGCAGGCCCACCTCGCCCGCGTCGACTTCAACGCCGGCCCCAGCCTCAAGCCTCCCTCGGCCAGGGGCTCCTCCGCCTACGAGGAGCTCAACCAGCGCCTCGCCCGCACCCGGCACGACCTCGCCCAACCCCGCCGCCACCGCCGCCAGCCCGCCCGGCCCCCCGCCGAGGACGAATGATGATGCCCGCGTCCACCCGCCTACCGCTCGACCGCACTCGTAGCACGCGTAGGGGCGCACCCGTGTGTGCGCCCTCCGGCGTGCCCACCCGCGTCCCGCCCCCATGGCCCGCCCCTCCGCTCGATCTTCCCTCTCCCCTGGGAGCCTGCGTGTGCGCCCTCCCAAGGAAAGGAAAGGACAGGAAAGGAAAGGAAAGGTGCCCGCCGCCCGCACCCGTAGGGGCGCGTGCCTGCCCGCCTGTGGCGGGGCCATGCGCCCTTGCCAGGGGTGAGGAGCTTCCCCTCTCCTCTGCGAGCCTGTCCTCGAGCGCAGCGAAGGGAGGGTAAGGGTGAGGGCCGCCACCGAGGGAGAGGGATGATCCGCGGTCCGTTATCGGCCGGCCTGCGCGATGAGCGCTTCGCTCACCTGCCAGAGGCGGCGAGCGGCGTCGTCGTCCTGGGCGATGGGCGTCGGCTGCGACTCCTTGCAGCCGGCGAAGTACTTGCCCGTGACGCCGGCCAGCTCCGGCGCGCTCGCGAGATACACGGAGGTCTCGGCGCCCTTGGCGGGCGAGCGCAGGAACGGCCGGATCAGGCCGTAGCCGAAGCCCAGCAGCCCGTGCAGGTCGCCGTCCTGACCGAAGCCCGTCGCGACGCCGCCGGGGTGGACGGCGTTCGCGGTCACGCCCGCGCCCTCGAGGCGGCGCGCGAGCTCTCGCGTGAAGTAGATGTTCGCGAGCTTGGAACTGCCGTACGCCCGCATGAACGAGTAGGCCTTTGTCGACTGGAGGTCATCGAAATCGAGGCCCTGCTTCACGGAGCGGTGGGCGTCCGACGAGACGTTGACGATGCGCGCCGGAGCGCTGGTCTTGATGCGCTCGATCAGGAGCTGGGTGAGCAGGAAGTGGCCGAGGTGGTTGACGCCGAAGGTCGTCTCGAAGCCGTCCTCGGTCTCATTGCGACGGCCCATGATCAGGCCGGCGTTGTTGACCAGCACGTCGAGCCGGTCATGACGGGCGAGGAAGTCGGCGGCGAAGCGGCGGACCGAGGCGAACGACGCGAGGTCGAGCGGGAGGCAGGCCACGTCGCGTCCGCTGCGCTCGCGCAGCTCCGCCGCGGCCGCTTCGCCCTTCGCCAGGTCGCGCGACGTGAACGCGACGGTCGCGCCCATCCCCGCGAGCGCGGCCGCCGTCTCCTTGCCGATGCCGGTGTTGCCGCCCGTGATGAGAACCACCTTGCCGTCCATGGTCGTGGTCATCGTTTCCTCCGTTTCGAAGCGCTGGTCGTGCAGGCCGCTCCATTATAGTGGGCGTTGCTCCAGCGGCCCTCGATGCGCTAGATTGGGCTTCGATTCCCTGGCTTGTCGCTCCCTCACCCCTGCCTTCGGCAGGCAGGCCGGCCCGCTCCCTCTCCGAGGGAGAGGGAGAAGCGATAGCGGCGCATGAGGGCTGGAGTCTGACGCATGAACACTGCTGAGTTCCTGACGATCAGCGCGGCGGTGGTGCCGGAGCGCGATGCGCTCGTCTCCGGCGAGACGCGCATCGCCTATGCGGAGATGGCCTCACGGGTGAACCGCCTGGCGAATGCGATGCAGTCGCTCGGGGTCGGACGGGGGACGGCGGTGGCGGTGATGGCGGTCAACTCGCCGCAGTACGTCGAGACGTACTACGCCGTGGCGAAGCTGGGCGGCGTCTTCGTGCCGCTCAACTACCGGGCGAAGCGCGAAGAGCTCGACTACATGGTGAACGCCTCGGAGTCGAAGCTGCTCGTCGTCGGCCAGCGCTACCTGGAGATCGTCGATGGCCTGCGCGACAAGTTCGCCGGCGTACGCGAATACGTCAGCGTGGAGGGCGGCGTCGACGGCATGCACGCGTACGATGAGCTGCTGGCGCGTTCGCCGGACGAGGAGCTGTTCACCGACATCGACGAGAACGACGCGTCGATCCTGATGTACACGAGCGGCACGACGGCGCAGCCGAAGGGCGTGGTGCTGACGTACCTGACGCTCTCGGTCTACGTGATGAACACGATGAACCCGGCCGACCCGACGTCGGAGCGCGAGGTGACGCTGGTCTCGGTGCCCTTCTACCACGTGGCGGGCGCGACGGCGATGATGTCGAGCATCTGGGGCGGCCGCACGCTGGCGATCCTGTCGCAGTTCGACCCGGAGGCGTGGCTGGAGACCGTGCAGCGCGAGCGTGTGACGCACAGCTTCGTCGTGCCGACGATGCTCAAGCGGATCATGGAGCACCCGCGCTTCGCCGAGCACGACATCGGCTCGCTCAAGCTAATCACGTACGGCGCGGCGCCGATGCCCTACGAGGTGGTGCGCAGGGCCGTCGACGTCTTCCAGTGCGGGCTGATGAACGCCTACGGCCAGACCGAGAGCACCTCGACGCTGACGTACCTCGGGCCGGAGGACCACCAGGTGCCGAAGGAGGAGGGCCCGGAGCGCGAGCAGAGGCTGCGCCGGCTGCGCTCCGTCGGCCGGGTGATGGAGGACGTCGAAGTCGTCATCATGGACGAACAGAACCAGGTCCTGCCGGCGGGCGAGGAAGGCGAGATCTGCGTCGCGGGCGCGCGCGTGATGCGCGAGTACCACAAGCAGGCCGACGAAACGGCGGCGGCGATCGTCGACGGCTGGCTGCACACGGGCGACGTCGGCTACCTGGACGAGGATGGCTACCTGTTCATCACCGGCCGCAAGAAGGACCTGATCATCCGCGGCGGGGAGAACATCTCGACCAGTGAGATCGAGGAGGTGCTCGACCTCCACCCGAAGATCGACGAGTCGGCCGTGATCGGGGCACCGGACGCGGACTGGGGCGAAGTGGTGAAGGCGGTCGTGGTGCTGCACCCGGGCGAGCAGGCGACGCCGGAGGAGATCGTCGCGTATTGCAAAGAGCATCTGGCGAGCTACAAGGCGCCGGCGTACGTCGCCTTCGTCGACGAGCTGCCGCGCAACCCGCTCGGCAAGATGCTCAAGACGGAGCTGCGCAAGCAGCACGGCGGGGCGGACAACAAGTAGTCGAACGGGGACGGCCTCCTCCCAACCTCGAAGCTGGAGGCTGGAAGCCGGATCTAGCAGAGTGCTGAAAACAGATGTATGCCGTTGCCACCCACCCGCCCAGGGACGTCATTGAATCTTGGGGGACCCTTCGCTTCGCTCGAGGGCAGACACCCGCAGACCCCCCGACAGGGGCTCCGCCCCCTGTACCCCCGGCGACCGGAGTTGTTCAGCGCCCTGCTAGCTGCGTCTCGCGTGGTAGAGCACGGCGGAGACCACGAGCAGCGCAAGCACTGCCATCGCGCCGCCCGCGACCGGCCATGCGTCAATCGAGACGCCGCCGCTCCCATCGATGACCTGCGGCGCGATCGCGAGGCCGCCGACGCCGCCAACGGTTACCGTCGTGGAGTCCTGGTCCTGCGAGCAGCAGACCGGAAAGCCGGGCGGGTTGGCGCGCGCGTTCGCCGTGACCGTGTTGATCACCGTGCCGGGCGTCGACAGCGTGACGACCGTTGACTGTTCGCAGGTGCCGGTGTACGGCGAGCAGGCGCCGTCGAGGGCGGCGTAGGTGTCGTCGTCGATGGTCACGGAAATGATCCGGCTCGGCGGCTCGACGCTGGCCACCACCACCCAGTGGTAGGTGACCGAGTCGCCCGCGGCGACCGCGATCGGGCCCTGCTGGCCGTTCACCGTCATGTCGATGCTGACCTGCGGAGGAGGCCGGTTTGAGGTGGGCGTGGGAGTGATCGTGGGCGTCGGTGTAGACGTGGCCGCTGGCCCTGAGGACGCCTCGGGAGGCGCTCGCGAGAGTTCCACGGCGGCAATCATGCCAGCCGCGAGGAAGATGCTGGCGATGAGGGACAAGGTCCGCGCCACCGCATGGTCCCCCGACCACCCTTGTGGCCTTGTCTATTGTACACCCGCGGTCAAGGGCGACGGAGCGGGCAAGAAGTAGTCGAGAGCCGTTCTCAGAAGCTGGAGGCTGGAGGCTGGAAGAGCCTAGGCTCGGCGGCGAATCTAGCGGCGAGGCTAGAAAGCCTCGCCTACGAGCTCCTTTAGCACGCTGCTAGGCGCGTCTCGGCCGGTAGAGGGCGGCGGCAAGTACGAGGGTTGCTAGCACTGCGATCGCAACGCCTGCGAGGAGCCAGCGGTCAATCGAGACGCCGCCGCTCCCATCGATGACCTGCGGCGCGATCGCGAGGCCGCCGACGCCGCCAACGGCCGCAGAGCAGTCGGGGTTGGCGCAGAACCAGGGCGTGGCGTACGGCGAGCTGGTGAAGAAGGCGAGGAGCATGTCGCCGACCTTATCCTGGCCGCTCTGCGCCGGATGCGTGCCGTCGGCGGCGAGGTCGCCCTGGAGCCAGACGACGCCGTCGGAGCGCGCGGTGGTGCCGTCGGCCCAGAGGTAGGGGCCCCAGGCGAGCCACGGCGCGACATCGAAGTCGAGATCGCCGCCGCGCGGGTCGACGGGGACGCCGGCGTTGCGCTGCTGGTCGATCTGCGCCTGGACGATCCACTTCACGGCGAAGCCGGACTCGTAGGCGTACGGCTCGGGGTTGAGCGTCGTCGTCGCGTAACCGGCGTAGATGCGGCTCGAGAGGAAGATCAGCTGCAGGTTCGGGTAGCGGACCTTCATCGCGCGCGCGATGTTGCCCATGTGCGTCTCGAGCGCATAGGCGTCGGACGAGGCGGACGGCAGCGGGACCGTCGGCCCGGCGTCCGCGACCTTCACCCAGGCGGCCTGCACCTGCGCCTCGGAGAGGCCCTGCGGCGTGAGGCGCGTGTCGCGGACGCGGTCGTAGTTCGTGTCGGTGGGCGCATCCCAGGTCATCGCCGTCTGGCCGCCGGCGGCGCCGTTGACGATGGCGAGCGTGGTGTGGTTGACGCGCGGGTCGACGGCGGCCTGGCCCATGAAGCTCCAGGACGAGCAGGGCAGGGCGGAGCTGCCCGAGCAGAACTCCTGCGTCGTGTTGGACATGCCGATCGAAACGAGGACGACCTTGCCCGAAGCGCTGGGGTTGTCCGACGTATCGCGCGGCTGCACCGCCGCGACGCGCGCGGCGCCATCCGTTGCGTGGTCGGCGGGCACGACGTTGACGCCGTTCTCGTAGAGGCCGCCGGGGAAGCCGAGGTAGGTGCCGAGGCCGAGGTCCATGATCGGCGTAAAGCCGGTGACGGCGAGCGCGTCGTCGCGGTCCTGCTGCGTCGCCAAGAGCGCGAGCAGCACGATCGCGGCGAGCGCAAGCCGCGCGGCGGTGTGGGACACGAAGCTCGGTGTGGACATGCAGCCTCCTGGCGCTCCCCCAGGACCGCTGAACTCAGTCTAGCATGAGCACCGTGCGCGCGACCTCGCCGGCCTTCATCGCGCGGAACGCCTCGTTGACGTCCTCCAGCTTGCCGCGCTTGGTGATCATCTCATCGAGGCGGAGGCGGCCCTGGAGGTAGAAGTCGATGTAGCGGGGCATGTCGACGCGAAAGCGGTTGGAGCCCATCGAGCTGCCCTGGAGCTTGCGCTCGGAGAGGAAGTGGCGTCCCTCGATCTCGATCTTCTGGCCGACGGGGATCATGCCAATGATCGTCGTCGTGCCGCCGGCGCGGGTGCTGTAGAAGGCCTGCTTGACGACGTCGGCGAGGCCGATCGCCTCAAAGGCGTAATCGACGCCGCCGCCGGTCATGTCGCGGATCGTCTTCGAGGGCTCGTTCTGCGAGGCGTCGACGGTGTGCGTGGCGCCGAGCTCTAAGGCGAGGCCGAGCTTGCTCTCGACGACATCGACGGCGATGATCTGGCGCGCGCCGGCGATGCGCGCTCCCTGGATGGCGGCGAGGCCGACGCCGCCCGCGCCGAAGACAGCGACGGTGGAACCGGGCGCGACCTTCGCGGTGTTGAGCGCCGCGCCGACGCCGGTGGTGACGCCACAGCCGATGAGCGCGGCGCGGTCGAGCGGCATGTCTTCGCGGATCTTGACGATGGCGTTCACGTGGACCAGCATGCGCTCGGCGAAGCTGGAGATGTTGAGGAACTGGTGCACGGGCTCGCCGCTCTTGGTCAGGCGGATCTTCGGGGGATCGTCCGGGCCGCGACGCGTCTCCGGGCCGGCGCAGAGGTAAGGGTGGCCGGTCAGGCATTGCTCGCAGGTGCCGCAGAAGACAGAGAGGCAGGCGATGACGTGGTCGCCGGGCTTGACGTACGTGACCTGGTCGCCGACGGCCTCGACGACGCCGGCGGCCTCGTGCCCGAGCACCGCGGGGGCCGGGTGCGGGTAGGAGCCCTCGACGAAGTGGAGGTCGCTGTGGCAGACGCCGCTGGCGGCGGTGCGCACGACGACCTCGTGGGCCATCGGCTGGTCGATCTCGACGTCCTCGATCGTGAGCGGTTGCTGCGGGCCGTGGAAGAGGGCGGCTTTCATTGGTCGGGCTCCTCGTGGTGAGAGTGACCCATGTATGCCTGATGGGGAGTTGGATGTCAAACAGGCGTGGGCGCTGGGGGTTTCGGCGGCTCGAGTTTGGTTCAACCACCGCGGGATGAAGCCCGCAGCTTCTCCATCAGGTCGCCGCCGCGGGTACAACCCGCTGGAGTGTTAGCAGAACAGATCGCGGACGACTAATCGAGCAGCGCTGGGTCGAACTCCGGGACGAACGGATTGTGAAATGTGACGCCCTCGATGTAGCGGCCGTGCTGCATGTCCTCGGTGAGGACATAGGGCACCTGGTTGAGCTTCGCCACGGCCCAGATCAGGGAGTCCCATACTGAAACGCTGTGCTCGCTCGCGATCCGGCAACCTTCGAGGACGACGGCAGGCGTTAGTTCGAGGATGCGCCACAGTTGGGCAAACCGTTCGAGCTCCACCAGCGCCATGCGAGCCGGCATGCGCTCGGGAAGACGCCGCGTGACTGTATTGAAGAACTCCGACAGACACTGGACGCTCAGCACGCCACGGCCCGACGAGACGAGCCGCTCGAGGATGGCGACGGCCTGGCGTCGCTTTCGCTGGTCGCGCGGATCGAAGGCGTAGACGAGGACATTGCTATCGACGAGAAAATCGCTCCAGCCGTTCCTCATAGAGGTCCTCTCTCGTCCACGTCCGGCCCGTCTGGGGGACCTTCAACTTGCCACGCTTCTCCATGTCCTTCTTCAGCTCCTGCCACGCCTTGGGGTCAGGGCGGAACGCCGCGCCGGGTTGTCCGGCAAGCTCGATGCCCCGGCGCACGACTTCCGCCTCAGGCACGCCGAGCGCCTTGGCGCGGCGCTTCAGCAGCGCCTGCTGCTCATTCGTGATGTAGACTTGCTTGCGCACCATGCGGGCCATGATCAGCCTCCCTATACATCACAATATACATCACTAGTGCAGGCCGGGGCAACTCCCGGAAACGCGGCGGGGCGCTGGCATCCCGACGCCACGACCCGCCTGCGGCGGCCAGGCAGGGGGCTCCACCCCCTGTATCCCCGGCGACCGGACTTTACAGTACTCGCCTACACGCTGCTACTGGAGCTTGATCTGGATGGCCTTCGTCTCCAAGTATTCGGAGAGGCCCTCGCGGCCGAGCTCGCGGTGCCCGCCTTCGGCGGGCAGGCGCTGTACTCGTAGCCTCCCTCACCCCGGCCTTCGGCCACCCCTCTCCCAAAGGGAGAGGGGATCGAGAAGGGGCGTTAGCGTCCTACTGGAGCTTGATCTGGATGGCCTTCGTCTCCAAGTATTCGGAGAGGCCCTCGCGGCC